>Ga0315321_10002143_pt1 | contig 15353 bp, 14 predicted proteins | sample M180m21515metaG_FD_203464 | JGI IMG/M metagenome (GOLD analysis project Ga0315321, IMG submission 203464) | Ammonia-oxidizing marine archaeal communities from Monterey Bay, California, United States - M1 80m 21515 | ecosystem: Environmental > Aquatic > Marine > Intertidal zone | place: USA... | reverse complement strand
AGAAGCAAAATGAGAAGTAAAGGTAGCATTATTCAGCTGGCGACCACCAGCAACAAGCTAGGCACTGGCACTGTGACTCTTGATGCAGAACCCGACGAGTTTTGGGCAATCTCCCGAATCACGGTGTCTGGTGGCAGTGGTGCGTTAGTCGTTCTTTATAACGGCGATACGGTGCTGCTGGATGTTGACGTGCCCTCCGATGGCGTCTTGGACTTGGATTACCACGAAAGCGTTTTGCACAACGATTATCAATACAATCAAAGTTTGGTTGTGTCTTGTGCAGGGGCGAAAATTAACCTTCGTTACAGGTAAACATTGACCAATGTTATCCACTGACTTCCTTGAAGTGACACGAACGATAGCTCGTCGTCTGGGATACCCTTTGCAGGAATCCGACCGTAGCGAAGCAGAGAACGAATCAATCCATGACTGCATCCGATGTGGCTTGAGATGGTTCTATTTTCCAACAGGTGAGCTGTCTCACGTTTGGTCATTTCTTCGTCGGTTCGTTGAGCTGCAAGTGTCGAATGACCAACAGTGGTACGTCTTGCCGGAAGACTTCGTGAGGTTTGCAAGTACGGTTTCAATTTCGAACACTCAGTCACCGCTTGCTGTGACGAACGAGGATGGTATTCGATTGCGAACCAACAACGACCCGTCCCCAGTGGCCGATGGCAAAGCGAAGTATTGCGCTCTTCGAACTGCTGAGATTCGTGGTAACACTCGATACGAGATAGGGATTTACCCCATTCTCAGCACTACTGTTCCCCCGAGAACAATTCAAATCTGGTATCAGTTCGAGCCTAAAGCAGTTTCAGTGGACAACCCCTTTCCTTACGGTGGTGCCACTCACGCTGAAACCGTCATGGCAGCGTGTCTTGCTGCAGCCGAACAACAGATGAATCCCGAAACCATGGCACAAGAGGGAGGTGTGCACTGGCAGTATTTCCAGTCGCAACTTGCTGGTAGTGTCGCAACAGACAAGCTACTTGTTGGAGTTTGAACATGAGCTGGGCAGTTACCAATTACCCGTATGGTTCGCTTTCGTGGTTACGAAAAGAGGTAGCCGCTGTAATGCCGGAGCTACCAAAAGACTTGTCGTTGCTAGACAACAATCAACGCATGGTCATTGATTCAATCATTGATAGCGGATTGTTTCGGTTCTATCAGCCAGTGCCGTCTGAGTTGACTATTCCCGATGCGAGCGAAGCGCAGAAGGAGCGATTGAAGCGAGCACCGCACAACTGGTCTTTTCTTAGCACGTTCTTAGACGTGAACCTTGTCGCAGGTCAAACAGAGTATGACTTGCCAGCAAACTTTAACTCATTGCTTGCAGAGCCAACAACAACCGGCAGAGTCGAGGGGCAAGGCAAATTAGCGATTGCACCCGAATCGCACCTGCGTCAGTTGATTAACGAAGAAGGAATCCAGAACTACCCAGCTTATGCCGCAAAGCGTGTTGCGATTGGTGATGGTGTCACCCAAACCACAAACAAGATGGTGGTTTACCCAATTCCGATTGCCGATGAAACAATCAACGTTCAGTATTCAATAGTTCCGCAAAGGTTGACCGAAGACGCACCTTGGCCAGTAGCAGGAACAACTCACGCCCAAACTATCCTTGCTTGCTGCTTGGCAGTGATGGAAGAGCGAAGCGGGGCGGGTACAACCGACTACCGAGTGAAAGAGCAGGCAATGTTAGCTTCAAGCGTCCTGCTTGATGCTGAGTCTGCACAAAGCACAACGACTGGTGTTTGGCCAGTCCCAGCGACCAACACCCTTGAGACTACAAAAGAAAACCTCTTCAAAAGAATTGGTCTGCATATTGGGTTCGGTCCAAACTTCAAGGCATGGTCCAGTGCTCAAATCGCGGAAGTGCAAGAGATTTACCGTGATGGATTGCGATTGTTTTGTAATCCTCCCGTGATTCCAGGAATGACGTACACACACAGTTGGGGTTTCCTAACTCCCGTGGCAGCAATCGAGACAGTTGCAAACCAGTCAACGTATGACTTGCCAAGCGACCTAGCCGACATTGAATCCACGTTGGTCATTGAGAATGATGACTTCTTGCCACGTAAGCAAATCAAACGGTACGGCGAATCGCAAGTTCGATTAGCCAATACACGGCAAGCAACCGGCAGACCGCAAGGTTTTGCTGTTCGCGTGAAAGCTTCTACCGTTGCTCCGACTTACACCGGACCAACAGCTTATGAACTGGTGCTGTTTCCAGTTCCAGACAGTGCTTACCAGTTGTCGTATAAGTACACAATCAATATGGAAGCGTGATGACAGACGTAGTATTCTCGCCATCGCAACCAGCAGGGGACTTACGGGAACCCATTCCGTCTACACACCCACTTGGTGTGCGTGGTACTACGTCTACCACTGTAGTTAGTAGTAGTGTTGCTCCAATCGAGTTTTCAACTCGTGGCTTGAGCATATCGTTCCCCGCTACCACGGCAAGCTTCTCTGCTTTTGGTTCTTACAGCACAGAGGGTCTTGGTGACGAGAAAGGTTGGTGGTGCCCGAGCATTGATGACAGTGCAAGCGACATTAGCAACAACGGCAACGATGGAACGTACAACGGTGGAATGGGCACTGTTGCCGACACCGGAGATGGCGGAACAAGAGCCTATTTGTTCAATGGACTGAACCAATATATTGGTGGGCTTGGCCAAAGTGATTGGGACTTCATAAACAACACTGGCAACTTTACCGTGTCGTGTTGGGCGAAGAACAGCAGCAACGCACCTCCAACGCAACAAACGCTAATCAGCACGAACTACGATAGTGTCGCTGTTGGTTGGGGTCTGTATTACAACACAAGTTTTGGTACTCGATTCGACTTGACCAAAGCAACTGGTGGTGTCTTCTCTGCATACGTTTATGATTCAACCCTAAGCGGACTGAATCAGTGGAAGTGCTACACCGCAACAGGTGATGGGACAACGCTGCGTCTTTATGTCGATGGCGTGTTAAAGTTCTCTGCACCTTTCACGGGATTCACAAGTGGAAGTCAAAGCAACGAACTGTCAATCGGTTCTTATGTTGGCACTGCACTGCCATACAACGGGGTCATGGATGATATACGCATCTTTGACCGAGCGATTACCGACGATGAACTTGCTTGGCTTGCTACTGAACGAGGCATTGAAGGTCCGCCGACTGACGTTCGAGGATTGGGCGACGAGATAATCTGGTTCAATCCAAGTGCTACCAATAGCTATGAAGCGATTGACACACCTCAGTATGATGGAACTGCGATGGGTGCTGTTTCCATTGTTTCGGACACAGCGTTTGACGGTGAATATGCCTACAGCTTTACCGGAAATGATTCTGACCGAATCATGCTTGACGTTTCTGATGGTGTGTTGCAATTCATAAACGACACGTGCGTCTATTCGCTTTCGTGCTGGGTTAAGAACACCGACACCGCAAAAGCACGAACCTTCTTTGGTAGCCAAATCAATCAGTATTCAGAGGGATACCAGTTTGGCGTAACTCCAAGTTCTTATCGTTCTAGGATACGAGGCAATTTTGGGTTCGATGTTGACGTTACAGCTGGTGCTGCAACTGCCAGTTCCTGGGTGCATTTTGCCAGTGTGTCAGACGGAACAACTGTTTGGCATTACGAAAACTTCACGCTAGTTGGGACGGGTGCAGTTTCCTCAGTTAGCGGCATGGGAGCTTATCCGTCTTATGGTTTCATTGGTGGATGTGACGGTGACTTTGGACCGCTAGATGAGGCAATGGACGGTCTGGTCGATGACTTGCGATTGTTCAATCGTGAACTTACTGCCGACGAACTGTATTTCCTCTCGCAAGGCAGGACACAATACGGACCCGCACCCATAAATCTGTTTGCGGATACTGGTGAGTTTCTGATTGAGTCTCCCGAGACTCCCTTGCGGATAGCACACGTGGTGGACACGTCGAGCTATATCATTGAGGGAAACCCTGCCGTGGGTTTAGGTCTTGGTATTGGAGCAAGTTGTTCTGAATACCTAATCACAGTCACCGAAGTAAACTTTCCAGTTGGAATCGTTGCAGCCACTGTTGATTACAGCATCACGGTTTCTGACGCAAAGTTCTCAGATGGAATTTCGCTTAAAGCTGAAACTGGCGTTTTCATCTTCTTCTACTTTCCTGCCGGTCGCGTTCAGAGCATTACTGCCGACTGTGCAGTCTACGAACTGACAGTCAATCCAGTTGTGTTGGATTACGCTCTCAGCCTAGAAGCGGAAACCGGCGACTATCAGATTCAAGTCTTTCCTACAGTTGACCTGCCTCGCACCCTATCTGTCAGCACCGCTATCTACAGCTTGGTGGTGAACAGTGCAAACTTCGACGCTGGCGGAAACTACACGATTAAAGCCGACACTGGCTATTTTCAGTTCACCTTTCCTACAGTCCAGCTGGTCGCGACTTTTGGGCTTATTTGCGAACCTGGGCAGTTCAACATTGTGGTTTTTGACGCAGAGCAAGCTAGGTCCGTGAGCACAGGGCAGTTTGCCATCACTGTGCCCAATCTATTTTCGGTGGTGATTTTTGAATCTGGACACGCTAGTTTCAACATTACCGTATCACCAGTTAAGCCAACTGGCCCAACAAGTCCAAACTCCTATTACTTTCGTTTCTTACTACAAGGCAACCAATGAGTGCTTTCAATAAGGTATGGGCTTTCGCACAAGCGGTAGCCGAAAAGCAGCACAATCTTTCCACTGACACGCTAAAGATTGCTCTGTCAAACACTGCGATTGACCCGTCAACTGCTGCACAGCTTGGTGACGTTACCCAGATTGCAGCTGGTAACGGATACACAGCTGGCGGAGCAACTGTTGCCGCTACATCTGGAAGTCAAACTGGTGGCGTTTATACGCTGGTAGGAGATGACGTTCAGTTCCTTGCTGCGGGTGGTGACATTGGGACGTTCCGATTCGTGGTTCTCTACAACAGTGCCAATAGCTTGCTCATCGGTTATTGGGACTACGGCAGCAGCGTTGACATTACCGATGGAAACTCTTTCACGGTTGACCTTGACCAAATTAACGGCATCCTCAAGTTGACCTAAACCAAACGCCAAATTAGCAACATCCTCAATTTGACGTAGCTCCATGTTTAAGAATACTGCAGGTCAAAGCTATCGAGTCTTCGCATTCGACCGCACGACCAACATGCCTATTACTGGTTCAGCAACGACCATCACAGCAAAAATCTCACAAGATTACGGTGTGCCGGTGCCGATGGCGTCTCAGAATCCAACGGAAGTGGAAGAGGGATATTACCTTTTTCCACTTTCGCAGGAGGAAACGAACTGTGATGACTTAGCGATTTACCCACGTAGCACCAACGACGACACGATTGTCATCGGTTGTCCCGCGAACGTTCACCCACAACTTGACTACGACCGTGGGTTCTTGGTGAATCTCACAATCAAGTTTGCTGATGGTTCAGTAGTGCCGTACTGCCAAGTGGTGATTACAAAAACAGACACGAGTAGTGCGGAAGACGTTTTCAGAAAAGCAACAGCAACGGAAACAGGGCAAGTTGAGTTTGCCCTTCCAGCTGGTACTTACTTCTTGTGGCGGAACAAGCTGAACGCAACATTCAATGACCCCGCAACTTTGACCATACAACCAAACGGTCAAGTTGTGGTTACTGATTCGTTCATCGCGGGGTATGCGGTATGACTGACGTAATAGGCGGACTTCCAGGGCAAGTTGAAAAGGTAATGAAAGGCAATCCCGTTCATGCCAGAACCTTGCTTGAAGCATGTTTAGTTTCTGCAGACCGAATGCGAAACGTCCAAAGTTCACACGAAGCGTTGTTCATGGACTCGCTCATTGCGAGCATACGACACGACCAAAAGTTGTCTTCTGCCGAGACGCTGGGATACAACTCAGACCCAAATAACGCAACTGTTTGGCCACAGGGTGCAGATGACATTGATTGGCGAATAACCGGAGTGCCATATTATGGCGAATGAAGCAGCAGTCACCGCAAACATAATTTTCGAAACAAGTTTTTCGCAAGCTGTCTTTTCCGCCATTAGTCTTCCGATTGATGTTAGTGGGGATGATTACGTGAAAACTGTAATGAACCTCACTACAGGCCTAGTTCCTTTGGCCATGGGTGGTGTTCCAAACATGGGCGGGATTATGGTTGGGAAAGTCAGAACCGGCACAGAGGGTGCGATGGTAAGTTTCCTCATCGCTGGCGAATCGTCCTTCCTTACCTACAAAGGGGGCGACCCATTCATCTTGCGTTTTGCAGCTGGTTCACAGGTGTCTGTTCAAGCAACAATCGACAATACCGAGATTGAATATCTGTTACTGGAAGCTTAAATGCCGCAGCAAGACGTTGAAATTCCGTTCCCTTTGGGTGGAATTGACCGAAGCAGAAGCGTTCGCGGTCAATCGCCGGATACCACGAGCTACGCAATAAACGTGCATCCTCGCGATGCGCACGAAGAGCGTATGCGTGGTGGTTCGCGTCAAGGTTTCCAGAAAAGGTTTGAAACGCAACTTGAAGGTGTGCCCCAGTACATGCTGCCAGTCTCAAAGGTAGCAACAGCGTTCAATGAACCGTATCAATTCTTGTTCATTGGAACGTCCACCAGCATCTATCTTTCAAGTGCGGAACGAATTGAAACTGGTGGATTGGTTTATTACGACGAGACTTTGATTCAGCTCAACGGGGCAATCCAAGACCAATCGAGTCTCGACATTACGGACGAAAACGACGAGATAATCCAGAGCACAAGTTTCGCTATCACTGACGGGGAGAACGCATACACAGGTCACGTCACTGCATACCAAGGCGACATTATTGCAATCCGCAATTCGCCTGCAACCTATACAGGGACGGCAGTTGTTACCAATGGTGTCATCACCTCTGACGGCACAGTTGATGACTGGACAAAGCTTGGAATTGACCCAGCATTGCTTGTGGTCAACATAACGGGTGGCACGGGAGTCAACGTTGGCAGTTACAGCATTGTCAGCATAACCTCCAGCGAAATCATCGTTTCGCCAGCGAGCACCGGTGTTGGAACAGCAACGATTGAGGTGGTAAACGGACCACTTCGAATTGACCCAGACTCACGAACCATTGAGCTAATACCCTGCACTGGTGGAACATTCCCTCCCAGCAAGGGTGCTATCATCACCACCTATCGCGATAGGCTTGTGTGGGCTGTTGGTTCGGTTTGGTACATGTCGAGAGTTGGCGACCCTGGAGATTACAACTACGCCGCAGATGTTCAAGATGCTGGCAGAGCTGTTGCAGGAACAAACAGTGATGCCGGGATGCCCGGCGACCCAATAACGGGGATGGTCCCAGTTGGGTATGACTTCTTGGTAATGTTTGGCGAACAAACTACTTGGGTACTCAGAGGCGACCCCGCATTTGGTGGGCAACTGTTCAACCTTAGCCGAAAGGTGGGATGCGTTTCCCCCGAAGCTTGGTGTTACGGTCCAGACGGTTCAATCTTCTTTCTTAGCAAGGATGGTTTGTACGTTGTTCCTAGTGACTTGTCTCAACCACCGGCAAGCTTGTCCGACAAACGGATGCCAATGGAATTGAAAGCACTGGATGGTGAGAACTACGACACCTCACTTGCATACGACATGAAGAACAACGCAGTTGTCATTTTCGTGACACCTCGCGATGGCGTGACGATTGGTAGTCATTGGTGGTTTGACGTTGAAAACCAAAGCTTCTGGGAGTTTTCGTTTGCAAACAGTGGGAAGCAGCCAGTTGCGACATGCAGTTATGCCGGTGCTCCAACAAGGCAACGTTCGATTACCGTGTTGAACCCCGATGGGTACGTGCGTGAAATTGGGGGCAGCGATGACGATGGTGATGCAATATCGAGTCGAATCGTTGTTGGTCCTATTTTAATGTCAGCTGGTCCTGCAATGGATGGGTTGCTTACCCAGCTAACGACAGAACTGGCTATTGATTCGAACGACATTGAGATAGAGATTTACACAGGTGACAACGGCGAGACTGTGATTCAAGATGCACAGAACGGTATTGCTAGTCCGTTTTCACGCAAGGTTACTGCAGGTCGTTTCACCGCGATGCGTCCCCGACTTCGTGGTGTCTACGCTGCAATCTCGATGAGCAGTGAAACGTATTGGTCCAATGAAACGCTGATAGCGACATTGGCATCTACTGGGAGACGCAGAGTATGAGCGATTCCCCAGTAATCCATGTCCCCGACCTGCCATTCAAGTCGCCTAAGACTGATGACCAAAGAGACAACGAACTAGCCCTTGAACGTCTGAATACAAAAATCAAAGATTCTGTGTCTGAATTGTCGGTGCAGGTTACTGACGCTATTTCGACAATCGACCCACAGTTGCAAGCGTTACAGCAACAAATTGACACGCTAGACACTCGCTGCGATGGGTTCGATGCTTCAATCACAGCAAACATTGATGCGATTACGCTCATAAACACGACTGCAGTTTTCAAAGATGATTCCATCGTCAATGTTACCCTGCCAAACGACTTTAACGAATCTGGCCAAGTGCAAGACTACGGACTAGACGCAAACCTAACAGCGGACAACTGGAACAATCAACCGACCCAAAACCAAGCTTTTGGAAATCAGTTCAGCTATAAGTTCCTTAGAATTTTCGAGAACATACAAGCCTTGGAAACCAAGGTAAACGAACTTGTTGCAATCATAAAAGGAACAGCGTAATGCCTCAGTTTGGAAGCTACCCCCCAGCCGCATCCCTTGAACAGTCCGACACAGTTCTTGCATTGCAGCAGGGAGCAGTGAAGCAAGCGACTGTTCAGCAAATTCAAGCTGCAGTCAGCGATGCTTCACGATGGATATTCATACCTACGGGAAACTTTACCAGTGTCCCATTGAGTGACACTGAAATTTCAATGTCGGACACTAGCGGCATGGCAAAGGGTCTTCCACTTCGTTTGGCAACAACAGCTGGCACGAAGTATGTAATTGTGAACGCAGTCGAGACTGATGCAAAAATTACAGTCACGGGTCCGCTTCTCGGGACTGATGGAATCTCAACTATCAGCGTAGGCAAGCCCGAGCAGGTTTCAGACATGAATCTGTTCGTTGCCGGTGCGTATGGGACAGACATTACGCAGAGTCTGATGGTTGACAAAATGGAGACGTATTACAGATGGAGAGCGAGCAAAGCTCATGTCGTAGAGGCATCCTTTATCAATCACACTGCAGACGGGACAAGCCCACCGAAGCTAAATGTTCTGGTGAACGGGACACGGTTGATTACCGACGATGGCGGGAATGGCGTAGAAGTCTCAAGTGCTGGAGTGTGGAACACCTCTGCAGGAGTCGAGATAAACGCTGTCATTGACCGCAATGATTCGCTGGAACTTGAGGTTACACAAGCTGGTGGTGACGGCGATGCTCGTGAATTGACCGCAACTCTAACCTTTGTCTTGGACTGATGCAGCACACGAACTATCCAAACAAGTCCAGCTGGAATCCAACCAGTCGCAATGGGATTGAACCGTGCGGAGTTGTGTCAGCGAGCAACTACGGTGGTCCATTCATGCGGGCTGCAGTGTGGAATCCCGAAGATGGATTGACTGCAGTTTACGACACGCCCAACACCTACGCATATTTGGACGTGTCCACCCGAAAGCAAGGTGGATGGATTGCAGCAGTCCCTGCCAATACAGCTGGACTGGTGCTGTTGCCATTCAATAAGGAGTCTGGGTTCGGTGACAAAACAATCATCGGAACAAACTACGGTCAGTTTGTAGCAGCGAAGTTTTCTAGTGACGGCGACATACTTATCGCAATCACTAGCAGCAAGTTGTACGTTTGGAGGTTCAACAAATCTGGCTTGCAGCAAGAAATCACAGAAACGGTCCCACCTACAAGGCTTGTCTCGCTTCAAGGTTTGGACGTTAGCTATTCACTGCAGACCTTCATCATTACGGGCATTGGCACGGCAATGCTAGAACTTAGGAGTTTCAACAACCTTTCCGACGAAGGCCGATTGAACGACTTCAACATGGGTGGTCCTGGATTCACCAAACTGTCCGGTGTGTTCAGCAACGGCAAAAGATATTGGGCCTATTCTCCCAACAACGTTTCCCGATGTTACTTTGGGCAAATTGACAATCGAAGTGTCTTGTCTTGGGACGGATATATCGAGACAAATACCAACAGGAATTACCCAAGCTTCTGTCCGATGTTCGTTGAAGAACTAGACAGTCTCACTCTTGGGCAAGCTACGGATTCACGTAGCAATGACTTCGCGAATGGGGGCGTCGATTACTTTATGTATCAGCTACCCAGCGGAGGTACGCCCGCAGGCGGAGCACTGATTGGCCCGAGCTATGACGGCAATACGCTTACCTCGCTAGGAAATGCGTGGTCTGCCACTACCACAAACGGTGGTGACGGTGGTGGAGTCATTGCAACACTTCGACCCCCAGGGTGGGACGTAGCTATATCTGGATTGAACTACGGCTGGAACAACCAGCGAGCAATCGACGTGCGAAAAACATTCGACATGGGATTCAGCACAGCATTAACTGCTTGGGCGGCGGGTGTTGGTGTCACGGAATTGGACTGGTTCTGACCGTTGACTTTTGTTCCACGTTTGCTATTATCTTGGAAGTGAAAGACTCGCAGGCTTTCACGCCACGACAAAGACACAACTGAAACCCCATCGGACCATCCTTGCGGTGCGCGAAAGCGTAGTGAGTCCGAGGGGTTTTTTCGTGCCTTGTCGGGATAATCAAGACGGTGGGGGGCACGTCAAAGCGGTCTGTACCATGGGACTTCGAAACAGACCTTCGATGCTTGGAACGAAGAGAAGCGGTTGGCTTGCCAGCTGATTTTGCCAAGCCGCCCGATAATGCGATGCCTTGCGAAGCTGCAAGTTTCAAATTTAGAGCGTGACTGTCTTAGGATTGTTGCGCCCTTACAGCTCAAGCCTACAAAGTTGCAAATGTTTACTTCTTCTACTTTCGACTCTTCTTTTCTAAAGCTTGTCTCTTTTCAAAAGCTTCTTCATTCCTCCGAGTCTGTTAAACCAATCAAAGACTTTCCGAACTACTACGTGACTGACATTGGCAGAGTGTTCAGCAACAAGACTCATTACAGCCATTGGCGAAATCCACGAACGTCTTTAGTTCCGTATGAGCTACGCCCAGTGACTGAGCCAAGGGGGTACAAGGTGGTTGGCTTGGCCAACGACAGCATGGTGATAACTAAAAGCGTTCATCGCCTTGTGCTCGAAACCTTCGTTGGTCTACCACCAGAGGGCATGGAATGTTGGCATCACGATGGAAACCCTGCCAACAATCAGCTGGAAAACCTGCGATGGGACACTCACTCAGCAAACATGCGGGACGCTGGAGGACCAATTTCCGGTGTCGAAAACTCCTTGCGGTAGCGGGTAAACTTCCAGTTTTACCGCCAAAGGAGAATCAAGATGGCACGTGGCAGCATGGGACACAGCAGTTTCCCCCAAAGCGAGTACCGAAAAGTCCAAGGTGGGATGGCGACCAGATATATCCCGATTGGCCAAAAATACGCAAATAAAGCACCAGCGAACGCAAAGTCTGTGTCGCGTCAGACTTCTGGGACAAGCTTCTCAGAGATGATGAAAGCTATCTCTGATGCCCAATTCAACAATGGCATCAATGCTGGAAACACTGCGGCAGCAAGCATTGCTGGAATGGGAGAGCAGCAAGTTGCAGGGCTGCAGGACAACTACGCACAGCAGATGCAGTTGATGCAGCAAATGGGCGGTTATGAGCAAGGCCGAATCAATCGGGACTTCGACAACCAAGTCAACTCGGTCGGGGCAAGCTTGGCAGGTACGGGTTTGTACAACAGCACCGTTCAAGGAAACATGGCCCAAGGCGTAGAGCGTAATCGCCAAGAGAGTTTGGGTCAGCTCAACGCAAGTCTTCTCGGGCAACAGCTGGGTGCTACTGCGAACCTTGGCAATCAAGTGTCGGCTGCTCAAGGTCAGCAACAGGGGCTGCAGAACTCACTCGCTCAAATGCTTAGTGGGCTGTACTCACAGCAAGCATCGACGTTGCCGACACTTTCATCGCAAGAATCCAATAGCTGGAACAAATAGACCATGAGATTCGCCAAAGGTTTCGGTCAGCGAGTTCGGGACGAGCGAACTGGTGCGACCAAGATTGTTAGTGCCGAGGAAATGCCAGCGTTTCTGGCAGCTAATCAGCAAACACTGGACAAGCGAGACAAGACCGAGCAAGGTCTGGTTGATGCTTGGCAGCAATCCGCACAGATTCAACAGAATTTGCTCAAGCAAAAAGCTGCCGAGGAAGCACAGAAACGTGCGGAGCAGTTGAAGCGGTCGGAGCTAGATGCGTCAATAAATGACCGCGATGTGAAGAATCGTTTGGCGTACAACAGCCAGCGAATACAGGAGCAATCCAATCTTCGCCGTGACAATCTTCAAAGAGGTTCTATGCAGGACGCGATGACGCGATTTGCACAGGAAATGGATTTGAAGAATCGCGGACAAGCACAGAGTTATCAAAACTCTCGTGACCAACTGCGATTGCAGAAACGAAGTCAAGACAACTCAATGTTCAATGCGGAAGCTGGACGTGAGTTGAGTCGCGAACAAATGGAGCAGTCGGCTGCACAGTTCGCAGACAAGATGGGGCTGGACTACCAGAGGCTAAGTCTCGACCAGCAACAGTTCTTGATGAACCAAGCACAGCAGAACGAACAGTTCAACGCGACCAATGCACGTGCGTATGACCAGATGGGTCAGCAGCAAGGTCAGTTCGATGCAACGATGCAGCAGCGAACGGCAGAACAACTGGGACGCATGGACTTGGATTGGGCACGATTTGATGCTGATGGTGATTACCGTCAGCAGTCATTGGCCCAGGCTGCAGAGTTGGCAATGATTCGTAATGACGAGTCATCACGTCAATTTGACGCAACCATGGGGGAACGTGTTCAATCACGCCTGCAGGGAGCAGACGAATTTAATCGGGTTCAATCTCTTCGCGAGAACGAATCCAACATGAGCATGTCAGAGGTTGCCGCTAGTCGTCAACGAAAGATTCAAGAACTGCTTTCGATTGGTGGCAACGCGAATCTGACACCAGCTGGAAAAAAGACAATCCAGAAATACCGGAACATGCTTGGCGGAATGTTGAAGCATGGTGCTCAACTTCGACCACAAGCCAGAGCTGAGATGCTGCAGAACATCTTAGACAAGCTGCAGAACGAATACCTTGAAGGCGAACAGCAACCACTTGTTACCAGTCAAGCTCTTTCTGAGTCCAACGTTGTCCGCCATCCCGAACTTGGCATCTATGGCGACTTTGACCCAAACACAGGTCGCACAAACTGGATGAGCAGTGGTGGCAAAGAGGCTGGGGCAGCAGCAGCGAGTGACCCGTTCGGCAACTTCATGCAGGTAGACCCTGCACAGCAAGTTGTAACGGAAATGGCAGAAGACCCGAAGTTGTGGCGTGATGCCTTGCAGCAAGCAGAGAAAGAACTGATAGCTCTTGCCCCAATAGGTGAAGACGGAAACGTCACCCCACCTTCTCGTTCGCAAGTCATCGAAAGGGCAAGACAAGGTATCGACGAAGAAATCGAGATGCGTCGAGAGATGCAGCGACGATTGACCCCTCCAGACACTCGGGGGACCGAAATGGGTCGCCGCATGGCAGACCCTGCAGTACGGCAACGATTCAAGGAACTGGAAGCACAAGCGTTTGGAAACAAGCCAGCTGAAATGCCAGCAACACCGGAACAGGTTTTCAATGAACTTGGTGGTGAAGCAACCATGGCGGGACAAGCGGCAATGTCGCCGGAAGCCCAAGCGTGGCAACCACCGCAGCAACGCCAGCAAACAGCACCAGATGTTCAAGCTGGAATCAACCAAGAGACAAGTCGCCAGATTGAAGAGCCTCTTGTTGGAATGGTGCAGCAGTTGATGGGCGAAGACTTTGATGCCGCAGGTTCAATTCAGCAGCATCTGCAAGAGATGAAAGAAACCCCCGACAAGACTCGATTGCATGTTCTGGAAGCACCAGACAAAGTGATTGATGTTTGGAAAAACAATGGTGCCCAAGTCATTCCGAACATTCGATTCGAGCGTGGTGAGATAGACGATGGAACATTCGCCCAGTTACCGCCTTTGTGGGTGGATGAGAAAGGCGAAATCAAGCTCAAGCAAAACATGCTGGATTATCTCAAATCCAAGCAGCGTGGACAGCAGTGGGAAAAGGAACTGAAAAACCTTCCCAAGAAAACTCCCAACTTCCAGGGCGTGAAATAGTCACCCTCTCTCTATAAAGAAGCAAGATGCCCAAAGACAACGAAGCTTCCATCTTAGACCAAATTGATGGAATGTCTGAGCAAGAGAAAACTCCCGTATATGAAGCGGGGGGTATTGAAGAGCAAATTGACAACATTGGTAAGTACCAAGCGGAGTTTGCCAAACAGAAAGCGATTGCCGACGACCAGATGTCGATGCAGTCTGGTTTTCTGGATGCTGCAACGCAGGTCGGAAGTCAGTTTACCCATGGAGTCGCTGCGCCGTTCAGTGGTCCACTTCGCAGAGCAGGCGAAGCGATGGGTCTTGCGGAAGAGGGTTCTGCCGACCGTTACAACGCATATCTTGATGCACAGAATCAAGCGATAGGCGAAAGGTACTACCCCGAGCAAGGAACTTACGGAAGGCTTTTCGCAGATGCTGCGATGGGTGCAGCTCAAAACGCACCAACCGCATTGATTGGTGGTGGTGTCGGTGGTATTGCAGGTAAAGGTTTAGCCAAAGCAGGGCAAGCCGCATTGGGTGGGCGAGCAGCAGTTGCCACTGCACAAGGTTTCCGTCAATCCATTGCAGCAGCCAAGATGGGTCAACTGGGTGCGTATGGTGGTCAAGTCGGAACGTTTGCCGCAAGTGCTGCAGACAAGGCGTACACACAAGCCAAGTCGCAAGGAATGACCGATGACGATGCGTGGACCTACGCATTGAAGCAAGGTGCTATTGAAGGTGGTGTCACATCGGCGTTTAACATTCTTGGTGCCGGTGGTGTTGAGAAGATGGTTGCCAAGGGCGTGAGCAAGAACGTTGCGACCGAAGCAGTCAAATCATCTGAAAAGGCTGTTCTGAAAGCGATTAAGAACTTTGGCGGGAATCTTAGTGCAGAACTGACAGAAGAGTTGACCATTGAGACATTGGCCAACGTTGTCGAAGGTGAGAACCTTGACCCAACTGCCGACAACTTCGACAAGATGGTCGAAACGTGGGCGATGACTGCATTGCAAACCGTAATGATGACCGGTGGTATGCAAGCTGGTGGAGCAGCGGCAC
>Ga0315321_10002139_pt1 | contig 15362 bp, 9 predicted proteins | sample M180m21515metaG_FD_203464 | JGI IMG/M metagenome (GOLD analysis project Ga0315321, IMG submission 203464) | Ammonia-oxidizing marine archaeal communities from Monterey Bay, California, United States - M1 80m 21515 | ecosystem: Environmental > Aquatic > Marine > Intertidal zone | place: USA... | reverse complement strand
GATTTCCTAAGGTCGGGTCCCATGCGACTATGAGCTAACGAACCCCGTCAGGCCCGGAAGGGAGCAGCGGAAGTTTTGCTTGTGTGCGCTGTGGGGTGCCTGGCCTTTTTTATATTCGGAAATTGCCTTTTTTTTACTTTCCGGCTTTTGACTTTTAATTATTTTGCGGTTTCGCTTGCATGTGCTGCGGTTGGTCGCAATTAGTCGCTACTTCTTATTCATGGCAGAAAAAGGTTATCAAGTCATTGCCCGGAGGTGGCGTCCCAAGCAGTTTTCCGAACTCGTGGGACAGGATCACGTTGTGCGAACTTTGGGCAATGCAATCGAGATGGGGCGAATTGCCCATGGGTATTTATTCGTTGGACCTCGTGGAACCGGCAAGACAACCACGGCGCGTCTTTTTGCTAAATCCCTGAATTGGGAGGATGGACCTACTCTTGAGGTTCCCGAGGATTCTGAACTTGGGCAAGCCATTATGGATGGAAGATGTCTCGACGTCATAGAAATAGACGGTGCTTCCAACAATTCCGTGGATCAGGTTCGAGATCTCCGAGACGAATGCCAGTACGCTCCCGCTCAATGCCGCTATAAGATTTATGTTATCGATGAGGTGCATATGTTGAGTCAACAGGCGTTCAACGCCTTGCTCAAGACCTTGGAGGAACCCCCCCCGCACGTTAAGTTTGTTTTTGCGACGACCGAGGCACATAAGGTACTTCCCACTATCGTCTCGCGTTGCCAGCGATTTGAGTTTCGTTCCATTCCTGCGAATCTGATCTCGGACAAACTTCGTGAGATTTGCGCTACTGAGAAGGTGGAGATAGAAGACGCCGCCCTCGCAACGATTTCTCGAATGGCTATGGGTGGAATGAGAGACGGGCAGAGTATCCTTGATCAAATGATTTCTTTTTGCGGGATGAAAATTTCGCAGACCGACGTCCTTGACGTCTACGGACTGGCTTCTCCGGAGCAAATTGCCGAACTTGCACAAGCTCTGAGTAAGGCCGACTTTTCTGCCATACTTAAATCCGCGGATGCTTTTGCGTCGGAGGGAATCGATCTTTACAGAGCCTTGCAGGATCTTCAGGAGCACATGCGTTCCGGTCTATTGGCTCTGATTCGGGGGGAATCTGATAGCCTCGATCTTTCCTCCGAGCAGTTTGCCCGAATTTTGGATGCTTTGCGAGCTGGTGAGGAATCAGTGCGTTCGGGACTTTCCGACAAGGCGAATTTCGAGGTCACTCTCTTTCGAGGAGTGGAAGCAGGACGATCTCGTGCCATCGATTCAGTGATTCGTGAAATTTCGGGTATGGTACCGTTTTCCGGATCAAAAAAAAAAACTGACTCGGTAACTTCTGACCCTCAAGTACAAGCCTCTGCCGTCGAGGAGCAAGCCGATGTCGCCGAAACCGACCCCGCACCTGAAGTTCATTCTGTAATTGAAGCCGAGATTGAAAGAGTGGTTCAGCCTGAACCTAAACGCATCGATGCTCTGCCCGATGTGGCGCTCGATGCTGAGGAATCTTCCTTCCCTGAGATTGTTCGTGTAGAAAAGGATCCAGTTAAGCTAATTGCCACCTCCGTTGACTCTCTCGTGACTGCTGACGTTCATTCCGAGAGTGGAAAATCGAATTTGGCTGAATCTCAAATAGTCGATGAGGCAAAAGTCGCTGAGCGAGTAGAAACCTTGGCTGAGTCGACTCGTAAGATTTTCGAGGAGGGTTTTCGCGGGACTTATGTCGCTATCGAGAGAATAGACCACAACAAGTTGATCTAGTTCGCTTTTTCGTATAGAGATACGTATCGAGATTCTAAGTACCTCAAAAGGCATCGGGGATCAAGAGAGTCGCCTGTCACTCCTTTGGTCAGTTCTAGTAAGTTCATGCGCCTGCCGTACCTATGCACCTTAAGTTCTAGCCATGACAAGAGTTTCGATGGGTCTTCTGGATCGGGTATATCTTCTTCCAATGCCCTTTCCCAAAGTTGAGCAGCCAGCAGATTTCCAAGACAGTAACTCGGAAAATAACCGAATGCCCCACCCGACCAGTGAACGTCTTGTAGAACGCCTTCAGCGTCGCAGGTTGGTTGAAGCCCTAGAAGCTTTTCCGCCTTTTCGTTCCATGCTCCCGGAAGGTCTTTGATTTCAATGTCGCCTGAAAAAAGGGACTGTTCCAACTCAAAGCGAAGAATTATGTGTAAATTGTATGTTACTTCGTCGGCGTCGACTCGAATGGGGTTTCTAGAAACTTTGTTGATGGCGAGAAATAGTTGCTCCGAAGTTATTTCTGCCAATGGTTCGGGAAATAGTTCACGAAAGCGAGGTTCCCACTTATTCCAAAAAGCATGGGAACGCCCCACTTGGTTTTCCCATATTCGGCTTTGCGACTCATGCACGCCCATGCCCGCCGCCTCCGAGAGAGGAGTGCCTATCCATTCGGAGGGCAATCCTTGCTCGTAAAGTCCATGCCCTGCCTCGTGTATGGCAGAGAAAAGAGAATCCAGCGGATTTTCCGAGTCATAGCGGGTAGTGAGTCGAGTATCGGCTCCATTTCCTGAACAAAAGGGATGTACTGCGACGTCTATTCGGCCCCTCGTGAAATCGAATCTCAAGCTCTCTAGTACCTCCCGGAGAAATATCTCTTGCTTGTCTTTCGGAAATCCTTTCAGCACCGGGATCTTTATCTCCTCTGCAAAGGAGAGGATTTGTTCGGCGAGTGGTACGAGACCAGTTTGTAATTCATCGAAAAGCTTGCCGATCCCACAGGCATCCATTCCTGGGTCATGTTTGTCTAAATGGTAGTCATATGGATTGTCGCGATATCCTACGTATTCCGCTTCGTCCCGGGCAAGTTGCATGGTTTTCTCAAGGGCGGGAGCAAAAGCTGCAAAATCGTTTTTCTCTCTAGCGCTCTTCCATAAATGATACGTCGAACTTTCGTGAGATGCCTTCCGGGCTACGAAATCGCTTGGTAGCTTTTGTGCTTGGTCGAGGTCGCGACGAACTTCACGAAGAATAATCTCAAGGTCTTCATCCGGTTCGTCTGTGTCTTCTTCAACTCGTTGAAGTAAATCACTAAATGCCGATCCTGTGAATTCACGGTGAACTAGTTCAGCCAATGCCGAGCTTTGTGCCGCCCTTTGAGAGGAAGAGGCTTTGCCCGGGGGCAAGTTCACCTGTTCGTCCCAGCTTAGAACCGAGCTTACTTGGCTTAGGCTATCGATCCTTCTCAGTTCGCGAAGAAAGGTTTCTCTTACAGCTGTCACGCGAAGTGCTTCATTGAAGGATCCGTTGCAACTCCTCGGCTGTGGCCCAACCTTTTTTTCCGCCGGAAACCGAGCGAGCAAGATACCACTTCACTTGATCCTTTGTGATGTGCATTTTTAACTGGCCGTTCTCGTCTTTGTCGATTCTCACGACTTCTCCCGGTTTGAGCTCGGCGTTGGCGTCGTTGGCACCACCTGCGTAGCGGCGAAGGCGAATAACGGAAGTTTCGTTGCCCTCGTCGGCTTTAGGCGGAAGTACGGCGACGGCTTCACGCGCTATGAAGTCTATGTTGCGGTCTGCTCGCCATATCGCGTAAGTCCCGAAGGCAACAATTACCGCCCAACAGATGACGCCTGCGATTTTAGCGAATCCGGAAATAAATGATCCGGTTAACAGTAAGCACGTATAAGCACCTAGCCAGAAAGCAATCGTAGTAGCCCATATCCAAATGCTTATTGATTCTGGAGCGAAGTAAAAATCGTCCGCAGATGGGGTGGCAGAAGATAGGCCAGACGATTTTCGTGTGAATGCTAGATTGGAATTTAATTCCGGATTCCCGGGGTCCAGCAATAGTGCTTTTCGGTAGTGTAGTATAGCCTTGCCCGAGGCTCCCATTTTGTAGTGTAGGTTAGCAAGGTTGCCGTGTAGATTGGCCGAATGGGAAATGGCGACGGCTTTTTCATAAGAGGTTATGGCTGCGTCCAAGTCACCTGCCGCCTCCGCCCTCACGCCGTCGTAAAATGGCCGGTTTGCCTCGTTCCCGGCAGCCCCGTAGCAAAATGTAATTGAGATGAGGTATACTGCGATTCTTATTAGCTTCATCCTAAGGCACGAATGTTTTTAAGGAGATGTTTAATGCGTATTTGCCAATCAACGAGAGGTAGGTTTGAGATGGCTTCCCCGGCGAACTCGTGAGCGTCCGCTGTTTCTAAAACCTCATTGATTTCAGAAATAAGCTCGTTGGAGGCTTTTCTTTCTTTTAAGATGAAGATGACCTCGTCGCGATCCAGAATCTCTGGCTTTTCTTGTCCAGCCAGCACACCGATTTTTTCTCTTATTGCTCCTCGTGATGCTCGGAAAAAACCCAAGGTATCGTTGGATTTCGTAGCTCTCTTAATTTCGTTTCGCAAGCTTGCGAATCTTTTGGCTGAGGTATCCCTGGATGAGTTGCTTCGCCGAATCCTCCAGCCCAAAATCCAGCAGAAGCAAAAGAGTGGAGCGATTTGCAGATACCAGAAAGAGGATGAACGAAGGATTGGTTCGGGCGTAAGTGACTTACGCCATTCGCTTGGCTCGCTTTCAGTTTGAAAGAGATTGCGAGTCGGTTCCGTATCTTCTTGTTTCTCCGCCAAAGCGGATTCAGTTGAGGAAGGGTCCACCCATGCGTCGCCGGCATCGACGCGAACGATGTGTGAATCTCCCGATGCATTGACGTATTGTTCAGAGGTCGGGTCGAAATAAGCAAAGGGAACGGGAGGAATTTCTATTTGACCTGGGCGCAATGGAGTTACCACGTAATCGAAACGCTGAGTTCCTTCGTATCGAAGGTTTTCATCGCCCTCGAAGGAGAACGCAGGGGGACCTATTTTGATCTTTTCGCTTGAATCGATTTCTGGCGCGGGCATTACCCCGAAATTCCCTTTGCCCGAGACTGTGAAGGTTACGCGTACAGGGTCACCGACTGTTACTCGTTCAGCGTCCGTTGCCGAATTAGTGGAAATAGTGCCAATAGCACCGCGGAACGCTTGCGGTCTTCCTTCCATCGGAAGAGATTTTACCAAAAGTTGGAGTTTCTCGGAGGTTACCGACATTGCTTCTTCTCGACCGAATCCAAAAAAAGGATCACGGAAAAATGGATCCTGTAAAAACGGATTGCCTGAAGTCGAACCCCTATTGTTTTGCAAACGCACACGAACGGTCATTTTATAAAATAATTCGTGAATGCCTTCCATTGCTGCGGTGAGAGCTACGGGCCATGAATAAACGGTGTAGTTTTTCCCATTGCGAGAGGCGCGTTTCTCGATCGGACGATTGATCTCGCTTTGGGAAAAAGCATCTCCGCTTTTTTGAGGAAGTTGCACCAGGCGAGTTATGGGGAGACGCTCCCAAATATAAAGGTCTACGGAAGTCAGCGCAGTTTCACCCTCAAAAAGGTATTTGCGAGGAAGGTTTACCTCTAGGAACAAAGCCTGACGAAGATCGGACTCTTGTTTTTTTCGAGCTTGCTCTCGAAGCAGGTCTTCTTGATTCGGTGGAAGGACGCGGAGCGTGGCGGGAGGAACGGATCGAGGAGTGCCTTGCACCGACAGGTTCCATGACGGAATGGTGAAGTTCCCAGGTCTTTCGGGTTTTACGGCAAAGGAAAGTTCAAGGCGAACGGAAGGGACTCCATTGAGAAAGCTTGCTGAGCGAAATACGCGCGGATTACCTGAAATGCGAAGACCGGCTATGGCGGGGAGACTACCTGCAGGGGATTGTTGCGAGCCGTGAATCGTTACCTTGTATGTGGTTTGTCTGCTTAAGGTGATGGCGGAAGGTGAAAAGTTCGCCTCGATACGAATGTCTTGGTGTTGTCCGAATGCCGAAAAACAGAGCACAAGGTATGGCCATAGGCAATAAAATGGGTGAATGGTTCTTGTCACGATACTCTTAATAGTCCCTTCCGCGTCGGGGAGTTTCGACTATTTTTCCCTCGATGTCCAAGGGTTCCGAATTTGCCTCGATCTCCTGCAGTAGACGTTCATACAGAGCGTTGACTTCTTGAGGGACTTCCGGTCGTGAAGTCGCAGTCTCGTCTTCGCCGTCCTCGGTATCTTGCGGACTTGGCTCGGAATCCGAGTCTTTTGGGTCGGATTCGGTATCTTTCTGTGACTCTCCTTGCCCTTCCTGCGGAGTCGAAACACCAAAATCGAGATGTTTGGCAGCCGTTTCAAAATCAACGGATGCCAAGTGAGCTTTTTCGTCGTTTACAGGAAAGGTGACGTTTGCATCCTCGCCTTCGATTTGAATGCATAAAACATGTTGACCGGGTGGAACGACTTGAGAGAATTCACCTGATTCGGATGGTTTGAAGGATGTTTCGTTTTCATCGAGAGCTAGATTCCCATCTAGGTCGAGAAAGAGCGTGGCTTCTGAAAATCCTGATTCGTTGTCGTCTCGTGCACCGTCTCGGTTGGCGTCATTCCAGACAAAGCCTCGCAGCATAGGAGCGGCTCGATAGGGGAAGTGGACTTGGCGGTCGCCTGTTTTTTCTAGTTCCACGAACTGTGTTCTTACATTGTTCGGATTGAAGGGAGGAGGTGGTGGTACGAGTAGAGGGAGCAGGGTGACACCCTTTGTGCCATTACTTTCCGCGGGAACACATCCTAGTTGGAAGGAAGTGGGGTAAATAGCCGAAATCCACTCAATGGCGTATTGCCCTTTCTCGTCAGTTTCGACAAAGGGTTCCGATGAAGCGTTATGTTCGCCGTCGTTGTCTTGATCCCAATAGATTTTGCTTGGCAATCGCGGTTCTTTTTCTTGCGACCGTCCGTCTCCGTCGACATCTCTCCATACAATACCTGAAACAAGAGAGAGCATCGATTTGATTCGGTTTTCAATTTGTTTGGCCAGTTCGTCTCTATTCACATTGGCCTTAGGGTTGTCGTCAATAGACATGGCGGATTCGTAGTGTCGCAAGGCCTTTTCCCATGCTTTGCGTGCCGACTTAACATCTATCCGATCCAGTGCTTCATTGGCTCGGTTGTATTCAAGGTTTCCTAATGTGTTGAGAATTGTAGATTGAAGGGATGGTTCGTCAACTGTTCCGTCCAAAGCTTTTTCGAGGAAGGTCTCGGATTTTTCAAGGTTGCTCGCATCCAGATGAGCGAGACCGGCGTTTAAATAGAGGCGTGGGTCAACTTGCTTGTTTTCGCTTTTAGTCGCGTTTATCTCTGCCTCGTAATATGCGGCTGCTTTTTCAAATTCCTGGTTTTTGTGGGCAGCCTCGGCTCTTTTTACATTGTCGTTGCGGAAACAGCCAGTGATGAAGATCAACATCATCAATGCGAGCGAGGGGGCAACTGCCCGAATCCGTCGCCTATTGCCAAGCATAAACTCGGTGGCAAGCATGAGCATCGCCAATGCAACAAAAGGTTGATAGCGATCGATTGGAAGCTCCTGTGAAAGTATCGCGTGCCGTTTACGGTGTCCGATTGCTTGAAGTTCATCAAACACTCTAGCCAAACCTTCCCCCGTAGGTCCTAGTTGGAAGTACTTGCCGCCGGTTGATTCTGCAATGGCTCGCAGGGACGTGTCGTCGAGCTTTGTGACGACTGCCTTACCTGCTGGGTTCCTCAGGAAATTTCGCGGCTTCTGTGGAATGGGATCAAGAGGGATTCGAGCCCCTTCTTGGCTTCCAATTCCAATCGTGTAAATCTGCACTCCTTCCTTGGCGCTTTCCTTGGCTTTCTTCAAGCCCTCTCCCTCCAAGTCCTCTCCGTCGGAAATGAGTATCAGAAAACGGTCGCTGTCATCCTCGGAAAAAGATCTTGCGGCTTCATCTATTGGGCGGGATAGATCAGTACCTTGGTTTTTAATTACACCGACTTTCATTTCTCGCAAGGTTCGGCGAAATGCGGAATGATCGAGCGTGAGCGGGCATTGGAGAAAGGAATTTCCCGCAAAAGCTATGAGCCCGAGTCGGTCCCCCTTTACTTTCTCGAGGAGATTCGAAATACCTAGTTTTACCCTCTCGATCCGGTTCGGTCTTACATCCCGAGCGAGCATGCTTCGTGAAACGTCCAAGGCGATAAGAACATCTATGCCGGTCGGGATCGCCTTCCTTTTGCTTTTGCCCCACTGGGGTTTAGCCAGTGCCAAGAAAAGGAGGAGAATGGCAGCTGTATATATGATGTTTCGTGCTATGATCTTTGGTCTTGAGTGAGACTCGGCTAGCTTTTGAAGTAGTTTATTTGCCGCGAATTTCTTAAGCCGGCGAGTTTTTCGCCGTTCGGACCAAAACAGGAAGATGCCGACTGCGGTAGTGGCAAGAAGTCCGAGCAATAGCCATTCTGGAAGTGCGAAAAGATTCATGGAATTCTCAAGAATACAGTTCGCGACAGGACTATTTCAATCAAAAGAAGAATAAGCCCTGCGTACAAAGGCCAATGGAACAGCTCCTTGTATAAAGCGTTCACTTCATAAGCTACCTCAGTCTTTTCTAGTTGATCGATTTCTTGATAAATATTTCGCAGAGTGGATTCGTCTCCTGCTTCAAAGAACATCGCGCCCGTGGTTTCGGCGACTTTTCGAAGTACTTCCTTATCAACTGGGTAATTGGCAATGGTTACTTCGGGATTCCCGGATGAATTGCGAAGCAAGTCCCCGGAACGTCGATCATAGATGTAGGTTCTCGTTCGAGTCGATTGGCCTACTGCAATTGTATAAATCTTTATCCCGTCTTCCTTCGCCCCCTCGGCAAATACAAGTGGGCTGTGGCGGGGCGGAGGGTCGTCCTTGCCATCGGTCAGAAGAATTACGATACGACTCTTTGCTTCCAGCTCTCGAACGCGGTTGATGCCTTCTCCCAAAGCTCCTCCGATGTTTGTCCCCGTCTGAAGCGTGAGACCTACTCGCATACGGTCTAGATTTCGGTGCAGGTGTTCCTTGTCCAAGGTTAGCGGACTGAGCAAGTAAGGATTTACGGAAAAACCAATCAATCCGATCCTGTCGTGCTTTCGCATAGAGACAAAGTCCTTGATCACTCGTTTCACGACTTCGAGACGGGTGATCGTCTCGTTCGGTTCTTCACTCATGTCCAAGGCAAGCATTGAGGCGGATAGGTCAACTGCCAGAACTATGTCCACTCCACTTTCTTGAATGGTTCGGGTACTTTCGTCCAATTGCGGACGTGCAAGAGCGATTGGGAGTGTGAACAAAGCCAATAATCTTAAAACCGGTGGAATCAATCTAGCAGTCCAAGTGCTCCCAGGTTCCGCATCTCTCAAGAGAGCTAACGAGGAAAACTTGAGAGTGGCATTTCTTTGCTTTTGCAGAAGCCTTGCGAGGGTGAAGGCTACAATTACCAGAAGAAGCAACAGCCAGAGTGGTTCGGCTAATCGAAAGCGCTCCCAGTGTTCTAGAGGAGTCATCACATGCCCTCCGAAGGTTTGTCGTTTGTTGTCGTTGATTCTTCTTTTAATCGACTGTGAGAGTCTTTCACGAAGTGTTTGGCAGAATCGAGCAACAATCGAAGCCCCTCCCCGTCAATGCTTTCTCTAGAGTATTTCACCATGTCGCTCCGATCTACAAATTCGTGCAAGAGGTCGTCGTATCTTTTGCGGAAAAACTTGTGCCCTGCTACTTCCCGAAGGAATTCCTCGCCTGTAAGTTCCATAGCACGAAGTGCAAAGCAGCGTTCAACGTACACCCGAAGGACTTCAGAGAGACGGAACACAAATGGCTTTGCATCCATCTTGTGGCATTCCGCCTCTAGTGCATTCAGTGCCTCGATGGCTTCTTCGTAAGGATCGCGTGCGGGTATTGACTTTTCTGCGGATTCACTTTTTTTCAATCGGCTCCGCAACCAAAAGGCGAATATTATTGTTAAGACGATACCTCCGGCAAGAGCTGGAATCCACCAGCTTTCCGATAAGATTTCCGATAAACTTTTGTATAGGGGGATTGGTTCGTCGCGTTCTCTTTTATTTTCAAGATATGAATTCTCATTTTGGGCGTAAGCCATTCCCTTTAAGGCGATGCTTAAATGGGACAGACAGGCTAATTTAAAAGATGCTGAGAACATCATCCTCTTCTGCGGTTTTCTCTGAGTTTAAAGAATTCTCTTAAACGGTTAACGTAATCGGCGGAAGTGGATAAACCAAAGCAGTCGATGCCTCGCCTAAGAAGCCGTTTTTCAAAACCGTCTACCCACTCGCTCGATCTTTCGAGATAGCGTTGGCGAAATGCCTTGTCGTTGGTATTGACCAACATGAGTTCTCTTGTTTCCAAATCTTCGAGTAAAATTTGCCCGACGTCGGGCAAATCAGTGTCTCGGGGGTCTTCTACTCGGACGCAAACGAGATCGTGTCGCCTTCTCGTCGTGGAAAGCTCCTTAAAAAGAATGTCCTCGGCGGATTCATCATTATCACCGTTTTCAGGGATAATGAAATCGGAAAGCAAGAAAACGATTGATCGCCTTCTAGTAACTCTGTTGAGAAAACGAAGACAGCCTCTGAGATCGGTTCCTTTACCCTTGGTTCTGTTAAAGAGAATTTCCCGGAGAATACGCAAAACATGCTTTTGCCCTTTGGCGGGAGGCAGGTAGTGCTCCACTTCGTCCGTGAAGAGAATTAGACCGATTTTGTCATTGTTGCGGTCGGCTGAAAATGCGAGGAGTGCGGCCAGTTCGGCTAGTCGTTCTCGTTTACTTTGCTCTACTGAGCCAAAGAAACCGCTCGAGCTAACATCAACCGCTAGCAGAATCGTTAGTTCTCTCTCCTCTCGATACTGCTTGACGAAGGGAGCGTTCATCTTTGCGGTTACATTCCAATCGATAGATCGGACTTCATCCCCCGGTTGGTATTCTCGAACTTCCTCGAAATCTATGCCTTGGCCTTTGAAAGCGCTATGATATGATCCTGCAAGTGCTTCCGAGACCAATCGGTTCGACCGAATCTCGATTTGCCTCACCTTTTGCAGAATCTGGCGCGTGAACTCTTGGTTGGGTTCTTCCATCCTATATTTTCCTCGCTCGGGGTAGGCTTTCTACCTCCGCGTACAAAGGTTTTGGATTTAGGGTACGGGTACGGTTTCGAAGATTTTCCGTATTACGTCGTCGCTGCTTATATTTTCGGCTTCTGCTTCATAACTGACGATGACTCTGTGCCTGAGAACGTCTAGCCCGACGTCCTTGATGTCTTGTGGGGTCACGAAACTGCGACCATGCATGAATGCGACCGCCTTGGATGCAAGAGCCAAGCTTATGGTGGCTCGAGGCGATGCGCCGAATCGAATAAATGCTTCCAGTTCGGCCGCTCCGTAGCTTGCAGGTTCTCTCGTGGCAAGTACCACGTCGACCAAATATCCCTTGAGCTTTTCATCCACATAGATTTCATCCACTAATTTTCGAGATCTGAAAATAGTTTCTGCCTCGACTACAGTACTGACCTGATGCTCAACGTTTACATTTGCGTTGGATTCTAAGATTTTCAGTTCTTCTTCTCTGTTGGGATAATTTACTACGAGCTTCAACATGAACCGATCCATTTGAGCTTCGGGAAGAGAGTAAGTGCCTTCTTGATCGATTGGGTTTTCCGTGGCAAGGACTAGGAAGGGTTTTGGCAGTGGATATGTCACGTCCCCGATGGTCACTTGCCTCTCCTGCATGCCTTCAAGCAGAGCGCTCTGAACCTTGGCAGGAGCTCGGTTTATTTCATCTGCGAGCAATAGGTTGGTGAATATCGGGCCTTTCTTCGTTGTGAATTCACCTTTGCTGGGACTGTATATCAAGGTGCCCACGACATCTGCAGGGAGCAGATCGGGAGTGAATTGGATTCGCTTGAATTCCGCTCTTATGCACTGGGATAGCGTTTTGACGGCCAAGGTCTTAGCCAGTCCGGGCACACCTTCGAGAAGTACGTGACCATTTGCCAAGAGCCCTATGATGAGACGATCAACCAAATACTTTTGACCAACGATAACGCGCCCGATTTCCCGTCGCAGTAGCTCTACCCAAGCGGCTTCGGTTCGCATCTTTTCTTGTTGTTCGGGAGCGGGAGGCTTTTGTGATGATATTGAATCCTGTTGCATATTTAATTTTCTATGAGAATTGAAACATATAAGCGTAACGAAGCTTTGCTATTGTCCAAGCGAAATGATTTTCTTAATGTCATTAAAAATTTGAAAGTTTGCTTTTCACTTGCCGAGTGGCTGTAGGTGATTTTTAGAATCTTTTGATTAATCATCATCCCCAACTATCCCGATTGCCATGTTCAAGCTTAGCAAAGAATCAAAGATAACGTTCATCTGCCTACTGATCGTACCCATCTTTTGGATTGTTCTTAATCACTTAGGTTTTCTCGATTACCTCAAAATCAAGACGCTCGATTGGCGCATGAACTGGCCTCGCGGTGAAATTTTCCATCGCACTGCCACCGACGCCGACGATAAAGTGACCGTCGAGAACAACCAGTCGGTGCCCCGTGTCCCCAAGGTTATGTACGTCAATTTCGACTCTGGTACCTTGGCCATGAATGAGGTGGGTGAACGACCTTGGGATCGTGCCTTCTTTAGAGATGTTTCTCAAATCTTGTTCGAACGAGGAAAAGCTCGGGTGGTTGCCTTCGACTTTGTTTTTTCATCTAAAAGCATGTCGAGCATGGTTCCTGAGGAAAACGTTTATCGAAGTGATGCCGCAATAGGTGAGCTGATAGCAAACTTTCCCAACCAAGTTGTTCTTGGGGCCACTTATTCAGCAGTACAAACTTCTTTGATGAAACCGTACGGACAATTTGCCGGAGTGAAGGCGAGCATTCCTTTATTCAAAGACGGTTATCAGTCTTTGAACGGTGATTATCGCTATCCGGAAGCACCCACCTACCCCATGCAATCTTATGTGAACGAAAACCATCTAGGTCGTATAGGCCCCATTGATATTCGTCCCAGTGATGTAGACGGGATTCCCCGAATGATGCCTCTTTGGTATCCGGGTGGTGGTGAGGCACAAGCATATAACGTTCTTGGCGGTAAACGAATGAAACTTGCTCTTGATCTCCGAAACGAAGTTACAAAAGAGATCGAACAGCTGAAGGCTGAAATCGGGAAATTGGACGAGACTATTATTGCCATTAAGGAGAGCGAGAGACTGCAAACCCAGCTTGATCAACTGGACAAGCAAATAGATGAACTCAAGAAGGGCATTCAGACTGACCCCTCGAGCTCAACCGTTATGGAACCCTTAATTAAGGTAAAAGAGGGTGAACGCAAGGTGTTGGCTGTGAAATTGTCAGAATCCGATGCTATTAGAACTGAGCGGACGAAACTTGCTTCAAGTCTAGTAGAGTTGGAGCGTGATCTGCAGAATTCTTTCAATTCCTCTGAATCTGCTTTCATAAACCCTGAAATTCAAAAATTGAAGGCCCAGGTCGCCAAACTTGACGAAACCATCGGGAACTTAAGGAACACCTTGGAGGCGACTCCGGCGATCGCCTCGATAGTAGAACCACAATTGAATAATCGACTAAAAGAAAGGGCAGAACTTTCCGAGGAATTATCAGGATTGGAGGCTAGGCAAAGGCGCCTTGCACGGCTAAGAGGTGACGAACCCACCGAACTTAAGGTGGTCGGTGATAAACTCCAACTCGTTTATAGCTCTACCAAAAGAGAAGGCAATGGCACTTTGGTTGAATCTCTACCAAATGAGATGCCACTGAATCGTGATCGTCGTTACTTTGCCTTGGGACTGGAAACGCTGCTGGCCTATTATGGCCTGGCGGACGAAGATGTAGAAATTTCCGAAGACAGGAAGCGTTTGCAATTGGTGGCTCGGTCAGGCGATGTTCTTATCGACGCACCTTTGACGGATGCGCAATTTGTCGAGGTGAATTGGTTTTCTAAGTGGGGTGAACCATTTGCCGAGTTGGTCGCCCTCCAAACGGCTCGTAAGCTTTATGTCGACGAAAGTTTTGAGGAATATGTTGCTCTTTGCCCGGATATGATAAGGGGTTTTCTTTCCCGCGTGAAAGATGTCGACGTGCCAAAGGATGACGCAGCTCTGCTCAAGTCCCTCGCTGACTTGGGCGTAGAGCCCGACCATATTGTTGTAGCTGAGCAATTGCTCGAGGCGGCTTCGGGCGAACTAGACCATGATCAAGCCCCCTCCTTCGAAAAACTTAATGATCTTGTCGCCGCAATCGCTTATTATTTTATTCCGCCAAGCCTAGAGTCTCCTCTTAACCCCATGTGCGGGATGAATGAGGTAATTAATTATGACCGGTATTTCAGGCAGAAAAAAAAGGACCTTCTCCAAGTTGATGAGACGATAACCAAAATTGGGAATTCGCTGAACCAATATAGAATTGCATACTATAAGCATTCTGATGAATCAGCAGCCAAGAAACTCTGGAATCAGATTGATTCCCTTAAGGGAGTTGTGAGCAACTTGGAGAAATCTTTTCAGGACACCGGTCTTCCCGCTATCGAAGACCAACTCAACAAAACCCAAGCCGAATATGACGAGCTTTTGAAGAAGTTGGACGAAATAGAGAACAGGACTCTGCTTGCAGATATTAATTCTTCGGAAGTTTCTAATAGAGAAGAAGCCAAAAAAGCACAACTGGATGTAGCACGGCTTGCCCCAATACTTATAGATCTTAATTCTGAAATTGATGGGTTGGATAAGACCATCGATAATCTTAGGAAAACCCTGAAGGACAATCCAACCATAGCTGCTGTGGTGGAACCCCAACTCAAGGCGCGTGAAGTTGAGCGGATTGATGCGGTTTCAAAATTCCTCGAACAAGCTGCGGTTTCCTTGCACAAGCATAAATCGCTCTTGCGATACAACCATTTAGACAAAGAAAAAATTCCGACGGAATTAAAGCTATTTGAATCATTCTTTGAGAAGTTCGAGGATGCCATCGTCTTTATTGGTCCAGTAGAGCCAACCTTTCAGGACTTGTCCGTGACTCCGTTTGATGCTGCTCCAATGCCCAAGGTGAGCGTGCACGGAAACCTCGTTAAGACACTCACCAGCGGACTTTATATCAAGCGTCTGCCAGATTGGGTGGATCACGTGACTACCGCCGGGCTCTGCTTACTCATGGCCTTTCTGGCAGTATACAGCGGTCCCAAGTCAAGCTTGGTGCAGGCCGGAGCAGTTTGCCTGCAGTTGGGATATGTGCTTCTTGCCTTTTTCGCATTCTCCAAAACTCATGTTTTGTGGCCTGTTACTACTCCCGCCTGCGCTGGACTGAGTACGACTTTTGTCGGACTCGGAGTAATGCTGGTTCTCGAGCAAAAAGCCAAAGGTCGGCTCAAGGGCATGTTTGGCAGCTATGTTTCGCAGGATCTGGTGGATCAGATGGTCGAGTCGGGAGAGGAACCTTCTCTCGGTGGT
>Ga0315321_10002138_pt1 | contig 15363 bp, 24 predicted proteins | sample M180m21515metaG_FD_203464 | JGI IMG/M metagenome (GOLD analysis project Ga0315321, IMG submission 203464) | Ammonia-oxidizing marine archaeal communities from Monterey Bay, California, United States - M1 80m 21515 | ecosystem: Environmental > Aquatic > Marine > Intertidal zone | place: USA... | reverse complement strand
CCGAGCAGTTTGTTCAGGTGAGCCAGTCATTACCACGGGTAATCCTAAATCGAGTGTAATCCATGCCATTGCACCATGTATTGCATTTGGATGAACTCTGTGAGTGTCATTTGATTCAATAATTATCAGTGGACGTGGTGCAGCACTATGCAATCTTCTGGCCTGGTGAATCAGTCTTCCGTCAATCAAAGAATCAACAAGATCTCTCGCACTTTTTCTTTCTATCAAGATTCTATCTGAAATTCTTATATCGCCCACTGTCAAGTGTTGCATAGTAATATCATGGCCATGTAATTTTAGCATTGCAGGTAACGTTGAGTTCGCTTCTCTGTGATCTATTACAATTAGTGTTTGAGATTCATTTTCTTCACTCATAGAGTCCGCTTCAGTTTGTGCTGCACTAGCGGTGATTGACTCTTCATCCCTCGAATGGGAAATAGTTCCATCAAGAACCGGTTTCCACCAAGTATTGTCCGGAGTCTCAGCAGGTTCAGTGCTGAATTCAGAAAGCGACCTTTGAGCCCTTGGTCGATTCGAAGGGGAATATGTGTCGGTAGCAACTTTCTTGTTTGGTGTTGGCTTTTGAGTTGGAATCTCTTTCTCTCGAAACAATCTTGTCTCTTCGGATTTAATGAATGATTCTGCGCTTTGACCATCAACTGTAAATGAAGCTAAAACGCTTTCATTTGGAGCCGCTCTACGAGGCAGCCGAGATTGCTTTTGTAATGAGTCTAGAGTTCTATACATCAACTCCTCACGCTTCAATGAGGCCTGTTGAACGTATTCATCTCGAGTACCTTGTGCAATCAAAATATGCACCTCTCCATCTTTCTGTCTGGCGGTTCGACCTCTCCTCTGAATCGCTCTAATAGCACTTGGAACCGGTTCGTATAAAATCACACTATCTGCGGCAGGAACATCCAACCCTTCCTCCCCCACGCTTGTTGCAACTAGGACATTGATATCTCCATCTTTGAAACGTTCTAATTGCTGAATTTGTTCCTTTTGTTTCATTCCAAGTTGGCTACCCTTACTTGCTTGACCTACAAAGCGGCCAGGCTTTATTCCGGGAACGGTTTGAAGAATCTGTAAGAGATTGTTTACAGTATCTCTGTATTCTGTGAAAATTATGACTTTCCCTCCCTCTTTAAGGCCATTTTTAACTAAATCAACAACCAGTGCTGGTTTAGGATGACATTCATCTCCTGTACTAAATTCTCTTAGTAAACTAGCAACAGGTGTCAGGGAAAGGAAACGCTTTGTTTTACGATCTTTATCGGTTCTAGCTCTTTCAAGATACATTATTGCACATCGTAGACCTTGAGTATCCAGCAAATCAAGCAAGCGGTGTAATCGTCGAAGGTCTCCGATTCTTTTAGCAGCATCATAGCCTCTTGCATCTCCTCTGCCTATTGCTGCACTTGCTCTTCGTTGTGCTTCTTCGATTGCAGCAGTAGTAATTCGTGCACTGGTGGTAAGAAAACCACCTCGCTTTAACATTTCAGCCTCCTCGGCTTCTAGTATTCGCAGTGGCCGAATAATTTCCAATAATTCAGCAGGGAGGTTCAAAACATGTTTTTCGATTTCCATAGAAGTGATGTATGGCTGAACTAAATCATCATCTCTCTTAGTGACGTGCAACCTTTCGATTCCGAGCCGTTGAATAATCTCTAGAACTTTGGCAGCCTTGACACCAGGGGATGCCGTAGCTGCAAGGATTAGGGCTTTAGGAGATGCCTCGAGGTACATGTCGCCTAATTGCGCCATTGAATCGGAACCTGTTGCATGGTGTGCTTCATCAACGATTAGTAAATCTATTTCTGAAAGTAATATTCTACCGTTGCGGGCATCATTTCGGATTACATGTGGCGTTGCCATCACAATTTTTGCATCTTTCCAAATCGTTTCTCTTTTTGCTGGGCGATCTTGGCCAGTGAGTGTTACAATTCTTTCATTATCGATTTTCAAAAATTCTTTCGCCATCTTTGCTTGTTGGGCCACAAGGCCGGTTGTTGGAGCAACTAATACAATTCGTCCCGGGCCGTTTATTGCTTCGGCCATTGCCATCCATTGGACCGCAGTTTTACCTAGACCGGTAGGCATTACAAGCAACGTGGAGCCCGATATGACCTGTTTAGCAGCCTTCAATTGATAGGCCCGAGCTTCGACCCCATCATCGAGTAGTGGGTGCGAAAGCACTGGGGTCATGACATCTATTGTGCGGCGGTGGCTCAAGAGGATTTGCATCACGGGGCGTTCAATTTTACACCTTTACCAAAATGCTTGAAGACCGTCAATTCCCATAGACGCCTAGCGGACCTATACATCGTTCATAACCGAACCACTCATATACGGGAGGTAAGTCGGCAGACTGCTCAGAAGGTGAGCAGCCAGACACAGTGGGCAATGCACCGCATCCCATTACTCTTGGTCCCAATCGTGGACTGAGAGCCGGTGTCACGGCTTCTCCCCAGCCTGAAGAGCCTCTGTACGCCCCTTATCGGGGGGCCAATGCGGAGTAACAAAACATAGGAGGCCGAACAAATGGCAAAGAGAAGTCACCCAAGACGTGGAAGCATGGCATTTAGCCCGCGTAAGCGGTCCGCACGCCATTTTGGACATGTCAAATCGTGGCCAGAAACCGATGCGAGTGAGGTCCGTGTACAGGGATTTGCAGGCTGGAAGGCTGGCATGACCCACATCATGGCTCGTGATATGAACCCACGATCGAACAGCGCAGGACAGGAAGTAAGAGTCCCTGTTACTGTTGTGGAAGTACCGAAGATGCGAGTACTTGGTGTACGTGGATATTCCATGACACCTTACGGAAAGCAAGCAGCCGGTGAAGCATGGATCGATTCAGAACAGATTTCTGAAGCGTTCCCACAACTATTCCGCCGCTTACATAACAATGCATTGAATTCACACGATTCTAACAAGCACATTGAGGCATTGGAAGCTGGAGATTTGATAGAAGTTAGAATAATCGCAGCAACACAACCTCATTCAATCACAGGAACTCCTTCCAAAACTCCAGAAGTAATGGAACTTGGACTAGTTGGTGGCGACAGTGCTGCTAAACTAGAATGGGCTAAAGAACACCTGGGCCAAGAACTTTCAATCAGTGATGTATTCCAAGAAGGGGCCTTTGTAGACTCTGTTGGCGTTACTAAAGGATATGGATGGCAAGGTGTTATCAAGAGATTCGGTGGTAAACTTCAATCTCACAAGAACTCTAAGAAGAGCCGTCAACATGGAAACATGGGTGACTTCGGTACAGGGTATGTTCGTAAGACAATCCGTCAGGGTGGTCAAACAGGATATCACCAGCGAACCGAGTATAACAAGAGAATTCTTTCAATTGCATCAGCTGAAGACAAAGCAATCACTCCTGCTGGTGGATTTTTACACTACGGAGAAGTAAATTCAGAATACATACTGGTTAAGGGAAGCCTACCAGGTCCTGCAAAGCGTCTGGTTAGATTCCGTGATGCAACACGTGGGTCCGACAAGATAGCACACCCTTACGAGATCACATACGTTAGTACATCTAGCAAGCAGGGGGTCTGAAGATGAAGGTAGAATTACGCAACATCATCAACAAAATCGAGCAAGATGAGCTTGATGCAGGCCGTCTACAGGAAGTTTACGAAATCGATGTCGAACTAGGCAAGAAGGTTTCACTTCCAGAATCTTTCAATACAGAAATTCGAACTGATTTGGTCAAGTTAGCAATTGCAAGTGCACGTGCTAACCGCCGCCAAGCATACGGTTCCAATGCTCACCTTGGAAAGAGAAAGCCAATGAGCGGTATGAAGCACTCCGTCGAATGGTGGGGTAAGGGACGTGGTGTATCGCGTGTCATGCGTCGTACTGGTCAGCGCCGTGCTGCACAAAACCCTCACACATTGGGTGGTCGCCGTGCTCATGGACCTAAGGTCGAGAAAGATTGGTCACGTAAGTTGAATCGCAATGAGCGTAGACTTGCTCGTAATTCGGCTCTTGCAGCAACCACCGATATTTCGATGGTTTCTAGCCGTGGACACCGTTTCGCTGAAGAGATTTCGTCACTACCTATCATACTAGGGGATTATTCTGAGAACGGTAAGAAAATCGATATCGAAGAATTCAACCTATCCGGTGGAACTCGCAAAGTAAGTGCAATATTCGAAGCACTTGGTCTAGGCGATGATCTTCGCCGTGCTAGTGGTGGACGTAAAATCCGTGCTGGTAAAGCAACAATGCGTGGACGTGTCCACAAGACACCTAAGAGTGTCCTACTAGTTGTTGCTAACAAGAATGGCCTTGCAAAGGCTGCTCGCAATCTTCCAGGTGTCGACGTAGTCGCTGCCAAGGATTTGTCTGCTGAGGACCTCGCCCCTGGTGGCGACCTCGGTCGACTAACTGTCTTCACCAAGGCAGCAGTGGAGGCACTGAACTGAAGGAGGTGTGATGAATGGTAAATCCGTACGATGTAATCATGATGCCGTGGATTACTGAGAAGGCTATGGAAGCAAGATCTTCCGTAAACCGTCTTGAGTTTGTAGTCCGCCGTAGCGCAACAAAGGAAAAAATCGCAGCAGCTGTTGAGAAATTATTCGATGCAGAAGTTGCTAAGGTCAATGTCCGTAATACCAAGAACGGAAAGATAGCTAGCGTCAAACTCGCTGAAGGCTATCATGCAGATGAGGCTGCTATGCGTCTGGGCGCATTCTAATGAGGTGATATCATGGGTAAGCGAACACGTTCACAGAAGAAGGGAAGCTCACCACGTTACCGCGTGTCGAGCCACAGATTCCCAGGAGCAAACAACATGCCTAGGGTAGATGGAATAGTTGGAGAAGTTGTAGAACTGGTACACAGCCCAGTTCACACCGCTCCACTAGCACGTCTTAAACTTCCAGATGGAGAGACCCATTTGGTTGTTGCAACAGAAGGAATCTCAATTGGTTCCAGTGTTGCAATAGGTAACGATGCCGCTCTAAGACCTGGTAACATTACTTCAATTGCAAACATTCCAGAAGGAACCGCAATTAACAATCTAGAAATCCGTCCAGGAGATGGTGGAAAGATTGCACGAACAGCAGGAAACTCCGCGCATGTCGAAGCACATCTCGATAATGGTAGAGTTCGTGTCAGACTTCCATCTGGTGTAACCAAGGAAATGGTCGGTACTTGCCGTGCAACAATTGGTGTACTTTCTGGACATGGCCGTGGAGAGATGCCACTGCGTACAGCAGGTGCAGCATTCTACAAGGCAAAAGCACGTGGTAAATTGTTCCCTCACGTAAGTGGTGTAGCAATGAACCCAGTAGATCACCCGCATGGTGGAGGAAATCACCAAGCGGTTCACGGTCCGAATTCTGTCGCTCGTGGCACCTCTCCTGGTGCTAAGGTCGGAAATATAGCTCCAAGCCGCACTGGACGAGGCCGCGGTAAGAAGATTTGAGGTGAACTAATATGGCAAAGAAGAAGAAGTCATTCATGACCCCAAAGGCGAGCCGTAGAAAGGCTCGTAAGAAACGCACAACTGTAACCGGTCGCAAGAAGAAGGAATTCACATACCGTGGGTATGATGTTGAGGAACTCAAGGCTATGCCAATTTGGCCACCTGAGGACGATGCAAACGCTCCTTCTATCATTATGCTACTTACCAGCCGTACTCGCCGATCAATCGGTCGCGGGCTATCTGTTGAAAATGAGCATTTCATTGCACGTATGCGCCGCTCAACTGGCCGTACAGTCCGTACACATCGTCGTGATGTCCCAATCCTGCCTGAGTTCGTTGGAAAGAGAATTGCTGTCCACAATGGACAGAATTTCGTTGAAATCGAAGTCAAGCCCGAGATGATAGGCCACTATCTTGGAGAGTTTGCCCTAACTAGGAAGAATGTAACGCATTCCGGACCTGGTGTCGGTGCAACCCGCTCTTCCGCACACGTGGCACTGAAGTGAGGTGATTATGATGGGTTGGAAAAAATCAGAAATGGATCGCAGGTCCAAGCGTAAGGAACTCCCACAGAAGGGCTACACACAGCTCCTTCAGGGAAGTCGTTTAGCAACAGCTCGTGCAGTGAACAATGATGTTCACGTAAAGCACCTCTTCGAAATCTGCCGTGCTATCAAGCATAGTACTGCAGGTGAGGCAATTATATTCCTCAACAATGTTTTGAAAATCGACAGCGATAGGCCAGATATTCGTAAGAAGGCCACAGCTGTACCGTACCGCCTTGGTTCTGGAAATAAGAAGCGCAAGCGCTCCGGACCTTCGATGGTTGGACACCGTAAGGGTGGAGTCGGACCTGGTAGATTCCCAGTTAAGGGTAGTCGCATTATGATAAAACTCCTTGAGAGTTGTATGGAAAATGCACGACACCAGTACGAAGACATAGATCCTGAAGAGATGGTAATTACACATTGTGCTGCACACCGTGGCCAGATTAAGCGTGGATGGATTCCACGTGCACGTGGAAGTGCATCTCCAAGCAACCACTATCGAGTAAATCTCGAATTATTCCTAGAAGACTTCAGCGGTGCTGAAGACGAACTGGAGGACGACTTCTGAGGTGATTATCATGAGTGGGAACAAAAGCACACTAAGAGCCATTATCGACCGTAACGTCGAGCGCCATCTGGTCAAGGAATTCTTGATGACTAATACCAAGAAATCCGGATTTGGTGGATTAGATATCCGCCGTACACCTAGCGGTACTGAAGTAACAATCAAGGCAGAACGCCCTGGAATGGTTATCGGCCGTAAGGGTAAGATCATCAATGATCTACAGAAGCGTCTCAGTGAAGAATTCAGTTTAGAGAATCCTCGTCTAAAGGTTGACGAAGTTGAAGATCCAGCACTAAACGCTCAAGTTATGGCAGAAAAGATTGCTAGCGCTATGGAGCGTGGATGGTATTACCGCCGTGCAGGAGCATCTGCTGCAATGAATATCATGGACGCAGGAGCACGTGGTGTAATCGTCACCCTTGCTGGTAAATTGACAGGTAGTAGAAACCGAACTCAAAAATTCATTCATGGACACATCAAGTATTGTGGTGAAACTGCACTTCAACACATGGACAAGGGATATGCAGTATGTATCAAGAAACTTGGAACAATTGGTGTCTCTGTAGCAATTATGCGTAAGGGAACAAAGTTGCCTCACGAAATCTCAATCTTTTCGAAAGAAGAATTGCTTATTCGCTCTGAACAAGCTGAAGCTGAAGTCGAAGCACCTGCTCCGGAGGGATCTGAGTGACCCATGTATCCAGCCGTGAAATTCAATCAATGAGTGCTGAGGCTCTTGTTGACCGATTGGAAGAGTTGCAAGAAGAACTTCTACAACTCCGTGCAGAGCAAGCACTTGGTGGCACACCATCTAACATGGGTGCATTCAAGGCTTGCCGCCGTTCTATTGCACGCATTAAGACACAAATGGTATCAAATTAAAATCAATAAAACAATAATAGAAGGAGGTGAATGATAATGGCTGCAATTTGTAACGTATGTGGACTCCCAGATGAACTATGTATTTGTCAGGAGATTGCTAAGGAGCAACAAAAAGCTACTATCAGCATCGACCGTCGCCGCTATGGCAAGATAGTTACCAAGATAGAAGGAATCCTAGATTCGGCTATTGATATTAACGAACTTGCAAAGCTCCTGAAGAACAGGTGCGCAGCGGGTGGTACTGTAAAGGGCCGTGTGATTGAACTTCAAGGAGATCACAAGAAACGTGCAGCAGCAGTTCTTTCAACAAACGGATACAATGTGGAGGTGCGATGAAATGGTTAACGCACTTCTGAATCAATCTTGGATTGGTCGTGACATGTCTGTTACCGCTTCTCCAGACCAGGCTCTCATAGGCCGAAGTGGACTCGTCATTGATGAGACCAGAGAAACCATTACTATTCTTGAAAATGACCGAGAGGTCGTTTTCGGAAAGAATTCTATTGAATTCAACATCGGTGGCAGTAATGCTACCATCGTCGGTTCGTTGATGCGACAGCGTTCCGAGGAGAGAATATACCGCAACCATAGGAGTGAGTGATTACGATGCGTGACATCGGAGTTGATGTAAAGCCGCCAACAGGCGATTGGGATGATGATGAAAACTGCCCGTTTTATGGGTCCTTGCGCCTCCGTGGCCAAGTGCTCGAAGGAACAGTGGCTAGTGTAGGAATGGGACGTACAATCGTTGTCGAGCGACTTATTGTTCGATACATGAAGAAGTACGAGCGATATGAAAAGCGCACAAGTGCTCTTTCTGCTCACCTTCCAAGCTGTATTGATGGTGTTGAAGTTGGCGACCAAGTCAAAATCATGGAATGCCGTCCTCTCTCTAAGACAGTTTCATTCTGTGTTATCGAAAACAATGGTGGTGAGGTCTAATGCGTGGAATAGCAGGTAAGCAAACCCGTGGTCTTCCAACAATGGCTAGACTTCAGGTCGCTGACAATACAGGTGCAAAGATTGGGCAACTAATCAACGTAAGCAATCTCGGCGGTACAAGGCGTCGTTTGCCAGCAGCTGGTGTCGGAGATATGATCAAAGTATCAGTCAAGAAAGGTACTCCAGATACTCGTCGTCAAATGTTCAACGCAGTAGTTATCCGCCAGTGCCGACCCTTCCGCAGAGTCGATGGCACTTGGGTTCAATTCGAAGACAACGCTTGTGTTCTAACTAATGAAAAGGGCGATGTCCAAGGTTCCGATATTAAGGGACCTGTTTCACGCGAGGCAGCAGAACGTTGGCCTCGTATCGCAGCAACAGCGAAGCAGATTGTATGAGGTGATTTTGATGGCTAAGAGTAGCAAACCAGGAAAGCAGCGTAAGGCTCAGTTCAATGCGCCTATGCACATCAAGCGTAAGCGTGTTCGCGCTCGCTTACAATTAGACAAGCCAGACACACGTCTAGCAGGTCTACGTTCAGTTACAATCCGTGTAGGAGATACAGTTCGTGTCGTCCGTGGCGATTATGCACATGGAGGCAAGAGAGTCGGTGGAAAGCGAAATGCAGATCCACTTTCTGGAAAAGTAATCAATGTAAATTCCGATAACGGTCGTATCTTCATCGAAGGTGCAACCGCATCAAAATCAGATAACAGAGAAGAGGCAGTGCCGGTCCACGCCTCTAACGTTGTCGTCACTAAACTTGACGAGACGGACAAGTTGCGTATGCAACATTTGACCGCAGATAGGAGTTGAATAGTATGGGAAGTAGCAGTCATTTGAAGCGTTTGGCCATCCCTCGTAGTTGGCCACTTCCACGAAAGACCACCGTTTGGGTAACTCGCCCAGCACCAGGTGCTCACAGTCTCGAGAGGTGTATGCCACTGAACATCGTTATTCGCGATGTACTTGGCATGGCACGTTCTACTCGTGAAGTTCGTACTATCCTACACAATAGCCTCGCTAAGGTTGACGGACGTGTTGTAAAAGACACACGCCGTGGTGTTGGAATTATGGATGTACTAACTCTTGGAGAGGAAAACTACCGCTGTGTCCTAGATACAAACGGTCGTCTCCGCTACCGCCCAATCTCTGCAAAAGAAGCAGAGTGGAAGGTATGCCGCATTGAAGGCAAATCTACCATTAAGGGAGGAAAAACACAGATCCATCTTCACGATGGACGTAATATTACAGTCGAAGATGGTTCAGAACACAAAACCGGTGACTCGTTGAAGATTTCTCTTCCAGATCAAAAAGTCATGGAGCACATCAAGTTCGGAGAAGGAACTCGCTGTATGCTAGTAGGTGGAATGCACGTCGGTAAACTTGCTGACGTAACAAATTACATCGTCAAGCGTTCCAGTATGCCTAACGAAGTAGAATTCGAAGGCTTTGGTACAATTGCAGGTAACGTATTCAGCGTTGGCAGTTGTTCACTACCTGGTGTGGAGGTGGGTCAATGAGTGAAACAGTAAATCCAATGACTATGCCACGTATTACTAAGGTAGTAGTCAACATCGGTGTTGGTGAAGGTGGAGATCGCTTAACCAACGCAGAGAAGGTTCTGAAGCTAGTTACAGGTGCTGAACCAATTAGAACTCTAGGTAAGCAGCAAAACCGTGACCTGAAAGTCCGTGTTGGATTCCCAATCGGATGTAAGGCTACAATGCGTGACCAAGAAGCAATCAAGAAATTCCTTACAGATGCTTTTTGGATTCGTGAGAATTTAATTCCTTCTTGGAACTTTGATAGAACTGGAAATCTATCTTTTGGAATTCCAGACTATACCGACTTCCCGGATCAAAAATATAATCCAGACATCGGCATTTTTGGCATGGATATCAATATCGTGCTAGAAAGGCCTGGCCATCGTGTCAGCCACCGCCGTCGTCGAAGTGCAAAAGTTGCACAAAGCCACCGAACCAATGCTGATGATGCCAGAGCATGGTTTGTTGAGAACTTTGGCATCAAAATCTTGGAGGAGTGAAAATGGCACGAGACCACGGTGAAGATATTGGAAGAACAAACGGATGCCGCAGATGCGGACGCCGTCGAGGTATGATTCGTCGTCACGGCCTACGTCTTTGTAGGCAGTGTTTCCGCGATGTCGCTCCACAAATAGGATTTAAGAAAATGAATTGAGGTGATTATGTATGCAGTTTGACCCCCTTAATGATGCACTAGCAAAACTCTACAATGCAGAGCAAGCAGGTATGTACAACGTAGATCTCTCACCAGCATCCAATTTACTTGGATCTGTGCTAGATATTATGCAATCCTCCGGTTATGTCGGAGAGATTGAGAAGAACGACGACGGACGTGGAGGCAGTTTCATTGTGCAACTACGCGGCGCTATCAATCAATGTGGCGTTGTAAAACCACGCCACTCAGTCCGCCGCCAGGAGTTCGATAAGTGGGAAGGTCGCTACCTACCTGCACAAGATTTCGGACTTCTGATTTTGACTACTAACAGTGGTGTAATGCACCACAAGGATGCCAAGGAGAACCGAATCGGTGGCAAACTCCTAGCGTATGTTTTCTGAGGTGATTTAGATGGTAAAATTAGATCGAATTGAACACATTGTAGAACTACCAGATGGAGTTTCTGCATCTATTGATGATGGTAACGTTACCATCACAGGACCTAAGGGAAGTCTTTCAAGAGATTTCATTAGTTCAAGGCATGATATTTTCCATGAAGGCGGCGCCCTACTGGTCCGTGTTGATGTACCTCGCCGTAAGGAGAGGGCATTAGCAGGAACTTGGAATGCTCACCTAAAAAATATGGTAAAAGGAGTAAGTGAAGGGTTCACATATACCCTAAAGGCACTTTACTCTCACTTCCCAATGACCTTGGCTGTAAAAGGCAACCAGTTCGTAGTAAACAATTACTTCGGAGAGCGTGTTCCTAGAACATCAGATATTCTAAATGGCGTAAATGTGAAAGTCCAAAATAAAACTGAAGTAGTTGTCAGTGGAATGGACAAAGAAGCAGTCGGTCAGACTGCAGCTAACATCGAACGCAGTACTACGATCAAAAAGCGTGACAGGCGTGTATTCCAAGATGGAATTTACCTGATCGAGAAGGTATGAAGGAGGAATTGAGATGAGTGATTATGATAAAATGACCGTTGCTAAACTCAAGGAGTTGCTAAAGGAAGCAGGACTACCTGTCTCTGGCAAGAAAGCAGACTTGATTTTGCGCCTCCAGGAAGGTACAGAAACCACAGCACCTGCTGAGGAAGAATCCGTTGAAGAATCCGTTGAAGAGTCCGTAGATGAAGATACTACAGAGGACACTTCTGATGATGAGTATGACGATGAAGATTGGGATGATGAAGAAGTAGATGACGTACACATCGCTCGTCAGAAGCCAATACTCTCTGATGAACTAAAAGCTGCTCTTGCACTACGTGCGGCGCAGAAGAAAGCAACCCCATCATTCCGTAGAACCGAATGGTTCCGTTACAAGCGTCTTTCACGCTCTGGTTGGAGAAAGCCTCACGGTATGGACAACAAGCAGCGCCGTAATTACAAGTATCGTGGATCCCTAGTCCGTATTGGACATGGTAAGGTCAACGCTGCAAGCGGCTTACATCCATCCGGCTTCGAAGAAGTAATGGTACACAATTCAAATGACCTAGACCAAATTGATGCAGAGACACAAGCTGCACGTGTTGGAGCTACCGTTGGTGGCCGCAAGCGTGAAGTTATCCATTCTCGAGCAGATGAATTGGGAATCAGGGTTCTTAACCGCAGGAGGGAGCGTTGATGCAGATTACTAACCAAAAGAAGATGGCAGCACAGATTCTAAAGTGCGGTGTGAACCGTGTTTGGGTTAACCCATCATATCTTGACCAAGTTGCTCAATCCGTTCAGAAAGAAGATATCCGCGAGGCTATCGACAGTGGATGGATTAAGGCTAAGGCGATTAAGGGAACTTCCCGTGTACGTGCTCTAAAGCGCTTATCACAGAAGCAAAAGGGTCGCCGTAAGGGACAAGGAAAGAGATCCGGTACAGCTAACGCTCGTAACCCACGCAAGCAACAGTGGATGGCAACCATCCGTGCTCAACGCCGTACTTTGAAAGAAATGCGTGAAGACAGCACTCTTGACCGTTCACAATATCGCCACTACTACCTCAAAGCAAAGGGTGGCTCTTACCGTTCAATCGCACACATGAAGACACAGATGAGTGTGGAAGGAATCTCCGTAGGAGGTGAAAACTGATGGCAAAAGGACCGAGACAGCGTAACCAATACCGTCGCCGCTTATCTGGTGAAACAGATTATCGCCGTCGACTTAAGCTTCTAAAAAGCGGAAACGCACGTGCAGTTGTTAGAATTTCAAACACTCGTGCAGTTTGCCAAGTTGTAAATTGGTTAAAGGATGGAGATAAAGTTGAACTTTCCGTCACCGGTGATGATTTAGTATCGCGATATGATTGGCCTGAGGCTAACTCTCGCAAAAATATTCCAGCATCCTACCTTGTAGGCTTCGCTCTTGGAAAGTCCGCAATTGCTGCTGGACATGACGAGGCTGTGCTTGACATTGGATTGGCTGCTAGTACTACTGGCAATCGAGTATTTGCTGCCCTAAAGGGTATGATTGATGCAGGACTAGAGATTCCTCACGGAGACTCTGTACTTCCTGACGACGATCGTATCAATGGCGCACATATCGACGATTCCTACGCTTCATTAGTTGAAGCAACCAAGTCAAAGATAGAGGAGGCGTTCTGATATGAGTGATGATACATCCCAGATGGCACCAGGTCTAATCAAGGCCTATGCACCACAAGAAGAAGAAGCAAACGAAGGTGGCCGCCGCCGCCGTCGTACCGCTGCAGATGAAGCGATTGCTGCGCTTCGTTCATGGACTCCAAAAACACGTCTTGGACGTGAAGTTATGGCTAACCGCATAGTTACTTACGAGCAAGCAATTGCTTCGGGATTACCTATTCGTGAAGTTGAAATCGTAGATGCTTTGATTCCTAATCTAGAAGATGAGATTATCAAGGTAAACATGGTTCAGAGAATGACAGACTCCGGTCGTCGTGTTCGCTTCAATGTAATGGCATGTGTTGGTAACAAGGACGGATATGTTGGTCTTGCAATGGCAAAGGGCAAAGAAGTCGCTCTTACCATCCGTAAGGCACTAACAGCAGCTAAGTTGAGCATTATTCAAGTTCAGCGTGGTAACGGTTCTTGGGAATCAAGCGTAGGTCCAGGCACCTCAGTTCCATTCAAGGTTCAGGGGCAAGCAGGATCGACAAGAGTTACACTAATGCCAGCACCTGCAGGTAAGGGATTGGTTATCGGAGAAACCGGTAAGCGTGTTCTTGAACTCGCTGGTGTCAACGATGTTCTATCCCGTACAAAGGGTCAGACTAAAACAACAATCAATTATGCAGCAGCAACTTTCAATGCTCTTGCAGAAATCAATAGAACTCGTGTAAACGATACTCAGCGTGCTGAGTTATTCATCCATAAAGGGAGGCTATTAGAATGAGTTGGATAGTAGTTAGGGCTCGCTCTGACGTAAAGGTCGAGCGATCTATTCGTGAAACAATGGGAATGCTGAATTTGACTCGTGTTAACCACGCAGTCATCATTCCAGAAAATGCACAGTACAAGGGAATGCTTCAGAAAGCTAAGGATTACATTACATGGGGTCCAGCAGAAGCAGGCCTAGTTGAAAAGATGATCACAGAGCGTGGTCGCCTAGTCGGTGATGCTAAAATTACCGATGCCGGTGTCAAAGAAGGTACAGAATATGGCTCCATTAAGGAATTCGCTGCAGCAATTGCATCAGGAGATGCAACTGTAAAGGATATGCCTGACATGAAGCGTGTTTTCCGTCTTCACCCACCTCGTGGTCCTAAGGGATTTGGTGGATTGAAGCGCTCTTTCGTAATCGGAGGAGGACTCGGTTCTCGTGGAGAAGAAATCTCGACATTGGTCGAGAGAATGATTTGAGGTGATTTTGATGAGTAAAGCAAACAAGCATCGTGGACGCTGTCGCACACACGGAAGAGGCCACAAGGCTGGACGTGGAGCCGGTAAGCGTGGAGGACGTGGTCTCGCTGGAATTAACAAACACAGAGTCATGACTCGAATCAAGTACATGCCTAACCACTGGGGAATGCACGGATTCAATCGTGACCCTAGTCTAAGGACTGTCTACACTACTTGCAATGTTAGCGATTTAGAAGGTATGTCAGAAGGAAAGGATTCAATCGATTTGACCGAAATGGGAATCGACAAATTACTTGGTTCTGGAAGAATTAACAAAGCATTAACAGTCACTGTCGAAGAATGGTCTGCAAAAGCTGGTGATAAAATCACAGCAGCAGGTGGGTCAATCGAAGGCGATAACGACGAAGAGGAGCTAGAGTGAGTACCTCACATGAGGAATACTCCGCTATCTTCTTGAATACAACAGCAACGCAACAATAGGAGGAATGTGACATGGGCAAGCAATCAATCCCTTGGGCAGTGGCTCTAACCGGGCTACTGTACTTTGGTATGCTAGGTTATTGGCAGTACGATGCATTCGAAACAGCTCTTGGATTTGCGGATACCGCTTCTCAAAATACAGTTGACGGTGCCATCTTTGGATTTACATTGAGTATTGCATATGTTGCCTTCTTACTATTTTGTTTCATGAAAGACCTTCCTGAAGGTCTGAAAGAAGTCCCAATCATTGGGCGCTATGGAAAGATGCTAACATGGTTAGCATTCACCTTTGGTGCTACATGGTATTGCCGCCCAAATAGTTGGGGAGGATCTCACCAGGAATTGGTAGGCTACCTTCTAGTTGGTGTAATACTACTTGGATTTGGAGCAGCATCTGCTTTGACTTGTTTCATGTATAGCGGCGAAAAGAGTAGCCGTTTGTATGCACTACGCCGTTTC
>Ga0315321_10002134_pt1 | contig 15378 bp, 14 predicted proteins | sample M180m21515metaG_FD_203464 | JGI IMG/M metagenome (GOLD analysis project Ga0315321, IMG submission 203464) | Ammonia-oxidizing marine archaeal communities from Monterey Bay, California, United States - M1 80m 21515 | ecosystem: Environmental > Aquatic > Marine > Intertidal zone | place: USA... | reverse complement strand
ACAGCGCTCCGGCCACGTTCAAGAGCGACGTGCCCGCAGACACCACTGTGCGCCTTCGGGCCGTGGGCGACCTGATGATCTCCACCGACTTCCCGGCGGGCAACATCAACCCGGAGATCGACGCCACTTTTTCGGCTGTGACGGCGTGGCTGTCCGATGCCGACATCACCTTCGGCAACCTCGAAGGCCCGGTCTGCGACACCGGCAAGACCACCAAGTGCAAGCCCGACCACAAGCCGGGCTCCTGCTACGCCTTCCGCACCCCATCGAAGTACGCCGACCTCTACAAGGCCGCTGGATTCGACGTGATGAGCACCGCCAACAACCACGCCAACGACTACGGGCCCGGCTGTCGCACCGAGACCGAAGGCCACCTTGACCGTCTCGGCATCGCCCACACCGGCCGCCCCGGGGACATCGCCACCGTCACCTCCAACGGCCTGAAGATCGCCTTCGTGGGCTTCCACACCAGCCGAAACAGCCACTACATCAATGATCACGAAAAAGCGGCGCTGCTGGTGAAGGCGCTCGACACCGAGCACGATCTCGTGGTGGTGAGCTTCCACGGGGGTGCTGAAGGCAGCAAGGCCATCCATGTGCCCCATGCCCGCGAGACCTTCTACGGCGAAAACCGCGGTCACCTGCGTGAGTTCACCCACACCGTGATCGACGCCGGCGCCGATCTCGTGCTCGGCCACGGTCCCCATGTGTTGCGGGGGATGGAGATCTACAACGACCGTCTCATCGCCTATTCGCTTGGCAACTTCGCCACCTACGGTCGCTTCAACCTCTCGGGGAACCTCGGGGTGGGCGCGGTCCTTGAGGTAGTGATGGACTCCGACGGCAGGTTCGTCACCGGCAAAGTGCTGCCAAGCCGCCAGGAAGGCGAGGGCGTGCCCGTCCAGGACGCAGACGGCAAGGCCATCGACCTGGTGCGCACTCTGAGCGCCGACGACTTTCCCGACACCGCTGTCCGAGTGGCCCAGGACGGTGTGCTGGCCCGCCCATGAGCGCGCTGCTCTACGCTGGGGTGTGGAGCGCCTTTGCCGCGAGTCAGCCCGATGCCAGGGTCGCTCCTGTGGTGTCCCAGCCTGTCAAAGGACCACTGCGCATCGTGGTCGTGGGCGACACCGGGGTGGTCCACAAGCCCAACGCGGACCCCTGCGGCGAAGTCGGCACCAGCTGCAAGCTGTCCATCGATGGCGCCGCGCAGCTCTGGGCGAGCGTGAAGGCCGAAGACGCCCACGCTGCCTTCCTCACCGGCGATCTCATCTACGGATCCCATCGCATCGAGAGTGCGCCGCGCTGCCGCAAGCCCGATGGCCGCGTGAAGGAGCGCTGGCTCGACCCCGCGCTCGGCGACAAGGTACGTGAGCTCGGCATTCCGGTGTACTTGTCGCTCGGCAACCACGACACGGGGCATCAGAACCGCTCCCGCGCCCGCGAGCGCTGCCTACTCCGCTACGCCGAGACCGAGCCAGCGCTCCACATGCCCCAGCTCAACTACGTGGTGGACTTCGGCTTGGCCCGCCTCGTCGTGCTCGACACCAACATCCCTCCTTCCAAGTGGCCGGAGGCGGCCTTCGCAAGCCACGAAGCGCCCTGGACCCTCATGGGCGGCCACCACGTCGTGCGCACACACTTCGACAAAGCCTCGGAACACGCCATCCGGGACTGGCTCGTCGACACCGACCAGCGGCCTGACCTCTGGGTGAACGGCCACGCCCACTTCCTCCAGTTTGGCGTCTACGAAGGAATTCCCGCAGCAACAAGTGGGGGAGGAGCGAAGATTAGGGTGCGCCCGCAGTGTCCGGGCAAGGACTGCCAGGGGGCGGATGCTCCACTGTATTCCCGCTCCACATTTGGCTACGCGGTGGTCGAGATCACCGATACCACACTCCGTCTCAGCTTCAAGGATGCTGCGGGCGACCCGCTGTTTTGCTGGGAACGCGACTCAGACGACGCAGCAGGGCGGGCGTGTTCCCCAGACCATTCCCGATCTGACTGAGCCGGTCCTCATCGCGTGTGGACCACTTGGGGCTCGCTGGTCCAGATGAACCGCCGGTCGGTAGCCGAGACTGTGACCAGCCTCACGCTGTTGTCGTCGTCCCAGGTCGCATCGGTGACGGTCACATCGAACCCGAGCTCCGGCCAGTCCCCTTCGGCATGGGCATGGAGGTGCCCAGCGTGGTTGATGCCGAGCAGATCCGCGCGCCCGCTCAGCCGCTCTTCCAGCACCGCCACCTCATCGAGATCAAAGAAGCCCAGCCCGTAGAGCATCGGCATGTGGGTGAGCATGAGCACCCGAGCGTCGAGACCATCTGGCTCCAGGCCATCGAGCACCGACTCAAAGAAGGGCAGGGTTCCTCCCGGGATGTCGAAGAGGTCGGGAGTCTCGCCGAGGATAGTGCCGACTTCGCGGGAGTTGAGGTCCAGCCCCACGACCGTGACGCCCTGCACCTCGAAGGCGAGGTTGGTGAGCCAGACCTCGCCGTACACCGGATCGGGGGTGGGAATTGAGCCGCGCTGCCAGCCATCCAGCTGGGTGGCCAAGGCGTCGAGCTGCGGTCCAAAGGTGGTCGAAAAACCGATCTCCTCGCCCACCTGGATGGGGTTGTCACCCTGAATCGGCACCCAGGGCATCGTCAGCGCGGACAAGGCGTCGCGGGAGACGTCCCATCCACCGCCCCAGGCGATGTCCCCCAGCACTGCGACAAAGGCCAGTGGCGCGTCGGTGTGAGCGGCGTTGAGGTGGGTGACCGCGGCATTGAGGCGATCGAGGTGGTCTCCGGCCCCCGTCACATGGGGGTCGGCGATGATGCCAAACCGGAACACCTCAACCGGCTCACTCTCGGGCACTCCCGAGTCTGCAGAGCCGGCAGTAGGCAGCGCGGAGTCGCCCGATCTAGCAGACTTGGGTGCCGAGCTCGAACCACAGGCCACAGAGATCAAGGGGACTGCAAGGTACACGCGCATGCGGACAGCCTACCCGCCGACGGGCTACCTCGGCTCCTCGGAGCACCCCATGACCACCCCCAGTGCACCATCCGATCCCCGAGTCCTGCTCGGAACGTGCACCAGCGGACCTTTTTCGTATACCGACGAGGGCGAAGGACCTGTCGTTGTGGCAGTGCCTGGCTATCCGGGAGGACCGCGAGACTGGCGCTGGCTGGCCCCGGCCCTCGGCGCAGACATCCGCTTCATCCGACTCGCGATGCCCGCCTTCGAGCAGACTCCGCTGGCCACCAATCCCGCTACCTCCATCGACGAACGGGCGGACTTCGTCGCGGCATGTGTCGAGGCGCTCGACCTCCGCGACGCTGTGTTGCTCGGACACTCCATGGGCGGTGCGCTCGCCGGCATGGCCACCCAGCGCCTCGGCGACCGCGTGAAGGGCCTCGGACTGGTCTGTTCCATTGGCCCCACCGCGCATCCAAGCGTGCGCGGCAACCACATGAAGGTGGCCTCTCAGCTGCTGCGCTGGCCCCTCATCAAGTGGCCTCTTCGGGCACTCCTACCCCGGGGCTTCGAGCTGATGGGCTTCCCCCGCCGCTGGAGCAGCGACCAGCTCATGCACACCATCGACTGTGCGGCCGCCCTCGACTTTCCCAGCTGGGCACAGTCCATCGACGCGTTGACAGTGCCCACTCTCGTGGCCTGGAGCGACGACGACCCCCTGATTCCGCAAGAGATCAGCCTCGCCCTCGCCGACCGCGCGCCCAGCGGTCCTCGCCTCCCCTTCCCCACCGGCGGCCACAACATCCAGAAGTTTCAGGCCGTCGAGCTGGCGGCAGGCGTGCGCACCTTCCTCAGCTCACTGTGACCGTCGCGGCTCCCGCTCGCCGACCGCTGAACACACAGTCCGCGATGGACAGGCCGCTGACGTACTGCTGCGAACAGACCCCCAGAGCGGCACGCCCGGCGGCATAGAGCCCCGGAATGACCTGTCCGTCCGAATTCAAGACCGCACCTGTCTCCTCGCTGACCGCGAGTCCACCCAGGGTCAGGGTGGGTAGGGGCCACATCTTGCTGCGAATGCCCACGTCGATCACGTAGAACGGCGGCCGCAGCACATGGCGCTTGTCCTTGGCGAAGGCGTCGGGTGTACCGCGCTCAGTGTCGCCGTTGTAGCGGGCGATAGAGTCGCGCAGCACGCCGAGGTCCATCTTGCACATCTTCGCGAGATGTTCGATGGAGCCGGCCTTTCGGCAATTGAACCACAGGTTGAGCAGTGTCGGCCCGGTCTGGAACCACTGCGTCTGACCGCGGCCCACCTGCCGCCGAGCCTGGCGTCGCAAGGTCTCATCGATCACGAGAAGGCCCTTGCCGTCGTTGTCCTCCACCATCGCTTCACCCACGGCTGCCCCATACAGCGCCTCGTTGACATACCGCCTTCCCTCCGCGTTGAGCAGGATGCCCTCTGTGAAGGCTGACGGCGGATTGAGGAAGCGCCACGCCGACACACGGTCGAGGCGGGCAAGCTGACCACCCGCCTCGGCGCCCATCCGGTGCCCGTCTCCACTGCAGCCCGATGTGCCCAGCGGCATTCCCCGTCGGTAGGCCGGAGCGTGGACCTTCACCATGTCGCGGTTGTAGATGAAGCCGCCCGTGGTGAGCACCACGCCTCTTTCGGCGAGGATGCGCACCGGTCGTCCCTTCGTCTTCTCAAGTCGGGAAGCGCGTCGACGCAGGGCTTTGGCAAGCTGCGGCACGTAGTTGACCAAGTGCACAGCCCAGCGCTCCAGCCGCCCATGCCAAGCCGCCGCCGAGCCACTGAGGAGCAGTGCCTCCACACCGACCACCCGCCCATTGTCACGAATCAGGCTCGTGGCACGACAGTGACGCAGTACCTGCACACCCGCCCGCTCCGCACTCTCGGCCAGCGGTGCGAACAGGTTGCGACCGGGCAGTGAGCGACCCTTTGCACGGTGGCCCCGAGGCGCTGGCTTGGCATGGTCACGGAAGGGCGCCATGCCCTCGTTGCCCGAGTAGTACAGGAAGTAGTCATCGGTGGGGTACGACGTCTTCACCGGGCACAGCGACGCCTCGAAGGGCACCCCGTGGGACTGCAGCCACTCGATGTTGGGACCGCTTTGCTCGCAGAACTCCCGCAGGGTCTGCTCGGACACACAGTCGCCGACCTCCTGCTTGAGGTAGGCGAACATGGCGTCGACATCGTCTTCCACGCCCGCTTGCTGCTGAATGCCCGTGGCTCCGGCGTACACCACACCGCCGCTGATGGCCGTCGCGCCGCCACCCTCGAAGCGGTCGAGTACCAGCACGCCCGCGCCCTTGGACCGGGCCTCCAGCGCCGCGCAGGCCCCCGCGCCCCCAAAACCCACGACGAGGACATCGGTGGAGAAGTCAGCGGCGGTCATCAGAGCCTCCAGGCGAGAACGTGTTCTACCAGAGGCGGGGTGGTCTCACTCCTGGGCGAGTCCGGCTTTGCCCAGCGCGCCCAGCTCTGCATACAGGTGCACATTCGCCGCGATGGCCTTGCGGAACACGCCGAGGTGCATCGACTCGTTGGGACCGTGCGCAGTGGTGTTGGGGTCCATCACGCCGTTGAGGATGAGCGGCAGGTCTCCATAGCGGCGGCCAAACAGCGCCACGAAGGGGATGGAGCCACCCACTCCGACCTGCAACAGCCCGCGTCCCCAGGTGGCCTCGTAGGCACGGTCAGCGGCAGCAAACGCCGGCCCCTTGGGCTCGTACAGCCAGCCCTCTCCGGCGTGGTCGCCGAGCACCACGTCCACCTTCACACCGCCCGGAACATCTGTGGTGACCGCACCGTGAATGAGACCGAACAGCTCGTCGACGGTCTGGCCGGGGGCGAGACGCACCGACAACGTGGCCGACGCCTGGGTGCGCAGGGCGTTCTTCTTCATGTCGGGGGTGGGCAGCGTGGTGGCCACCACGGTGATTGCAGGCTGACGCCACATCCACTCTGCCGCGGGGCGTCCCCGGAGCGGCAGAGGCACGACACCGTCGATGATGTGGGCGCCCTCCTGGATCACCTCCGAGGTGAGCGGCACATCGTAGGCAGCCTCACGCCACTTCGTCGGTACCACCATTCGACCGAGCGCCAGCCGGCCGTCATCGTCGGTGAGGCGGGACACCAGCTTCATCAGCGCAATCGACACGTCGGGCACCATGTTGCCCCAAAGTCCACTGTGGCCGTCGGCATCCAGCGCGGAGACAGTGAGCACAACCTCCATCAGGCCCCGCAGCGACACCGTGAGCCCCGGGATCTCGGTGGAGGGGTTCTCGCAGTCAGTGAGCACCATCACGTCGGCCTCGAAGGCGTCGGGGTAGGCGTCCATGAAGCGCTCAAGGGCCGGCGAACCAATCTCTTCTTCGCCCTCGATGAGCAGCCGAAGGTTGACCGGCAAGGAGCCGTGCTCGCCCAGCCAGGCACGAATGGCCGCGAGATGGCTCAGCCAGCCGCCCATGTCGTCGGCAGAGCCACGCCCATACAGCCGGCCGTTCTTGACGACGGCCTCGTGGGGCGGGGTGACCCAGGGCTCGCCCTTGACCGGCTGGAGGTCGAGGTGACCGTAGATGAGCACAGTCGGGGCATCTTCGCCGGCCTGCATCCACTCCGCAGCGACACAGGGCAGCGCATCATCGAGCTCCAGCACCCGCGCCCGCTCCAGACCCAGGGCATCGAGGTCCGTGCGAATGCGCGCAGCGAGCTTCCGCACATCGTCGTGGTGGTCGGGGTCGCAGCTGATGGCGGGAATGGCCAGGTAGCGGGACAGCTGGGCGACGGCTTCGTCAAAGCCGGCATCCGCACGCGCGGCAACAGCAGGGGCAAGAGCGACAGGACCGGACATGGGCACCTCGACCGAGTGGCGGCGCCCCCGTGTAGCGGCGCGGGTTGAGCCAGTCACGCAGGAGTGTGGCGTGGGACCGGAGTGGCCTGCCCCAAGGCGGGCTCAGTCGACCTTTTGCAAGCGCACGCTGCCCAGCCCATCGGTGGGATTGTCCACCGCCAGCACCCGCCAGCGCACGCCCTCCACAACGACCTCGCTGCCTGCCCCCACAAACACGCCCACGCGCTGGTCGGGCAGCACCAGCGAGCAGATGTCGCCGCGCCGGGTGGTGCCGTCGGGGAGTGTGTAGGCACCCGTGGTCACGTTGCCCATCGGCACCCGCACACCATCGAGGTCGCCTACTGTGGTCTCATCGATCTCTTCGATCACGGGCGCCTCCACAGGCGGGACGACCGCCGGCACGCCTGCACACGCAACCACAAAAACAGCGTGCAGCAGGGCATTCACACCGTCACCCGCCGATGCGGATGTTGCGGTAGTACTTGATGAAGTCTTCGCCGGAGAGGCTCTCGACGTGGCTGCTGCCCCAGGGGTTCTGGAGGTCGACAGTCTCGGCATCGAGGTCGACCGACATGGGCGCGTAGGCGTGGTTCCAGTACACATTCTTCGCGTTGGCCTCCCGCGTGAGGTCCTCGTCTTCCTTGAGGTTGCGTGTGGAGGTCGTGACCGGGTTGCCCTCTTCAAGAGCGAGGTCGATCCACAGCAGCGCCTCGTCTGAGTCCATGTTGTCGGTGGAGAAGTAGTTCTCGATCTTGCCGGTGAGTAGCTCGTTGGTGCCGGAGTACGTGAAGCCATCCTTGCCGATCTTGCTGCCGCTGATCGAGTCGTAGCTGTCTTTGTGCTGCGCCACAGTCTTTTCGATGAGGGCGCTCCACAGCTCGACCTTGCCGTCTTCCTTGTCGCCCGCGCCCGCGTAGAGGGGCTTGCCGCTGTACTTGACGGCCAGTCGGGAGTCGACCGTCTTGGTCACCCTGCGGGGGTAGCCTCGCCGGTGAGGCCGAATGTAGAGCGAGACATCGTAGGTGCCGTCGCCGTTGTCCTTGATGAGCTTCTCGATGAGCTTGGGGTCGGCCCGCGCGACCGCCGCCATGCCCGCAATGAGGTAGCAGTCACCCAGTGCGCCCTGTTTGACGTCGTTTGCCGCCACCGCATGGTCGTCGTTGGCGCCCTTCACGAATGCAGTGCCGTTCTCGAAGTCCTCGTACTCCTTGCCCTCGTGCTTCGGACGCAGGCCCGGAAGTTCTTCTTCTTGAGTGCGGCGCGTGGTGGTGGTGGTGCTGTCATCGTCGCCGTCTTCCGCAAACCAGAATTGGTCGGGGTGGGTGCCGAACAGCAGCTGGTTGTCGTCGACGCCTTCCTCACGCGCCGCCTGTTCGAGCAGGACCTCAGCCAGCTCGCTGTTACCAAGGGACTGCGCTGGTGCATTGTTTCCGCTGTTGCCACCAGTCTGCTTACTGCGACCTTGGCTCGCTTGGCGATGGAGTTGATCCACGGGCGGCTCCTAGAGATGACTCGCGACACAGTAGGGCGCCCCTGAAGACCCGTCGATGACTTGTTGGCTTCATCCAGGACCTCCCGCCATGCCGATCCGCCTGCTCTCCATCGCACTCCTGGCCACTGCCTGTGGCGGCTCATCCGCGCCTCCGAAGACACCCCAGAAACCCCTTCAAGAAAGCGTAGTCGAGCAGTCAACAGACGACGGCATGGTCGACCTGGGGACGGCTGACCTCCGTGGCGTGGTCATCGCCGACAATGCGCATCAGCCGCGGCCGGTCATCATCGCGATGCACGGCCTGGGCGACCACCCCACGAAGTTCTCCCAGCTCACCAGAGGGTGGGCAGACATCGCCACCATCGTGGTTCCCGCCGCCCCTACGCCCTACCACGACGGCTTTTCGTGGTTTCCCGTGAGCGGTCGCAAGGACACCACACAGCTTGCCGCGGCCGTCGCGGAGACGGCACGTCGGGTGGTCCAGCTGGTCAATGCGCGTCGCAACAAGGGGGTGCCAGTGGTGGTCACAGGCTTTTCTCAGGGCGGGATGCTGTCCTTTGCACTGGCGACCCAGCATCCCCAGGTGATTGATGGCGCCGTGCCGGTGGGCGGCTTCCTGCCGAAGGACCTCTGGCCCGACAAAAAGCCCGACCGCGCGCCCACCATCATCGCACTCCACGGTAGCGACGATCCCATCATTCCGGTGGAGGCACCGCTCGAGACCATACGCCACCTCGACTCTCTGGGCTGGACCGCTGCGATCGAGCTCTACGACGGAGTGGGTCACAGCATCCCCGGTCCGATGCGCTCCGACCTCGACGACACGCTGTCGGCCATGGTGCGGGCGGCAGAGCACTCCCCTTGAACCCAGTGCGCTTGGGGTCGCGGGAGCACTCCCGCCAGGCATGTCCGAGCCCACCGAATCCACCGGCCTTCGGTTGGTGCGTCAAATGGTCGCACTTGCCCGCAGCCCCAACACCCTCTCAATACCTTTCCGCCAGACTTGGCTGACGCCCCCTACCCGAAGCCCAGAGGACCTCATGTTCCATAAGCTCATCATCCTGCTCCCCTTCGTCTTTGTCTTCGCCTGCGGCGACAAGGACGAAGGCACCTGTGAAGACGCTGAAAAGGCCTGTGACGGCGACATTTTGCAGGAGTGCGTGGACGGCGCCTGGGAAGAGACCGACTGCGAGGCCGAAGGCATGATCTGCCACGACATGGGCGACGACAGCCACTGCTTGATGGACGACGACATGGGCATGTGAGGCTGCGCCTCAGAGCCGCCGCGACACCAGCCAGTCGTTGACCTCGTCGACGTTGGCCGGTGACTTTGGCAGCGGACTGTGGTCCAGGGCGTGGGTCAACAGCCGGTCGAGCTCATCGAGGCGCGCTTCGAGTGCAACGGCCAGAGCGGCGGGAGGGGAGACCTTCTCGCCGTTTTCGCGCTTAAAAGCCGCGAGCTCCAGCGAATCACCGAAGCCATAGCTGTCCGCTAATTTGGTGAGATCGGACTCCAACACACCTTCTCGGAGAAGATGCGCTCCAGTCAGAGCGACGCGCACGCAGTACAGCAGCGACTTTGCCCGGGGCTTGCGGGCGTGTTCCCGACGCATGCCCTTGAGGTAGCCTCGGTAGTGGCCGGCACTCGCCCGGCTGAGCGACCGGACCGCCAGCTCACGCAGCTCAGGCAGCACAGCAGAGTCGACCAGCTGCAGCGGCGAAAAGATGCGCTCCAGCATGTTGCCGTTTCCCTTGAGCAACAGTCGCAGCGCCGCGGCCAGCTCGTGGGTGGTGAGGTCGCACTCGACGCCCTCGAAGACCTCAAGCCGGTCGTGATCGGAGCGTCCGGGGTACAGCCCCACGATGTCCGCCGTGGGGGTCTGGTGGATGCCCTTGAGATCGATGTCGGAGTCGGGAGACGGGAACCCGTAGAGATGACTGCCGGTGACCGCACACAACAGCACCTCGCCTGGCGGCGGGCGGGCCTCCAGGAAGCGCTCGGCAGTGGCGCGAAGGGGCGCTGGAAAGAGGCAGGGCACGACGAGACCCCAGCTGTGAATGTGGCGGCAGGATCGTTGCTGTATAGAGATTCGACACACCCCGTCCAGCGAAAGCGCAATCCGACCTGTGACCGCCCCGTCGCCCCGGCATCAAGCCCGCATGTCTCTCCGAGCTGTGATCACGTCCGCCGCGATGTCCATCATCTCCGCTTCGGGATGCGCGTCGTGGTTTGCGCCCAAGGCCAAGCTGCGGGGGCATCCGCTCGAAGCAGCCCTTCAGGTCGGTCGCGCCAGTGGCCAGGAAGCCTTCGATCACAGCGCTTGGGGCGAGGTGCTCCAGGCGGCGAGTCACGCAGACCGCGCGCGCTTCGACTACGGCGCGGTCCCTCCGGAAGCCCTGGACCGATACCTGGACCAGCTGGCCAAAGCCGACCTTCAGCAGCTGCCAGCCCACGAGCAGAAGGCCCTGCTCATAAACGCCTACAACGCGCTCACCGTGAAGCTCATCGCCGAGCAGCCCACACTGCCTGCGAGCATTCGCGACCTCGACGACCCCTGGGGGACCGTGCGCTGGACAGTGGCCGGCGCCCAGGTGTCCCTGGACGACATCGAACACAGCCTGCTGCGGCCCATCTTCCGTGATCCCCGACTCCACTTCGCCCTCAACTGCGCCAGCATCGGCTGTCCCCCGCTGCGTGACCAGCCCTTCGAGGGTCCCACGGTCGACGCCCAGCTCGATGCCGCGACCGCCGACACCTTGGCGCGCTCAGCTTGGCTCACGGTCGACGGAGACCGCATCACCGCAACCGCGCTGCTCAACTGGTATGGCCCGGACTTCTCAGCGGAGGGATGGTCTCCGCGGGCGGACTCCACACTCCAGTGGCTGGCACACCACGCGCCGGTCGAGGTCGGAGTAGCAGTGAAGGCGGGAGCATCGCTGGACTTCGCGTCCTACGACTGGCGCCTCAACGACGTGCACACTCCCGTGCACTGACGCCCATCCGAGTCCCATCCCATGTCCCGATCATTCGACCTCCGGGCCCACACCCTCCTGGTCGGCATCGCCGGCAGCCGTGCGCAAGGCCTGTCCTCCGCCAACTCCGATGTCGACCTCCGTGGGGTGGCGGTGCCCCCGATTCCCGACTTGCTCGGCATGGCGCCCGCATTCGCCCAGGCCGACCAGCCCGGCGACATGGACGTGTTCGCCGACACACTGACCCCCACCGAGACGGAGGTGGTGTCGCGCTCCAAGCTCGAAGGCAGCGTGTACGCACTCGCCAAGTTCTGCCGGCTGTGTGCGGACTGCAATCCCAACATGATCGAGCTGCTGTTCTGCCGAGACGATGAAGTGCGGCTGTGCACGCCCCTCGGCAAGACGCTCCGGGACCACCGGGACGCCTTCTTGTCCCAGAAGGCCGCCCACACGTTCACGGGCTACGCCTTGTCCCAGCTCAAGCGCATTCAGGGGCACCGACACTGGTTGCTCAATCCGCCCAAGGCCCAGCCCACCCGCAAGGAGTTTGGGCTGCCCGAGCGCACCTTGTTGCCCCGGGACCACATGCTCGCGGCCAACGCGGCGGTGAAGAAGCGTCTGGACAGCTGGTCACCCGACTGGGGACCACTCCCACAGTCCGAAATTCAGCGTTTAGAGGGCCGCCTCACGGAGTTCATGGCAGAGGTGCTGGTCGCTGGAGAGTCTCCGTGGCACCTCGCCGCGCGCAGCGTGGGCCTCGACGACAACCTCATCGCAGCCATGGACCGCGAGCGCCGATACCGGGCCGCCCAGCGCAACTGGGAGCAGTACCGCACCTGGAAGCGCAAGCGAAATCCCGCCCGCGCGGCCCTAGAGGCCAAGCATGGCTACGACACCAAGCACGGCTCCCACCTGATGCGACTGCTTCGAATGGGCCGTGAAATCGTGGAGACCGGTGACGTGCATGTGTGGCGCGGCGACCGCGATGCAGACGAGCTTCGCGCCATCCGCAACGGAGCGTGGAGCTACGACCAGCTGGTGGCACGCGCACAGACTGTCGGAGCTGAGCTGAAGGCATTGGTTGCGGAAGGCCACAGCCCCCTGCCCGCTCGACCCGACGCCAGTGCGCTCAACCAGCTGGTGGTACAGCTCACCCAGGCCGCCTGGCGCTGAGCCGCGGCCGGCCTACTTGTGGGTGGCGGCGCGGAGGCGCTCGAGCGTGGCCGGACCGACGTAGGGCACCTGCGAGAGCGCTTGCAGGTTGGCGATGGGCCGGGCGTCGATGATGTGGTCGACCGCGCGCACGTCGAGATCGAGGTCGACGTCGAGCCACTCGGCATCGGCGGTGTTGGCCAGCGACACAGCCAAGGTGGCTTCGTCATCGGTGAAGGCAACGCCCTCTACCCGCTCGCCGTCTTGGCCGAGGTAGTCGATCCAGTCCTCGAGGCGCTCAAGGGTACTGTCGCCCACAAAGTCGATGGACAGCAGCTCGCCGATGGAGTCGATGGGGTTGTCGTCCGACGTGCCCCACTCGCCATCGCGACCGTCGCGGTGACGCACGATGCGCTCCGCAGCACGCACATCCAGGCCCACGTCGAGATCGAGCACGGGCATCGTGGTGTCGGGAGCGTTGACAAAGGCCAACAGCATGGCGTCGATCTTATCGAAGTCATCGTCAGCGTCAGCGCTGTCGACGTCGTCATGGGGGGATGTAGACAGTGCCTCAGAGTCGCTGGTGGAGACTTCAAGAGACTTGGGCTGGTCGCAACCGACAAGGACCAGGGAGAGCGCGATTGCGCCCATGAGGGGACGAAACATGGGAGTCCTCCGGGCGGCAACAGCGCCCGCGAAGAGATCCCGCGGATTGCACACTGCAACGCTGAGAACGTCGCAAACATGACCGAGCGGAGGGGCATCCTGACCGCGCCTCGCACCGCCTGTGTAGACGATGCCCATGACGCCGTGGGCCAGTGCCGCCGCGGACCTTCCGCTACGGTCCCCGACGACTAAGGGGCTCTACCGCCCCTGGCAAGGGCACAGGTACGTGACACATTGGCCCATCTCGGGCCGACGCAAACCTCAGATGTCAACCAATTCGACTTTCACCTCAGGCGCATCGGCTACCGCAGCGCCAGCGACCTCCACGGACCCGCCCATGCCCTCTGCCGCGCGGGTCATCAGCGCCTGAAGACGGCTCGCAAAGCCCTTGGGGTCGTCGAGCTTGCCTTCCGCAATCTCCGCGTGGTCGAGCAGCAGGCGTGCAAAGGGCTCAAGGCCGGTGGCACCACTGTTGTTGAGCCGCGCGAGTGTCTTCACCATGGGGTGCTCGGGGTTGACCTCCAGCACCCGCTTGGTGCCCGAGACCTGCTGATTGGCTGCCTTGAGAATGCGCTCCAGGTTGGAGCCCATGGCGCCTTCCTGGTCGACCAGCACCGAGGGCGAGCTGGTGAGCCGATTGCTGAGACGAACCTCAGCCACATCGCTCTCGAGAAGTCCCTTCATCCAGGTGACCAGCGGCGCGGCCTGCTCCTTGGCAGCCTTGGCAATCGGGTCGGCCTCGTCGTCGTCGTCGTCGTCGAACTCGCCGGCGATGGCCGACTTCAGGGGTGTGCCGTCGAACTCCTGCACGCTCATCACAACCCACTCGTCGACGGGGTCGCTCATGAGCAGCACTTCGATGTCGCGCTTCTGGAAGCCTTCGAGCACGGGGGCCTCGGCGATGCGCTCCTTGTCGACGCTCGTGAAGTACCAGATGGTCTCCTGGCCTTCGGGCATGCCGGCCTTGACGTCCGCCAGAGCGCGCAGCTCGCCTTCCGAGGTGGTGGAAGGGAACCGCAGCAGCTCGGTGAGGAGGTCCTTGACGCCTTCGCTGTCCTCGTGGAGCCCTTCCTTGAGAATGTGGCCCATCTCGCCCCAGAAGCTGCTGTAGGCCTCGGCGTCCTCGCGGGACAGAGTGCGCAGCTTCTTGAGCACCCGCTTGGTGAGCTGCTTGCGGATGGTGCGCACCACACCGGTCTGCTGGAGAATCTCGCGACTCACGTTGAGGTCGATGTCGGGCGAGTCGACCACACCGGTGACGAAGCGGAGGTGACGGGGAATGAGCGCATCGGCGTGATCAAGGACCTTGACACGCTTTTGGTAGAGCTTGAGGCCCACCTTGTAGTCCAGGCGGTCGAGCTCCCACGGCCGCTTGCGGGGCACGAAGATGACCGCGCTGAACTGCACGTTGCCTTCGATGCGCACATGCAGCCAGGTCAGGGGATCCTGCCAGTCGCTGCTGATGTGCTTGTAGAACTGGATGTAGTCGTCGTCTTCGAGCTCGGAAGGACTGCGAGTCCACAGCGCACGCTCCTGGTTGGTGCGGTCGCCGTCGACCATCACCGGCCACGACACGAAGTCGCTGTGCTTGCGGACAATGTCCTTGATCTTGTCGACGTCGCAGAAGTCGCCGCTTTCTTCGCGAAGATGGAGGGTGACGTCGGTGCCGCGGGTGGTGCGGTCGCCGGGCAGCAGGGTGTAGGACTCGCCGCCATCGCTGGTCCACTCGATGGCCTCGGAGCCGGGCTCGCCCGACAAGCTGGTGACGGTGACCTTGTCTGCGACCATGAAGGCTGAGTAAAAGCCGACGCCGAACTGGCCGATGAGGCCCTCTGACTCGGTGCCCTTGTCCTTGAGGAGCTGGGCAAAGGCCTTGGTGCCGGACTTGGCGATGGTGCCGAGGTGATCGGCGGCCTGCTCGCGGGTGAGGCCAATGCCGTCGTCGGAGATGGTGATGGTCTGCGCTTCGGTATCGACGAAGATGCGGATGGACGGCTCACCATCGGCCGACAAGATGTCGTCGCGGGACACCGACTCGAAGCGGGCCCGGTCGAGCGCATCGGACGCGTTGCTCACGAGCTCACGGAGAAAGATCTCGCGGTCGCTGTAGAGCGAATGGGTGACGAGGTGGAGGATCTGGCGAACATCCGCCTCGAAGCGGTGGGTCTCGTCGGTAGCTGGGGTCGCGGTGTCCTGGGCGCTCATGGTCGACACTCCGAGTGGTGCGAAGGGAAAAAGGGCGATGAGGCCGGTGTCTCA
>Ga0315321_10002131_pt1 | contig 15389 bp, 32 predicted proteins | sample M180m21515metaG_FD_203464 | JGI IMG/M metagenome (GOLD analysis project Ga0315321, IMG submission 203464) | Ammonia-oxidizing marine archaeal communities from Monterey Bay, California, United States - M1 80m 21515 | ecosystem: Environmental > Aquatic > Marine > Intertidal zone | place: USA... | reverse complement strand
GACCAGACAGTATCTTTAACGGGCGCAGGAACTACCACTGTATCCGGTACATACCCTAACTTCACAATTACAGGCGCGGGTACAACCTACACAGCAGGAACTGGTATTACCCTAACAGGCACAGAGTTTAGCCTGACAGATACTAATGCGAAGCTAAATGTTTCCGATTACACAGCGGCAGACGTTTTAACAAAGATTAAAACCGTAGATGGCTCAGGCTCAGGCTTAGACTCAGATACTGTTGACGGTGTTCATGCCAGTGACATTATGCAAGATTTTGGCACTACAACAGCAGACTTAGATACTCTTACTGCATCAGGCGCATACAGAATACAAAATTCAAACGCTAATCGCCCCGCAAATTATGGTCAATTGCTTACTGCGTATGGTGGCGCTGACACGATTGGTCAGATTTATTTTGATTACCAAAATGGAAATATTTTTACTAGGGCGGGTAATCCTTCTGATGTAGGTGGCGGTGGTTCTTGGTCTGATTGGCGCACCTATTTAAATTCTAATGTATCTGATGTTTACGAAGGGCGTGTTCTTGAGTTTGGTAATGCGGGAAATGGAAGTAACACAGAAGGTTGCTTTTTAAGTGTTGAAGGTAATACAGACTCTGGCGGTGAAGGTTCTGGGCGTTTGTTTTTCCGTGAGCATAACTCCACAACAACAGATGCTGACAAATATGGAGTGTCATTAGGCTATCGCGGAGGTGCGGCTTCAGTAACTACTGCTATGGGCAATAGTTGGACGGGTTTGTCTTCTATTGGTAACGGCGAGTGGGGTATGTGGGGGCATAATGGCGATGTCTCAGGCAACCTAATTATGCATGGAAGTCGAGATGGCGCGTCTATGACTATTGACGCAAACTTAACTGTTGATAACGGTACTACTACAAAAGTAAATGTTGTTTCTGACGATAATGGGCAATCAGAAATAAACCTGTACGGAGTTGGACAAGGCACAGGTCGAGTTTATGTAGGACAGTCTCTCTCTTATGGTGGTGGGATTGAGTACAATGGAGACAACAGCCCTGCAACCTCTGGTGCTACTGCGGATAGAATAACACTATATAGGCGATCAGCTGGCACAAACTACTGGACTGCACAAAATGCACATAGTAGTAACGATTGGTCATTCCGTGGCAACGTCACCGCCTACGCATCTGACGAGCGTTTAAAAGATAACGTAACTACGATTGATAATGCTTTAGATAAAGTATCTCAGCTACGTGGTGTAACCTATGATTGGAAAGACGATGTAGAAGAAAAAGGCTTCTTACCTTCCATGAAGCACGAGACAGGTGTTATTGCTCAAGAGGTGCAGAAGGTTATACCTGATGCGGTTGTCCCTGCTCCATTTGACAATGAGTATCTAACAGTTCAACACGAGAAGATTATTCCCGTTCTAATCGAAGCTATTAAAGAACTAAAGGCAGAAGTTGAAGAACTGAAAGGAGCGAAGTAATGGCTCTACCAACTTCAGGTGCGCTTAGTCTGAATCAGATGCACGTTGAGGCAGGAGGCAGTTCAGGCACAATTGCAAGTATAAACGATGCAGATATTCGCGGGCTTATCAGTAAAGGGTCTGGAGCAACCATGTCGTTTAACGAGTGGCATGGGGCATCTAGTTCGCTAGATACTCAAACGCTTGTAGTTGGAAGTAATAGTAGCGGTACTTATAGAGGCTTTTCTACCCTTTCGTTTGTTTTTTCAGGCGGTTCTATGTCAGATGGAACAGCTAACTGGAAAAGCGGGTCAGCATATAGAATGCTTTATCACGATAGTTCGCAAAATAGACTAAGCCTTTCAGTAAATGGAATTCACTCTAATTCCGGTTTTACTTCTATGAAGGTTAGCTATATAAGCGGAAACCCCAATGACCCTACTGTAACTGTAACGCGAAGCACCGTGGCAAGTTTTAGTACAAGTAGTTATTTTAACTTTACAACTTGGAGATGGAATAATCAAACTCAAAATCCTTTTGGTACTGTTAATGGCCCTTCCAAAAAAGTAGAATTTTTCTAAATTAATTAAAAGGAAGTTATTATGATTGAATATACAATACGCGAAGAAGGCGACATTGCTCTTTGGGCATGCTACACAAGCGGAGACAACTACCACGAAGTGAATATACTAGGTATGTCCCTGTCGGAAATTCAACCTACTTTAAAACAAGTACAAGACGATTTTGTAGCAGAAATAGAAGAACTGCAAGCAATGCAAGACGCAGAATCATAAATAGGTGAACTATGATTGATCCAGTAACAGCATTATCAGTTGCCGCTAACGCCTTTGGTACAGTCAAAAGAATGGTGGCCGCAGGTCGAGAAATAGAAGATACGCTTACACAAGTGGGCAGATTCTATGGTGCTGTTTCTGATCTAGCAGAGCATAAGCGTCAGGCAGAAAATCCCCCGCTATTTAAAAAGATCATTGCCAGTAAATCGGTTAATGAAGAAGCGATGGAGATATACGCCCGTCAAAAGAAAACTCAACAGATGGAACGTGAATTACGCGAACTGTTAATGTTCCAGTTTGGAGAGAACGGCTATAGAGAACTTGTGGAGTTAAGGCGGTCTGTACAGGCGCAAAGGGAAAAAACAATTTACCTACAGGAGCGCAAGCGAAAAGCGTTTTTCTGGAATACAGTGCAAATATCAGGGATACTTGTATTAGGTTTTGCTATATACAAAGTATTTTCATTTATTTTAGGAGTGTCAGATGGCAACGGTTAAGGAAGCCCTTTTGAAGCTAGAGGCGCATGAACGTGAATGCGCTGTAAGAATGCAAGTAATTGATGAGCGATGCCAAGGCATAGAAAAGCGTCTGGATCAAGGAAGTGAGCGTTTTAAGAAAACCGAACTTATGCTTTGGGGTATCTACCCGTTGATTATTGGATTATTCCTAATAGAGAAAGGTGTCATATGAGTTTACTGGCTACACTCGCGCAACCTGTCGCGGGGCTTTTAGATAAGTTCATTGAAGATAAAGATCAAAAGAATGCTTTGGCGCATGAAATTGCTACATTAGCAGAAAAACAAGCGCATGAAAGTGTCATGGGTCAGATCGAAGTTAATAAAGCTGAAGCGGCACACAAGAGTTTATTTGTCGCGGGTTGGCGGCCAGCAATCGGCTGGGTTTGCGTTTTGGGCATGGCGGGCAACTTTATCACAATACCTATTACCAACATGATCCTAGAATTGGCAGGATCAGACGTTACCGTTCCACTAATCCCAACAGCAGAAATGATGCCCGTTCTAATGGGTATGTTAGGGTTAGGAGCAATGCGTAGCGTAGAAAAGGTTAAAGGCGTACAGAGAGAAAACTAATGGCTAAATCACCTAAGAAAGATGAACCTAAAAACTACTTCAAGCCCAAAGAGTTGAAGTGCAAAGCCACTGGGGAAGAAGGTTTCGATGATGACTTCTTGGCAACCCTGAACGCAATTCGCCACGAGTGCGGTTTTAGCTTTGCCCTATCCAGTGCCTACAGAAGCCCACAGCACCCCATAGAAGCCCGTAAAAACAAGCTAGGAGCGCATACCACTGGCAAGGCGGTGGATATACTAGCTAATGGAGAAAAGGCGTTAGAGATCATTAGAGTGGCTCAGAAGCATGGTATTCAGCGCATCGGCATACAGCAGAAGGGTGGCGGCAGATTCATTCACCTAGATGGCTGTACTGAAGAAGATGGATTCCCCTGCCCTGCTATCTGGTCTTATTAGTTCCACATAGAACATATAACGAATCGCCCTGCCTGTCGCGGGGCTTTTTTTGCCTACTAATAAACAAAAGTGTTGACTTTGTATTTTGGAGGGTGTACTGTCGCACCTCAATCAATCAAAAAAGGTAATAATTATGTTAGGTTCAGGTAGCTTACCAAATACAACCCGCAAGGCAGTGCGCCACGGCCATCAGGGTAACGTCAAAAAATATCAGGTTTTGAGCAGAGTAAAGTGCGCTGAAGAACGTGCAGAAATGAAAGAGTTTGGCATCACCGATGCTGATGAATGGACTCTGGCTCACGAAGGCAAGCTGACGGCAAGCAAGGCCGCTGATCTTAGACTGAGACTGGAGCGTATCGGTCACGCCACCAAAACCATTAACCTTAACTTAATCAAATAATCTAACCGCCCCCGAAAGGGGGCAACCAAGGGGAAATCAAAATGGCTAAATTAGTAATCAATACTCAGATAGAAGAAAACTACGGGGCGCACACTTGGGAAGGTGAGGGCAAATGTCCGCAATACTGGAAGTGCAAAGGCGGTAATACATACGTTATGGAAAACCTTTCTGATGCTTGCGTTAAAAGAATCCTAGAGAACGGTATTCCTACCCTTGATGAAACCATCACTCAGCGCGATGACTACTGGGCAGAATATATTTTAGATTGGTCAGTACAGGATGATGACAAGGTGGTATGTGAAGAATGGGAGTCACCTTGTTTTTTACAGTTCACTGATGGCAAGTGGATGTTTGAATACACAAATCACATGGGCAAAACCAATAAATTTGAGCTAGGCACTACTTGCTAACAAATCTCCCCTGCAATCCTTTGCCCCTTAATTGGGGCTTTTTTTTGCATACTAATAAACAAAAGTGTTGACAATAGGGTTGGGATCGCCTAGCATCTAACTTCAATCAATTAATAAAGGCGAAACAAGATGAAAAAAAGCGAATCAGTAATGAGGCGAGAGGCCAACAGCCTGAGCATTCAAATTAACAAGCTAGGTGGGTCAAGAGTTTTACGGAACGATTTGTTTATGTTGGACTATCACCGTAATAAGTGTTCTGACAATGCCTCAGTGGTCGCTGATTATGACCAGAAAATTATGGCTAAGAAATGGGTGTTGCAAGAGTGTTCAGAGTTAGAAGCATTAAGGGATGAACTATACGAAGCAATAGGCTAATAATCTAACCGCCCCCGCAAGGGGGCATTTGCTGTAGGAGGCAAACATGGGAATAAATGATCTTAACGATCTAGAGCGCGGTGAGTACGACTGCGTTTTAGGTTATTCTGCCCTAGAGGGGCAATCAGATGCTTACTATGTTGGGTATGGTGAGCAGTACGCAAAAGAACAGACTGTAGGAGGTCAAAATGAAGTCAAGTGATGCAATAAATGAACTGGCAAATGCACTCTGCAATGCCCAATCTCAAATGGGGGGTGCTGTTAAAGACAGTGCCAACCCTTTCTTTAAATCTAGCTACGCTGATCTAACATCAGTTATCAAGGCCATCAAGCAACCCTTTGCTGATAATGGTTTAAGCTATACGCAATTCCCTGTAAGCAATGAAAATGGTGTCGGTGTATCTACCCGCCTGATGCACGTTTCTGGTCAATGGTTAGAAATGGAGTACACCCTGCCGACTGTTAAGAAAGATCCGCAAGCGTCAGGGTCAGCCATAACATACGCAAGACGGTACGCTTTGCAGTCTATCGCGGGAATCCCTACGGCAGACGATGACGCAGAATCTGCAATGTTACGGGGTGATGATAAGAAGGTAATTACTACCGATCAGGTAACAGTTCTTGATGACTTACTGGCAGAAACTGGGAGCGACAAAGATAAGTTCTGCAAGTGGCTCAAGGTTCGCTCAGTCGATCAAATTCTAGCTGTTCACTATGATCGCGCTGTTGCCGCACTAGAGGCTAAGAAGTGATTATCCTAGACCATGAGCAGGGTTCACCAGAGTGGCTTGCCGCACGATTGGGTAAGCCATCTGCCAGTATGTTTAATAAGCTAATTACGCAAACTGGTAAGCCATCGTCATCTGCTGATGGGTATATCAATGAGCTAATCGCAGAACGCCTTACGGGTAAATCTGAGCCGTTCCACGTTACCGAATGGATGGAGCGCGGCACAGCGTTAGAGCCAGAAGCTAGGGAGGCGTATGAGTTTATTTCTGGCAATGAGGTTCTTGAAACTGGCTTCATTCTTGATACTAGTTTCCAGTTTGGTTGTTCTCCAGATGGGTTGATACTCGACAAGGGCGGCTTAGAGATAAAATGCCCTGCCCCTAGAACAATGGTTAGTTACCTACGCGATCCGCAAGTAGGTGTTAAGAAATACTGGCAACAAATCCAAGGTTGTATGTGGATAACCAAACGGGGGTGGTGGGACTTCTTTGCTTACCATCCTGAAATGCCGCACGTTCTTGTGCGGGTTGAGCGCGATGACAAATATATCGCAAAACTAGCCGCAGAAGTTGACAACGCTGTAGCTGAAATTTTAAACCAAGTGGAGTTACTAAAATGAAAGTAGGAATCGGATTAAACATTAATTTAAGCAAGTTGGATAAATCGCGTTTCGTAACGGGCAAAAACGGCACTTATGCTGATCTAACCGTATTCGTTGATGTTCACGAAAAAGACCAGTACGGCAACAGCGGCGGCATCAAGATGGCCTTAAAAGAAGGCGAGACAAAAGAAAACACGCAGTTGGATTTTGTTGGCAATTCTAAGGTGTTCTGGGTTGATGACCAATCTGCAAATGTAGTTGAAAAAGCAGGAATAGGTGTTGACCAGTTAGGTGATGATGACGTTCCTTTCTAGGGTAAAAAAGCCCCCCTTTCGGGGGGCAAACCATAGGAGGTTGTGAGTCGGGGGAACTCACCCGATTAATATAGCATAGGATAATAAAAGATGGAAAAGATACACGCAGGAGACTGCCTAAAAACAGCACAGAAGGCCAAATCTGTAAACAGTAGGCAACTGGCAAAGATCACTGGAACATCGCCACAGCAGGTATTAAGGTGGCGTTCTAATGCCAATATGAAGCTACATACCATGCAGTTAATATGCTTGGCTTTGGATATAAGCATTCAGGATTTTATAACATTTAGTTATAAGTAGACTTTTAAGTTTACTTTGTAGGTTGAATCTTTTAAGGTTCAAAAAGTATTCGGGCTAGAGGCTGATGAACTCTTTAAATTAAACATCAGAGCGTGGTTGACCCTCCAGTGCATAGCCCCCGAAGCAGATCGGTTTCTGCTGAAGGATAGATTAGAGATTCGATACGAATACGAATTAACCGCTAAGTTGCTTTAAGCCCTTAGATCGTAAATTTACTTTTTTGAGGTAAAAGGGTTATATCAACTCCAAAAAAGTATAAACAAAGTATAAACAAAAATAATTTATTAATTAACTTGGTGAGGCTTGCCGAACCATAGGAGCAAAGAGAATGAATATAAGTCATAAGGAGGTTGCTGATCTTGTTGGCATGAGTGAACAAGAATTCATCAACTGGACTCAACACTTTAAATCTACATTTATTGAATACGTTGACCATAATGGAAACACGGGTGTTGTATACACTGATGGCGATGATGGTTTTATCGTTTTTGAAAATGATTGCGAGATTTTTGAAAACGAAGGAGCTAGGGTAACAATAGGTGGTCGCTATTGTGATATTGATTATTCTTCAATGACCAAAATCATTTCTATATTGTTAAAACAGGAGGCAGTGCAATGAAAACTAGACTTGATGAATTGAAAGAGCAAGCGCAAAAGTTTCACAATGACCACCCTGAAGTATGGGAAAAGTTTGTAACCTTTACGTTTGACAGAATCAAAAAAGGCTACAAAAACTATTCCGTATACAGCATCATGGAAAGAATTAGGTGGGAAATGGATGGTGGTGGTGATGGTGTTTTTGAGTTCAAGATTAACAACAACATTACGCCTTTTTACGCTAGAAGGTTTATGGCGATGTATCCTGATTACTTTGGATTCTTTCGGATTAGAGAGCAAAAGAGCGCATCTAAACCTGCAACTGGGATGGATGTAGATCCATCAATGGTGAACTAAATGTTATTGAATACTAAAGAAGATTGGCAACCAGAAGAAAGTGATGTAATCGCATGGCAGAGAGCATACCCTGCTATTAATGTTCATCAGGAACTGGCCGCTATGGAGTCATGGCTAGACGCTAACCCAACTAGGCGCAAAACCGCCAAAGGGATCAAACGATTTGTTAATTCATGGTTGGCTAGAGCGCAGGATAAAGGTGGTTCACCGCAAGCAAGATCATCAGGAAAAACTGATTCTATACGCGCTAAGACCATTGATATGCAACTGACAGATATTTCATGGCTAGATGGTGAAGATTACGAAATGATGAAGCAGTATTACATCAAGAAGCGCGGTTTCTTTTATGACGGGGGTCTGATCAATGGCTAATAAATACAGACCAAACCTAATACCTTTCAAGGGTGAGCATCCTTACTTTCAAGATGGTGAAGTTTACACCTACAGGCAATATAGCGCGTACACGTATACCAATTGTCTTGATGGGCGGGGAGTTGGCGCGTCAACCATGAAAGGGCGGCTACAGGGTGAGCAGTTTTGCACCCCAAGGCATTTACTATCTATCGCTGACTTTATAGCCACTAGCGAAAAAGTTAAAAAATACAAAGGGTTCTGCAAAGAGAGCAGGATGAGAGTATTGAATCAGCCGCGACTTGAAACGAAGTCAGAGCAAATGATGGGTAAATGGCTGAAAGTTAAATTTTGACGCAGGGGGATTTCGTGAAAATTAATAATCCGAAAGATGGCGAATCTGCATTGCCTTTCCTAATGAAACGGATACAAGAGTGGGACTACACTGTCCCGCTCTGCATCAAGTTAGAAAAGTATGACGATGGCCGATCACTAAGTCAGAACGCACTATTCCATGTCTGGTGCGCTGATCTCTCGAAAGCATTTATTGAAAAAATACCAACAGCAACTAAAGAAAACATGAAGCTGATGCTGAAGCAAAGGTTTCTAGGAACGTATGACGTTAAGGTGGGAAAGACAGTTATCGAAGGGCAAGTAAAATCATCATCAAGCCTAACGAAAGGCGAAATGGTGTACTTTATGGATAACGTGTATCATTGGGCGAGAGATAACGGGGTATTGCTTAAAGTGCCGCATGATTCTGAATACGCGAGGCTACAAAACCAACAGGAGCAGTAAATGGATAAAATTGATCCTAGAGTGCTGAAGGAGTTTGCAACTACAGATAGGCATCACGAAGTATTAGATGCTGTTATTAGAGAAGGTTCAGCGAACAAGGCGGCCAAGTATCTGGGTTGCGGTAGGCGAGTTGTTGACAAGATGCTTGCTAGGCTAGAAAAGAAGGCGGCAAGTCAGGGCGTATCACCGCACAGAGATTTGGTTCACCAGACCGCAGAAGGATTTGAAGCCAAGCGAATATCAACCGCATACAAAGATGACGGATCAGTTGCCCTACAGTGGGTTATCCAAGAGCCAGAAAAACGCGATATAAGGGCAAAAGTAGAGGCTGTAGTTGATGGCCTTACTGACGAACTAAAGGGATTTAAAAAGGCTGTAAAAGCCCCTGCAAAGGTAAATTCTGACTATCTAGCGATGTACATGATAGGTGATCACCATTTCGGAATGTTGGCTGATTCTGAAACTAAAATGGATGACGATGACTGGGATGTAAAGATAGCCACCCAAATTCTAATAGATGCAACTGAAAGATTATCCAAGCGCGTAGGCGATGCAGAGATTGGCGTTTTGCTTAACGTAGGCGACTTCTTTCACGCTGATTCAAGCAAGAACGAAACGACAGCAGGAACTAGGGTTGATGTAGATACCCGTATAGGCAAGACGTTCAAACTGGCGGGGCGTTTATTCCAGATTCTTATTGATAAGATGCTAGAGAGCCATAAGAAGGTGGTTGTCATTAACGTGCGCGGCAACCATGACTCTGACATGGCGTGTCATCTATCCAGTTGCATTGATCTACTTTACAGTGAAGAAAAGCGGGTAAGCGTACTGCCTAACTACTCCAAGTTTATACATTACCAATGGAACAACAATCTGTTTGTATTCCATCATGGTGATAGAATAAAGCCAGAGCAGATTCTGCAAGCGGTCATTAAAAATCTTGATGATGAATGGGCGCAGAGTAAAAACCGCTATTGTCATATGGGACATATTCACCACCATGTCGAGCGCGAATATGGAAGTATGCTATTTTCTGCGTGGGGGTCGTTAACTTCCACAGACCAATGGCATTCAGATTCGGGATTTGGATCAGAGCGATCAATGAGTGCTGTTGTCTACCATAAGGATAGCGGTGAAGATTCACGGGTTAAAATAAAGGTTGGATGATGAGCAATGTTGTTAAATTTCCTGAAAACGGTATCAAACTGGTTCGCTTATATTGTGATGATTGCGGTAGCCCTTTGCAGTATTGGGTTTCTGCTGACGGGGATTCTTATGGCCTATGTCACACTTGCGATCTTCATCAACCTGACGAAGTTATTGTCACTAATAAAAAGGTTCATTAATGGAAATCTACCGGAAACAAGTAGGGGGCGATCACTACGCCAACAAGAAGATCCAACCGATACAGTACATCATGGCTAACGACTTGCCTTTCTGCGAAGGAAATATTGTTAAGTACATTACCCGATGGCGGGAAAAGGGTGGGGTTGAAGATTTACGCAAGATTAAAGAGTATTGCGATTTTCTAATTCAAGGAGAGATAAGTGGCAAAGAAGAAGAAATCTACTGTCGCTCAGGAAGTTGAAAAAGCGGCCAAGCTGTTACAGCGTCTAGTCAGACTAAAGGCATCAGATGATAACGGGTATTGCCAGTGCGTTACTTGCGACAAAATAGACCATTATAAGAATATGCAGGGCGGTCACTTTATCCCTAGAGGCCGAACTATCTTTAAGCTGTTTGAAGAAAATATCCATCCTCAATGCCCTAGCTGTAATCTGTGGGGCATGAAGCAAGCGCACTACGTTTTGAGATACAGGCAGTACATGGTTGATACCTATGGGGAGCGCAGGGTCAAGGCTATGGAACGCTTGGCGTGGAGGGCATCGCCTAAGTTCAACAGAGAAGAAGTAATCCAGTTTGCCAGAGATATAAAAGATCAAATCAAAGAAGAAGAATGGCGCATAGGTGAAATGTAGCGCAGTAAAGTGTCGTATTTTTGCACTTATATGTACGTATTTTCGCCATATATGCGAAAAAGCTATAAGAAGAGTCTGTTTATTCCAAAATGTTATATACAAAATAGTTTACTTTATGGTTTAGGTGTGCAATTATAATCACACATTCAATAAAACAAGGTAACAAATGATGACTAACTTTCAAATCGGACAAAAAATTCGCTCTTACGATTTTATTTCTCGCACTGATTGCTATATCGAAGGCGTTATTACTAGCATTTGCAATGGCTTGATCGAGTTTAACGTAACAAAGTCAATCTCTGAAGGCAAAGAGTATACCGATCGCCCTGAGACAATGCAGACCGCAGACATTGGTAACGATTTCAGTGACCGTATGTACGAGGGTCTAGGTCGTCAGCGAATCGAAGCAATCTAATCTAACCGCCCCCGCAAGGGGGCATAACCAAGGGGAAATAAAATGAGCGAGAAAATTAATGGCAATGATTTGTACGCGTTCTATGACGCGCTGAGAACAAGACAGCGTCATCTAGCGGGTACTACAATGGAGGTTGAATATAGACTTCTAGCCGATAAAGTTGAAACGGCTATTGTCGAGGCAAAAAAATGGCGTGACGCACATTCTAAGGCTGTTGCGGAAGGTAGAAATAACTACCAAACAAAATAACTTAACCGCCCCCTACGGGGGGCAATCAATCAAGGGGAATAAAATGTCACAAGCCAGAATGTATGAAACTAAAATGCAAAAAGTGCGCGTTAGCTATACCGTAGAAGTTGACGCTAATATGATCAAAGAATACTTAAAAGAAATCGGGTCTGATGAAACTGTAAGTCAGTTTATCAAAAGCCATATGACCGCATCAGGTGTTGGCGTTCTTGAAGAGAACCTTTTAAATAACGGCTACGGCTACAACACTGTTGAGGTGGTAGCATGATTAACCATCCTTATAAAGTCGGTCAAGCAACCGCAAAAATTGAGCGCAAGAAACGCGCAGAAAGCCGTCAAGCAACAGTCGCGGCAATACTGTTGTTTTTACTGTGGAGCCTAGCTTCACATATTGAATATACTGATTGTGTCAAATACGGGGTTTGCTAATATGTCTATGAAAGATGCGGAAAGTGTAATAAAAGAGTTGGTTCATGGGTTTATCAATGAGTTTGATAATAGGCCAGTAGTAGAGTGGGGCGGTGATATAATCGATCTGTCCGACTATAAAAAAGATTGCTTATGTTTTGCATTCTTGAAGAATATGCCTAGTTGGTGGGATGACATAGTGCCTCCCGTAATCGCCAACCAACAAGAGTTTATTGAAAAGCTTTACGTTGGTTCTGATTCCGTTAACTCTGTTACTAACTTAATTCGCAATGATGTTTACTTGTACCTAGAAGATCGACTCAGAGAAATGGTGCAAGAAGCGTGGGATGTAATTAACAACGTACAGCCTGAACCATTTGAAGGCTACAGTAGAGGGCAGTAAAATGAGTGATATTGAAAAGGCAATCAGGGAAGCGCACAAGCTTGCCGACAAGTTAATTGATGAGGCGCAGGATGTTAGGGCGTGGCATAAGAAGCCATGTAACATCAGCAACGGCCAAGCAGTGTTAGTTGCAGTAGTCGCCTTGATAGCGATAATAGTGTTTTAATTTCTCCCCTACGCCAAGGTTTCCCTTAACCTTTTGACGCAGACTTGCCCACTGACGGAGCGTGTGACGGGCTATTACTGATTAGCATAACTTCCATATATTTATAGCATTTCCTGATATATCCATAACTATCTATAATGCCGCCCTAACTAACTAGGAGGCATCAGTGCTTTACATCATCATATTTACCCTAATATCACTAACCGCAGTAGCCGCAGACGATTTGCGATAGTTTACATTTCCGTACAAAAGTCAGTACAATGCCCCAATCCACCTACTTTTGGGGTATGTTATGGATACAATCAAAGTCACTCAGTTGATAGATGAATGCTTGTTTTTTGAGCTAGAAGATCATCTGGCGCAGTTCGATGCCATCATGGATTCACTGGTAGAAACAGATGTACAACGCCACACAATACGCGAGGCTTTAGCTGATTGGTGTCAGTCTGTAAATGAAGCCGTAGAATATTGCATTGCAGAGCAAGTGCCAGAAGAACCAACGCTTACAGCAGACGAACTATTTGGGACTGAAGTATGACAACAGGCAGACCGAAATGGATACCTGACGAACTGGCGTGTCGTAAGGCGCGAGAAATGGCCTCTAGGGGGCTTACAGTTAAGCAGATAGCCGATTGCTTGGGGGTGTCTGATGCAACCGTATATGAGCGTCAGAAGGAGTTTCCTGAGTTTCTTGAGGCTATAAAAAGGGGTCGCAGTGAAGGTATTAATCAAGTAACCAACAAACTGTTTGAAAAGGCAGTTGATGGTGACAACACCTGCATGATCTTTTATCTAAAGACTAGAGATAGAGAGTCATGGGGCGATCAATATGTTGAACCAGTAAAAGAGATTCCACCAATCCAGATACTTGTCGATCCTGATGCAATTAACAAAGCCGCAGAGTGAGATATTTACAAGCCCCGCTAGATTCAGATCAGTGGTGGCAGGAAGGCGATTCGGTAAGACGTTCTTATCTACTGGTGAGATTCTAAGGGCGGCAATCAGCGGCAACAATCGCAACGTCTGGTACTTAGCACCAACATATAACTCTGCAAAAGAGATTTGTTGGAATATGCTGATCGCAACGATTCCAGAAGAATACATTCAGAAAACCAACGAAACAGCATTAACCATCAAACTGATTAACGGATCAACGATTGCCCTGAAGGGGGCAGAGAAGCCAAACAATCTGAGAGGCAGGGCGTTAGACTTTGTTGTATTAGATGAATTTGCTGATATGCGGCCAGAAGCGTGGTTCGAGGTAATACGGCCATCGCTATCAGACAGGCAGGGATCAGCGTTATTTATTGGTACGCCTAAAGGCCGTAATCACTTCTATGATCTCTGGGCATCTGGGATCAACAGCGCGGGAGATTGGGAGTCATTTCAATATACAACGCTAGAGGGCGGCAACGTACCGCAAGCAGAGGTTGATGCGGCAAGACTAGATTTAGACGAGCGCACGTTCAATCAGGAATACTGCGCTCAGTTCGTTACCTATGCGGGGCTAATATATTACGGGTTTAGTCGAGAACACTCTGTTTGTGACATTGCTGACGATTCTGGTACAATCCTAGTGGGTATGGATTTTAACCTTGATCCCATGTCAGCCGTAATCTGTGTGCGTAGAGGCGGGAAGCTGTACGCAGTTGACGAGATTGTCATGTACGGATCAAATACGGATGAAATGGTGGCAGAGTTAAAGCAACGCTATCCAACACGCAATATAATAGTGTTTCCTGATCCCGCATCAAGACAGCGCAAGACAAGCGCAGGTGGTCGTACAGATTTGTCGATCTTACAGAACGCAGGATTTAGCGTTAAGGCGAAAAAAAGTCACGCACTGGTCAGGGATAGGATCAATGCTGTTAATAGTCGTTTACTGTCAGCAGATGGTGAACGGCATTTGTACATTAGCCCGAAATGCAGACAAACGATTAAGTCTCTGGAAAGGCAAACGTACAAAGAAGGCACAAGCGTACCGAATAAAGAAGATGGCTACGATCATATGAACGATGCCCTTGGTTATTTGGTCGAATACTTGTTCCCTGTTCGCACAGAATACGATGCACCCCAACCTACTAGGTGGACTTGATGAGATTGAATACAGATACAACGCACCCCGAATATGATTCCAATGAAGCTAAGTGGGAGTTTTACGTTCGCTCTTACATGGGCGGTCAGGCATATCAAGACGGGCAATACCTAACCCGCTATATTAGTGAAACTAAAGAAGATTATGATCGCAGGATTGATCTGACACCAATGGACAATCACTGTAAAAACATTGTCCACATTTACAGCAGTTTCCTATGGCGAGTACCGCCAACCAGAGCCTACAACAGTCTACAGAATAACGTATCGCTTGATCCGTTTCTAAGGGATGCTGATTTAGATGGGCGTAGCTTCAATGCGTTCATGCGTGAATGCCAGATTTGGTCTAGCGTTTACGGCCATGTTTGGATAATGATGGATAAGCCAAAGTCCAACGTAGGCACTAAGGCAGAAGAATTAGAGCAAGACATTCGCCCCTATGTCACGATGTTCACCCCCGAAAACGTACTTGACTGGAACTACGCAAGAACGGCAAGCGGTAGGTTTGAGCTAGACTACCTGAAGGTTAGAGAGTCAGTAATTCGCGTAGACCAGACGACTACAGAATCTTATTATCGCGTCTGGTACAAGGATAGGGTTGAGTTGTGGAAGTCTACTAATGACCTAGACAAGCTGATAGAGACTGACGATAACGTATTAGGCAGAATCCCTGCTGTATTCTTACCCGCAAATCGTTCAGTGGTTCGCGGCATT
>Ga0315321_10002130_pt1 | contig 15391 bp, 16 predicted proteins | sample M180m21515metaG_FD_203464 | JGI IMG/M metagenome (GOLD analysis project Ga0315321, IMG submission 203464) | Ammonia-oxidizing marine archaeal communities from Monterey Bay, California, United States - M1 80m 21515 | ecosystem: Environmental > Aquatic > Marine > Intertidal zone | place: USA... | reverse complement strand
ACACATACCAATTCGACCAACAGAGTAGCGGTGAGTAAAGAGTAACGCATTTTCATTTAAGCTTGGTGATGTAACAACCGATCGATTTTCCGCGGGGTGCAGGCGCCGGTTTGCCGGCCAGTACTGCATCGATTGCAATGCGTAAATCGTGTTGGGTGATCACACTTCTGGGTTTGCCGAAATCCTCGTAGTAATTATTGATACGACCGCGGTATACGGCTTTGCCATTAATTAGAATGGCGGCTTCGGGTGTGATTTTTGCATCGGCTGCTCGAACTAGTATGTGATTATGGTCGTGCGTTCCGGGGATGGATTTCAGCTGATAATCCTCTTGGTGTGTTTTCAGTTCCTGCAGGGTGCTTTGCGGATCGGTGTACACCATCAGAAAACGTACTTTCCCCTTATAGTCATCGGAGATTCGGCGAATTTCCGGAACCATTTTATTAGCAACGGGGCAGTCGTTCGTGGTGAAAAACATTACAACAGGCTTAGCTCTCTTGAGGGGATCAATGGACTTGCCGGCCAAGGTTTTAACCGGTGCGGCTTGCACCAAAGCGGCACCGGCGAGTAATAGGGACGTGCTAAAAATGAGTAATCTCATATTCAATTGGTTTACGCGCGATTGAAACCTGAGGTTACAGAGCGTCGAAGACGATAGCAACGCTGGGGTTGATTAGCCTTTGGCGACGAGCTCGGCGATTTGTACGGCGTTGAGCGCGGCGCCTTTCAGGATCTGATCGCCGACCACCCAGAAGCTGAGGCCGTTTTTCATGGCGCAATCTTTCCGGATTCGGCCCACAGCGCAGTTATCCTGCTCGGCCATGTCGAGTGCGAGCGGGTAGAGATTTTTTTTCACATCATCCACGAGATCCAGCCCGGGCGCTTTCTTGAGCACGCGACGTGCGGCGGCCACGGTGACGGGCTTGGTGAACTCGGCATTTACGGAAATGGAATGAGCGCGGTACACGGGGATGCGCACACAGGTGCTGCTGGCCTTGAAGCGTGCATGATGCATGATTTTGCGGCCTTCGTTCTCCAGTTTCATTTCCTCCTTGGTGTAGCCGTTTTCGAGAAACTCATCGACGTGGGGTAGGGCGTTGAAAGCGATTTGGTGCGGGTACACTTCGGTCTTCACCTGACGGCCGCGGGCGAGGGCTTTGACCTGTTGTTCCAGTTCAATAATCCCCTGCGCGCCACTGCCACTTACGGCCTGGTAGGTGGATGCAAAAATTCGTTTCACGCCAAACGCCTGATGTAGCGGGTTGAGGGCCATCAAGGTGATGATGGTGGAGCAGTTTGGGTTGGCGATGATACCCTTGTGCTTGTTGACATCGGCTCCGTTGATTTCCGGCACGACCAGCGGCACGGATTTATCCATGCGAAAGGCACTGGAATTATCCACCACCACCGCGCCGGCGGCTGCTGCGGTCGGCGCGTATTCCTTGCTGATACCGCCCCCGGCACTGAAGAGGGCGATGTCCACCTCGGCAAATGAATCTTTGGTGAGTTCGCGCACGGTGTAGCGGTTGCCCTTGAAACCGATGCGTTTGCCGGCGCTGCGTTTGGAGGCCAGCGGAATCAGTTGATCCACGGGAAAACGGCGGGCTTCCAGCACGCGGAGCATTTCCTGCCCGACCGCACCGGTCACGCCTGCTACGGCGACGTTCAATTTGCGTTTTTTCATCGAAGGGGCGGGGAGCATACGCGAAACAGGTCGACTGTCAAATCGCCAAAAAGACTCGTCGGCCACCGTTCCCTGTGGTTGGTTTAGAACGTGAGTATGATGGTGACCATTCGAGCCGCCCGCCGCGGGGATGTGCCGGCGATTTTGGTGATCTACAACGCGACGGTGAAAGAACCCGCGGCGGCCTACGAGGATTCCCCCAATACCTTGCCCCAGCGCGAGGAGTGGTTTGATTATTATCAACAGCGCAATTTCCCAATCTTAGTTGCAGAACGGGCCGGATTGGTGGTTGGCTGGGCTTCGCTCGGGCCGCATCAGGAGCGGAGCGGGTTTCGCTTTACCGGTTCGGTGGCGTTGTATGTGGATACCATGTATCGCCGGCAAGGCATAGGCGGCTTGCTGTTGGAAGCATTGCTGGAAACAGCTCGTGAACGCCGGTTGCATTGTCTGCTGGCGGTTATTGATTCAAAAAATGAACCGAGCCTGCAGCTTCATCAGCGGCTGGGGTTCCGAACAGCCGGTACGTTTCGTGAAGCCGGCTGTAAATTCGGTCAATGGCGGGATGTTGTTTACCTGCAATATCTACTTGATGACCGCTCGAGTCCTGGAGACTAATTTAGTAAAAAAAAGCCGCGCATTGTGCGCGGCTACAGGAAGTTTATTGGAGTTTAAATCTACTCTGAAGGAGGGTTGTTACGCCTTTCCTCCATGCGTTTACGCATCTCTTCCATTTGTTTCCGGCGTTCTTCATCACGACGTTCGCGTTGAGGGTCTGCCATTTGAAAACGCTCGGAGAAGCCCTCCGCATCTGGGTTGGCAAGGGCTTGCAAACGTTTTTCAACTGAATCAAACATTGCAACGAAGTCCTCATCGCTTGTGGAGGCCTTAAGTCCGTTGAGAGCAGCTCGTCGTAGAGCTAAGGCATCAGTGTCTGGGCGACCTTCCCCTAGTCTCCTAACTTCGCGTACGGCGGCCTCCCGAGATCGGTTTCCTCCTCCACCAAACATATTACGTAAAAAATCGCCACCCCGGCCACCGTTGTTTTCACCGCGTGCTGCGGCTGCTTCGCGTTCAGCTTGGGCTTTGGCGCGTTCGGCTTCTTCTTCCCCTATTTTCACGAGATATCCCTGAAAGCGATCAACCATCACTTGTCCTGCCTGGGGATGTTGGTCAATATAATCATTAATTATACGGTATAATTCCTGTTTCCCGCCATCATTCACATCGCCTTGCTGGTAAGCTTTAGCCAAAACCGGGACCGATTTATCTTCCATCACCCTTCGAAAATACTCCAAGGCAGATCCATTGATGGATCCTTCTTGAACTAAGAGAGCTTCGGCTTCTTCAGCAAAAGTGAGATCTTTATAGCGGATTATCAGGCCCCAAAGAGCGTTGGATGAGCGTCCTTCGAGGCGGGTGGGAACCTCTGAAAGGGCCGGTGGGTTGATCAGAATATCTTTGGCTGCACCTAATATCTGTTTCTTAAACCGGTGCTCACCTTCAGCCATTAGTGTTAATTGCTGATCAATCAAATTTACTTCTACCCCACTGGCGGTGTAACCCAGAATTTTCACTAAAGTTGCCTCGGCATCATTGGTTCCAATCCTACCAAGTGTCTCAATAAGACCCATCCTAAGGGAATCAGGCCTCATCTGTACACGCTCGCCACCACCAGGACCACGCTCGCCACCACCAGGACCACGCTCGCCACCACCAGGACCACGCTCGCCACCACCAGGACCACGACCGCCACCGGGGCCTCCGCCACCAGGGCCACGCCCGCCGCCGCCGGGTTGGGCGTACAGGGATATTGTTAGAGCCAGAATCGAAATGTAGGTAGTGTAGAGTTTCATATTATTTAAAAAATTGTTATCGGCGTCCACCGCGATCGCGGCCTCCCCAGCCCCAGCCCATCATAGATCGAAGAGAGCGAAATCCATCATCGCCCATTTCATCCATTTGGGCTTTTTGTTCGTCCGTCATCAAAGATTTGTACTCATCACCGAGTTTGGTGAAATAAGCTCTCATTTCATCTCGTCTTTCTTCCATAGAAATCTCTTGGTTGCCCCAAATCTCACGCATTTTTGTGCCCATAACTTCCCGGTGTTTTTCGCTGAGCTTTTTCATCTCATCCATCTGGGTGTTAGAGATTTGCATTTGCTGGCGAAAAGATTGACGACCAAATTCACGGTCCATTTTACTATCCAGAAATGCATTGATCGCCGGCACAGCTTGGTCTCCGGCATCCACCAAGCTCTCAAAGTAGTGGATTACACGGCGCTGGGATTCATTGCCCTCTCCCGTCATCTCATCGGCAGCCAGTTTGTCGATGAGATCTGCGGGTTCGGTAACAACGCCAGGAACCGCCACACTTGTTTCGATCACTTCCACCCGTCCAGCTTCAGCTTTAGCTGAATCGAGTGCTTTTTTGAGTTCGGCAATTTTTTTGTCCTTGTCGTCGGTTTTGGCTTCGACGATTCGCTCAACCTCAACGGTTTTGGTTTTACCAGCAACCAAATAGGTTGCGGCGGCACTAACAACGGCAGTGACTAGAATAGCGGCTACAATTTTCATGTTTTACTCAGTTAAAATTGACGTTAGTCATGAAGGAAAGGTTACAGATAGCAAGTTTTTTGGGGGATTTAGATTAAGAATGCACCGCCTCGGCGGCGGATTGCTCGGTTTTGGGCGAGGCTCCGCGAAGTTTCTCAATGATGCCCGGCAGTTTCTCGAGCAAGTAATCCACCTCAGCATCGGTGGTATATTTGCTGAGGCTGAACCGCACTGCACCCATGGCGTGCTCAGGCGAGAGACCCATGGCAATGAGCACATGGCTGGGAGCCATGGAGCCAGTGGTGCAGGCCGAGCCACTGCTGGCACAAATACCTTCGCGGTTGAGCAAGAGCAGGATTGCCTCGGCTTCGCAGTCGGCAAAGCTCAGGTTGCTGGTGCTGGCCAGGCGCGGTTCCTTGGCTCCATTACGAGTGACGCCGGGGATGGTCTCGAGGATGCCCTCCTCCATGCGATTGCGGAGGGCGCGAACGCGTTCCACCTCCGCGCCCAGGCTGTCGACGGCCATTTCGGCGGCCTTGCCGAAGGCGACAATGTTGGCGACATTTTCCGTGCCACCGCGTCGGCCGCTTTCCTGTCCCCCCCCCAACACGTATGGTTGATACGGTAAACCATGTCGCACATACAGGCAGCCAATACCCTTGGGCGCATGCAGTTTGTGAGCGGAGAGTGAAAGGTAATCGACGCCGAGGGCCTTAACATCCAGCTTTATCTTGCCGGGGGTTTGCACGGCATCGGTATGAAAGGGCACGCCCTTGATGCGGCAGATGGCAACAATCTCTTCAATGGGAAAGATGACACCGCTCTCGTTATTGGCCATCATCACCGAAACCATGGCGGTATCTTCCCGGATGGCTTCATGGACCTCATGGACATCCAACTGTCCGGCGCGATCCACGGGAATCCAAGTGACCTCCACACCGCGTTTCTCAAGCATTTGCCCATACTTGATATTGGCCGAGTGCTCGACGGCTGTGGTGATTACATGACGTTTGCCGGGCTGGGTTTGCAAGGCGCTGCTCAGCGCGGCGTTGTCGCTTTCTGTGCCGCAACTGGTGAAAATAATTTCGCGCGGCTCGGCATTGATCAGCGCCGCCACTTGCGCGCGGGCGTTATCTACCGCTTCCCCTACCTCGTTACCAAAGGAATAGGCGCTGGACGGATTGCCCCATTGCTCGGTGAGAAACGGCAACATCGCCTCCACCACCTCCGGCGCGACCCGCGTGGTGGCGTTGTTGTCAAAATAGTAAATAGGACCGTCGCTCATGGACATAACCCACACGCCGCTCGGCAGCAGGAGAACGGCGAGTTAAACAGGGTTTCCTCTTCAAAATCAAAGCTTTTTCTCGTCAATATTACAATCCATCGGTATCCTCCGAGCCTTAACCCCCATGAAACTTATCTTTGCATTATACGGTCTCTGTATTGTGATTGGCTTCAGTGGAATCGGTTGCGGGGAGGCCGCCAACGCCACGTCCGACAGTGCGCCAGTGCTCAAGGCGGGCGAAGAGGAATGCGAGATGTGCCTGACGCCTGGAAGTCGGGCATCGTTCCTGAAGGCGGCATTGGCGGAGGAAAAACGGGTGTCCAATGAGGAGCCGTTGATGGTGGAGCAGGTGACTGCGGCGTTGGCGGAAGAGATTATTGGCGCGGATCTCGCGCTGGAAGAGGTGCAGGTGTTTAATGAAAACCGTGTGCCGGACATGCCGCGGGTGAGTACGGCCAAGGAATGGCAGACCCAGGCTACCGCCATTCGCAATCAGGTGCTTGATCATGTGGTGTTTCGTGGGGGCGCGGCGGATTGGCGGAACACTCAACTGCAGGTTCAATGGGGCGAGACGATTGAGGGTTTGCCCGGTTACCGGATTAAGAAGCTGAAATTCGAGGCGCTGCCGGGCTGGTGGATTCCGGCGTTGTTGTACGAGCCGCTGGAGTTGCTGGGCAAAGTACCGGTGGTGCTAAATGTCAACGGGCACGCGCGCACGGGCAAGGCGACGGATTATAAACAACTACGCTGCATCAACCAGGCCAAGCGCGGTATGATCGCGCTCAATGTGGAGTGGATTGGCATGGGTCAATTCGCCAATCGCATGGGGCATTATCAGATGGCGCAGCTGGATCTCTGCGGGGTGGCGGGCATTGCGCCCTTTTACCTGAACATGAGCAAAGGGCTCGATGTACTGCTGGCGCATCCGAATGCCGATCAGGATCGCGTGGCCGTGGCCGGTTTGTCCGGTGGCGGTTGGCAAACAATCTTTATTAGCTCGCTGGATGAAAGAGTGAAATTGGCCAATCCGGTGGCGGGCTATTCGAGCTTCAAGACACGCGCTCGGCACGGCAAGGATTTGGGTGACTCGGAACAGACGCCCAACGATCTTGCGGTTTACGCGGATTACACGCACCTCACGGCCATGCTCGCCGATCGCGCGGTGTTGCTGACCAATAATGCTTACGATCGCTGCTGCTTTACGGCCGGGCATGCGCTGCCGCCGTTGATTGATGCGGCGGCACCGGTTTTCAGTCTACTGGATCGCCGGGATTATTTGCGTACGCACATCAATCATAAGCCCGGTTCGCATAACTTTGGCGTGGATAACCGTCAACAGCTGTACCGGTTCATGGGGGATGTGTTTTATCCCGGGGACACGTCGTTTAATGCGAAGGAAATCCCCAGTGAAGCGGAGGTGAAAAGTTACGATGATCTGGTCGTGCCATTGCCAGAAGATAATCATTCCTTCAACTCCATCGCGCTCGGATTGATGAAAGATCTGCCCAAACCGCAATCAGGTAGTACGGCCGAGCAGCGTAAACGCTTGCTGGAGATCATCCACGCGAAGGAATACACTGCGACCGCTAAGAAGGTCGGCGGAGAAGGCGGGGTGGCGCATTTCCAATTTGCCCTGGGGCGTGACTGGACGGTGCCGGGGACGGTGTTTACGCCGCCGGAGGTAAAGGCGACCACGTTGCTGATCGCCGATGAAGGACGGGCAAAACAAACCGCGGAAGTCACACAACTTATGGAGGACGGCTATCGTGTGGTGGCCTTGGATCCGTTTTTCTTTGGCGAATCCAAAATCAAAAGCCGCGATTTTCTTCATGTGATTTTGATGCACGCGGTGGGCGAACGCGCTTTGGGCGTACAGTCCGGCCAGCTTGCGGCGATTGCCGATTGGGCGGCGGAGGCGTATGGTGGGCCGGTTGGGCTGCAATCGATCGGCCCGCGCCTGAGTGTGTCGGCGCGTTTGGCGGCGGTGCAGACCGAGGCAATTCAATCCGTTACGCTGCATGATCCGATGACATCGCTCAAGGAAGTCATCACCGAAAACCGCGGCGCAAATCATTTGCCGGAAATGATGTGCTTCGGCCTGTTGGAAGCCTTTGATCTCAAACAAATTGAGGCACTGAAATTAAACCCCTAACGCCTGTCTACCGTCAGAGTTTCATGAATCGCGCGTTGTTGTTTCTTTCCCTCCTGTGGCTGACGTGGCCTGTCGAAGCGGCCAAGCGCTTGCGTGACTTTGAAAAGGCACCGCACAATTATTGGGAGCACACGCCGCGCGACCGCTTTACGCAACTCAAGGCGGCGCTCGAAGGCGGTCGTATTCCACTGGATCGGGCCAGTGAAAAGGCCTTCGTCACGAGCCTGTTGAAGGCACTCGATATTTCGCCAACCACGCAGACGCTGGTGTTTTCCACCACTAGCCTGCAGCTGCGGCGCATCTCCCCGCGGAATCCGCGCGCGCTGTATTTTAATGAGGATATCTACGTCGGTTGGGTGCCGGGTGGTCAGCTGGAAATCGTGTCGATTGATCCGAGACTGGGCGGTATCTTTTACATCTTCGATATTCCGCGCGGATCCGCGCCGGTCAAGGTGGAGCGCAGTGCACGATGTTTTAATTGCCATGCGGAATTTGAAATCGGCCGGGTTCCCGGGCTCTTACTCAAGAGCGTGGTGCCGGGCAATGGCGGAGGGAGTCTGGAATCGTTCCGGAACGACCGCACGGGCCATGGAATTCCCTTCAAGGACCGCTTCGGCGGTTGGCACCTGACCGGGCGGCACGGCATCCAGCAACATCATGGGAATTTGGTTGGCGAATTTGTTGCCGGCGTTATCAAGACCTATCCGAACCCGCCGGCCAAACAGTTCCGATGGGAAACCTATCCAGTGACCACCAGTGATGTGTTGGCACACCTGCTGCAGGAACATCAGGTGGGATTTGTAAACCGCGCAGTCAAGGCCACATACGATACGCGCGCGGCTATCGCTGCCGGCGAAGCCCGAGCCGTTATCCAGAAGCATAGCGAGACACTGGCGCAGTACCTGTTGTTTGCTGAGGAAACGCCGTTGCCCGCCGGCGGAGTGGAAGGAGTCGCCGACTTGAAGCAATTTTTTATGGCTCGTGCGCGCAAGACCCCACAGGGGGCGTCCCTCCGCGAATTCGATTTGCGCACGCGGATTTTCAAGTATCGCTGCAGCTACATGATCCACAGCGCGGCCTTCACCGGATTACCTGCGCCGTTGAAAACGGCGGTCTTAAAAAATATTCGAACCGCTCTGCTCACCGAGCACGCCTTGAGCGCGCATCTCCCAGTTGTCGAAAAACAGGCCATCCACAGCATCCTCTCCGCCACTTTCGCCCCGTACACAGCGGTGAAATAAGGGGAGGGGCAAGTTCCTCCCTTGATCACCCCACAAAAAAAGGCGCCCGAAGGCGCCTGTGAATTTGGTGGGGGAGAAAAACTCTAGTTCTTCTCAACCTTCTTGCCGGCTTTGAGCCAGCCAGCGATACCGGCGGAGAGGTGCTTCACGTTCTTGAAGCCAAGCTCTTCAGCGGCGGAGGCGCCACGCTTGTAGGCGGAGCAACGGGAGTTGCCGCAGTAAGCCACTACGAGGGTGTCTTTGCCCACTTTGGCGAGCTGCTTGGACAGCGCGTCCTTGTTGCTGTAGGACACTGCGCCGGGAATGTGGCCGCGCTTGGCGAAGGAATTAGCGCCGTTAACGTCGATGACGGCAACCTTGCCAGATTTGATCGCTTTCTCGAGGTCAGCGATGGAGATGTCCGGGTATTCGCCGGCCTGTACGTTCACCGCGAAGATCACGGCAATGAGTGCAATGAGGTTTTTCATAGTCTTATTTATAGTGTTTGGATTGTAAGTCCCGGCAGGCCAAGGCCTTTGGGGTAGTCAGTGGACTTGTGGAGGAGCCTAGCCATTCAGGTTCATTTCGCAACCTTTTTTCCCTGTGCGCTAGTGCGGGGACTGTCATACTGCGGCCATGGCGCATGACACCTTTTCCGTAGGGGGATCTCACTGCCGTGATCTACAGCAACCCCACGAAGTAACCGCCTAACTCAACCCGCAGTTTTTCTTGGCTCGGTCAACCACTGTTGAAGCCAGTGCGCGTGCTTTCTCTGCACTTTCCTGTAATACCTGATTCACGTAGTCCAAATTATTCTCCAGCTCAGCACGCTTGGCTCGCGCCTCGGTAAAATATTCCCAGTAATGTTCAAAGAGAGTTTTCTTTAAGTCCCCATAGCCTAGCCCGCCTTCGCGCAATTTATTTTCCGTCTCACTGGCTACTTCCTTAGTCGCAAAAAGTTTGAGCAGTTGAATGGCGATATTCTTTTCTGCATCTGGCTTGGGTTCCTCCGGTGGTCGGCTATCCATGACTAGTCGCATCACTTTTTTGCGTAGCGGCTTTTCAGTCCCAAAAATCTCAATCGTATTATCGTAGCTCTTACTCATCTTCTGGCCGTCAGTGCCAGGCACCGCGGCCACCTCATCGCGGATGCGTGGTTCTGGTATTACAAAGGTTTCGCCATAAGTCTGATTGAATTTGCCGGCAATATCGCGCGTGACCTCCACGTGTTGTTTCTGATCGCGGCCCACGGGTACGACGTTGCTGTCGTAGATCAAAATATCCGCCGCCATCAGGACAGGATAGGCAAACAGGCCATGGTTGGGCTTGAGCCCCTTGGAGAGCTTGTCCTTGTAGCTGTGGCAATTCTCCAGCATCGGCATGGGCGTGAGCGTGGTGAGCAGCCAGGTCAACTCGGTGACTTCGGGCACATCGCTTTGACGGAAGAACACCGCCTTGGCCGGATCCAGTCCGCACGCGAGAAAATCCAGCGCCACATCTTGCGTATTCTGGCGCCGTTGCTCGGCGTCAAAGAGTGAGGTCATCGAGTGGTAGTCGGCGATGAAATAATAGGCCTCGCCCTCGTTCTGGAGCTCGATCGCCGGCTGCATCATGCCGAAGTAGTTGCCCACATGCAGCGCGCCGGAAGGTTGGATGCCGGAAAGAATCCGCATGGCGTGGAAGGTAGCAGGCACGGGCGGCGCATTCAAGCGGCCCTTGGTAAATTAGGCTTTTCATTTTTCAATCGCATGCCAAATTCCACGAGCTACGTGAGGACGCTCGCAGTCAGCATGACCGTTCTGGTGAATCAGTTTGTTCAGTACAAGGTTGTCGTGGTTGCCCTTCGACTTGTGGAGGCTCATCGCGCATGAAGCTCGGCGTTGTTCGCGAAACATTTGAGGGTGAGCGCCGTGTGATTGCCACGCCCGAGGTGGTGGAGAAATGGGTGGCTGCCGGTCATGAGGTGTTGGTGGAGCAAGGCGCGGGAGATCGCTGTAGCGCCTCCGATGCCGCTTATGAAGCTGCCGGGGCTAAGGTGGTGGAGACCGCCACGGCCTGGACCGAGCCGGAGCTGGTTCTCAAGGTTCACGCCCCGAATGACACGGAAATTGACCGGCTGCCCGAAGGTCGCGCATTAATCAGCCTAGTTTATCCTGCGCAAAACTCCGAGCTGATTCGGCGATTGGAAGCCAAGCGGATTACTTCTTTTGCCTTGGATTGCGTTCCGCGAATCACCCGCGCGCAACCTATGGATGTGCTCAGCTCGCAAACCGGCATTGCAGGCTACCGCGCGGTGTTGAATGGCGCGCAGCATTACGGACGATATTTTAAAGGCCAAATCACTGCGGCCGGCCGGACGCCCCCGGCGAATGTTTTAATTATCGGCGCCGGGGTAGCCGGATTGGCTGCCATTGCCACAGCGCGTGATCTGGGTGCGCAAGTGAAAGTCTTCGATGTGCGACCACCTGTAAAGGAAGAGGTGGAAAGTCTGGGTGCGACCTTTCTGGAGATTGAATCGGAAGAATCCGGTGAAGGCGTAGGTGGCTACGCCAAAGAGATGGGCAAGAAGAGTCAAGATGCCCAACACGAGCTGTTCCGCAAAGAGGCGGCCAACACGGATTTGGTGATCACCACCGCGCTCATTCCTGGCAAACCGGCACCGCTGCTCTTGCCCAAGGAAGTGGTGGAGGCCCTGAAGCCGGGAAGCGTTATCGTGGATTTGGCTGCGCGGGCCGGCGGCAATTGTGAACTGACCCAGCCCGGCGAAGTGGTTGACCATCAGGGCGTCACCATCCTAGGGCCTACGTTGATTGAGAGCGAACTACCGCGGCAAGCCAGTGACTTCCTAGGCCAGAACGTGACACGCTTTCTAACCCTGCTGTCGCCCGAAGGCGAGATGAACGTGGATTTGGAGGATGACATCATCCGCTGCATGCTCATCACGCGCGAAGGCAAAACCCACTGGCCGCCGGAGAATATCCCGCAACCCGACAAGCCCAAGTCTGGCACGGCCGCAGCCGCGCCAGTGACGGTGAATGAGCCGGAAGACAGCGGCGTGGGCAAATACATGTTCGCCGCGGCGATTCTGGGGCTAACGTTGCTGGTGGGCGCCAAGGCACCCAAGGATTTCATTGAGCACTACACAGTGTTCGTGCTCGCGTGTGTCATTGGCTACAACGTGGTCTGGGGCGTGACCCATTCACTGCACACCCCGCTCATGGCGGTAACCAACGCGATCAGCGGCATCATCGTGCTCGGCGGTATTCTACTGGCGCTTACCACCGTTTCCAAAGCAGTCCTTTGGCTGTCGTTGGCGGCTGTGTTGGTGGCCAGTATCAATGTATTCGGTGGTTTTCTCGTTACCCATCGCATGCTGAAAATGTTCCGCTCGGATAAGGACCGGAAAGGAGGCAAGGCATGACCGAACAGATGGCGCATATCGTATACCTGATTGCCGGTGTGCTGTTCATTTTCAGCTTGGCCGGCTTGGCCAAACAGGAGACGGCTCGCACTGGCAACTTTTGCGGTATCATTGGCATGGCAATCGCCATTCTCGTGGCGATGGCGATGGCCAGCGGATTGCATTCCTTGGTATATGCCGCAATTGCGTTGGGAGCCGTGCTGGGTGCGATCGTGGCGTCCCGCGTAGCCATGGATAAAATGCCCGAACTGGTGGCCATTTTGCATAGCTTTGTGGGGCTGGCCGCCGTGCTGGTGGGCTTTGCGCAGTTTTTGAAGGGCGACAATTCCGAGGGGGTCGAGCATCTCATTCACCAGATCGAAACCTATGTGGCCATTGCCATTGGGGCGATCACCTTTACTGGCTCCATTATCGCATGGGGCAAACTTTCCGCCACACTCAGCGGCAAGGCACTCACTCTGCCGGGGCGCAATCTGATCAACCTCGGCATGCTGGTCGCCCTTGTTTACTGCGGTGTGAATTTTTGCCAAGCAGACACACAGGCGGATCAACTTCAATGGCTGTATTGGAACACGGCCGTTGCCTGTGTCCTGGGTGTGCATTTGATTGTAGCTATTGGCGGAGCGGACATGCCGGTGGTGGTGTCCATGCTGAATAGCTACTCCGGCTGGGCAGCGGCTTCGGCGGGCTTCATGTTGAGCAACAATTTGCTGATCATTACCGGGGCCCTAGTCGGCAGCAGTGGCGCCATTCTCAGCTATATCATGTGCCGGGGCATGAATCGGTCGTTTGCTAACGTGATCTTTGGGGGCATCGCCTCGACTGGCGGCGGCGGTGGCTCCGGCGAAAGTAAGGGAGTGGAGGATTGCCAGGTGGTTCAGGCTGTGCAGGTAGCCGACCTATTGCGACAGGCCAGAAAGGTGGCCATTGTGCCAGGATACGGCATGGCTGTAGCGCGGGCTCAGCACGGCGTGAGCCGGTTGACGCAAAAACTGCGCGATGAGGACACCGAAGTTTATTTTGGTATCCATGAAGTGGCCGGTCGCTTGCCGGGGCACATGAATGTCCTCCTCGCCGAGGCTGATGTGCCTTACGACATCGTGCTCGGCCGTGAAGAGATCAATCCCGATCTGGCGGAAATGGATGTCGTGCTCGTGATTGGCGCCAACGATATTGTGAACCCGGATGCCTTGGAAAATCCGGAAAGCCCGATCGCCGGCATGCCGCAGGTGGAGGTTTGGCAGTCCAAGACCGTAGTGGTGTTTAAACGCGGCATGGCAACCGGCTACGCAGGTGTGGCCAACCCGCTTTTCTTCAAAGAAAACACCCGCATGTGCTTCGGCGACGCTTCCGACGTGGTCGAAGAAGTGCTCGGGGCTCTGGACTAAGTCCTCTACTGCGTCAATAGGCCGTCGCTGACTTGCCAGCGTTGGAGGGTGCGGCTGAGTTCGCGGGGCCAGTTTTCCTCGGTGCAGGTCATGAACACTTGTCCACGGCCGGAGCCACATTGTTCAAGGAGCGGGAGGAATCCCTGACGGCGTTGCTCGTCCAGTTCGCCCATCACATCATCAATCAACAAGACAGGCGGAACGCCGTGGATCTCGGTGAGATGTTCGGCTTGAGCAATCTTAAGCGCGATGGCGATGGTGCGTTTCTGGCCTTCGCTGGCATATTCGGCGGCGGGGCGATCGTGTAGGAGCAGGGCCAATTCATCGCGATGCGGTCCAATAAGAGTGGCGCCCTGTTTGCGTTCGCGTTCGCGAATGCGTTCGAGGTCGGCGGCAAAATCAGTTTTCACACTGGGCACATATTCCACGCTCAATTCTTCTCCACCGGGAGCGATGCGCTGATGGGCGGCATGAATGCGGGGCGCTAGGGCGGGCATGAGGTCGTCCCGATGGGCTATAAGCTGGTTGCCTAATTGGATGACTTCAGCGGTGAAACTGTCGAGAGTGGCTTCCTCGATCGGCTTGCGTTTTAGCAGCGCGTTCCGAGCGCGTACGGCGCGGGTGTAACGCTGGAGGAGAGGAAGATAGCTGGGGACGGTTTGGGTGAGGAGAAAGTCCAGAAAACGCCGTCGGCCACGGCCGGCTCCTTTCACGAGAGCGAGGTCTTCAGTGCAAAAGGCAACGGTCCGAAAGGTGCCTAGGTAATCGGTGAGGCGCTTGATGGGTTGCTGGTCGAGCGTGAGCCGGCGTTCGCGGGAAGACCAGTAAATGCGGATATCATGCGTGCTGGTGCCGACGGCGCGGCCACCCACGAACCAGCCGGGTTGGCCATGCCGCACCATGGTAGCACTGCCTACGCCGCGGAAGGAGCGCAGGGTGCCGAGCAAATGCAGTGCCTCCAGGATATTGGTTTTGCCCTGAGCATTGCGACCGAGCAGCAGGTGAAAGCCGGGTTCGAAGTCGGCATCCAGCCGGCTGTAGTTCCGGAAATCCCGCAATCGCAAATGCGCCAAGTGCACGGCGGATGATGCCGTAGAGACTGGGGGGAGGCAAGGGGCTAGCGTAAAATGCTGGCGATTCGCGGTGTCAATTAGTTAGATCAGAAGGGCGGAATTCAATATCGGACCATATCACCGCCGGGACTTGGAATCCTTAAAGGCGATCACGGTGGAGGGATTTGAAGGGGTCTCTCTGGATCACGCCACTGAGCGTGTGCTGGATGGGGAATTTGAGGGGCGTGACTGGCGCTGGCGCAAGGCGCGGCATGTGGATGAGGATGTGTGGGTATTCGCGGAGGGCGTGTTTGTGGCTGAGGCCAATGGGGCGGTGGCTGGGTATTACGGGAGCACGCGCTGGAGTTTTTCAGGGAGGAGAAACTGGAGTACGCTACAATAGAAACGATGGCCAGCAATCCGCTGGGACAATCGCTTTATCCCTCCTGCGGTTTTCAGGAGGTGGCGCGCCAGATTCACTTCGCGCAGCGGCTTTAATTATTTGATCTGCCGCATGCGGATGTTGCGGAGGACACCGTAGGTCTGGAAGGCGGCGAAGCCGAGTGGTGCGGAGAGTTCGATCTCACCCACGCGCATATTAACGACCTTATCCTTGATGGTCTCGTTGATGATCTG
>Ga0315321_10002129_pt1 | contig 15396 bp, 17 predicted proteins | sample M180m21515metaG_FD_203464 | JGI IMG/M metagenome (GOLD analysis project Ga0315321, IMG submission 203464) | Ammonia-oxidizing marine archaeal communities from Monterey Bay, California, United States - M1 80m 21515 | ecosystem: Environmental > Aquatic > Marine > Intertidal zone | place: USA... | reverse complement strand
AAACTATTAGTTATGTTTTAAACTAATCGAAAGGGTAAAAATGACTAAAGGAAAAAGAGCAGGAGATGGACCGGTAGCAGTAGAAGTTGAAAAAGGTAAATCTTACTATTGGTGTGCATGTGGGCAATCAAAAAAACAACCGTTTTGTGATGGATCACATATGAGCCCATTAAATGATGAAGGTACAAAATTTACTCCATTTGCATTCAAGGCTGAAGAAACAAAAAAAATGTTTTTCTGTGCATGTAAACAAACTAACAACGCACCATTCTGTGATGGTTCACACAATAAATAAATTATGACGAATATTTTAGATTTAGTAGCAAGGTTTTTTATTTCACTTATTTTTTTATTAAGTGGAATAAATAAAATTGGAAACTATGAAGGAACTGTTGGTTGGATGGAGTCTTTAGGTATGCCTGGTATTTTTTTAATCCCAGCAATCATATTGGAAATTGTTGCACCAATATTAATAATGGTCGGATATAAGGTTAAAATTTCAGCAGCTCTACTAAGTGTATTTTGTGTAGCCACTGCGATTATTTTTCATAGTGATTTTAGTGATCAAATGCAATTTATTTCATTTATGAAGAATATTGGTTTAGCAGGAGGATTTTTATTTATTGTTGTAAATGGAGCTAAAGACTTTAGTCTTGATAAAAAGTTAGGAAATTAAATGTCGAATATTGAAGTAAGTAAAATTTTAGACCCTATTCCAGCATCAGATGGTGCTGGAGTTAAATTAAAAAGAAGCATTGGGGTTGAGCCAAACTACTTTGATCCATTTTTAATGTTAGACGAATTTGGATCAGAAAATAGTGAAGATTATATTGCAGGTTTTCCACCCCACCCTCACAGAGGAATTGAAACAGTTACTTATATGTTGGCTGGTGATTTTGAACATAAAGATAGTACTGGTGGTGAAGGTAGAATGACCGCAGGAGATGTTCAATGGATGAAAACAGGAAGTGGAATAATTCATTCTGAAATGCCTGCAATGAAAGAAGGTAAGCTTCATGGTTTTCAATTATGGGTAAATATGCCTGCTAAATTAAAAATGAGTAAGCCTGAATATATTTATATTGATGCAGACAAAATGAGTGTCCATAAAGATGATGATAAAACTATAAAAGTCATAGCTGGTAAATTTGAAAATGCTGAAGGGCCAGTTAAAGGTCATAACGTAGAACCAGTTTATTTTGATGTTGAGCTAAATAAAGATAAAGAGTTCAATTTTAGATTACCTTCTACTCATAATACTTTTATTTATTTGATTAATGGTGAAATCGAAATTGGCAAAAATAAACATGATAATGTTAAAGATAGTACTTTAATACTATTAACTAGAGGGGAAGATTTAACAGTAAAAGCTAAATCGGATGCAAAATTTTTACTGATTTCCGGAAAGCCAATTAATGAAGAAATTGCAAGAGGCGGGCCTTTTGTAATGAATACTAAAGCTGAAATCTTGCAAGCAGTTCAAGATTATCATAATGATACGTTTGTAAAATAAATTATGAAAGCTGTAGAAATTAAAAAAACTGGTGGACCTGAAGTTTTAGAACTTAAAGATATTACTTTAGATAAGCCAGGCCCCAATCAAGTAACTATAGAACAAAAAGCTATTGGTCTAAATTATATAGATACTTACCATAGATCAGGTCTTTATCCTTTAAAAATGCCAAGTGGTATAGGTTTGGAAGGTGCAGGTATTATTACTGATGTTGGAGACAACGTAAAAGACTTTAAAGTTGGTAATAAAATTTCTTATGCAGGTATTCCATTAGGTTCTTATTCAACTCACAGAAATTACCCAACAAAAAATCTTGTTAAAGTTCCAGAAGGTATTGATCTAGAAGTTGCTGCAACTTTAATGACAAAAGGTTTAACTACATTTTATTTATTACATAAAACATTTCCGGTAAAATCAGGACAAACAATTCTCTATCATGCAGCAGCTGGTGGTGTTGGGCAAATATTTGGGCAATGGGCTAAAAGTTTAGGATGTACAGTTATAGGAACTGTTGGATCAGATGAAAAAATAAATATAGCAAAAGAAAATGGTTACGATCATGTAATCAATTATAATAAAGAAGATTTTGCTAAAAAAGTTTTAGAGATCACAGATGGAAAAGGTGTTCCGGTTGTTTATGATGGTGTTGGAAAAGATACATTAAACGGATCAATCGAGTGTTTAGGAATTAGAGGAATGATGGTTTCATTTGGAAATGCGTCAGGACCATTGTCTGATATAAATGTTCCCAAAGTTTTGCAACCAAAAGGTCTTTATCTTGTAAGACCAGCTATGCAACAATATCTGTCTACTAGAGAGGAGCTAGATGAAGCTTCAAAAGTGATGTTTGAAAAAATTAGTTCTGGAAAAGTAAAAATTAAAATATTTAAAAAATATAAATTAGATGAAGTGGTTCAGGCTCACCAGGATTTAGAGGGAAGAAAAATCTTAGGACCTGCAGTAATTATTCCTAATTAACGTCTACATCCATGTCAGCCATATGCAGCTTAAGCGCATTTGTTGAAATATGAATTTCTCTAATGAAGAAAAGAATTGAAATGATCATAGATAAACAGCAAGAACCAAATATTACTCTGGCAATGAATAATTCTTCTAAGTAAAGACCAAGTACAGTCATCATATTAAACAAAAACCCAAAAGCAGCAAACATGATTGTCCAACGTAGCAGAGTGATCCGTCCACTTAGGTTTATAAATTGTTTTTTCCATTCATGTGGAATGTGATTTTCATAAACATGTTCATCATGAAGTTCTCTAATCAACATACTTAAAGAGTGAAATCTGTTACTATAGACACTCATTAATAGAGGAATAGCTGGAAACATTAAAGCTGTGACTGTGTAATCTATATTCATGCGAATCAATTTGATTATGAATCTAGCCTTTGTTATTTACAAGTAAATTATGAACCAAATAAAAATATTTATTGAACTAACAAGATTGAAGAGACCAATTGGCTTTATGCTGTTGTTTTGGCCATGCGCCTGGGGATTAACTATAGCATATGATTTTTCTACAAATTTAGAAAATTATTTTTTTTTCCTAACTTTATTTTTTTTGGGCTCTGTATTAATGAGATCAGCAGGTTGTATAGTAAATGATATCTGGGATAAGGAATTTGATAAAAAAGTATTTCGTACGAAAGATCGTCCAATTGCATCTAAAAAAATTTCTGTCACACTAGCTTCTTTTTATGCTGTAACTTTGTGCTTTTTAGCACTTTTAATTTTATTAAATTTTAATCAATACACTATCATTTTAGCTCTGGGATCTATGCCTCTTGCTTTTACCTACCCTCTTATGAAAAGATTTACTTATTGGCCTCAACTATTTTTAGGTATTACATTCAATTATGGATTAATACTTGGTTGGACAGCAACAAAGGGTCAATTAGATCTTGTTGCAATAATTTTTTATATTGGAGCCATATTTTGGACACTAGGATATGATACGATTTATGGATATCAAGATATTATAGATGATGAAATAATAGGATTAAAATCTACATCAATAAAATTTAAAAACAAACCAAATATTTTACTATTCTCATGCTATTCAATTTTTCTAATAAGTTTATTAATAGTTGGTTATTCAATGAGTCTAAATAAAATAAGTTTTGCGATATTTTTATTGATTGTTTTGCAAATGTTTTATTTTCAACTAAGAAAACTTAATATAGAAATTCCATCTAATTGTTTAAAAATTTTTAAGTCAAATAATTTTTTAGGATTATTGGTATTATTAGGATTAATCATAGGGAAAATTTGATATGAATAAAATAGAAATTTTAAAACGTCTCTATAAAAGCTATACAAAAAAATATTTAAAGAATATCTTATTATCTGTTTTTTTTTCAATCTTACTAGCTGGAAGTACATCTGCTGTTGCTTACTTGCTTGATCCAGCAATTAAAAATCTTTTCATAGATCAAAACCACTCGCTAATGATTATTATACCAAGCCTGATAGTTTTGGCATTTGCCATTAAAGGGATCTCTTTGTATGTAGCAAAAGTTATTATGATAGGTGTGTCCGAAGAAGTAAAAAAGGACATGCAAACTGATATATTTGCATCACTGATAAAAGCAGATACTCAGTTAATTGATGAAAAACACTCAGGTCAATTTATTTCTAATTTAACTAATGATGTTAATCTAATTACCAACTTAGTTAGTACGGCTATATTAAACTTATTTAAAGATTCCCTTACATTAATTGGTCTTTTGTCGGTAATGTTTTATCAAAATTGGAAATTATCATTAATAGCTATAATCATGATTCCACTGGCAAGTATTGCTGCCAGAACACTTGGAAAAAGAATAAGCAAAGTATCCTCTCAGCAAATGAATAGAGCTGGAATTTTAACAACTTATTTAATAGAAATTTTTAAAAATCATAAATTAATCAAAATATTTCAAAAAGAAAATTTTGAAAAAGAAAGAGCTGAAAATTTTATTGAAAATTTAAAAGAATCAACAAGAAAAATTGCTATAGTTTTTAACAGAGCTTCACCAATAATGGAGTTTTTAACAGGTATAATGATAGCTTTTCTAATTTTTGTTGCTGCAAAATTAGTCTCATCAAAAGAACTTGAAGTAAGTAATTTTTTTTCATTTCTTGCTGCAATGATGTTAGCGTATCAACCAGTAAGATCTCTAGCAACATTAAACATCGCTATACAACAAGGTGTAGCAGGTGCATCAAGAGTTTTACCAATAATTGATGATGATGTAAAAATTAAAGATAAAGATAACGCTAAAGATTTAAATTTTAAAATTGGAAATATTGATTTTAAAGATGTTAATTTTTTTTATCCAAATTCAGATAAACAAATCTTATCATCTATAAATTTAAGTTTTTTTGGTGGTAAAATGACAGCTTTAGTTGGTCACAGTGGCGCAGGAAAATCAACAATATTAAATTTAATACCCAGGTTTTACGATGCTAACAAAGGTGATATCAGAATTGATGATCAATCTATTTATAATACCAGCACATATTCATTAAGAAAAAATATATCCTTAGTTAGTCAGGACACAACATTATTTGATGACACTATCAAAAATAATATCGCTTATGCGAATTCAAATGCATCACAAGCTGAAATTGAAGAGGCATGTAATCATTCTTTTGCAAGTGAATTTATAGAAAAGCTTCCAAAAAAATATGAAACTTTAATTGGAGAAAATGGAGTTAGATTATCTGGTGGCGAAAAACAAAGACTTTCAATAGCTAGAGCTATGTTAAAAAAAAGCTCAATAATTTTATTAGATGAGGCTACCTCGTCATTAGATGCAGAAACTGAGGATAAAATACAAAAAGCTATTAACTTTCTGACCAAAGGAAGAACAACAATTGTTATAGCACATAGATTATCAACAATACTAAATTCAGATAAAATTTATGTGATTGATAAAGGAAAAATTTGCGGAGAAGGAAATCATCAAACCCTTTTAAATTCCTCTGATATTTATAAAAGCTTTTATGAAAAACAAATTAAAAAATCTTAATGTTAATTATTTATAGATTTTTAATAAATATAGTCTTTGCGATTTCACCCATAATATTAATTATTCGATTAATAAAAAAAAAAGAAAGCTACAAAAGATTTAAAGAAAAGTTTTGTTTATTTTCACAAAAACGAGGTTCTGGTAAACTAGTATGGTTTCATGGTGCAAGTGTTGGGGAAATACAAAGTATAATACCTTTAATTGAAAAAATTGAGAAAAACAATAAAGTAAAGAAAATTTTAATAACAACAAATACTTTAAGTTCCGCAAAAATAATTGAAAAATATAATTTTAAGAAAACTGTACATCAGTTTTTTCATGTAGATACTAATTTTCTATCAAAAAAATTTTTACGTTACTGGAAACCGGCCGTAGCATTTTTCATAGACTCAGAAATATGGCCAAATACAATTATAAATTTAGATAAACAAAAAATACCTATTGTGCTTTTAAATGGAAGAATAACAAAGAAAACATTCAGGAGATGGAAAAATTTAAATAATTTTTCAAAATATATATTTGGTAAAATTAATCTTTGTTTACCATCAAGCAATAATTCTCAAAATTACCTAAAAATATTAGGAGTTAAAAATATAAGATTAATTGGAAATTTAAAATTTTCGCAGTCTGAAAGTGAAAAAATTATAAGATATAATGATATAAATAGATTTATTTCTTCAAAAAAAACTTGGTGCGCATCTAGCACTCATAATGATGAAGAAATTTTTTGTGGAAAAATTCACAAACAATTGAAAAAAAAACATAAAAATTTGTTAACCATAATTATTCCACGGCATGTTGAAAGAACAAAATCAATTGTAAAAGAAATGAGTAAACTAAACCTGAATACTCATATTCATGAACCAAAAAAAAAAATAAGTTCAAATACAGACATATATATTGTTAATTCTTATGGAAAAACTAAATCTATATACTACATTTGTAAGAATATTTTTCTAGGTGGTTCAATAATCAAACGTGGTGGACAAAACCCTTTAGAAGCGACAAGGTATGGGTGCAATATTCTACACGGACCAAATATTGAAAATTTTAAAGAGATATATGAATATCTAAATAAGATTAAAATATCATCCAAAATTAATACTATCTCACAGGCAACTAAAAGATTAAATAAACTTTTTCATAAAAAAGATAATTCCAAAGATATGCTACTTAAATTAAATTTAATTGGAAAAGAAATTTTAAATAAAACTTATAAAGAGATTAATATTTTCTTAAGATAATGATATTTACAAAGCCAAAATTTTGGGATTTAGAAAAAACAAGTTTAATTGCTTATTTATTATATCCATTAACTGTTTTTCTTAGGATAAGTAATTTAATATTTGATTTAAAAACAAAAGAGATAAATAAAAATATTAAATCTATTTGTATAGGTAACATTTATGTTGGTGGTACTGGAAAAACACCATCCACAATTAAATTATATAAAATTTTAAAAAATTTTAAAATTAGAACAGTTGTTGGTAAAAAATTCTATCAATCTCAAATTGATGAAACAATAATACTTAAAAGACAAACAAATCTGATTGTCGGTAAAAATAGAAAAAGAATTAATAATTTAGCAATAAAAAAAAAATATGATGTAATTATTTATGATGACGGTCTTCAAGATAAAACTCTTGATTATGACATAAAAATAGTTTGTTTTGATGCTCAAAATTGGGTTGGTAACAACTTTTTAATTCCATCAGGACCATTAAGAGAAAAAGTTGATAGCTTAAAAAAATATGATTGTGTTTTTTTAAAAGGAGATAAAACAAAAGCAAGTAAGATTTCAAAATATATAAAAAAACTAAATAAAGATATCAAAGTTTTCAATACTAATTTTAATGTTGTAAACTTAAAGAAATTTAAAAAAAATAATAAATACATTATATTTTCTGGAATAGGAAATCCAAACAGTTTTAAAAAAATTCTACTTAAAAATAAATTAAATATAATAAAAGAAATTATATTTCCTGATCATTATAAATATGACATAAAAGATATTAAACAAATCAAACAAGAAGCAAAACAAATTGGTGCAAAAATAATTACTACTGAAAAAGACTATGTAAAAATACCCAGAAGAGAAAAAAGTAATATTAATTTTTTAAAAGTTGAATTAAAAATTGAAAATGAAAAACAGTTTGTTAGTTTTTTGAAATCTAAAATTTATGATTAGTATAAAATATTTTTTACAATACCTAATTATTATTTTGTTATTTTTTATTTATAAAGTTTTAGGCTTGAAATATTCTTCAATTTTATCCGGAAAAATTTTTTTAATATTTGGTCGCTTTTTTAGATCAAATTCAATTAGCTTACAAAATTTGTCTAAAGCCTTAAGTAATTCAAATATTAAACTTAAAAAAGAAATTATAGATAAAATGTGGTACAATTACGGACAAATTTTTGCGGAGTATATGTTTTTAAAAGATTTTAAAAACCATTCTCAAATATCAAAAAAAATCATTATTGAAAATCAAGAAGTATTAGAAAAAATAAAAAAAAATTCAGAACCTGTAATTTTTATTTCCGGACATTTTAACAATTTTGAGTTGATGGCAATGCATATTGAAAAATCAGGTATTGATTTGGCAGCATTATATAGACCATTAAATAATAAATATCTTAATCCAATTATGGAAAATATAAGAAAGAATTATATATGTAAAAAACAAGTCGAAAAAAGTATTTCAGGTACTAAAAAATTATTAAAATATTTTAAAAATGGAACTTCTATTGCGCTGATGATAGATCAAAGAGTTTCTCAAGGAATACGATCTAATTTTTTTAATGAAAAAGCTCTAACTACAACTATACCTGCTCAGTTTGTTAAAAAGTTTAATGCTAAGATTGTTCCATTATACATTCAGAGATTAAAAGATAATAATTTTAAAATAAAAATTTATGAACCTTTAACATTTGAAATGAATGATAGTGTTGAAAAAATTACTTTAAATTTAAATGAAATTTTAGAAAAAATGATTTTGATAAATCCTGACCAATGGATTTGGACTCATAATAGATGGAAATAATTTATTAATTTTTTTCTCTTTTGTGAGATGCCTCAACATAAGAATAGTAAGCTTCTTGCAACTCAACATTCCAATAAGTAAGATTATCTAAAGAAATTTGTTTTCCACTAATTGAACATACAACATGATCACCACTCTTAATAATCTCAAAATTATTTGGCAAATATTTTATTTTAGCTAATTTTTTTAACATTTTTAGTTTATATATTAATATATGAAAGTTGCCATAATAGGAAGCGGTGGAAGAGAACATTCAATCTGTATGTCTCTTAAAAACTCAAGTATAATTGAGGAAATTTACTGCATTCCAGGTAATGCTGGCACAAAATTAATAGCTAAAAATATTGATATTGGAATTGATAACTTTCATCAAATTAAAAAAATTGTTGAGGAAAATCAAATTGATTTTGTAATAGTTGGACCAGAACAACCATTGGTAGATGGTGTCGTTGATTACCTAGAACAACATAACATTAAAGTATTTGGGCCAAACAAAATAGCATCACAATTAGAGGGGTCAAAAACTTTTACAAAAAATTTGTGCAAAAAATTTAATATTCCAACTGCAAATTATGGAATTTTTGAAAATAGAGATGATGCTGAAAAATTTTTAGAAAAATGTAATTTTCCTATAGTAATCAAGGCTGATGGATTAGCTGCAGGTAAAGGGGTTTACATTTGCAAAAATATTCACGAAGCCTTCAATGCTGTTCAAGAAGTTTTTGATGGTAAATTTGGGGTAGCAAGCAAAATATTAATTGAAGAATTTTTGAATGGAGAAGAAATGAGTTTTTTTGTAATTTCAGATGGTGAAACTTATGCCCAGTTTGGAACGGCTCAAGATCATAAAAGAGTAAATGAAGGGGATAAAGGTAAAAATACTGGTGGCATGGGAGCATACTCTCCTTCAAGATTAGAAAATAAAATATTAAATGAAAAAATTTTGAATAAAATTATTAATCCAACTTTAAAAGCTTTAAAGGAATTAGGCACTACATTCCAAGGATTTCTTTATGCAGGACTTATGATTGTTGATAATGAGCCATTTTTAATTGAATATAATGTAAGAATGGGTGATCCAGAATGTCAAACTATTTTACCAAAACTTAAAACTGATTTTGCAAAGATAATTATTGCATGTATTAATAAAAGTTTAAAATCAATTCCAATAGAATGGCATGACTATAAAAGTCTTTGTATAGTATTATGTTCAAAAGGATATCCTGATTCATATCAAAATAAAATTGAAATTAAAAATTTAAATCAGACTCATCTTAAAGATAATGAGTTTATTTTTCATGCTGGCACTAAAAATGAAAATAATAAAATTTTTTCAAACGGAGGAAGAGTTTTAAATTTTGTAATTAGAGATAAAAAATTTGAGGATTGTAGAATTAAAGCGATAAATTTAATTAATAAAATTAATTGGAAGAATGGATTTTATAGAAAAGATATTGGTTTTAAAGTTATAGACCAATGAGAATTATTAGTGGAAAAAATAAAGGAAGAAAAATAATTCCTCCTATTGATAAAAATACTAGACCATTAAGAGATATGGTTAAAGAGTCCATATTTAATCTTATCGAGCACTCTAGTAAATTTAGTGTTGCTATATCAAATGAAAATATTTTAGATTTATTTGCTGGCTCAGGTTCTTTTGGACTAGAATGTCATTCTAGAGGTGCAAAAAATGTTACTTTTATTGAGAATTATGAAGAGGTCCTAAAAATATTAAAAGAAAACATTGCTTATTTAGACTCTAATAATAGCTGTAAAATAATTGAAAGAGATTGTTATGATTACTTTAATCTATCAACCCAAATTTATGATAAATTTGAGATTATTTTTATGGATGCTCCTTACAGAGAAAATAAAATTAATTTATTAATTGATAAGATTATTGAAAAAAAACTTTTAAATAATAATGGAATATTAATAATTCACAGACACAAAAAAGATAAAGTTAATATCTCAAAAAAACTTAATATTCTTGATACTAGAAATTATGGTATCTCAAAAATTATAATAGGCAATTATTAGTTGATTAGTTTTTTTTTAGTATCTATCTTAATTAGTTCTACAGATGGTTGATCGTAAGGATTTATCTTTAAAGCCTTTCCTAACAAAATAGTTTCTAGAATAAAGAAAGTAAATAATTCTCCTAAAGACTCCTCGTTTCTTTTTTGAACAACAAAACTTCTAAAGGGAATTTTTTTTCTTTTAAAAACATCTTGAGTAGCAATAAATTGTGCATTCAATATACCTGCAAGATTTTTATCTTTTAAATATAAATGAGATTTTAATAATTTATTGTTATTAATTTTTTTTGATGAATTTTCATTTACAAAAAAGAAAGTAAAAAAATTATTTTTTTTTCCATCTAAATAAAATTGCATCAAACTATGATTATCTCTGGGCATACTTGAAATTATTGGAAGAATCCCTTTACTTTTTTTGCCTAAACTTTCTGCAACCAATTGCTGATACCAATAAAATAAATCAGATGATTTTTCATCATAATTTAAAATTATTGAGTTTGTTTTTTTATTTTTAGAAAAATTTAAAATACTAGAAACATTTTCTATCAATGAATTCGTAAAAGTTTTACTTTTGATTAAATGATTAAGTTTTCTAAATTTATTTACATGAAGTCCCATTAACTCTGCTGGTAACATCCCTACCTCTGATAAAACTGAATATCTGCCTCCAATATAATTATTATGATCTATAATGTCAGATTTTAATTCTTTTGCTAATAATCTAAGGTAACTATCTTTGTTTTCTGTAATAAAGATATTTTTATTTTTATTATTTATCAAAATATTTGAATTGGCTATTGTTTCTAAAGTATTGCCCGATTTAGAAATAATCAAATTAAGCTTTTTTTTTTTAAAAATGTCTTTTATTTTATAATAATCAAACCCATCAATAAAAAAAAAATTTTTTTTAATTTTGTTTTTTAAAAAATTATAAATTGCTTTAGCCCCTAATATAGATCCGCCCATTCCTATTAAAACAATTGTGGAATATTTTCTTAATTTATTGACTTTTTTTTTATTGTAGGAGTTTTTATAATATCTGCTTAATGAAAATAATATTTGATTATTTTCGTTTAGTAAATTTAACAACAAACTTTTAATTTTTTTTTTTGATTTTCCTATCTTGTATTTTTTAAAAACAATATTCTTAGTTAGAATCATTTTTCTTTATTCTCTTTAAGATAGATTCTTCAGTAGACTTAGCTTTGATATCATCATTATTTTGGCTTTTGTCTTTATTTTTAATATCTAACGTAACTTTAAAGTTTTCATTTTCGGTTTTATCAGTTGATATTTTGTTGCTATCTGGAACTGGAAGCTCGTCAAATTCTGGTGGTAAAACTAAAGGGTTTTTTTTTTCAACTAAAAACTCGTCTGCATTATTCCCTTTTTTTAGGGTAAATCCCTCTGTTACTGACTTACATCCATGTAAAAAAATAACTATTGAAATAACTAATAAAATTTTTTTCATTATTGATCTTTGTTCTTAAAGATAAATTCTCTTAAAATTAATATTAAAACACCTAAAGTAATAAATATATCTGATACATTAAAAATAAACCAATGAAAATTTCCAATATGGAAATCTATGAAGTCAGGCACGGCATTAAAAAAAATCCTATCCTGTAAATTGCCTATTGCTCCGCCAACAATCATTAATAATGAATATCTTTGAAAACCTTGGTTTTTTAAAGACATTATAACTAATACGATAATAATTATCGCAATTATTAAACTTATAATATTGTACAGATAAGATTCTTTAAATGAGAGTAAACCAAACGCAATCCCTTCATTCCAAATCAATACAATATTTAAATAAGCTGAACTAAAAATATCTGATCCAAGATGATTTTTATCTAATTGAATGATGTATATTTTAGACAGTCTATCTAAAAAATAGATTAAAGCTACTATAGAAAAACTAATGTAAAAATTTTTGCTTAAAAATTTAAATATCATTCAGTTTGTTGTGGACAAGCTTTTCTTGAACACGCGTCCTTAGTAATTTTCCAACATACTTGACATTTTGAACCTTCTGCCTTGGTAGTTTGAACTTTTGTCTCAAAGTTTTCTAAATAGAAAACTTCTGCACTTGACGTAATACAAACTTCTGAGAAATCTACATCTTTTGAAATCTCATTAAGCTTTTTATCTAAATTGATTTTTAAACTTGCTTCTAAACTTGATCCAATTTCCTTACTTGCTCTTTTTTCTTCGATACTAATATTGCAGACATTTCTAATTTTAATAAGTTCTAACCATTTTTGATTTAAATTTTCATTTTTAAAACTTTTTGGAAACTCTAAAAATTTTGTTAAATGAATACTTTTATCATCACTCTTTATCAGTCTATATATTTCCTCTGTAGTAAATGATAAAATTGGAGCAAACCATCTTAATAAAGATTTAAGAATAACATTTAATAATATTATTGTAGATTGTCTTTTTTTAGAATCTTTAGAATCACAATATAAAGAATCTTTTCGAATATCAAAATAAAATGCCGATAAATCTACAGTACAAAAATTTAATAATTCTTTATATAGATTATGAAAATCATAATTGTTAAAATAATTTTTAAAATTTTTATTCAGAGAATAGACCTTATGAAGCATAAATTGTTCTAATTCAGGTAATTCGGATAAATTTATGTTTTCCAAATCAATATCTTCAAAATTATCATTAAGGTTTCCAAGTAAATATCTGAAAGTATTTCTAATTTTTCTATAAGAGTCAGCATGTTGATCTAAAATTGAGTGATCAATTCTTAAATCTTCTGCATAGTTAGATGAAGCTACCCAAATTCTCAAAATATCTGCACCATATTTTTTTAAAATATCTTCAGGAGCAATTACATTTCCAAGAGATTTAGACATTTTTAATCCTTTTCCATCGACAACAAAACCGTGTGATAAAATAGACTCGAACGGGGCTTTTCCTCTTGTTCCACAAGACTCAAGCAAGGATGAATGAAACCAGCCTCTATGTTGATCTGAACCTTCAAGATACATGGATGCAGGCCATTTTAAATCTTCTCTTTTTTCTAAAACAAATGAATGAGTAGATCCACTATCAAACCATACCTCAACAATATCACTCAACTTTTCATAGTCTTCTGACCTATATTTTTCACCTAAAAATCTTTGTGGGTTGTCAGAAAACCAGCAATCAGAACCTTCTTTTTCATAAATATTTGCAATATTTTCATTTACATCATCATCAACTAATATCTCTTTAGTCTTTTTATTTACAAAAATTGGAAGAGGGACTCCCCAAACTCTCTGTCTTGAAACACACCAGTCGGGTCTTGTTTCAATCATGGATCTTAATCTTTCCTTTCCTTTACTAGGATAAAACGTTGTCTCATTAAGAGCCTTTAAAGCTGTTTCTCTCAATTTATGACTTTCCATTGATATAAACCATTGTGGTGTTGCTCTATGAACCAATGGCGCCTTAGATCTCCATGAATGAGGATAAGAATGTGTCAGCTCACCATTAGCCAATAAATTTTTTTGTTCTTTAAGTTTTTCAATTACAATTGGATTTGCTTTAAAAATATGATTACCTTCAAATAAATGAACATTCTTGGTATATTTTCCATCACCATCTACTGTTTCAATAGCTTTAATTCCATGATTTAGGCATAAGTTAAAATCGTCAGGTCCATGACTAGGAGCACAATGCACAATACCTGTTCCTTGTTCTGTTGTTACAAATCTTGCTTCCAACATTGGAATATCATATCCATAACCCAAATTGAAAAAAGGGTGATTACAGATTGTGTCTTTAAAATCTTTTCCTTTAAATTTTTTAATTTCCTTATAATCTTTTATAGAGCATTCTTTTATAACTGAATCTAGTAAAGCTTCTGCTACAACTATCTTTCGATTTTTAAAATCGCCATCATCATTTAATTGTACTAATACATAAACTAGAGCTTCATTATAAGCTAAAGCTTTGTTTGCTGGTATAGTCCATGGAGTTGTTGTCCAAATAATAATCTCACTTCCTTCAAGTTCTTTCAAACTAGATGATTTTACAGGAAAGGATGTATAAATAGTATCTGACTTATGATCTTGATATTCAACTTCTGCATCTGCAAGTGCAGTTTTTTCAACTGTGGACCATAAAACAGGTTTAAACCCTCTGTATAAACTACCCTCTTTTAAAAATTTTCCTAATTCCATTACAATTTGAGCTTCTGCATCATAGCTCATTGTAGAGTAGTAATTTTCCCAATCACCTATCACGCCTAGTCGTTTAAATTGTTCTTTGTGAACCTCAATCCATTTTTCTGCAAATGATCTACATTCTTTTCTAAATTCAACTATTGGAACTTCATTTTTATTTTTTTTATTTTTTTTATATTGCTCTTCTATTTTCCACTCAATTGGCAAACCATGACAATCCCATCCTGGAACGTAGATTGAGTCCTTTCCATCCATTTGGTGAAATTTAACTATGATGTCTTTTAAAATTTTATTTAAAGCCGTACCCATATGAATATTGCCATTTGCATAGGGAGGACCATCATGTAAGACAAATTTTTCTTTACCTTTGCTAGATTTTCTAAGTTCTTGATATAAGTTAATTTTTTTCCAATATTCCAAGATTTCTGGCTCTCTTACTGGTAAATTAGCCTTCATAGAAAAAGCTGTCTTTGGAAGATTGATTTGTGAATTACTCATTATGCTCTTTTTGCTATTTTTAAATCTAATTTAATTTGAGATCTCAACTTGTTAATATTTTTAAATTTTTTCTCTTTTCT
>Ga0315321_10002115_pt1 | contig 15449 bp, 6 predicted proteins | sample M180m21515metaG_FD_203464 | JGI IMG/M metagenome (GOLD analysis project Ga0315321, IMG submission 203464) | Ammonia-oxidizing marine archaeal communities from Monterey Bay, California, United States - M1 80m 21515 | ecosystem: Environmental > Aquatic > Marine > Intertidal zone | place: USA... | reverse complement strand
GCAGGTGCCTCTTCAGCAGGTGCCTCTTCAGCAGGAGCTTCTTCAGCAGGAGCCTCTTCAGCAGGAGCTTCTTCAGCAGGAGCTTCTTCAGCAGGTGCTTCTTCAGCAGGAGCTTCTTCAGCAGGAGCTTCTTCAGCAGGAGCTTCTTCAGCAGGTGCTTCTTCAGCAGGAGCCTCATTTTGAGCTTTTATTCTAGCTTCATTTACTAGTTTCTCATTTTCTAATGCCTTAGCCTTTCTCTCTTCTTCTTCTTTGTTTAGCCTTTGTTGCTTATCATCAACTTTCTTGCTTTTTTCTTCTACCCATACATTAAAGCGCTTTTCAGCTTCTTCTTCAGTAAAAGCTCCTTTTGCAACACCACCTAACAGGTGATGTTTTAGCATTATACCTTTATATGAAAGAATATTTCTAGCAGTTTTAGTTGGTTGTGCACCATTTTTAAGCCATTCGATGGATTTTTCCATATCTACTTCAATAGTAGCAGGATTAGTATTAGGATTGTAGAATCCTAATTTGTCTAAATATTTACCATCTCTTTTTGATCTTGAATCAGCGGCAACAATCCAGTAATATGGTTTGCCTTTTTTACCGTGTCTTTGAAGTCTTATTTTTACAGACATAATTAATTAATTTTTGAGGTTCTCGACCTCGATTATTAATGAGTGGGCAAATATAAGATAATTTTCTAATTCTTAACTAAATGTTTTATTTTTTTGTTTTACATTTATAAGGTTAATTTTTTTCTATATGAATAAATTTCAATATCTATTAGTATGCCTTTTAATCTTTAGTAGTTGTGAAGACAATATTGAAGATAGAATACCTGCATTTCAGGCACATGTAAATGGAGTTCAGTTTTGGGAAGCAAGTTCATTCTCAATAATAACAGATTCTAACGGAACAATAATCACTGGAAATAATCTTTCAGGAACATTGACAATGTATGTTCCCTTATTAGAAGTTGGTGCGAATAATTTAGGGAGCTCGGAGGTTTCAGTTGGAGTATTTCAAGATACTTTGTTTTATTCTACAATGTATAATGGAATAGCAAGTATTGCTCATTTAAGTGATGGCGAAATAATTATTGAAGAATTTAATTCTGAAGAAAATACTATATCAGGCACTTTTAATTTTGATGCTTATAATGAGACGGGAGAGTATAATTTAAATATTTCTGAAGGTGTTTTTTATAGGCTTCCAATCTCTGTTGAATCAGAGAATTAATAAATTATTTATTTGATTTTTTTCTAGCATGTATTTAATTTTTGATACAGAAACTACTGGTTTACCAAAAAACTGGAAAGCTCCAATTACAGATACAGATAATTGGCCAAGGTGTGTCCAAATTGCTTGGCAACTCCATGATGATATGGGCCAGCTTATTGAGGATCAAAACTATTTAATAAAACCTAATGATTTTGAAATACCATATGAATCACAAAAAATTCATGGTATTTCAACAGAATTGGCAATTAAGGAAGGCGAGGATTTACATATAGTACTAGAAAAATTTAACTCATCTCTTCAAAAGTCTTCATTTGTTATAGGTCACAATATAAGTTTTGACATAAATGTAATAGGATGTGAATTTTATAGAACAGGTATAGATAATGTTTTAAAAAATGCAAATCTACTAGATACTTGTACAGAAGACACTGCTTTGCTTTGTGAATTGCCCGGAGGTCGTGGAGGTAAGTTCAAGCTTCCAACTCTAATTGAGCTACATGAATTTTTATTTAAAACATCTTTTAAAGAGGCACATAATGCTACTGCAGATGTTGAGGCTACAGCAAGATGTTTTTTAGAATTAATTAGAATTAAAAGATTTTCTGAAGATCAACTTGATGTAACAACTGATTATTTTGAAAGATATATAAGTAAAAATTCAAAAAAAATTGAGCAAGCAGGAATTAAGCATATAAATCTTAAGAAAAAATCTGAAAAACTAAAAAAAATATCAGATGAAGATTTGACTCCTGATGTTAAAAAGGAAATTTCTTCAGATTTAAATGACATTCAATTTGTTCATCTTCATAATCATAGTCAATTCTCTGTATTGCAATCAACAATGAGCATTGGAGATTTAGTCGGAGTTACGAGTGAAATGAATATGCCTGCAGTGGCATTAACAGATAATGCTAATATGATGGGGGCCTTTAGGTTTGTTAATGAAATACAAAAACACAACAAATCTGTTAATGACCAAAAAGAAAATAGTGAAGGAGAAAAGCAAAAAATTAAACCTATAGTAGGATGTATATTTCATGTATGTGAAGACCATCTTAATAAAAATCACAGAGATAATGGATATCAAATTTTATTCTTAGCAAAAAATAAGAATGGATATAACAATCTTGCAAAACTCTCATCTATTGCCTATACAAAGGGGTTTTACTATGTCCCAAGAATAGATAGAACATTAGTTGAAAAATATAAGGATGACATTATTGTTCTTACAGGTAATCTAATGGGGGAAATTCCTAATAAAATATTAAATATTGGCCAGAAAAGTGCTGAAGAAGCTCTTGTTTGGTGGAAGAAAATTTTTAAAGATGACCTATATATTGAGATAATGCGACATGGTCAGGAAGATGAAGACTTAGTTAATAAAATTCTTATAGGTTTTTCTAAGAATCATAAAGTTAAAATTGTTGCGACAAACAACAGCTATTATAAAGAAAAATCTGAAGCAGATGCTCATGATATTTTGCTTTGTATTAAAGAAGGAGAGAAACTTTCTACGCCAGTTGGAAGAGGAAGAGGATTTAGATATGGACTTCCTAATCAGGAATATTTTTACAAATCTTCTGATGAAATGAAAGAGCTTTTTTCTGATGTACCAGAGGCAATAAAAAACATAATGGAAGTGGTAGATAAGATTGAAGAATATACACTTTCTAATCAGGTTTTATTACCAAAATTTGATATTCCTATAGAATATATAGATTCTGAAGATGAAAAAGATGGAGGAAAAAGGGGAGAGAATAATTATTTAAGACATTTAACCTATTTAGGAGCTAAAAAGAGATATGGTAAAATATCTTCTGATTTAGAGGAGCGGATAGATTTTGAATTAAATACTATAAAAAATACTGGATATCCAGGATATTTTTTAATTGTTGAAGATTTTATAAAGAAGGCACGTGAAATGAATGTTTCTGTAGGCCCTGGTAGAGGATCTGCAGCAGGTTCAGTTGTCGCATATTGTTTATGGATAACAAATATTGATCCAATAAAATATGATCTACTTTTTGAGAGATTCCTTAATCCTGACAGAATTAGTATGCCAGATATTGATATTGATTTTGATGATGAGGGAAGGAATAAGGTTATTGAGTATGTAATTGAAAAATATGGAGAAAGTCAAGTAGCCCAAATTATTACTTATGGTACAATGGCAGCAAAATCTTCTATTAGAGATACTGCAAGAGTATTAGACTTGCCTTTAAATGATGCAGATAGACTAGCAAAATTAGTTCCAAATATGGCAAAACTCAGTACTATATTTGAGACAAATCAAAAGGAATTAAGAAATAAATTCAGGCCTGATGACCTTGAAAGAATAAATCAGTTATTAATGGTTGCTAATTCTGAAAATCTTGAATCAGAAACTATAAAACAAGCAAGAGTCTTAGAAGGATCACTTAGGAATACAGGTATTCATGCTTGTGGAGTTATTATTACTCCTGATGATATAACTAATTTTGTTCCAATAGCAACTGCAAAAGATTCAGCACTTAATGTCACACAATTTGACAATGCCGTTGTTGAACAGGCAGGATTACTTAAGATGGATTTTTTAGGTCTAAAGACATTAACCCTGATTAAAAACACTGTAAAGATTGTAAAAGCAAAGTATGGAATAGTTTTAGATCCAGATAATTTCCCTCTTGATGATGAAAAAACTTTTAAATTATTTCAAAATGGTGATACAGTAGGCATATTCCAGTATGAATCACCAGGAATGCAAAAACATTTAAAAGATTTAAAACCTACTGTTTTCGATGATTTAATTGCTATGAATGCTCTTTATAGACCTGGCCCTATGGAATATATTCCAAGTTTTATTAGAAGAAAGCATGGAGATGAAAAAATTGTATATGATTTACCAGAAATGGAGGAATACCTTAATGAAACCTATGGAATTACTGTTTATCAGGAGCAAGTAATGCTTTTATCTCAAAAACTAGGTGATTTTACAAAAGGTCAAGCGGATATTCTTAGAAAGGCAATGGGTAAAAAACAAAAAGATGTTCTAGATAAAATGAAACCTAAGTTTCTTGAGAATGCAAAGAAAAAAGGACTAAACACAAATAAAATTGATAAAATCTGGAAGGATTGGGAGGCCTTTGCTAGTTATGCATTTAATAAATCTCATTCTACTTGTTATGCATGGATTGCTTACCAAACAGCATATTTGAAAGCAAATTATCCTGCTGAGTATATGGCCTCTGTATTATCCAATAATATGAAGGATATAAAATCTATTACTTTTTTTATGGGTGAATGCAAAAGAATGAAATTAGATGTACTAGGGCCAGACATAAATGAATCCTATTACAAGTTTGCTGTTAATAAGGATAATGCCATTAGGTTTGGTATGGGAGCAATTAAAGGAGTAGGTGCATCTGCTGTGAATGCAATTGTCTCTGAAAGGAAAAAAAATGGAAACTATAAATCAATATTTGATCTTTCAAAAAGAGTTGATTTAAGAGCAGCAAATAAAAAAGCTTTTGATGGTCTTGCTTCAGCAGGAGGTTTTGATTGTTTTAATTCCATCCATAGAGCTCAGTATTTTAATGATATAGGAGATGGAATTACTTTCATTGAAAAAATAATTAGGCATGGAGGAAAATTTCAGGCAAATAAAAACTCAGCCCAAGTTAGCTTATTTGAAAACTCATCAGATATTCAGGTTTCTGAATTAAAAATACCTGAAACAAAAAAATGGGATACAATTGAAAAACTTAGTAAAGAAAGAGAAGTTATAGGCATATATATATCTGGACACCCTCTAGATGACTTTAGGGTAGAAATGGAAGCATTCTGCAATGCTAATGTGTCAATGTTTAAGTCACCAAAGAAATTTATAGGAAAAGAATTAACAATTGCAGGAGTAATAACTGATTTAGAACATAGGGTTAGTCGCCAGGGCAAGGGATGGGCTTCATTTACTTTAGAAGATTATGTAGACTCTTTTGAATTTAGAATTTTTGGAGAGGATTATCTTAAATATAAACATTTATTAATTCTAAATAATTTCATTTATATTAAAACGGCAGTAGTTGAAGGATGGAAAAATAAGGAAACTGGAATAGTAGGGGATCCTAGAATTCAGTATAGAAATTTTAAACTTCTTCAGGATGTAGTTAAATCATTTGCCAGAAAATTATCTATACAACTAAATCTAGATGATATTAAGGAAAATAAGGTAAAGGAAATTAAGCAACTATTAGTAAAGCATAAAGGAGATCATAATCTAAGTTTTGTTGTTTATGATGAAGAAGAAAAGATTAAAATTGCCATGAAAACTAGTAAAAATAAGATTAATATTTCACCTGAATTATTGGAATTATTAGATAAAGAAAAAATATATTATAAATTAAATTAATCTGCACTGTAAATTCATTAAGATTAATTAATTTAGTATGATAAAATTTTATTCAAATGGCGTTAGAAATCACAGATGCAAATTTTGAGGAAGTAGTTCTCAAAAGCGATAAACCAGTACTAGTAGATTTTTGGGCAGCTTGGTGCGGCCCATGTAGAATGGTAGGACCAGTTATAGAAGAAATTAGCAACGACTATTCTGAAAAAGCAGTTGTTGGAAAAGTAGATATAGATTCTAATCAAGAATATGCTGCTAAATATGGTGTAAGGAATATACCTACTGTTTTAGTTTTTCATAATGGAGAAGTTGTTGCTAGACAAGTAGGGGTTGCTCCAAAAGAAACTTACACAGAAGCTATAGATAATTTATTATAATATACATTACAACATCTAAGAGTTTTTAAATGGCTCAAAACGCATTTTTTAAATTATTGATAATGAGTTACTTAACCATATTAATATAATATTTTGTATATTTGGCAACTAATTTTTTTAGATGAAAAAAATATTATCAACTGTACTGTTATTCATCTTTACAATAATCTGTTTTTCTCAGAGTATTGATTTAGTTAGATTTGATGATTCTCAAACATATAACCCTGGCTCTGGTGTGTCATTGCACATTAATCCGACTGGGGTATTTGTCCTTGATGATACCTCAAACTTATCAGCAGCGTCAAATAATGCTTTTTATCTAGAATTATCTGATTCTGGAGGGGGTTTTACTAGCCCTACACTCTTGGGAACAGTAAACGATTTTTATACACCATTAATGAATGGTGTAATTCCTACAGGTACTGCTTCAGGAAATTATAAGCTAAGAGTTAGATCAACTCAACCTGTTACTACGGTAGAAACAGCCTTATTTACCATTGATAATTCTACTACTTCAGAATTGCCAACAGTTCAGACTACGATGCAGAGTAACACCAATTATTTTGAATGCCTAAATGATGGTTCTAATACTACAAACCCTTATTTTGGATCTCTTAAGCAGTCTTACGATGCTGTAACAGCTGATATGCCTTCTAGTTACAAGTATCTTCAAGTAGCGGCTTCAAACTCATCTTATACCTTAAATGTCAACTTAATTGATATAGGAGCAGGAACTACTACTGCATTGACTGCAACAAGTGCTGGTGTATATTCTATTCCAGACACATTATCTGTTGGTACTTATAATTTTGAAGTTGAGGAAGTAGATTCATCTGGAAATTCAAGTTTTTTTAGTTTTACTTTTCTGTATCACGCTAGTGCTACAATATTTGGTAATGCATCTTCTGAAATAGTTTGTGTGGGTGAAAATGTAGTATTTAGTATAGATATTACCAATTTGGGTATTGGCAGTAACTATATGGCCTCTTATTATACTTTCGATTTTGGAGATGGAACTGCACAGATAATTAAAACACAAGCCCAGCTTTTACAAGATTATACATCTCCAGTAAATCCAATTACACATATTTTTAATCAACCTTCATGTAGTTCTCTTAGTACAAACTTTGAGTTAGAAATGAAATTATACAATAAAGGACTATCTGTTGGAGGTACAAACCCTGCATGTGATGAGTACATTGCTAATGGATCTGGAGCAACAAAACAGGTTACTACAAGTCAATCACCTGAGGCTTCATTTGACTTAGATCCAGAACAATGTATTACTGAAAATATTAGAGCAATAAATACCTCTCAGGCAGGTTCTTATCCAACTCCCTCAGGAGAATGTACTGAAGAACCAGATTATTACTGGTACTACAAAACCCCAACTTCCACAGATTTTATTCCAGTATTTGCAGGATCTTCTTGGCTAGTTGGAAATGATCTTATTATTCCAGCAGCTGATATTACAATTCCAGGTTGTTGGGAGATTAAACTAACAGCTGTAAATCAGGATTATTGTCAACAAGAGTCAGAATATACAGACACGATTAATATTGAAGATATACCTGATGCAGATTTTAATATAATAAAGGATGGTCAAGAGGTTAATAAGATTTGTGTTGATGATACGGTAGTTTTAACAGATAACTCAAATATTGTTAGTGCTGCTTGTGATCCTTTCTTGCCAAATGAAATTGAAACTTACCAGTGGACAATATCTCCAAATTCTGGATATACATTAATTAATGATACGACATTAACATCAGAAAATCCTCAAGTTACATTTACTACAGTAGGAAACTATACTATTACTGAAACAGTAACAACAGAATGCGGATCTGATACTCATGAAGAAACTCTTGAAGTCATTGGTAATCCTACTGTTGAATTTCCTGTTGAATCACAGACATATTGTTCAACTTCAACTCTTTTAATTGATTTTGCAAATCTATTAACACCAACATATTCTACCGGACTAAATGCTCCAAGCTCTTATACTTGGACAGTTTCAGGTTCTGGAATAACATCTAGCGACTATTCATTTGCTAATTCTACAACAGCCTCTGATGCGTTACCTACAATACAGTTAAATTCATTTGGCACTTATAGCATAACTGTAATTCTTGGTTCTAATTGTGGTACTCCTGCTTCGGATACAGTAACAGTTAGTTTAGGTCAAACCCCAATAATTACAAATACAACTACATCTCAAACAATGTGTTCTGCTAGTGCATCAACTGAATTTACTACTGTTTCTGATGTAGCTGGGACAACATTTTCTTGGATAGCTACTGAAAATGAGAATTTATCAGGATATACATCTACTGGGACAACAGCAGCTATTCCAGCTCAAACAATAACTAATAATACAAATACTGATCAAGACTTAGTATACACTATAACTCCTATTGCTGATGGATGTGCTGGCACACCATTTGATTACACTATTACAGTAAATCCTGTTCCAATTATTGCAGATAAGGATGAAACTATTTGTTCTACTGAAACTTTCACTATTACTCCTATTGATGATTCTCCTACTGAAATAGTTCCTTCTGGAACTACATATGATTGGGGAATACCTGTTAGCAGTCCTGTGGGAGCAATTACTGGTGGTAGTGCAGCAGTAAATCAAACATCTATAAGTCAAACATTAACTAATACAACTAGTGAACCAGCAACTTTAACCTATACTGTTACTCCTGATGCTAATGGATGTAAAGGTGATGGATTTGATGTGGTCATTACTGTTAATCCAAACGGACAAGTTAATGCGATTGCCGATCAAACTCTATGTAATGGAGATTCAACATTGGCAGTTTCTTTTGCAACTACAAATACTGGAGCTGGAACTACAACTTATAATTGGACAAATGATAATACAGCTATAGGGCTTGCTTCTAGCGGAACTGGTGATATATCAAGTTTTACTGCTACAAGTTCTGCAGTTGCTCCAATTGTTGGAAATATTACAGTAACTCCAGTTTATACATATAATGATATTAACTGTACAGGTACAGCAGAAACTTTTTCAATTACAGTAAACCCATCACCATTAGTTAACTTCTCAGAAAATGATCAAGTAATAACAACTGGTGAAACAACTACTGCAGTTGATTTAACAAGTCCAACAACAGGCGTAACATTTGCCTGGACTGTTTCAGTTCCAACAGGAATTACTGGGGTAACCACTTTAACAGGAACGGATAACATTCCAGCAGAAACTCTAATAAATTCAACTACCGGGCCTCTAGATGTCGTATATACTGCAATTGCTACTGGGGATATAGGATTTGATTGTGAAGGATTGCCTACAGACTATACAGTTACAGTTAATCCTGAAGCTCAGGTGAATCCAGTAGATGATCAAGTTGTTTGTAATGATGAGAATTTAGTAATAGAATTTTCAAGTATAGTTACTGGAGGTACCACAACTTTCTCTTGGACAAATGATAATACAGCAATTGGATTAGATGCTACTGGTACAGGAAACATTGATATAACGGCTATAAATACTACAGACGAGCCTTTAACAGCAAACATAGTAGTAACACCAAGCTTTGAAAATGATGGTGATACAAATACAGGTGATTCTACAACATTTACAGTAACAGTTAACCCGACAGGTCAAGTTGATGTTGTTGGAAACCAAATAGTTTCTAATGGATTTGATACTACTGCTATTGCATTTTCTACAGAAAATGTTAATGGTTCAACAACTTTTGATTGGACAAACAGTATTACTTCTATTGGCCTTGCTGCAAGTGGAACAGGAAATATTTCAGCATTTACTGGTATAAATACTGGAAGTAGTCCAGTTACTTCAACACTTACAGTTACGCCTACTTTTGAGAATGGCAATGTAAGTTGTATTGGGCCTGCAACCCCTTTTGAAATTACAATTAATCCAACAGCTCAAGTAAATCCTACAGATGATATGGTAGTCTCTGATGGCGATACAGTTACCATTCCATTTACAACAGTTAATACTGGAGGGACTACAACATATACTTGGACAAATACTGATCCAACAACAGGATTAACAACAACAGGGTCAAGTGATATTGGATTTACAGCAGTAAATACAGGAACATCTCCTATTACTACTACAGTAGTAGTCACCCCTGACTTTGAAAATGGAGGAAACAGCAATACTGGACCAACTGAAACATTTACAATTACAGTTAATCCAACTGCACAAATAGATCCTATTACTAGTATGGTTTTATGTAATCAAGATAACACAACAACCGTTGTCTTTACAACTGAAAATACAGGAGGGGTTACAACTTATTCATGGACAAATGACAATACATCTATAGGATTAACATCTACTGGAACAGGAACAATTGCAAGTTTTACGGCAATCAACACAACAACTACAGCTCAAGTAGCAACTATTGTAGTTACTCCTACTTTTGAAAATGGAGGGACTAACAATATCGGCAGTAGTGAATCATTTACTATATCAGTTAATCCAACGGGGCAAATAAATACAATTAATGATATTATAAGTTGTGATGGGACAACTAGTGGAGATATAATTTTCACTACTCAGAATACAGATGGTAATACAACTTATTCATGGACTAATAATAATACATCAATTGGATTGGCAGCTGATGGAATAGGAAATATAAATAGCTTTAATTTAACAAACACATCTACCGAGACACAAATAGCAACCATTACTGTGACGCCAACATATACCAATAATGGAATTAGCTGTATTGGACCAGATGAAATATTTACTATTACTATTCCTATGGGACAGGTTAATGCTATTGCTAATCAGGACCTATGTAGTGGGGATCAGTCATTATCAATTGACTTTTCCACAATTAATACTCAAGGAACAACAACATATACTTGGACAAATGATAATTCATCAATAGGGCTCTCATCTGGAGCAACTGGAAATATACCAAGTTTTACAGCTATAAATACTGGAGATACTGCCCAAGTAGCTAATATAATAGTAACTCCAAGTTATAATTATAGTGGAGTTATTTGTGATGGTCCATCTGAAAGTTTTACAATTACAGTTAATCCTGGCGCTCAAGTCAACGCAGTAGATAGTCAGGTACTATGTGATGGAGATATTTCTAATGAGGTGATTTTTACAACAACCAATACTGACGGAACTACTACATATAATTGGATTAATAATAATACATCAATTGGATTGCCTGGAGCTGGTAGTGGATCAATTCCAGCTTTTGGTGTAGTTAATACATCAAATACTGCACAAACAGCAATTATTACTGTAACACCTACGTATGATAATAATGGAGTAGTTTGTATAGGAAGTCCAGAATCATTTAGTATAACTGTAAATCCTGATGCTCAAGTAGATCCTCTACAATCATGGAACACAGTTTCATGTGATGGAGATTTCACCCCTGTTTATACATTCACAACATCTAATACTGATGGAACTACAACCTATAATTGGACAAATAATAATCCAGCTATTGGTTTAGAAGAGAGTGGCACAGGAGGTATCCCTAGTTTCATGGCTACAAATTCTTCAAATACAACTATTACAGCAACTATTACTGTAACACCTAGTTATGATAATAATGGTGTAGTCTGTAGCGGATTAGCAGATACATTTACCATTACAGTGAATCCTAATCCACAAATGGATTCAGTTCAAGATATTGTATTGTGTAATAATGAGATATCTTCAATAATTACATTTACAAGCCCAAATACTGATGGGGCTACAACATATAATTGGACAAATGACAATACTTCAATTGGTTTAACATCTAGTGGTAATGGTGATATACCTAGTTTTACAGCTATAAACTTATCTTTAGTTTCTGATGCTGCTTTAATTACTGTAACTCCTACTTATGAAAATAATGGTGTGGTATGTATTGGAGCACCACAGACATTTAGTATTACAGTTCTTAGTGAAATAGTAGTAAGTGGAACGCCAAGCGATGCCGTAGATTGTGATGATCCAAATAGTGGTAGTATAGATCTATTAGTTTCAGGTGGTTCAGGAACTTATTCATTTCTATGGAGTAATGGAGCTGAAACTGAAGATTTAGCAAATATACCAGCGGGTGATTACTCAGTTGAAATAACGGATACTGAAGGATGTTTGGCTCAATCTGAAATATTTACAATATGGAGACAAGATGATATAGTAGTTGATTTAGAAACTACCATTGATCCAAACTGTATTGGAAATTTTGTATCACAAATTAATGACATAACAGTTTCTGGAGGAGTTCCTCCATATTCAATAAACTGGTCTAGTGGTTCTGTAAGTATAGATGACAACACAGTTATGACAGCTTATGAAAACGGAACTTACACGGTTTTAGTTACTGATAGTTTTGGTTGTCAAGTAGAAACAGAAATAATTACAGACTTTGATGAGCTTGGTGATGCATCATTTGATTTGAGTAGTAGTGGTCAAATAGATTGCGGCATTAGTATATTTAATGAGCTACTATTCACTAATACTTCGTCTGGAGATTATATCAGTGTTACCTGGGATTTTGGAGACGGTAGTCCACTGGTGACGGGAGACTCTATTTTATACACCTATTCACATCCTGGAAGTTATACGATAACTCAAACGGTTGAATATAGTTATGGATGTACAGAAGTCTTTACTGATGAAATTGATGTAACGGATGGATATGATATAGTACTGCCAAATGCTTTCTCTCCTAATGGAGATGGAATGAATGATACTATAAGACCTGTATATAGTTGTGTAAATAGCATTGAAATGTTCATTTATGATACATTTGGCTCACTTATATATTATGAGAATAATGCTGATCTAACAGGATGGAATGGAATATTAGAAGGAAGAGAGGCAGAAAATGGAAATTATCTAATGGTAGTTAAAGGGATTTCAATATATCAACAAGAAATTAATCGTCAAGGAGTATTTACTCTTTTAAGATAAAAAAGGAAAATGAAAAGAATTTTATTAATATTAATATTGACTATATGCACGAGAAGTTTTTCTCAAGATGTTGCTTTTACTCAATCTTTTATGATTCCTGAAAGTATTAACCCTTCTTTTTCAGGGTTTTATCAAACTACTAAAGCAGGACTTTTATATAAGAATCAGCAGTGGTCTGGGTTTAACTTTAATTTAAATTCCCAATACATTTATTTTGATGATTGGTATCCTAACCTAAATAGTGGTATTGGTATAAGTTTAATTAATCATCAGGAAACGGTAACAAACTATAATTTAAAACAAGTTAATGTTAGTTGGGCTTATGATGTTCAAATTAATTATGACTGGCATTTTAGACCTAGTATTTCTTTAGGGTTTGGATTTAAGGATTATGGTTTTGACAACTTGCTTTTTGAAGATCAAATAAACATTTATCAAAATATAATAAATTCAAATACTTTTGACCCTATTGTATTAAATGAAAACTCAAGATATTTTGACTTTGGCGCTTCCTTTTTATTTAACAATGATTATAGCTGGGTTGGTTTAACATTGCGACATTTAAATAGACCTAATGTATCAATGGTTAGTCAAGGAGATACTCCATTAGATATATTTGTATCACTTCATGCATCGTTAGAATTACCTGTATTAAACTATAACGATGATAATAGTATTTTCCTTATTACAAACTTTATGATGCAAGGAAAATATGATAGGTTTGATTTAGGATTTCAATATGTTTTTGACAGGTTCTCCCTTGGACTTACAGCTACAACAAATCCTATTCAAACATCTGAAAAAAGTCATTTTATAACATCCATAAATCCAGTAATTGGAATGGCGTGGGAAGGCTTTAAGTTTGGATATTCTTATGATTTTAATCTAAGTAAAATTGGTGGTGATGGGGGAATTTCGGAATTTTCAATTTCCTATGATTTCTTAAACAATAAGGAATGTTTTGGGTGCCCAGATTGGGGTTCAGGATATTAATTCACACAGGTTTTCTTGATCAGATTATTGATACGTAAAATTTAGATGAAAAGATTTGAGTTGTTGAAAATCAAATGTATATTTGCTTTCGCAATTAAGAAATGGTCTGGTAGTTCAGCTGGTTAGAATACATGCCTGTCACGCATGGGGTCGCGGGTTCGAGTCCCGTCCAGACCGCAAAAGACCTCACAAAAGTGAGGTTTTTTTAATACAAAAATATTAAATGGAAAAAGTATTTGTTAGCGGTGGTTCTGGTTATATTGCGCTGCATTGTATCAAGCAGCTTATTGAACAAGGCTATTTGGTTAAGACTTCTTTAAGATCATTAGATAAGGCAGATAATCTATTAGAATGTTTGTCTAGACATGTTAATTGCAAGGATAAGATTGAATTTTGTGAACTTAACCTATTAAGTGACGATGGATGGAATGAGGCTGTACAAGGTTGTGATTATGTGCTTCATGTTGCATCTCCAGTAATTATTGGAAGAGTTGATGTTGATGAATTGGTAAAACCTGCACTTGGAGGCTTACAAAGATGTTTAAAGGCAGCAGTAAAAAATAAGGTAAAAAGATTTGTAATGACATCCTCCTTTGCAGCTATTTATGGTAATGGAAAAAGTGAGTTTAATGATAATGATTGGACTGACTTAAGTAATGAAGAACTATTTCCTTATGAAATTAGTAAAACAAAAGCTGAGAAGTTTCTTTGGGAATACATTGAAAGCTTAAATGATAGTGAAAAAATTGAAGTCTGTGCAATAAATCCTGTTTTAGTTGTTGGCCCATCTCTGTCTGATTCTGTAAGTATTTCTAATAAAATTGCTATAAAGAAAATGATAAATGGTTCAATTCCATTTAATCCTAAATTAAGTGTTAGTGTGGTAGATGTTAAGGATGTTGCTTGGGCCCATATTAAAGCAATGAAGGAAAAAAATGCAGCTGGTAATAGATTTTTGCTTTCAGAAAAAACAATGTGGCTTTCTGATATTTCTAACATTTTGTATGAAAATGGTTTTAAAAAAGTTCCAAGATATACAGCTCCAAACTGGTTAATAAAATTATTGTCAATTTTTACAGGTTCATTAAGAATGGCTGTAGAAAGGCTGGGTGAAAAAGAGACATTACACACTAATAATGCTAGAAATATTTTAAAATGGGAGCCAAATACTGTTGATCAAGCAATTGTAGGATCAGCTAAACAACTTCGTGATTTAAACGCATTATAAAATAAATTAACTATATTTGCTGCGTGTTGATGACTTATATTAATAAATATGAGTTTTCTTAAATCAAATGAAGAGCTTTCCAGATGGAGAGCTTTTTTATTATATATCCATTCTTAATAAAAAATTCAAATTAATAGATTAAGTAACTACAGAATATATCCCCAAAATTGTATTAAATATATAATAAGATATACAATACAAGTAACAAACTTTATTAAACTAGAAGCTACAAATCCAATTAATACTCCAACTGAAGATTTAATAGATTTTTTCAAATCATTATTGAATATTAATTCACCA
>Ga0315321_10002110_pt1 | contig 15490 bp, 12 predicted proteins | sample M180m21515metaG_FD_203464 | JGI IMG/M metagenome (GOLD analysis project Ga0315321, IMG submission 203464) | Ammonia-oxidizing marine archaeal communities from Monterey Bay, California, United States - M1 80m 21515 | ecosystem: Environmental > Aquatic > Marine > Intertidal zone | place: USA... | reverse complement strand
CCTCTGATCAGACGGCGAGAAGGATGCGTTCGGGATCCTCGATGCATTCCTTCACGCGGACAAGGAACGTCACCGCTTCACGCCCGTCGATGATGCGGTGATCGTAGCTCAGCGCGACATACATCATGGGGCGGATCTCGATGGAATCGCCGACGGCGACCGGGCGCCGGTCGATTTTGTGCATCCCGAGGATGCCGGACTGCGGCGGATTGAGGATCGGCGTCGACATCAGCGAGCCGTAAACGCCGCCATTGGTGATCGTAAACGTACCGCCGGTCAGTTCGTCCATGCCGAGCTTGCCGTCGCGGGCACGCAGTCCGAGATCGGTGATGCCTTTTTCGACGTCGGCGAAGGATCGCTGATCGGCGTCGCGCAGCACGGGAACCACAAGGCCCTGCTCGGTGCCGACGGCCACGCCGATATCGTAATAGTTTTTGTAGATCAGCTCATCGCCGTCAATCTCGCCATTGACCGCCGGCAGCTCCTTGAGGGCCACGATGCACGCCTTGACGAAGAACGACATGAAGCCCAGTCGGCAGCCGTGGCGTTTTTCGAAATCGGCCTGGAATTTCTTGCGCGCCGACATCACGTTGGTCATGTCGATTTCATTGAACGTGGTCAGCATGGCGGCCGTGTTCTGAGCATCTTTCAGACGTTCGGCGATCACCTTGCGCAGGCGGGTCATCTTCACCCGCTCTTCACGCGGGTCTTCCGCGCGCGGTGCCGCGGGTGCGGCCGGTTTCGCCGCCGGCGCGGCGGCAGGGGCGGCGGCAGGCGCAGCACCACCGTCCTTCATGAACAACAGCACGTCGCCCTTGGTCAGACGGCCGTCCTTGCCGGTGCCGCTGATCTGCGCGGCATCGAGATTGTTTTCGTCCACCAGCTTGCGCACCGCGGGAGAAAGCTTGTCGCGGTCATCGTTCTCCGCCGGGGCGGCAGCAGCAGGCGCGGCCGGTGCCGCTTCGGCGGGCGCCGCGGCTTCTTCGGCTTTCGGCGTCACGGTTGCGCTGCCTTCACCGATCAGCCCGAGCAGGGCACCGACTTCGACGTTTTCGCCTTCCTTGACGGATATTTCGCTCAACGTACCGGCGGCGCTGGCATTGACTTCGAGCGTCACCTTGTCGGTTTCAAGCTCGACAATCGGCTCGTCCACGGCAATCGCTTCGCCTTCGGCCTTGAACCACTTGGCGACGGTCGCCTCTGTTACGGATTCGCCCAGTGTGGGGACGACGATTTCAGTAGCCATGTTTTGTGCTCCTGGAGCGGACTTGTAAAAATTCAGGTTGTGAGGGCTTCGGTCACGAATGCCTGCTGTTCAGCCATGTGTTTGTCGAACGAGCCTGTGGCAGGCGATGCGGCTTCGGGCCGTCCGACATATATAGGACGGTCGGCTTTTATATCGACATTGCCGAGCAGGTCCTCGAGACGGCGGTCGAGATAGGTCCAGGCGCCCATGTTTTTCGGCTCTTCCTGGCACCAAACCACTTCGGCATTGGGATATTTATGAAGCTCTTTGGACAGCGAAACATTCGGGAACGGATAGAGCTGTTCCATCCGGACTAGCGCGACATTTCCGATATTCATCTCTTCCCGCGCCGCCAGCAGATCGTAATAGACCTTGCCGGAGCACAGCACGACGCGCTTCACTTTGGTGCGGGCGACGAGCTTTTCGGTTTCCGGCAGCACGCGGTTGAAGGATGTGCCGGGTCCGAATTCCTCGAGCCTGGAGACCGCTCTCTTATGCCGAAGCAGGGATTTCGGTGTCATGATGACTAGCGGTTTGCGAAAATTGCGGTGAATTTGCCGGCGCAGCGCGTGGAAATAGTTCGCCGGCGTCGTGATGTTACAGATCTGCCAGTTGTCTTCCGCGCTCTGCTGCAGATAGCGTTCAAGACGGGCGGAAGAATGTTCCGGACCCTGGCCTTCGAAACCGTGCGGCAGCAACATCACAAGCCCGGACATGCGAAGCCATTTAGATTCGCCGGACGAAATGAACTGGTCGAAAATGAACTGCGCGCCATTGGCGAAATCGCCGAACTGCGCTTCCCACAGGACCAGCACGTCGGGGTCGGCGAGCGTCATACCGTATTCGAAACCAAGGACAGCGGCTTCCGACAGGGTCGAATTACGGGCAATGAACTTTGCCTGATCGCCCGGCCGGATCTGTTCGAGCGGAATAAAGACCTGCTCGTGTTCCTGATCGGTCACAACCGCATGGCGCTGCGAGAACGTGCCGCGTGCTACGTCCTGGCCGCTGAGGCGGACAAGGGTGTTTTCCGTCAGCAGGGTGCCGAACGCGAGCGATTCGCCGGTCGCCCAGTCGATTCCTTCGCCGGTGTCGATGGCTTTTCGCCGGTTATCGAAGAAACGCCGAAGCTTGGGATTGAGATTGAATTCTTCCGGCACCGTTGAGATGGCGTTGCCGACCTCTTTCAGCAGATCGAGGGAGACATCGGTCTTGCCTTTGCGTTCCTCGGCGGACGGCGCCGTCGTCTTGCCCTGCCATTTGCCTTCAAGCCAGTCGGCCTTGTTGGGTTTGTAGGACGTGGAGGCTTCGAAATCGGCATCAAGCCGCGCACGGACCTTTGCCTGGATCTCGGCGACCTGTTCTTCGGTCACGACACCTTCGGCAATCAACTGGTTCGCATAGATCTGGCGGACCGTCGGGTGATCGGCGATCGCCTTGTACATCCGCGGTTGTGTGAATGCAGGCTCATCGCCTTCGTTGTGACCGAAGCGGCGATAGCACCACATATCGATCACGACATCCTTGCGGAACTTGTGCCGGAATTCGGCTGCGATCCGCGAGACATGGATCACCGATTCCACATCGTCGCCGTTGACGTGGAAAATCGGCGCCTGCGCCATCTTGGCAATTTCTGTAGGGTACCGCGACGTACGCGTCGCCGCCGGATTGGTGGTGAAACCGATCTGGTTATTGACGACCACGTGCATGGTGCCGCCGGTACGATAGCCCTTGATGTCGGACAACCCGAACGTTTCCGCGACAATGCCCTGCCCGCCGAACGCGGCATCGCCGTGCATCAGCAGGCCAAGGACCTTGCGGCGGTCCTTGTCGCCACGCTGGCGCTGCTTGGCGCGCACCTTGCCGACCACAACCGGATCGACGGCTTCGAGATGGGACGGATTGGCGGCAAGCGACAGATGAACCTGTTTGCCGTCGAATTCACGGTCAGCCGAGGTGCCGAGATGATATTTGACGTCGCCGGAGCCCTGAACGTCTTCGGGCTTGGCGGCAGTGCCCTGGAATTCGGAGAAGATCGCCGAAAACGGCTTGTTCATGACATTAGCCAGCACGTTCAGCCGCCCGCGATGGGGCATGCCGATGACAACCTCTTCGACGCCGAGCTGGGAGCCGCGCTTCAAGATCTGTTCGAGACCGGGGACGAGCGCTTCCGCGCCGTCGAGCCCGAAACGCTTGGTGCCGGTATATTTGACGTTGAGAAACTGCTCGAACGTTTCAGCTTCGGTCAACCGTTCGAGGATGGTCGCCTTACCCATGTCGGTAAAGTCGGTCTGATTGCGGCTCTCTTCAATCCGATCCTGGATCCAGACCTTTTCCTCGGTCGACGTGATATGCATGTATTCGACGCCGATATTTCCGCAATAGGTCGCACGCGCGCGTTCGACGATATCGCGCAGCGGCGCTTTTTCACCGAGACCGAGCCGGTTGTCGATATAGATTTCCCGGTCGTAATCGGCTTCCGAAAATCCGTAGGATTCCGGGTCGAGCTCGGTGTGGCTCGGCGGGTTTTCCAGCCCGAGCGGATCAAGTTCGGCGTATAGATGACCGCGCACCCGGTGCGAACGGATGATCATCAGCGCCTGGATGGAATCCCGGGTCACGTCACTGAGGGCGTGACCGTTTGTGCCGGCCTGCGACGCGCCATTGGCGCCGTTGACCTTCATGACTTCGGCAGCGGTTTCGGTGCCGATGACCGCGGTTTCGGTCGGCGCCCAGCTTGCACCCTGAAGTTCTTTCAGAACGTCCGGTGCGTCGTCTTTGAGTTCATCGAAGAAAGCGGCCCATTCGGCATCCACAGATGCGGGCCGTCCAAGATAACGCGCGTACAGTTCCGCGACGAATGTGCTGTTGGCACTCGTCAGAAACGAAGTCTTCTCTAGCAGTCCGGTCATGATACCCGGCGGCGTAGCCGCCGCTCCTTTTCACACGCTACATCGCCGGAAAACGCCGGCGCGGTAAGATCCCGACCTAGCCCTTCATCGCCTCCACCATCGCGTCGCCGATACCGGCGGGCGAATCGGATACTCGTATCCCTGCACTTTTCATGGCATCGATCTTGTCGTCGGCGCCCCCTTTGCCACCGGAGATAATCGCACCCGCATGCCCCATGCGCCGGCCCGGAGGTGCGGTGACACCTGCGATAAAGCCCACGACGGGTTTCTTAGTTTTGGACTGTTTGATGAAATCAGCGGCATCTTCTTCGGCGGAACCGCCGATTTCGCCGATCATCACGATACCCTGGGTCTCGTCATCGGCCAGGAACAGATCGATGCAATCGACAAAATTTGTACCATTCACCGGATCGCCGCCGATCCCGATGCACGTGGTTTGTCCGAGGCCGGCGGCCGTAGTCTGGGCAACCGCTTCGTAGGTCAGCGTCCCCGACCGCGAGACGATGCCGATCGTGCCGCGTTGATGAATATGACCGGGCATGATGCCGATCTTGCATTCATCGGGCGTGATGATGCCCGGACAGTTCGGTCCGATCAGACGGGTGCTGGAATTGGCAAGCGCGCGCTTGACCCGCACCATGTCGAGCACCGGAATGCCCTCGGTAATGCAGATCGCCAGCGGTATTTCAGCGTCGATCGCTTCGAGGATTGCATCCGCCGCAAACGGCGGCGGCACGTAGATCACGGACGCATTGGCGCCGGTCTTATCGACCGCGTCTGCAACGGTGTCGAATACCGGCAGGTCCAGGTGCTTGCTGCCGCCTTTACCGGGTGTCACCCCACCGACCATCTGCGTGCCATACGCAATCGCCTGTTCGGAATGGAAGGTACCTTGCGCGCCAGTGAACCCCTGGCAGATTACTTTCGTGTCTTTTCCGACGAGCACCGACATCAGGCTGCCTCCTTCGTAACTTTGACAACCTTTTCGGCGGCATCCGCCAGATTATCTGCCGAGACGATCGGCAGACCCGATTCCTCAAGAATTTTCTTACCAAGTTCCACGTTCGTGCCGGCAAGTCGGACAACCAGCGGAACATCGAGGCTGACCTCACGCGCGGCGGCAACCACGCCTTCGGCGATCACATCGCAGCGCATGATGCCGCCGAAGATGTTGACCAGAATGGATTCAACATTGGGATCGGACAGGATCAGCTTGAACGCCGTCGTCACACGCTCCTTGGTCGCCCCCCCGCCAACATCGAGGAAGTTGGCCGGCGATCCGCCATAGAGCTTGATAATATCCATCGTTGCCATCGCAAGTCCGGCGCCATTGACCATGCAGCCGATATTGCCGTCGAGCGTGATGTAGTTGAGGTCGTGCTTGGCGGCTTCGAGCTCGGTCGGATCTTCTTCATCCTCGTCGCGCAGTTCCTGGACGTCCTTGTGACGGAACAATGCGTTGTCGTCGAAGTTCATCTTGGCGTCGAGGGCGATCACATCGCCGGAGCCTGTAACCACCAGCGGGTTGATTTCGACGATAGACGCGTCAAGATCGGTAAACGCCGTATACATGGCCATCAGGAATTTCGTGGCCGATTTGACCTGGTCGCCTTCAAGGCCGAGACCGAACGCAACCTGGCGGGCATGAAATGCCTGCATTCCGGTTGCGGGATCTATATCGATGCGCAGAATTTTTTCCGGCGTCGCTTCGGCCACTTCCTCGATTTCCATGCCGCCCTCGGTGGACGCCATCAGCGTGATCCGGCTGGTCGCGCGATCGATCAGCAGGCCGAGATACAGTTCGCGTGCGATGTCGCAGCCTTCCTCGACATAGACCCGCTTGACCTCGCGCCCTTCGGCACCGGTCTGTTTGGTGACAAGAACCTTGCCCAGCATTGCAGATACGTTTTCACGGACATCATCGACCGACTTGACGACGCGTACGCCGCCCTTGTCGCTCGAATCGTCCTTGAAACGTCCGGCCCCGCGGCCGCCCGCATGAATTTGAGATTTGACGACCCAGACCGACCCGCCGAGATCTTCGGCGGCCTTGGCCGCCTCGTCAGCCGTGTAGGCCACGCCACCCTTGGGGACGGCGACGCCATATTTGGCGAGCAGCTGTTTCGCCTGATATTCGTGAATATTCATATCTGTCCGTATGCTCCTCCGGCGTTACGAAACCGTAAACCCGGGGTATTAATCGATCATTAACTATAAATCCCGCGTCGAGGGTTAATCGACGCGGGAACCGGTATGCGGTGGAAGCTACTTCTTTTTAGCGGCTTCCCGTTCCATCTTTTTGACAACATCGACCAGGCCTTTAACCGCCTTGACCGAATTGTTGAACTGTCGTTTTTCGCCCGCGTCGAGTTTCACTTCGACGATGCGTTCGATGCCCTTGGCACCGATCACGACCGGCACGCCGACATAAATGCCCTTCACGCCGTATTCGCCTTTGAGCATGGCGGCACAGGGCAAGACGCGCTTTTTATCCTTGAGATACGAATCCGCCATCTGGATCGCGGCCGATGCCGGCGCATAGAAAGCCGAGCCGTTGCCGAGCAAGCCGACGATTTCGCCGCCGCCGTCGCGCGTACGCTGGACGATGGCATCAAGCCGCTTCTGCGTGGTCCAGCCCATCTTGATCAGATCGGGCAGCGGAATACCGGCAACCGTCGAATACCGCACCGACGGCACCATGGTGTCGCCGTGGCCGCCAAGCACGAACGCGGTGACATCTTCGACCGAGACATTGAATTCGTCGGCGAGGAAATAACGGAAGCGTGCGCTGTCGAGCACGCCGGCCATGCCGACAACCCGGTTGGAGGGCAGACCAGAATGCTTTTGCAGCGCCCAGACCATGGCATCCAGCGGATTGGTGATGCAAATCACGAAGGCTTTCGGCGCATACTTCTTGATGCCCTGGCCGACCTGCTTCATCACGTTGGAATTGATGGCGATCAGGTCGTCGCGGCTCATCCCCGGCTTGCGCGGGATACCGGCGGTGACGATGACGACATCGGCACCCTTGATCCCGGCGTAGGAATTGGTGCCGGTCATTTTGGAATCGAACCCTTCGACGGGAGACGATTCAACCAGATCGAGGGCTTTCCCCTGCGGGGTACCTTTCATGATGTCGAACATGACGACGTCGCCGAGTTCTTTGAGTCCGGCGAGATGTGCCAGTGTGCCGCCAATATTGCCGGCGCCGATAAGGGCGATTTTATTACGGGCCATAGAGGATTCCGGGTCTGTTATGAGAAAATTCGATACGCCGACAGAAACCCTGCCGTATCGCTGGTTTCATAACGCCGTTAACCAGCGAGAGCAAGGGTTAGTGGCGGAAATTCACGTGTTTGCGTCCCCATGGGGCGCCTGCATGTATTCTTCTGACTGCATCTCGATCAGGCGCGATGCGGTGCGCTCGAACGCAAATGCCGTATCGCCTTCAGGCGACAACGCATCCGGTTGGGCGTCGGCGGAGATGACCATCTTCACCCGGTGCTCGTAGAGCGCATCGATCAATGTCACCAGGCGCTTTGCCTCGTTGCGCCGGGCGGGCGGCAACAAGGGAATGCCAGAGAGGATAACCGTGTGATAGGCCTTTGCGATGGCTAGGTAATCCGGCGCACCAAGCGGGTTTTTACACAATTCGGCAAACGTGAACCGCGCCACGCCTTTCGCCGCCTTTGGCACGATCACCTTGCGGCCGGTTGCTGTTAGTTCGGCCGGCTCCCCCGCAGCATTGTCGGTCAGCGCGGCAAACGCCGCATCCAGCGCGGCCTCGGCGGCCTGGCCCAGCGGGGCATGATAAACACCCATATCGACTAGCCGTTCGCGCCGGTAATCGCGGGCGGCTTCCAGTTCCAGGATATCGATCCGGCCTTTCAGCACCTCGATAAACGGCAGGAAGCGGTCGCGCTGCAATCCGCCCTTGTACAGATTGTCGGGGTGGGAGTTGCTGGTCGCGACGACGACAACGCCTTCGTCGAACAGGCCTTCGAACAGGCGGCCGAGGATCATCGCATCGGCGATATTGTCGACCTGAAATTCGTCGAAGCACAGCAGCCAGGTTTCCTTCGCGATCTCGGTCGCGATCTTGGGCAGCGGATCCTGCAGTTTGCCGTCGCGCTGGCGCCACCGGTGCATGGTGTCGTGAATTTCGAGCATGAATTCGTGGAAGTGCACCCGGCGTTTATGTTCGCCGGCAACCGAGTCGTAGAACAGGTCCATCAGCATGGACTTGCCGCGCCCGACCGGGCCGTACAGATACAGCCCCTGGGGTGCCGGTTCGGCCGGCCGGCGCGTCAGCCCGAACCGCGCGCGCCAGCCCGAACCACCGGCCGACGGTTCGTAATGGGCAAGCGCATGCCACATCGATTGCAGCTTTTCCGCGGCAAGCGCCTGCACGGCATCATGATGCAGGTCGCCATCGTGAATGATCTCGCGATACGCGAAGAGCGGGCCTTTGGCGGTCGGATCGGACATAGGGCGTTTGAATTCGGATAGTTCAGATAAAACGCGGCATGGATAGCGGAACCGCGGGGGCGATCAAGTTAAAACAGAAAACGTGCACGGTCGGTTAAACGAAACGGGGCCACGCATTCGCGCAGCCCCATCCGGTAACTTGTCAACGCGGCAAAACTAACGCCGTTCCACCATCGCCTGTTTGATCTCACCGATCGCCTTGGCCGGGTTGAGGCCTTTGGGGCAGGTCTTGGTGCAGTTCATGATGGTGTGGCAGCGATAGAGCCGGAACGGATCTTCAAGCTCGTCGAGCCGTTCGCCCGTCGCTTCATCCCGCGAATCCTGAATCCACCGATTGGCCTGCAGCAGCACCGCCGGTCCGAGATAGCGGTCGCCGTTCCACCAGTAGCTCGGGCAGCTGGTGGTGCAGCAGAAGCAAAGGATGCATTCCCACATGCCGTCGAGCTTCTTGCGTTCTTCGGGCGATTGCAGGCGTTCCTTGCCGGGGGTCGGCTGGCTGTCGGATTTGAGCCACGGCTCGACCGAACGGTACTGGGCATAGGCCTGGGTAAGATCGGGCACCAGGTCCTTCACGACCGGCATATGCGGCAGCGGATAGACCTTCACGTCGGATTTCACGTCGTCGATATACTTGGTGCAGGCCAGCGTGTTTGTGCCGTCGATATTCATCGCGCAGGAACCGCACACGCCTTCGCGGCAGGACCGGCGGAAGGTCAGCGTGGGATCGACCTCGTTCTTGATCTTGATGACCGCGTCGAGGACCATCGGGCCGCAATCGTCGGCATCGATCGTGTAGGTATCGACCTGCGGTGTCTCACCGTCTTCGCCGTTCCAGCGATAGACGCGGAAGTTCTTGGGCCGCTTGGCCCCTTCCGGCGCCGGCCAGGTTTTGCCCTCGCGGACTTTGGAATTTTTGGGAAGTGTGAATTCGGCCATTTAATCTACCTCAGTAAACCCGTGCTTTGGGCGGGACCGCCTTTACATCGTCGGTCATCGTCTCGGTGTGGACCGGACGATAGTCGATACGGCTGGTGCCGTCTTCATTCAGCCACACATAGGTATGCTTCATCCAGTCGTCGTCGTTGCGATCGGGGAAATCTTCCCGTGCGTGACCGCCGCGGCTTTCCTCGCGGTTGATCGCGCTGTCGAGACTGACGATCGACTGGGCCAGCAGGTTGTCGTATTCCAGCGTTTCGGCAAGATCGGAATTCCACACCAGCGATGTGTCGGAAACCTTAACGTCGTCATTCTTGGCCCACAGCGCGCTCAGCTTTTCACGGCCCTCACTCATCAGCTCGCCGGTGCGGAAAACCGCACAATGCGCCTGCATGGTGCGCTGCATCTCGCCGCGCAGTTCCGCCGTCGGCGTGGTGCCCTTGGCAAAGCGCCGCGCATCGAAACGCGCCAGCGCTTCTTCGCCGGCATTTGCCGGCAGGTCGGGCTGCTTTTGACCGGGTGTAATCATCTCAGCAGCGCGGTCGCCCGCGGCACGGCCGAAGACGACAAGATCGAGCAGCGAATTGGAGCCCAGACGGTTGGCGCCATGCACCGACACACAGGCCGCTTCGCCGATAGCCATCAGACCGGGCTGGAGTTCTTCCGGCCCGCCGGCACCCGGCTTGACCATCTCGCCCTGATAGGTCGTCGGGATGCCGCCCATATTGTAATGCACGGTCGGCAGAACCGGGATCGGCTCCTTCGTCACATCGACGCCGGCAAAGATACGCGCGGTATCGGAAATACCGGGCAGCCGTTCGTTGATGATGTCGGAATCGAGATGTTCGATATGCAGATGGATGTGATCGCCATCCGCACCGACACCGCGGCCGTCGCGGATTTCCATGGTCATCGCCCGGCTGACGACATCGCGCGAGGCGAGATCCTTGGCCGACGGCGCGAAACGTTCCATGAAACGCTCGCCTTCGGAATTGGTCAGATAGCCGCCTTCGCCGCGCACGCCTTCCGTGATCAGGCAGCCGGCGCCGTAAATGCCGGTCGGGTGAAACTGGATGAATTCCATATCTTCGAGCGGCAGGCCCGCGCGCAGAACCATGGCGCTGCCGTCGCCGGTCTGCGTATGCGCGCCGGTGCACGAGAAATAGGCCCGGCCGTAACCGCCGGTGGCCATCACGACCGTATTGGCGCGGAAGCGGTGGATCGTGCCGTCATCGAGGTTCCATGCCAGGATACCGCGGCACACGCCGTCATCGTCCATGATCAGGTCGAGACCGAAATATTCGATAAAGAATTCGGCATCGTGTTTGAGCGATTGCTGGTACAGCGTATGCAGGATCGCATGACCCGTGCGGTCGGCGGCGGCAGCCGTGCGCTGCGCGGGCGGGCCTTCGCCATATTGGGTGGTCATGCCGCCGAACGGGCGCTGATAGATTTCGCCCTTTTCGGTACGCGAAAACGGCACGCCGTAATGTTCCAGTTCCAGCACCGACGGAATGGCTTCGCGGCACATGTATTCGATCGCGTCCTGGTCGCCGAGCCAGTCGGCGCCTTTGACCGTGTCGTAGAAATGCCAGCGCCAGTCATCCTCGCTCATATTGGCGAGCGCGGCGGAAATACCACCCTGGGCGGCGACCGTGTGACTGCGGGTCGGGAACACCTTGGAGATACAGGCCGTCCGCAGGCCCTTGAGCGCCATGCCGAACGTCGCCCGCAGGCCGGCACCGCCGGCGCCCAGCACGACAACGTCGTAGGTGTGATCGATTATTTCGTATGCGTCTGTATTCATGACGGTCCTGTGCGCGATTCCTTGCCCGGCAAGCCCGGTTTGGGCCGGTTAGCCGAGGGCAATCTTCACGATGGAGAAAACAGTGGCGACGGCAAGTCCGATCGCCGCGAATTTAACGAGCGCAATGCTGGCGATTTTGAGCCATTCGGCATGCACGTAATCTTCGATGACGACCTGCAAACCGAGCTGCGCATGATGGAACACGGCGATTGCCAGAAGGACCAGCAGGACCGACACCAGCGGCGTCGCAATCCAGTCGCGGAACGCATCGTAATCGGCGCCGGTCATGACGCAGATCGAGGCGACGAACCAGATCAGCAGCGGCACCAGGGCCACGGCCGTCATACGCTGCGCCCACCAGTGGGCAACGCCTTCCTTCGCGGACCCGAGCCCGCGAACTTTGCCGAGAGGCGATCGAAGGCTCATCAGAACGCCCCCATCGATGCATAGGCCCAGACCCAGACCCCGACCGTGAGCACGATCGAGGCGGCAACCACAAGGCGGCCGGTCATATAGGCGGTTTCGAGCTCAAGCCCCTTGCCGGCATCCCAGAACAGATGCCGAATCCCGTTGCACATGTGATAGAACAGCGCATACGACCAGCCGAAGAGCAGCAGCTTGCCGATCCACGATGCGTTAAAGGCCTGAACGTCTGCGAAAGCGCTTTCCCCGGTCGCGGCCGCCAACAGCCAACACACCAGCAACAACGTTCCGGCCGCAAGCGCTATACCGGTAGCGCGATGCGTAATGGACAAAACGGACGTGAGTTGCGGTTTGTAAACCTGAAGATGCGGGGACAGGGGGCGATTTTGGCTCGCCATGGATAATAACCCGAAATGCTTGAACGATGATTGCGTAATCCGATACGTCGTATCGACGCGCTCGGTTTACGCCGAAGCCCGATTCAAGTCAATCTGGCGGACACGCAGGAAGTGCAGCTTATGCCCGCTTTCCCCCGCCCCTGCACAGGCTTTGGCCCAGCGATCGGACCGCAAAATCATCCGTTTTGTGCATAAATTTGTGGACAAATTGTGCACCCGAAAATTGCTTATACACAGGAAATTTCGTCCGCCGGGTCATTGGTTGTTGCGCACGCGCATGCCGGTGAGGAATCATAATTGCACGCGAGAGCGTAAGAGGTATCGAGGCCGGTTTACGAATTTTCCCCTTGGGGGCGGGTTCCCGATCGGAGGCGATGCTTCACCGGGCGGATGATTTGCGGGTCCTACTGTAAAGCAGCCGTCTGCAGGCAGCTCTGTCCGGCGACAGGACAGATTCGGCAGTACCGGTGCGCTGGCTTCGGCAAGGGTTTCGGTGCGGTACAGCGCCACAGGGGCCGGGCAACCGGCGCAGGCGGCACTGTATCGGTCAGGACTTCGCGCACTCCCCGAAGCGCGCGCCGAATGGCCGCTGGATCGAAGACGGATGGATCAGGCTGACTGTGAAGGGCTCCGGCGACGGAGCCGGACCCACGCGCTGTGGAGATGTATCGCCAAGGACATTGCCACGACGCACGGATCCAGGGTCTGTCGTTCTCGCGTCCACGAGCCTCACGGCTCCTGGGGCGTCGGGCGTGTCTTCGCGGGACACACTGCGTAGGTCGTAAGACTTGCGCGCCCGGCGCCTCAATTACTTTTTTCATTACATGTCTAACCCTCGAATCACAACCGTATATAGCGCGCCTTCGCGGAGGCATTCCGTCATGCGGAACCGCGCCCTGCCCGGCCGTTCCGGCATCAGAAATTTCTTGCCCTCGCCCGTAATTCACATATATGTGGCCGCGTGTGTGCCGACCTGATTGGACGCGCTCCCGGCGCGACTCCAGAATGGTTCGGGTCATAAATTTGAGAGTGAGAGGCGGCAGAACATGTCCGTTATGCTGGGCGCACGATGGGACGAGCCCGATCAGAACGACCGTTTCGCGGAGGCCAAACGGCGCGGCCTGATCGATTATGCCGAAGTCAATTTCCCGATCCCCTTCGATGCGGATCCGGGCGCACTGGATGTGCCTGTGATCGCCCATACCAGCAGCAACCCGACCTGCAGCGCTCACGGGATCAATCGCACGGTCGCAGAACTCGTGCGCACCGGCGCCAGCAATGCGAATTCGCCCTGGATCGGCGAACATCTCACCTGGCTGGGATCGGCACCGTCCGGCTCGCTGGGCTATCAGATCAACCCGCTGTTCACGACCGAATTCCGTGACATCGCTGCCCGCAACATCGGCAAACTAAAGGAATTTTACGACCGGCCGGTCGCGCTGGAACTGAGCCCGATCTATACCGCGCCGACGGGCTATGAAAGCGAAATGCATTTTCTCGCCGATGTCGCCGAGATAACCGATTCCTCGATCATTCTGGACGTCACCCACTGGCAGATCGCCAACCGCAATCTGCAGCGGGATGCGGCATTCGGTCTGGATGCGCTCCCCGGCGAACGCATCGTGGAGCTGCATATCGCGGGCATGCGCCAGGGCAGCGACGGATTCTGGCATGATGCGCATCAGATCCTGCCGCCGGACGAAATTTACGATCTCGTCGAGGATTTCGCGCGGAATCTGCCGGCACTGCGGGCGGTCACGTTCGAACATCGCGGCGACGGTCCGGAAGAAGAATTCTATGCCGGGCTCGAACGGCTCCGGCACATATTGCCCGCGAATGACGCCTGAAAACACGACCGCAGATTCAGGCGCGGCCCGCCTCCAGAATCTATACGTCCGCCTGCTGTTTTGCGACGCCACCTTCGAGCGTTACGGCCAGGATCCCGAAGGGCTCGCCGATGCATACGGTATCGACGACGACGCCTTTTCCGCCCTGCCCAATGCTGATGCGCCGCAGCTTCTGGCCGAGCGGCACGGTAGAAAATCCGGCGTTTTAATCGAGGTCAAAAAGGTATTCGGCCAGTCCTACGCCCTGATCGAAGCGATGCCGGAATTCACTTTCGCGGATTTCCTGAGCGCCGACGCGTTCTTCGACGATGCCTCGGGCCTGCCCCACCCATACGGGGTCGGGCCGGGATATGAAAACGCTTCCAAGTTCTATTTCTGGGCCCGCGAAAACCTGCGCCTGGACGGCGACCCTCAACGGCTGCAGGTGCGGTCGATGATGAACGGCGATTTCGCGGCAAACCTTATCGATCAGCACAGCCGGGGTGCGGAACCCTATTACCAGCGCTTCTCAAACGGCATCTACTGGCGTGAAACCAGAGACGCGGCGCTGCCCGTCATTTTCATGACCCCGGAACGACATGTCTTTCGCGTCGCGGACGCCGCACAATTCAAGCAGGTGCAGTCGGCGGGGGCGATCGACCTCGACGGCCTAACGCCAGAACCGCCGTCCCAGGACGCAAATATCCTCTAGCCGGTCAGGCCGCCTTGACCAGCCGTTTGCGGATCAGCTCCTCGGCGATCTGCACCGAATTGAGCGCCGCCCCTTTGCGCAGATTGTCTGAAACCACCCACATCGACAGCCCGTTCTTGATCGTCGGGTCCTTGCGGATGCGGCTGACATAGACGGCATCGTCGCCGGCGGATTCGACCGGTGTGATATAGCCGTCGTTTTCGCGCTGATCCATCACCATCACGCCGGGCGCAATGCGCAGGGCATCGCGTGCGTCGTTCTCGCTCAGCGGCTTGGCGAATTCCACGTTCACCGCCTCGCCATGACCGACAAATACCGGTACACGCACGCAGGTCGCATGGACCTCGATATTCTTGTCGAGAATCTTCCGTGTTTCGACACGCATTTTCCATTCTTCCTTGGTCGCACCGTCATCCATGAAGGTATCGATATGAGGAATAACGTTGAATGCGATCTGCTTGGTGAACTGCTCGGACGTCTTCGCATCGTTCACGAACACACCCTTGGTCTGGTTGAATAATTCATCCATCGCCGATTTGCCGGCACCCGACACGGATTGATAGGTCGACACGACGACGCGCTTGATCTTCGCGATGTCGTGCAACGGTTTCAGCGCCACCACCATCTGGATCGTCGAACAGTTCGGGTTGGCGATGATATTGCGCTTGGTATGCCAGTCGAGGTCCTGGGGATTTACTTCCGGCACGACCAGCGGCACGTCGGGGTCCATGCGGAATTCCGA
>Ga0315321_10002108_pt1 | contig 15495 bp, 13 predicted proteins | sample M180m21515metaG_FD_203464 | JGI IMG/M metagenome (GOLD analysis project Ga0315321, IMG submission 203464) | Ammonia-oxidizing marine archaeal communities from Monterey Bay, California, United States - M1 80m 21515 | ecosystem: Environmental > Aquatic > Marine > Intertidal zone | place: USA... | reverse complement strand
TATCGAAAACTTCGCAACACCTTGAAGTTCTTATTGGGTAATTTGGCGGACTTTGATCCGACCCAGCACAGCACGGACATCGATGGCTTAAGTTGGCTTGACGCCTCGGTTATGACCGAGCTGGATGAGCTGGTTGCGACCGTTGATTACCACCTCGGTTGCTTCGCCTTTCATAGCGCTATGCAAGCGATCAACGAGTACTGCTCTCAGTTCTCATCGCGCTATCTCGATATCGCTAAAGATCGCCTGTACTGTGATGCTCAAAACGGCGTGAGACGTCGCGGAACACAGACCGTTATTTATCATCATGCGCACACGCTGATTCGTTTGATTGCGCCGGTCATGCCGTTCACCGCCGAAGATGCATACGATCACTTACCTGGACCTCGCCAAGTCTCGGTTCATTTGGATGATTTTCCTGTGTCTTTAGGGCGTGATGATGGAGCCGCTGAGCCGCTTGCGTTGTTGTGGTCTTTACGAGAGCGCATAGCGCCTGAGCTCGAAAATTTCCGTCGTGAAAAACATCACACCTACGAGGCTCATGTTCGCTTGCCAGTGTCCGCTGAAGAGGTTGAGCTTTCAAAAGTCTTCGGGAATGAACTTCCTGAGCTTTTGTTGGTCGGAGCGGTTGAGTTTGTTGGGTCGGATCAATCGGTTGCGATCACTGCGGTATCGCAAGCGGCATGTCCACGATGTTGGCGTCCTGATCCGCTTGAAGAAGATGGTTTGTGCAAGCGCTGTAGCGTCGCTGTGGAGTCCTAATGTTACCTGTTTTGCTTCAGTTTGGTGAAACGTTAAAGCTGCACACCTACGGCTTGATGATCTTCCTTGGCTTTATCATCGGGCTCAATCTTGCGCAGCGCTACGCTCGTCAGATCGGTGAAGATGATGAGCTGATCGGGGACATGGGATTTTGGCTCCTGGCGTGGGGTCTAGTCGGCGCTCGCATTTTATTCATCATGGTCAATTGGGGAACCTACTCCAACGACCCGATTAAGATCTTTAAAATCTGGGAAGGCGGGCTGGTATTTTATGGCGGATTTATCGGCGCCTTTGGTTACTTTATCTGGGCAGTACGGCACCACAAAATCAACCCATGGTTGACCGGTGATATCCTCATACCCAGCTTAGCCTTAGGTCATGCCTTTGGACGTTTGGGTTGTTTCGCTGCTGGCTGTTGTTGGGGGCGTCCGGTTGATCATCATCTAGGCGCCAACTTTCCAGCGGGAACAGAACCCTTTATTGGTTCAGGGAACCCGACAGGCTCTTTAGCTTATCAAGGGATGGCTGCTGGCGGTGAAATTCCTTTAGCTGAGGGCGGAGGGCTGCTTCAGCATACTCCTGATCTCCATCCTGTGCAGTTGTACGAGAGCTTTGGCGAGCTCAGCATCTTCTTTATCTTGGTGCTTTGGCGTTATCGAAAAGCCTTTCATGGGCAGATCTTTCTCGCTTGGTTGATGTTTTATCCTTTGCTTCGGTCGATCGTTGAGACCTTTCGAGGCGATAAGGCGCGCGGGGTCGACTTGGTCTTTGGCTTGAGCACCTCGCAGCTGATCTCAGTCTTGGTTGCGGTCTTTGCGATGATCGCGATTGTGACCACATGGAAACGGCGCCAAGAGGCGCCGGCTGAATCGCCGGAGAATACAGCTTGAGGCGATTTGCGCTGTGGGCATTAGCTGCTTGTGCGACCCCACCATCCGCCGCTGTGGTTGCGGTCGCTCAAGCTCCATCCCAACCCCAAGCTCAGCGAGCCACCGCGGCATCTTCGTCGCAAGAACCCGTGGCTGTTGATCGATTCAAGCAAAGTTACAACCAAACGGTTATCGACTCGAAAGAGCCTCCTCAATGGATGGCGCAGGGCGCAGGATGCGCACTAGGTCAGATGACCGCCATGCAAGAAGGTCAAGCGACCGTTGTCCCGGCTCATCTTTGTGTGGGTGTACACAGCGCCGCTAAGGTGACCAACGCAACCTGCGAACAAGCTGAAGCCAAGGCATGGTCCGGGATTGCAAAGCTTTTTGGGGTTAAAGAAGGGGTGAGATCTCAGGGTGAAAAAATCACCTTAGGGAGCCAAACTGTCGTCATTCAAGGGGCTCGAATTGATGCTACATGGCGGGGCAGATTTTCGAGTTCACCGGTCTGCGCAATTCAGATCGCTTGGCCGGTCGGCGAGTTTGATAAGCTACAAATCAGCTGGTCAGAGCGAGGTACTCAAGCCCAAAATTTGTACCAAAAGGCTTTGAATCAAGGGGGCTCAGTAGGGGATCAATGTGAACAGCTCAAACGCTCACAAGAGCTCTTATCAAGCATCCCTGGGAATCGGCGATTGGACGGTAAGGTCAAAAGCTCAACCTTGCTCAATGACTTAGTTTTACAAGCCATTGGTAGGAATTGTACCTCTGAAAAAACAGTGGTGATGGGGCTTCATTGCACTATGGATGATGACAATAAATCGTGTGATCGAAGGCTCCGATCAGGCTTCGCTGATGCATTGAATCGAGCCGGCTGGAAGGTCGTGGGTAGCGGTTTGTCCGGATCGGCTCTGGACCAGGTGATGCGGGGCGATCAAGCCGCCCTTCGTCAAGAGACTGCGCAACAAGGAGCTCGCTATATGGCGATGGCTCAAGTGAGCGTTGAGAAGGTGGGTCAGCGCGGACAGATTATGTTTTGTCGAGCTAATTTAGACTTTCGTTTGCTGGATAGTCGCTCAGGCTCGGCGGTGAAAACCTTCGAACACAGTATTAAGTCTGGCGGACTCAACGCCAAACAGTGTTTTAAGAAGTCCTCGGTTGTGCTGAGTAAAAAGATTATGAGCCCTTTGACTGAGGCGTTAAAAGTAAGCCCATGATTTGTGCTGAGCAGTTAAGTCGAAGCTTTGCCTCTCGGCGTGCCGTTCACCGCCTGAACTTTGAGTTAAAACCAGGCTCTGTGGTCGCCTTTGTCGGACCCAATGGAGCAGGAAAAACCACCACGCTTCGGATGATCACAGGCGCGCTGGCGCCGAGCTCAGGCCGAGTCTTGGTCGATGGGTTTGATACCTTTGAAGCGCCTTATCAAGCGCGAGCCCAGATCGGTTTCTTACCCGAAGCGCCGCCGTTGTATCCTGAACTCAAAGTGATCGAGAACCTTCGATTTGTCTCGGCGATTAAAGGGCTCGATAAAGCGGCGATCGACGCCGTGGTCGAACGCTGTGAACTCGGTGAGGTCCTCAAGCAGCTGCAGAGTCAGCTATCCAAGGGCTTTCGACAGCGCGTAGGGCTAGCGTTAGCGCTACTTGGGGATCCACCCTTGCTCATTTTAGATGAGCCGACATCCGGTTTAGATCCTGCTCAAATTGAGGGGATGCGAGGATTGATTCGATCCCTTGGCAGCGATCACACGGTGTTGTTGTCGACCCATATCCTGAGCGAGGTTGAGGCTGTCTGTGATCACGTCCTTATGATCGATCAAGGTGAGCTGGTCGCCGATGCAAGCGCCCAAGAGTTGATCGACGAGCACGGGGATCTTCAGGCAGCTTTCCTGAGTCGCTGCGCTGCGCACCGTAAGGAGCGCTCATGAGGCAACGCATCGTCGCGATTATGAAGGTTGAGCTGCTGCGCCAGTTCACGACGCCCCTGGTGTACGTCATGGGATTTTTCTTGTCGGCGTTGAGCGGTTATTTTCTGATCGTTTTGGGTCGAAGCTTTATTGAACTCACTCTAAAATTTGGGGCGAATCCCGAGGCCGCAAACCTGCATTTTCACGAGCGCATCATCGCACCCTTGGTGCTCAATATTGAGTATTTGTTTGTCTTGATGATTCCCTTGCTGTGCATGCGGACCTTGGCTTCTGAGCGCGCTCAAGGGAGCTTTGAGTTGCTCGCTGCTTCATTAGTCCGCCCATGGGAGCTGATCTTAGGTAAGTTCTTAGCCCTGACAGTAGTGGTCGTAGCCTTGTGCGGTGTGGTGTGTTTAGAGCCGCTCATTCTAGCGGCTATCGCTGAACCAGGATCAGCTTTTGACTTCGGCGCGTTAGCGACCGCCATGATCGGTTTAGGTTTACTCGGCTGCGCTTTTGCTGCCGTCGGACTCGCCGCCTCGGCGCTGACTGAGAGTCCTGCGCTTGCGGCAGGCGGAAGCTTCTTATTTTTGCTCTTTGCTTGGGTGCTTCGTGTAGGCGGTCAAGGTGAAGGTTTCTGGGGGCAGTTGCTCCCCGCTTTGAGCCCGCTGACACGTCTTGAGAACTTTGCGATCGGCAGATTATCTGCCGCGGATATCGGCTACTTTTTAGTGCTCATTGCGCTGGCGCTGACGGTCGCTCTAAGAGGCGTTGATCGTCATCGGTGGCAAGGATGAAACCTCGTCATTCGATGGCCGGGCTGCTCGGACTGATTCTACTCCTATCGGCGCCTGTAACTTGGCTGACGAGTCTAGATGAGCCCAGTTTTGTGCTCGCAAAGCTCGTCTTTGGGTTAGGCGCCTTAGCGTATTGGGGTAGGGCTTTATTTCGTCACCACGATGGTGCGCTTTCCGGTCGAGGCGGGGTTCATTTATGGGTCAGCTTTCAGTGGATTGCTGCCTTAGCCGTAGCCGGAACCTTGGTGGTCAGCGTTCTTCATGAGCGGGCTTTGGTTTGGGACCTGACCTCAGAGCATGTCTACACGGTAGCCCCCGAGACCAAGGCGCTGCTTGAGCAGCTTGAAGAGCCACTGCGTATCGAAGCGTTCTACGCTCAAGGGCAGGGGCAGGGCCGAGTCCTGACGAAGCTTGTGGAGCAGTTTAGAAGCTCTGGAGCTAAGGTCGATCTCGACATCGTTGATCCGATGCGCAACCCGAAAAGAGCACAAATAGCGCTGATCAGCGCCGACTCACCGAAGTTGATTCTGCGTTATCAGGACCGAGAAGAGCGAGTCCGGTTGCCCACCGAGCAACAGCTGGCTCAGGGTATGAGCCGATTACTCGGGACTCAGCGTCAGGTTTTTTTGATTCGAGGGCACGGTGAAGCCGAGCTCAATGGAGAGGACTCGTCTGGTTTCGGTCGTCTGGCTCGAGAGCTCAGCGGCGAAGGCTTGCAGCTCGCCTATTTGGATTTGGCAAAAGAGGGGCGAATTCCCCAAGGAGCAGCTGCGCTGATTTGGCTGCGACCCAAAGCACCATTGTTGAGCAAGGAATTTGAAGCGATCAATCTGTACTTAGACACTGGCGGTCGCATGCTGGTGGCGACACAAGCCGGCTATACAGAAGCTGTTAATCCCCTGCTTGAGTCTCGCGGTTTGGTGATTGAACCAGGCGTTGTGATCGACCCTTCGGTGAGCGGAACGCCAGATGTACAAGGTCAGCCGGCTGCTATGATCGCTGCGTATACAGATCACCCCATCGTCGCTCGTTTAGCGGCGTCTGGCTTGCGTACGATGCTAACCCGAGCGGCGCCGATCGGCTTGAGGGGGACCCGTAAAGGTCGCCCCCACCCGCTCGCGGCGGCATCCCCTGAGAGCTGGATTGAAGCCGACGCGATGACCCGTGTCTGGCAGAACCCTTCTGAAAAGCAGAAGATTCCACCTATTCTTGCAGCGGTCTGGAGTCAGGACCAGAGCAAGCTTGAGGTTCGGCGCAGCGATGAGGCGCGCCTTGCGTTGGTTGGCGATGCATCGATGATGAGCAACGGTGGATTGGTTTATGCGGGAAATCGTAACTTGGTGCTCAATATGATGACGTGGTTGACCACCGCCCAAGATGAGCTTGAAATTACCGCGTCAGAGCGTCGTGTCTCTCGATTGTTTTTGACCCGCAAGGAGCGCTCTCGTTTACGGCTCATCGTGCTCGACGCGCTTCCGCTGATGATTCTGCTTCCTGGTCTAATCGTCTGGCGAAGGCGACAGGTCTGATGCAGTTTTTTAGTGCCCCGATCGCGCGCTCTTTGCTCTTTTCTGGCGTCGCCTTAGCCCTAGCGGTCTTTGCTTTTCAGCAGCATCGAGGTGGGCAAGCGCAACGCCAAGCGGATTGGGTAGAAGCCGAAGAAGACCGGTACTTCTCGGCTTTGTGTTTTGATGTCTTAACCGTCGATAAAGTTCGGCTTAGCGATCCAAAGGGGTCGGTAGAGCTGCGGTTAAAGGATCGCTGGCGTCATGCAGATGGACAGCCGGTTGAGGACGCTAAGCTGCAGATTATTTTAGCCCAGCTGCGCGGTCTTCAGGTGGAGAAGATAGAACCTCGACCCAAGGACGACGCGCTCGGGCTGAGTATACCCACACAAACACTCGAGGTTAGCTCGAGCCTGAACGATAAAACCTGCCGCCTGAGTTTAGGGCAAAAGCATCCGACCAAGCCGCTTTACGTTCTGCGCCGAACCGATGGACAAGACGACCTTGTGGGCTGGGCAAAGCTCAAGCCTTCAGGCGGACAACTGATCGATCTCAATGAACTTGCAGCAGTGACCATATTGCCGCTCAGAGCGGGTCAGATTGATGGGCTCTCAATTCAGCCGCAGGTTGGAAACTCTCCGTATCAAATCCGGCGCGCTCGTGGATTGTTTGTGCTCACCAAGGCTGGCGATGAGCAACGAGCGGACAAGGAGCTTGTCGAAATACTGCTCACGAAACTTGTAGGACTCAAGGGCGCTTTAGAACCCTCTAAGACGCAGCTGAGCGATCCTGATCTCGTGGTCGTTGTAGGGCATGCTCCGTTGAGCACACGATTAGAATTCTACCGTCAAAACGAAGCGCTTTTGATCGCTACTCAGGGTTTTGTGTTTAGCGCAAAAGAGCCCGATTTATCATGGTTACTTCGCTCGGCGGAGGCTTGGCGTGATCGCCAGTTGATCCATTACGATCGAGGGCAAACCCACAGCGTAGAAATTCATGATGGGTCGGGTCGAGTCTTTAGTTATCGACGAGAGCTTGGCTCGGGTGGAGCGGTCGATCGATGGTTTCAAGGCGAGCGACAGATTAAAGAAGCGCACCGGCTCGCCGGACTTCAATGGGATCTACATCAGCTACGCGGGGCGAGTATTGTCGATGAGCTTGACGCTCTTGAATGCGGCGCGCTGTGTAGCCGGGTGGTGGTGCGTGATGCGAAGAAACGAACCCTCGTTGATTTGTCACTGGATCGACAAGGCAGCGAAGTTCTAGCTCGGGCTGGAAAGAGCCTGGTGATGCGGATTGAGGCATCGCAAATCGCGCACTGGCCTTTTGAACAATTGAACTAAGTACGTCGCTGTGACGTTTCATGGGGTGCGAGGCGAACTCGCGAGGTCACAACCCATGAGCCAGATCATCAGCGCACAAGGTAACGTTTATCGTTGTTTGACCAAAGACCAGAACCGCTTGGTCTTGGTAGGCGTCGCCGAGAGGCGAGCAGGGATCGTTCGTTTGAGCTCGCCCTTGCCTGGGCGAATCAAAGAGCGCCTGAGCGGGCGCCGATGGACGCTGGCTTATGTCGATCAATCTGAAGGACTAAGTTACTATCAACGAGGATAGCTTAGGCTACTCGTCGCGCTTAGGTAATACCACCCGACGATCCGGAAAGCTTCGAGCGCCTTGCTGAAGGCTCGGCTCAAAGCCTGCCTCTCGAATTGCGCGCTCTGCGTCCAGTAGCGTAGGGAAGATAATATAGCTGTCACCACCCGGATGGATGTGACGGTCCACTTTTCCGTGAAAGGCGTGGAGGCTTGCGGGAACGAGGTAACCACGACCTTCGGCGCGGTGCGGATGAATCTCCACAATCGAATGCAAGATAAGCTCCTGAGTCCGGTATCGAACGTTCGGGCGATGCTCCATCACTTTGAATCCTCTGTGTCAACAAACATCGCGGTGCTCATGTCGGTTTTTTACACGACGAAATGATCGTCCAAGGTGAGCGATAGGCCGCTTCGAACCTCAGACCAGTTCAGACGCTTTTTTCCATCGAGCTGGAGGCTGTGAACCGCTAAGACACCGTCTTCACAAGAAACCCACAGCCCACCACGGTCGCAACGGATTATTTTCCCTGGTTTTTCAGCATCTAAGTCCGGAACAACAGAAGCAGACCAGATCTTAAGACCGATGACTTTATCACGCTGGACTAAGGAGCAACGCAGCCCTAAACGAGGGTCGAATGCTCTGCTTTTCTGCTCCCAAGACACTGCTTTTCCGAGAAAGTTGATATGACCTTCGCTGCGTTGAATTCGATGGGCATAACAGGCGTCATGCTCATTTTGATGTTGTGGCTCGAGCTCGCCTGAAAATGCGGCGCGCAGCGATTCCGAGGTTAGCTGGGCAGCTTCGAGGGCGAGCGCATCAGCGAGGCTCCCCGCATTGTGTCCGGTCGTTGAGATCTTTCGCTCAGCGAAGACCGGCCCAGTATCAAGACCGACCTCCATTCGCATGAGCTGAACGCCGGTCGTTTGATCCCCGGCTTCGAGGCATCGCTCAATGGGCGCTGCGCCGCGCCAGCGCGGCAGCAAAGAGCCGTGCAGGTTGAACCAGCGATCGGGGCAGGCGCTCAGGTGTGGCGCTTTGATGATTTGTCCGTAGGCCATCACCAGGCAAAGGTCAGGCTGATAGCGCGCTAAAATTTCATCACCTTGATCGCCGGCAAAGCGATCAGGAATAGCGACCTCAAGGTCCATGGTCTGAGCGGCTTGATGGACAGCGCTTGGCGAGATTTTACGCCCCCTCCCCCGCCTTGAGGGAGGCTGCGATACCACACCGACTAGGTCCATATGCTCAAGCTCTAAACAAGCCTGAAGCGCAGGAACAGCGATCGGCGCGGTCCCTAAAAAGAGTAGTCTTGGATTGCTCAACTAGGCGCTCTTGATCGTTTTCATGGCTAAACGAATCTGTCGCGCTCTGCCTCGGTCGTGCATCCGCTCAGGAAAGACCACACCGTTGAGGTGGTCGATTTCATGTTGGATGCAGACCGCCATGAGGTCCCCAGCGCGGACCTGCACGGTTTCACCGCGTAGGTTATGATAGACGACCTCGATCTGTTCTGCGCGCTCGACTTCACCGACTTCACCCGGAACGCTCAAGCAGCCCTCTTCCCAGATTAACTCGCCCTCTCGCTCGATGATCTCGGGGTTGATCATGACATGGGGTCCGAGCGCTGGATTTCGAGTCTCTCCGGGCTCTTCTTCGCCGGGTAAAGGGTTGAGATCGACAACGATCATGCGCTTGGTAATACCGACTTGATTTGCGGCGAGACCGATCCCGCGTGCGGCGACCATGGTCTCAAGCATATCGAGCGCTAGCTGTTTGATGTCCTCATCGATCTGCTCAATAGGTTCGGCTTTGGTGGCTAAGATCGGCTCAGGCCAGATCAGAATTGTTCGCAGGGCCATTAGCGCTCCACCAGTTTTGGGTTAGCGCTTCGGTATTGAGCCCGTAAATCCGGGTCAAGTAGAACCTCGCGAGCTTCTTCGAGTTCTTGGTAAGCCTCAGCGAAGCGGGGGTGGTTGGTGTGCAGATGCAAGCGCAGTAAGCTCACTCGAGCTGCAAAGGCGCGGTGAACCTCTGTGGCGCTGTGCGCTTCGGCTAGACCAAGGACGGTAAAGTAATCGCCAGAGCGAATTTGCCGCAAAGCGCGCTCGAACGTTTGGTCGGGGCGATGACTCTTCTGGATCGCTGAGACCCCGACCTTGATCAGCTCGACTTGACCGATAGCTAGCGCCGCTAGGCAGCCCGAGCGCACATCGTGAATCGAGACCCCGCTTGCCGTCGCTAGCTCAAGCAGGCTGCGCCTACCGTCGGAGCTATGCAGCGCATCTCGCCCGGGTAAGCCGTCTGGTAATGGGGTCGTCACGAGGACCGGAACCGCATCGTCTCCACCCACTAAGGCGATCCAGATGCTCGCTTGAACCAAGCTCTCACACAGCGTGATCAAGCGCGAGACCATATCGACTTGGCTAACAGCAACAGCATGCTCCAGCCCCATCTCAGGATGAAACTCGGCATGCCCACCTGGTGCGTTGGTACAACGAAGCAAGATACGCTCGGCTGTATCTTGCGCGAGTTTCTGAATCTCTCCAGAGGCTCGAACCCCTTCACGCGACAGCACTGACGCTGCGCTAGCGTGCCGTCTTTGCATCAGGTGGCGAACGCCTGCGAGCTCCTTTTGATCAATCCAGCTTTGGGCGAAAGCCGCCTGAAGCAGGTCGTGATCAAAGCTGCCGCTGTGCATCGCCTTGAGTCGCCCTTCCTCCAGATGCAGCACGATCGATTCGTGCTCACTTCGCCACGTAATTCGACCGCTGACACGCTCCTTGCCGCATCGAGCCAGTACACCGAGTAATCCGGTCGAGCCGAGCTGCCCAAGTGAGCTGATCGGCGCACGCGGCTTGGGACTAGCCGGCATCAGCTGCTCGCCAATTTGAGTAAGCGATGATGAGCGCTTGGGCGCATCGGCTGCTCCGCCCCACCCCTCATCCTGAGGACCGTCATCTCCCCAGGCGCTCGAAGTATCTGAGGATTCACCCCAGCCTTCATCGCTCGATGCCTGATCGGTCCACCCTTCTTCGTTGGTGTTCCAGTCGCCATCGCTTTGAGCTTCATTGCCCCAAGCGCTGCTGTCTTCCTCTTCGTCCCATCCTGCGGTTGCGGGCTCGTTCGATTCGACCGCCTCATCCAGACCCCAGGCTGCATCAGCCTCGAGATCTTGATTGTTTTCAGGGCGCTCCTCAGTCCAGTCTAAAGCGTCAGGTGTTTCTTTTCCGGATTTTACGGACAGTTTTTCTACTTCTTCTGGTTGTTTTAATCCGAATAAGTCCTCTGGCTGATCGGCTGGACCGTCGTCGGTGCTGAGCGCTTCAGCGGGCTCGCTGTCTTCAGCGCTAGCCGCTGCTTGAATCGGCTCCGGGGTCGCCACCATCGACTCGTCAGCGGATTCATCAGCGAGGTCCTGCTCACTAGCCTCTTCAGCCTGTAGGTTCTCGACCCTCATGTCCTCATCGCTTTGATCTGACTCACTCAAGGCTTCTGGGGCGTCGGCGCTGTCCGGTTGCACAGCTAAGCTTTGAGGCTCAATATTGGCTTCTTCGGCAGGCGCAGAGTCGGCGTCGCTTGACGTTTCTTCTTCTTCGTTGGTCTGCCCGAGCTCATCGATCTGTGGAGCTCGAATGGCTGCCTCAAACACGTCATCGGGTTCGTCGGCTCGTTGATCATTAGGCTCCAAGAGCGCATCGCCTATTGTCGAACTTTGATCATCGAACGGCGCGCCGCTGATGGGGTCTGTGGTAGCGCGTGAATCGAAGCCCTCACTGATCTGCGCTGGAGACTCTGCCGGCTCTGATCGAGTGATCTCTGGTGTGATAAATCCGCGGCTTTGGATTAATTCACGTTCGCCATCATCAGGTGATGTGAGGTTAAGAAAGCGGCGTAAGTGATCCCAGAGCTCAGCAAGGATTAGGGGAGAAGGAAGATAATGATCAGCGCCAAGCGCTAGCGCTTCGGCGCTGCTGCTCAAGCCGCCAACGATGGTGACCGGTAACAGATCATTACCGCCCCTGCGTCTAAGCTCGCCGATCCATCGGTCCAGATGTTCAGCCCCAGCAGCCCCAGCGATCAACACCGCTTGAGCCAGTTCGCCGTCGCTTGGAACATGATCAAATGTTTCAACAGCCGGCCCGAGCAGATCCACCGCGCTGCGCATGGATTGGGCGCTGGTTGGGTCGGGATCAATGATCCACAGCAGTTGACTCATCTAAATTAACTCCGCTGGATCAACATCAATCGCAATGCGGATTCCGGCTCGACGTCCGTTTGCGCATGAGGTTGCAATTCCATCCAACCAAGCTTGCAAAGACCTTGCCGTTTTGCTCGTCGCCATCACCTGAAATCGATAACGACCGCGCAAGCGCTCGATCGCCGCCGGAATAGGACCGAAAATTTCGACACCACTTAGCCGATACGATGCCAACTCAGCGCTTAGACTCTGCGCGCTTTGGGCGTCTTCGTGCTCGCAGCGAATCATCACGGCTCGCCGAAACGGCGGGAGCCCTAGCGCCTCACGCTGTTGGAGCTCATCGGCTAAAAATCCTGGCGCATCGTAGTTGACCGCCGCTTGGATCGCACGATGATCCGGATCAAAGGTTTGAAACAGCACGCGCCCCGGGCGCTCCGCTCGACCCGCTCGCCCGGCGACCTGAGTTAAAAGCGCAAAGGAGCGCTCCGAGCAACGCGGGTCGGGAATTCTTAAACCTTGATCGGCGCAGATCACTCCGACCAAAGTAACACCAGGCAAATCATGACCTTTCGCCAGCATCTGTGTACCGACGAGCAGATCGATCTCTCCGTCGGCCATGGAGCCTAAAATCTTTTCGAGTCGTTGAGTTGAGCGCGCCGTGTCACTGTCTAAACGGGCAACTCGAGCCTTTGGGAAGCGCTCACGGCATGCGGTCTCGAGCTGTTGTGTCCCCACCCCGGTATCGCTCAGCGCAGAAGAGTTGCAGTCCGGACATCGGGTGGGTGCAGGTTGCATGAGTCCGCACCAGTGGCAGATCGAGCGCCGATTGCGATGAACGACCATAGGGACCGAGCAGTCGGTGCACTGATGTCGATGCCCACAGTCCAAACACATGACCGTAGGCGCCCACCCTCGACGGTTGAGCAGCAGCATAATTTGTTCGCCGCGAGCGAGCGTTTCATCGATCGCCTGGCACAGCGCTTTGGACAAAGGATATTCAGATTTATGGCGTAAATCGACGACTTGAATTGCCGGCAATGTGGCGCCGGTGGCGCGCTGGTCAAGTCGATGCAAATGGGTGGTGTGCTGGCCGGTTTGCGCGCGGTGATAGGTTTCAAGGCTCGGTGTTGCGGAGCCCAAGACAACGGGGATGCCTTCTTGCTTTGCTCGATAGATAACCAGGTCGCGACCGTGATAACGAAAGCGGTCACTTTGCTTGTAGCTGCTGTCATGCTCTTCATCGACGACCACCAATCCCAACCTGGGCATGGAGGCAAAGACAGCCGAGCGAGCGCCGATCACGACCGCCGCCTCACCCCGCTGCGCGCGATACCAAGCGCTTCGCCTAGCGCCGTCGCTCATCGCCGAGTGAAGCACCGCAATCTGGTCACCAAAACGAGCCGCAAACCGACGAACCATCTGCGGTGTTAGCGCAATCTCAGGGACCAAAACCAGTGCCTGTTTTCCTTGGTCTAAAACGGCCCTTATCGCCTGCATGTAGACTTCGGTTTTACCCGAACCGGTGATGCCGAAAATTAGGTGTTGGCTAAAGCCTTTGGCGCTCGAAATAGCGTCAACGGTGGCGCGTTGTTGGTCGTTGAGTTTGAGGGGTTGATCTCGTGTCGTTAGGCTTTGATCAACCCACGACCTCCATTCGATTTCGATGGCGTTTTTTGCTTCTAAAGCGCGCAGTAAACGCCGCGTGCCTGGGCGCCGCTCAAGGGCTGAGATCGGTTGCCAATCACCGAGTTTATACAGGGTCTCAAGCAGAGCATGTTGGGCCTTGGCTCGAGCGGGAAACTCATCGGGGTGTGTTCGCGCTCTTAGCCACTCGATACGGGGCTCTGGTTTGCTTTTTGAGGCTTTAGTTTGAGTCTCAACTGCGCCGCTTTTGAGCAACCGAACCAGGCTTTGGTCATCGAGTGATTTAGCCTCGATCTGACCCTTGTCTTCAAATTCGGGTTCGAGGTGAAAAAATTCGAGCGGTAAGGGCTCGTCGGGTCGGCGAAGCAAGGTCTTAACCATGCCGATACTCAAGCCTGCGGGAAGCGCACTACGGAGCGCGTCTGCGGGCTCACTTCGGTACCAACCGATAGCAAAACGAAGCGTCTTAACCAGGCCGGAATCGAGCACAGGGGTTTGGTCGAGAAGGTCCAGTATCGGTTTGAGTTTTTGGTCTTTGGAGGGCGTTTTAATCGCTAAGATCATGCCGGTCGCTCGGCTGTTTCCTAAGGGGACCAACACGCGACAGCCGATTTGTGCTTGGACGCCTTCTGGGAGCGCATAATCCAGCAAGCGCCCAACCGGACGCTGAACGGCAACTTCAGCGCAAAGCGCTGACGTACTTTTCGAGTGATCAGCCGAGGTCATCGCTCCAGTTCATCAAGCACGCGTTGGCGCATGGATGCATTGCCGTGGTCTAACGCGCAGCGAAGACCGGCGATCAAAAGGCCCTCGGGGTCACCGGCATCAAATCGCCTCGACTGGGGAACGAGGCCGAGCATTCCGTCGCCATCGGCTAAGCTTTGGAGCGCGTCGGTCAGCTGGATCTCACCGAGCGCGCCGCTGCCTTGATGGCGCAAGAGATCAAAAACTTTGGTGGGTAAAACATAGCGACCGGTAATGGCGTAGGCGCTTGGAGCGTCCGCCGGCTCGGGTTTTTCAACCAAGCGATCGATGGTCATGAACTCACCCTTCCAGGATCCACCGACCATGCCGTATTTACGGCTCTGTTCTTCAGGGACTTTGAGCAGGCCGATCACCCCTTGCTCAGGGAATTGGTCGCTCAAAGCGATGAGATCACCAAGCGCGGGTGGGGTTCCGAGGTAGAGATCATCAGGAAGCAGCACCGCAACTCGATCGCCTCGGCTTCCGGGTTCGCCGCACAAAACGGCGTGCCCTAGACCGCGAGCGTCGCCCTGCCTGACCTCGATGAACTCAGCAGAGCGAGCGCGTGCAACGATCGCTTGGGCTGGAATATCTTTCCCGCCGCCGCTGAGGATCGACTCCAAATGCGGGTGACGATCGAAGTGATCCATCAAGCCTGATTTACCGCGACCGCTCACCAAAACGATGCGCTGAATTCCTGCGGCGATAGCTTCTCCGACCACCCATTCGATGCTCGGACGATCGAAAACAGGCAGAAGCTCTTTAGGGACAGAGAATGACGCTGGGAGCATTCGAGTGCCCCATCCAGCCGCCGGAATGATTGCAGTAGTAACAGTCATGGACTTGACGCCTCGTGTTTCGCTGGTGATGGCAAGAGTGGAGATGACACGTGCCCCTTTATGGACTCTTGCTCGCCGCGGCAACGGCTTCTGGTTTCCCCTTCGCGGGGGGCGGCAGTTTAATGGGCGCCCAGTTCCCAAGCGCCCACGCTCATCCAGGGGCTGTTATCTGGGCGCCGCGCTATCTTTTGGTGACCAGCCTTAATCGGCGCTGGCCCTCTCCAGACTTAGACGTTGAAACGACCGCACTGGATCCTGGCCGAGGAGCCTTGGGCGCGAGCGTTGGCGCGCGTTACCGTTATGAGGGCGGTGAACAACATTTGCTCGGCGGGTCGCTGGCTTTAGGTCTGAGACTAGGGGGTGGTTTTGGGCTGGGGGTAGCGGGCGCTTATGACCCCGAGATCAAGTGGTCGGATACGCTTCGATACGGCTTGAGTTATGCGGGCTGGCAGCGCGCAACATCGACCGGGACGCGACCGGGCTTAGTCGTTGCGCTCGATTACGACTCAGGTTTGGTCGCTGCAGAGCGATGGCGTGGAAGCTTAGCGCTGAACCCGATCGACAGCCTGCGTCTGGTTTGGGACCATCGGCTCGACGGCAGTAATTTGGTCGCAGCAGGGTACCGTCTCGGCAGC
>Ga0315321_10002106_pt1 | contig 15495 bp, 10 predicted proteins | sample M180m21515metaG_FD_203464 | JGI IMG/M metagenome (GOLD analysis project Ga0315321, IMG submission 203464) | Ammonia-oxidizing marine archaeal communities from Monterey Bay, California, United States - M1 80m 21515 | ecosystem: Environmental > Aquatic > Marine > Intertidal zone | place: USA... | reverse complement strand
CAAACGGAATCCGAAGCTAATAGCGTACAAGCGCGTGCAGGAGGGTCAAGCCCCGGACAACGCCACCAAAAGTTCAATCTATTCACCAATTATGCTTTTACGGAGGGTGCACTGGCTAATTTTTCAATCGGTGGTGGAGCACGTTACCGTAGTGGAGCAACCTGGACTCAAACCTCTACATTGGGGCTGCAGGAATTCAATGGCATGACCATCTTTGACCTGGTCGGCGGTTACGATACTGAGATGTTTGGTATACCAGTTCAGTTACAGTTGAACATCAGAAATCTCTTCGACAAAGATGATTTCTCAGTTGTTCGCCTTAGCAACGCCGCAAGACCCGATGGCGGTTTCGACGTATTCAAATATGTCCACACACCAGGACGCGACATTCGCCTAAGAGCCAGATTTAAATTCTAGAAGTAGTTCTAAGTTAGTTTGATATAATAATAGGCGGTACAACTGAGGTTGCACCGCTTTTATTATTTGGGCACTTTGATTTTTATCGTTTTCAGATTGCGGAGGTCAAAAAATCATTTGGCCGATTCCGCATCAATGCATTGCAGATTACAGGAGAAGAACTTAAGGATTAGACAAAATACATTATGAATAAGACTACAAGTGATCGACGGAAATTTGTAAAATCCACGGCGGCAGCCAGCGCTGGGCTGCTGATAATGCCTAGCGGATCGCTGTTTGGCCAGTCCGCGGCCAGTAATAAGCTGAATATCGCGCTCATCGGTTGCTGGGGCCGCTCCAGACGCCATCGAAGCATGCTTCAAAAAGAAAACGTTGTAGCCATCTGCGATGTGAATGCATTCGTTCTGGCGGCTACTTCAAAGGAATTCCCCGGCGCTAAGCTCTACAAGGATTGGAGAAAATGCCTGGACCAAAAAGACCTTGATGCGGTCGTCTGCTGCACCCCTGACCACCATCACGCGTTTGTATCCATATGGGCCATGAACCGCGGGCTGCATGTTTATTGCGAAAAACCTCTCGCTAACAGCATCCAGGAAGCGCGTATGGTTCGCGATACCTATCTAAAAAACAAAGACAAACTGGCTACCCAATGCGGCACACAACACCACGCAGAACCAAACTATGCACGCATACGCGAACTCATCCAGGATGGCGCCGTTGGCAATCTCAAGGATGTCCACGCCTGGACCAACCGCACACACAATATAACGGGATACTTACCCGAAAGCGGCTCCGCTCCAGATCACATTGATTGGGATCTCTGGATAGGGCCTTCACCGATGCACCCATTTAACCCACGCTACTTTCAGGCTCAATCGCAAGTAAGCGTTGTTCTGGCTGGATCGAAAAAAGGCGATACAAGTTATCTCCACCCCGATAGCAAAAAATGGCCTTTAGGCAGAAACTGCCTTTCATGGAATATGTTCCGTGACTTCGGCAACTGGCAAATCGGCGACATGGGCAGCCATACCATGGACCTCGCTTTCGGTCCGCTGGACGCCGACCTCCCGACTTCCGCTCAAAGCAAAGGCGATCCTTACAATCCAGAAATATCGCCTTCCAATATGAGTTCCACCTGCATCAATCCAGCCAATAGCTGGCGTGATGAAATACGTGTCACTTGGCACCAGGGCGGCAGCATGCCAAAATCACCTCTGAACTACCTTGACCTCTCAAAGATTGACCATGGCGCCCTGTTTAAGGGCGACAAGGGTTTCCTCATCTGCGATTTCAAGACACGCTTGGTTATTCCTTATGGCAAAGCTGCCGACATGACCTACTTTGAGCCACGCAAGAAAGATGAACTTATCCCGGTTATGGATGGCTTCCAGGAGGAATGGACAAATGCCTGCAAGACGGATCTTAAAACCACCTGCAACTTCGATTATTCTGGTATCCTGATTGAGCAACTCCTGCTGGGTCTTGTCGCCTACGACGTGGGCGAGAAGCTCGAATACGATGCCAAAAAGATGGAAGTGACAAACAATCCTGAAGCCAATCGTCACCTTAGCAAGAAGTACCGCGAAGGTTGGGTATTGAACGGATAAAGGGCGCCATCCCGCGCTTCGCCCTGCGGCTTCGCAGGATTTACTGGATAAGCACGGGCGTGGAGATGCCGACCGGGATGGGAGATAGAAAGATGACATGGGAGCAGTTGTCAGTCGTGAGTGATCACGCTAACGTTTCCAGTGTAACCATTGTACCGAACGAAGAGACACATTCATTTCCTATCAACAATGCCTTCGCCCGGCACTTCTAAATTGAACTTCTGATAATGAAACACCTACCGCTTTTCACCCTATTTATTGCAGTCACGATTGCAGCCTCCTCCTATGCAGCCGAAAGGCCCAACCTGGTCTTCATCATCGCAGACGACTGTACCTACCTGGACATGGGGGTCTACGGCGGGCAGGCTAAAACGCCCACTCTTGAGAATCTCGCCAGAGAGGGAATGCAGTTCTCCCGCTGTTTCCAGGCCGCACCGATGTGCTCTCCCACGCGGCACAATATCTATACAGGTATCTACCCGGTAAAATCCGGCGCTTGGCCCAACCACACCCGCGTCTACCCAGGCACTAAATCAATAGCGCATTATCTAGGCGATGCCGGCTACCGAGTGGCATTGTCAGGCAAAACTCATATCTCACCCGAAGAGTCCTTTCCGTTCGAGTATTCCGGAGAGTTCCGAGCTGCTGATCCTTTTAAAGATGATCCCTTTCCGACCATCGAAAAACTCCTTACAGATTCCAAAGAAGGCGGTACACCGTTCTGTCTGTTTGCCTGTTCCAGCGAACCACATACGCCTTACAACAAGGGTGATGCCTCCGTATACGATCCAGCCAAACTCAAGCTGCCGCCAACTTTTGTGGATACAGCTAATACGCGGCAGGAATACGCCAAGTACCTCGCTGAGATCACCTACTTCGATGCCCAATGTGCCGCTCTGCTTAAATTGCTCGATAAACACGAGCTGACCCAAAACACCCTCGTCATGGTCGTCTCCGAACAGGGCTCTGGTTTCCCCTTTGCAAAATGGACTTGTTTTGAGCTAGGACTCACCTCCGGCATGATTGCGCGTTGGCCCGGTACGATAGCGGCGGGCTCCCAGTCAAACGCTCTCGTCGAATACGTCGACGTCACTCCCACCTTCCTCGACGCCGCCGGATTGGAAACTTCCGACACGATGGACGGGCGTTCGTTCTTGCCCGTCCTCACAGGCGAAAGCGCGGAGCACAAGAAATACACCTTTGGCCTGCAGACGACCCGCGGCATTGGGGAAGGATCCGAGAACTTCGGCGTCCGATCTGCCGGGACCAAAACCCACCGTTATATCCGCAACCTCAATCATACCGAAACATTCAAGAACTTCGTCACCCGCCCAGGTGGCGACAAGGCCGATTTCTGGATGTCGTGGATCGAAAAGGCAAAGGCTGGCGATGCGCTCGCCTTGGCCATGACCCAGAAATACCAGCACCGCCCCGCCGAGGAACTCTATGATGTGGAGAATGATCCCCATTGCCTCAAGAACCTGATCGATAATCCGGAATACGCTGAGCTCAAGGGAGACCTGTCCACTCAGCTGGATGCCTGGATGATATCGCAGGGGGACAAGGGGGCCGCCACGGAGGCCCTGGCTCACACCCGCAATAAAAAGTTCAAGGAGAACAAGCGGCCCTAATCACAGAGAGGGACAAGCTAATTTCTGGGGGCAAGAATTTGTTTTATTTTTCTATCTAACCCCGAAAACCAGATCGCACACGAAATGCTATTTCGCACGGAACGTCTCACTCAAAATCAAATCCACGAAGAGATCTTGAAAACCTTTATTGTTTTCTAAATTGGTTTTAACAATGCCTTCTATTTCTTTGACTTCTATATAACTCGGTTCTCTCCCGGTCGCATAGATCATTAGTTTTACAGCAAGACATTTCGAAAACAGGTCAATATTCGTTACCATCCAACGCTTGAGCCCTATTACATCCTCAACCGTTGACCCATCTTGTAGCGTTGCCGATGCATCAATAATCCTTTCCGAATCTGGCCACTTGTCACGCCAACGGCCAACTGGATCGAAATTTTCCAAGACGAAACCCAGAGGATCAATTTTCTTGTGACACTTCATGCATGAGCTGTTTTCCGTGTGAGCTGCCAATACATCCCTTGGCGTTTCCGCGCCTTGCGTATCAGGAGTCAGGGCCGGCACATTCGGCGGCGCTTCCGGGACGGGTGACCCTAGAATATTTTCAAGAAGCCACACACCTCGAAGAACAGGCTGCGTGTCTACACCATTAGCCGTAGCAGTCATAACCGCCGACATGCCAAGAAGACCGCCATAACGACCATCGCGCCTTAATGTGATTCTCTGAAATTCGTTCTCACTGTCTTTATCGTCTATATTCTTTTCATTTTTTACCTTATAGATTCTATCGGCAAATCTAGGTGTGGTAAACGTAAAATCGGGATCTATAAAATCAGTCATAGGCCGATTTTCCTTAAGCATCGCTGCGAAAAAATGCTCAACCTCTCGTTTTGCCAAATCGATATCGTCTGCTGTGAAATCAAATTTTGGATCTGGCATAATCGAATTCAAGCGCTTCGTATCCAACCACTGACTAGTGAAGCTTTGCACCAAAGGACTCTGCGCATTTTTTGGAAGCAGTCTCAGTGATTGTTCCTTAAGGATTTCGGAGTCCGATAATTTTCCAGCTGCCGCCAATTCAACAAGCATCTTATCAGGTGGTCCTTGCGTCAAAAAGTAGGACAACCTCGTCGCAATATCATAATCATTCGTTGGACCTTCATCTAATTTGCGATACAGAAACCTTGGCGACATCAGTATGCTGCGAACCAATAGGTGAAGGCCATCTTCATATGAATGCCCCTTTGCCCAATGCTCAGTGGCAATTTGCAAATAGGCATCAATCGTGTGACTCTCAACAGGTCTTCTAAATAGCTTAGGCAAGAGTTTCTCTAGGATGTCACTGGCGTTTTTTTCTTTGGTTTGTCCTCTATTTCGAACACCAAACAAACGCTGTTGCCTATCCTTGATCGCCTTGTCTTTGGGGCCATCAACCAATCGAAGAGGTCCTTCAACACTAAATCCATGAAGGTCTAATGCGGGACCCTTTTCAAAATAATCATAGACAAAAGCCTCACCAAGAACGTTTCCCTGATGAGCAAATAATGCGATCAATTCTTCGGTTTGAGCTGAGTCCATAGTAGCATGGCTCATGTCCAAATTCTTATCCTGTTTAGCTTTCTTAAACCGCTCCCAACCCGAGATTCCTCTTAAATCACCATAGTTAAATAAAGTGCCTTCTTTCGCATCGTGACTATTATCAAGAATAACTTTTTGCCATGCAGCTAGTACACGTTTATCGTTCTCAAAACGTTTACGAACATGACTACCAAAATCCCCATTCTGTCTTCCGCCGTAACTCAATGGGGAATTATTCCAATGGAACAAAATCGTCTCACCTTCATACAGCTCAGCTTCGAAGGAAACCTCCATGGGAGTTTCTGAAGAAACGCTTATCGTTTCCAAAAGACGAAAACGATTAACTCGGGCCCGTTCCCCTACCCCCAAATCTCTCGCTCGTAGCTCTAATAACATAGGACCTTCCTTCATCAGATTCCTTGACCTTGGAAGAAAGCTCGAAGCGCTCACCGTTATCTTATAAACTCCCGATGAATTGATCATCATTCGCTTCGGCCAACTGCAACTGCGCATAATTTCAGTACCACTCGAGGCAAACCTCAACGCATTATCGTATTTGGCAGCCGCCGCATAATTCGCCACCATATCATTTGGTCCCACTACCCTGATTGACGATTCTGGAGACGCCTTCTCCACTGGAAAAAGTGTTTCCGCCACTTGATTTGCAATATTGAAATAGGATTCTAATAGAGTTGGAGACAGAATAAGTCCATCACCTGTATTATTAAAGCCATGACGAGTCGAATCCTCAGGAAAACCAAGGGGTACTTTATATTTGGGAAGATCGAAACGATTGCGGATTGTGTTTTGGTATTCCGCCTTGCTCAAGCGACGTGCCAATGTGCCTCCAAAAGATGTGTTTTCAGTTAGTGACGCATCCAGCCAGTCGATTAAGGCGGCGCGTTCTGCTTCGCTTGGTTGATCTTCGTCTTTTTCTTCCTCTGGAGGCATGAGCCCTTCCTGTAACATGGACAATGCATCTAACCAGAGGCTACGCTCTTCCTTTTTGCTCCAGTCAATGGAATCGCGGTCAAGGTTCACATCGCCCTCCATCTCCTCCTCGTCGTGGCAATTCAAGCAATAGCTGTTGAGAAGCTCGTAATGCGTATCCGAAATCAGGGACCCGTCGTTCGCGCTCAAGCTTACTGTTGCTAAAGTTGCTATCAGCAGGTTGAGCGGATTCTTACTTTTCATTGGACGAATAAGTGATCTAAATTGCGATCGGCCAAGTTCAAATCAAGATCAGTATCGCGAAAATAAAATGTGTATCTATCATACAAATACACTATTAAGGCTGCTGCTGGCATTTGAAAAACTATTCACTTTCACACCCATCTTATCCATAAGGGTGATATAGAGGTCTCCAAGTAGATATCTATCTCTATCAAGAGATAAATGACTTCCATGGGCAAATCCACCACCCGCGACCAAAGCTGGCAGGTTGTCATTGGCATGCCTACTGGCGTCTCCCATTCCTGTCCCTAAAAGAACAACAGTGCTGTCAAGCAAGGGATTCCCATAAGCGTCTTTCTTTTCCTTCAGTTGAGTTAAGAAATCATTAAATATCGTCATAAGCTTATATTCAATTTTTAGCAAATCACGAATCATATCCGGATCGTTTCCATGGTGAGACAAACTATGATAACCCGTCTTCAATGTTTCACCATTAATTGTGAACACTGAGCCTAAACCTCCTAGCATCAAGGTGATCACCCGAGTGGATCCTGTTTCAATAGCCAAGGCCATAAGATCGTACATCAAAGGTGCCGCTTCCAACATCAGGCTTGCAGAAACCGCGTCTTTTCCTAATTCTGGAAGCTTATAATCTGTTTGGGCAATCACATCATCAATAGAAACAATTTTTTGATTGATCCGCTTCTCAACTGAACGCAGGGAATGAAAATATTCCTCCAACTTATTGCGATCCGCTTTAGAAACATTGTTTTGTAAATGCTTCGCATCCGCCAGAACATAATCGAGAGCACTCTTCCCACTACGAAGGATATACTCCGTACGGTCTTTATCTGATTCCGAAACAAAAAGTTGACTGTAAAGAACGCTGGGCCGGCGCATCATGGGCAAAGGAATTTTCTGTTTAGTAAAACTCATAACACCTCCCTGGTCTTCCACTCCTCCAACGGCGAGTTGCATAGAGGGAAAACGACTCTTCTGCCCGATCTTGTCGGCAATCATTTGGTCGAGCGAATAATCTCCAGCAGTTCCGCAAAGAAAATTGGGCCAGTGGTGGTGACCATTACTAGCTCTATGATCAAGCCCAGAGAAAATCGTAAAATCGTTTCGATGCGCTGCAATGGGTTCAATAAGCTTCGGTAGAGCGTAATTCTTTCCCACCTGACTGGGGTAGAGATCTTCTCGGTGCCAACCAAAAAAACTGCCTATAGCCACAAAGGTCTTCGCCTGCTTCGTTGGGTTTTCGCTTTTGGCAAATGACTCCAAATAGGGCAATCCAATTGCTGCCATCGTGGAGGTCAAAAAACTACGACGGTTTAGGATCCTCATCGTTTATGCATTTATGTTCAGGGCCGAGTTCCGACACCAATTAAAACTACAATCAGAATAGCTATTTATTGCAAACAAAAGATTTAGCGGCCTATTGACCCCAAAACAATAGACTTTTTAGTCAACAGTTGATCATGGAGGCCTATTAATCTGTGTGCTTTTACCTTACCGCGCTTCCCGGATGCGGACACTGCGGAATTCGATCCGGACTTCCTTACTTTGCAATCCGATATGACCGTCTTTGCGAAGGAGACCTGGATGAGACTCCTTCACCTCATCGGAAAAACTGGTCAGATCAACATCCTGAACCACTTGATTTTCGATACTTACACGGCAGCGCGTGCCAACACAGCGCACGTTCATACGGTGCCATTCGCCCGGTGGTTTCGACGCATCAAAGGCTGGAGGGGCGACCGTGTAGAGGGCGCCCAGGTGGCGATCGGGGGTAAGCTTCTTTTGAAGACCCGAGTCGGACATGTCGGCAATCTGTATTTCATTGCCCAGATAGGCGGGACTCTTTTCCACCAGCGGGGTACGGAAGAAAACACCGCCATTACATCCCACTTCGAATCGAAATTCTACCTCTAGTTCAAAGTTATCGAACACACGCTCGTGCGCGATCCAACTTGCGTTCCCCTTTTTCCGACCCGTGTTGACTAGCAATCCGTTTACCACCTTCCAGTTGGCCGATGTGCCATTGACCCCACGCCAACCCGTCAGGTCCTTGCCGTTGAACAGTGGAATCCATGAACCATAGTTTCCGGCGGCTTTCAGGCTCAACAACGGCATCAGTGTCATACCGCCTACGGGGAAGACAATATTTCCAATGAATCGTCGCCGGGAAATATCCATATTTTCTATGTTGTTATTTAAACTAACTATCATCGAACGAAGCCTATCTATATATAGAATAACAGTATCCTGATTTTGGCAAGTTTGAGTTTTCAAACGTAAATTTATGATCGCGTATCCAATAAAAATGTACCATTTCGGATATGGTACGATTAGTCGAAATCTCGTCACTCAATAGGACTTCGACCATACGCGCAATTATTCCTCGTTGCGTCGACGCGCCTCTGTGGATTATCCTTACTAACAATCCTAGCAAAGTAGATTCAATGACAAGATCAGAAGAAATACGCCAACTATTGAGCCTGACTCCCGAGGCAGTGAGGGAGAAGGCCGGAAGCAAGTTAATCGTGATCGAAAACATCGACCTTCTATATAAGCACTTTGCGAATTCCGTTGCAGAAGAAATCATTCTCAATAACCAAAAAAATGCTCCAACAAAGCTTATTCTCCCAGTTGGACCCGTGGAACAATACAGGATCCTCGCAAAACGGGTGAACGATGAAAATATCAAACTGGAAAACTGTTGGTTTTTCATGATGGATGAACAGTGCGACATCAACGGCGCGACTTTACCTTGCGATCACCCACTTAGTTTTCGCCGCGTCTTCGATGAAGCATTCATGCAGCGCGTGAAAGAGAGGCACCGAATACCAGCAGAACGAGTCATCTTCCCTAACCAGGAGAATCTGCATCGATTGAAGGACAGAATAGCGAATGAAGGGGGAATAGACACGACTTATGGCGGGATCGGAATTCACGGTCATCTCGCTTTCAACGAACCAAAGCCCAACATTCGCGAGTCGGACCCACGGGTAGTCGAACTCAATGAGTTTACTCGGACAATCAATGCAGTTCGGTCCCAAGTCGGTGGAAATCTGGAAAATTTTCCACGGCACGGAATCACCCTTGGGATGCGTCAGATTCTTCAGGCCAAACGCGTTCGACTATACTGTCGCAATGGGATCATTCTTGATTGGGCCAATACCGTTTTACGGCTCGCAGTTCTCGGTAAATCCGGAGATGACTATCCTGTTACCCATATTCGCGATCACGCAGATTACAAAATTGTAACGGATGAAGACACGCTGAAGCAGCCGAAGTTCATTTTGTAAACTCAACGTGATTGAACCGAACAGCTCGTATTGAAAACGAGCGTAATCTAGTAAACGGAAAATCCAATTATCGGTTCAAAAAGATCGGCGAGCACCATCCCCATTGGTCGTTTCGCTGTCGAACTCGCATATAGTAGGCGGACCCCTCACCTCCATCATCCTCCCATTCGCCTGACCATTTCCATTGGTTTGGCGCTGGCGCGCGGTTGAAGCGCCAAGCGGGCGAAGCGATGCCCGACGACAGCCCCGAGCGAGCGCCGTCCATTAGCGCTGCCAACGACCACTCGACCCGCTTGCCATTGAGGTTCGCCCACACCCTTGCATTGCGGGGCATACGCACTTCTAAGCAAACACCCTGCGACAGGTTAGTTGAATTATTTGGATTGCCACCGGTAAATGACTCAAACCGAACGAACTGTTCTCCTTTCTCCAAAACCTTGCTGGAGTAGTAGTTCCCAGTCTCCTCTGCTTCCAAGGGCGATATCACTTCGCGACCACGGAAGCGCGGTTCAACCGCTTTAATTTCGCCGTCCGATATTCCCAGCTCAACCTCCCAGTTACAGGTTTTGTGACGAGCGCCCCACCCCAACTCCAAGTAAATTTTCGTATGAATCAAGTCGTCCTTCTTTCCGTCAGAGCACTCGAATTCGTACTGTGAAAAGCGCTTCACCAATTCGCCATCGCGCAAGATGTCAACGCAGTCAATTGCCCCACCAGCTTGCAACGCGAATTCGATGCGTCTCTTTTCGGTCGCGGCAATCTCCGATCCCATAGGCATGTCATTCACCAAAAACTGCAAATCCATCCGATCGCCGGTCAACGCAAACATTCGGCGCCTCAATAGCGCGTTCCAGATATCCTCGCGATTGCCTGACTTTGCCCATAGCCCGGTCATTCCATGCCCGTAACTGCCGGGATGCGCGCTATGATGATCCGTACCGCCTGAAAAACCAAACACATGCCCCTGCTTCAACCCATAATGAATCGTACTTTGCCAATCGCTCGGACCCATGGAATGCAGAAACGGCTTGATACCCTCCGACGACTCAGAACAGCCGTGCATGGAGAGCATTTCAACAAAGGGCGCAAACTCCGGACTAAAGCTCTCCCAATCGATACCGCGCGTGCCTTTGAGATATCCAATATGGTGCGGCTGAGCAATCGCATCCCTACCCCGCTCCCGCAACTCACGCAGTTGATTATGTAAATCGTCCAAATTTTTTGGGTACAAAATCTCTCCCTCCAAATCCTTATAGAGCATATTGCGATCGCCACACTCGCAGAAGTGGACTTCAAAGCCTGGAAACACGACAAATCTCCCCTCATCGTTAAACTGCTTCAACGTCTCCATCATCTTCGGCCAACCCTTCTCCAGCTTAGCGAAACCCTTCTCATGAAAATCAATGATGTACTTAATACGTTCATCCGGCTCCGGCATATCCGGCCAGTGAGCGTGACCAGTGACACTCACAAAATCGAGCCTCTCACGGGCGTTGTTCAGGGCATCTTTCAACGATCCATGAGCATAGGAGATTCCGCAATGATTGTGAATATCTCCAAAAAGAAGATTTGAATTGGTATAGGGATTCATAGTAGGAGGAAACAAGAACTACTCCGGCAAATCCTCTCCCCGAGTTTCCGGAGCGAATCGGATAATCACCAGGCCCAGCAGAAAGAACCCGCTCAGCCAAGCGGCCGTTTGATTGGTTGTAAACCCCATGGATTGCTGCATCCAGGCGGTCAAAAATAACACCGGAGCCGCAATAACACGCCCTAAGTTAAAACACAATCCGCCTCCCGTCCCACGCAACCGCGATGGGAACAGCTCAGGAAAGTAGATAGCATAACCCGAATGAATACCGCTCACCAGAAACCCGAACACAGGCAGTGCCCACCAGTAGAAAATAACGCTTTTCTCCGTAAGCAAACCAAACAGCAACGCGCTGCTGGCAAAGACTCCCACAAAGAAAAATGAAAACGCACCCCGTCGACCTATCCGTTCACTGATCGGACCAAAAGCGAGCATGCCTATCAGACCGCCCGTCATCACCAGAAAGTGCCCAGTCATTTCCTTCTTTTTAATCTGACTGAAATTTGCCTTAAGAACCGCTTCGCTATCCACAGAGGACCCTTCATTTTGCATAACCACCTCCCGCTCCGCCGCGCCGCGCATCAAGTCGCGTCCATAGATTTTAACTCCCCAAAACGTTGCCAAACCGATCGAAGCCAAAGCCACACCCACCAACGTTTTTCGCCTCAAATCGCCCTTGAACAAATCTCCAATTCGCCCCGCACGCTTGGTTGGGTCTTTTTTCGCGACCTCCTGCGCTCGTTTCCAACTCTCAGGTTCCTTCAATTTGGCACGTATCCAAATAGTTAATAAAGCAGGCAACACGCCTATCCCAAAAGCCAACCGCCAATTCAGATCCGGTATCGCCTCAGTCTGAATCGCTGGGTTCCCTACTATAAAAGCTCCCGCTGCGATTGCCAGATACGAACCTAAAGTGCTGGTCGCATGAAAGATGCCTAACGAACGCACACGGGCCCAACGCGGAATCACCTCCGCAACCATAGCGCTAGCCACTGCCCATTCACCTCCCACGCCCATCGCAACGAAAAACCGCAGCACAATCATCTGCCACGCTTCTTGAGAGAAAGCCGTCATGCAAGTAAAGATAGAATACACCAAAATGGTTATTATCATCGTCCGCGCTCGGCCAATACGATCACTCAACATTCCAAAAAAAACACCGCCGACCGCTCCGCCAATTAGGAATACTCCCAACGCCAACTTCGCTACCGCATCCCGCTTTTCCATTGGCACATCAGGCGGCAAAAGCGACGCCATCATTTCATTCATGCTCGTGACGAATATCTGTCCTTCAAACGTATCGAAAACCCACCCTAACGACGCGATGAATAACACCAGCCATTGATAGCGCGTGACGCCTTCCCACCAGGGGGTCTTCTCATCGCGACTGGCTTCGTTGCTCATAATTCGATTTTTTCATAGAATCACTCTCCTAGTTTCGATCGAACGTTGGACAGCCTCACAAGAGACAATTGACCAAACACCGTTAATCCTTCCGCATTTGAGATCGATTGCGCACGATTGCTCGCCAAAGCGCCCAGAACCAAACAGGCTGGATCGAATGGCTTCGGTTATAGACATTGATCGATTATTTTAATCCAGGGTTATCTTCCTACCTTCGGTATGATAACGCGTCCTCCTGCCTGTCTCGTATGACATTTGAGCCATGATCGTGGCCACGGCGTGCCGGTAGCCTGTTTCAAGAGGCGCGTGAGGCTCGACCTTGCCACGCAAAGCTTGGAACCAGTTCAGGAAGTGATCCGGACGCTCAATTGATTCCACTTCGTTTTTGCCGCGTATCGATCCGTCTCGATTAATTCCCCCTTCTGCCGTGTAAACGCCGATACCGCGACGGGCAAGTTCGAGAGTGCCTTTCTCTCCCATTATCCGAGTACGGTTGCCACTGCCGTTTCCGAAATTCGTCGTGTAGGTGACCACGGTATCTTCCGGGTAGCTCCAAATCGCATCAATCTGGTCGGGTGCCGTGAATTGGTATTCGTCTTTCCAGGTATAAGTACCTCCATGACAATTACAGGTTTCGGGAATGTGGAGACCTGTCAAGTAGTGCACCAGATCAATGTAGTGCGAACCCCATTGCGGTACCGGGCCCTGAGAAAACTCGTAGTAGCCATACCACCCGGTGTAAATCAACGGATCGAAAGGTTTGTCGATTACTCCATTGGTAAACTCGTCCCAATCTAAATCCTCTTTTCTTATCTTTGGATTTAGCCGCTTATACCAATAAGGCTTGTCTGCCCCGTTGCGCACCTGTTCGACACGGGATAGATGGCCGAGGATGCCGGTTTTCAGGAGTTTCTGAGTACCCACGTTCGGGGCTTCCGTCCTATGTTGAGTCCCTATCTGGACAATGATCTTCGCTTCTTCAGCCGCATCTACAGCGCGCTTTAATGCTTCAAACTCGATACCAAGAGGTTTCTCTGCGTAACAGTGCTTTCCCGCCTTGGCCACAGCTTCAAGGTGGAGCGTGTGAACGTGATCAGGCGACGCGATCATCACCGCATCCAGATCCTTCATCTCCAACATGTCGCGATAGCTTGTGAATTGTTTCGGGGTTTTCCCCGACCACTCCTTTACATGGGCGGCTGCCTTTACCTGGGCTGGCCGGTAAGGATCGCAAACAGCGACGACTTCGAGATTCTCTGCCTGCGCGTGTTGCTTTACATATCGCTGATGAGTGCCCAGTCCGCGTGACCCACACCCTATCTGGCCGATACGTATACGATCATTAGCACCAATACTGCCAGTGTAAGAAAAGGCCGACGAGGTTAAGGGAATCACCCCCAGCGCGGAGGCAGTTGCCGCTTGCCCGATAAAAGTGCGGCGAGAGATTGAATTAGGCGTTTTTCGTTTCATAGGGATATCATCAGTTCGAAGAGACGCTTTGTAGACTTAAATAAAAAAACCGGCAGGTCTATCGCGGACGATCGGAACCTTTGTTTTCACTTAGCAAAGCAGCGTTAATCCATTTGAGATTTTATTGGGGACGGGGTTATTGCGGCAGCCAAATACGTAGACAACTTCGCAATACAATAGATGTTTTCTGCTATTTGCAAGATTCAGCTTTCGCAGTAGGAATACCCACGGCAAACTCCGAAGCATTGAAAAGGTAGCGACCGATCTCCGAGCGGTCATTATTCTAAAGATAGCTGAACGACTTCGTCATTCATTGGCCGCCCGGAGGTCGACCGCGACCACCTTCAGCACTTGCTGAAAAACCTGTCATTTAAAAAGGATACGATTTCTCAATACTATTTCCCACCTTCACACGAGATCCAGAACATCGCGCATCCAGCCCGCTATTCCTATGAGACGTTTTCGGTCCCCACCGGTAACTTCCGCGGTCGCCCAGCCAGAGAACGATACGCTATTCAATTCTTCGCGCACCTTTACCCAATTAACCTCGCCGCCGTCAGTTCCAGTGGCAATACCTTTCCTCTTTAGTTTGACGTCGCCGAACTCCCGGTGACCACGATCTTTAATATCGAGTTTGTAAACGCGGCTACCCAGCGCCTGGGCCCAGTGCTCGGCCGATTGCTCGGTCCAAGTAATCGTGTTGCCGATATCATAATAGGAGCGCACGAATGATGAATCAAAAGAATCAATGAAACGCGCCATTTCTTCGCCCGCTTTTAGAAACGTCGCGCGAACATTCTCGATGCATAGATAGATGTCCGATTTTTCAGCTATCGGTATCGCTTTCCGCACTAATCTTTGCCAATGGTGGAAGTTTTCATCGTAAGACTTTTTCGGATCTTCCTTTGCTAAAACCAAAACCGAATCGCCACCGAGTTGCTTCGCAAGGTTTACGGCACGTACAATATCCGGATTCGACGAATTGATCACTCCATGTACCGGTAGTCCGATCTGCTCACTAGCCTTCACGATTTCGTTCATGTCAACTGGCTCATCGATTTTTAGCTCTACACCGTCAAAACCGATTTCTTTCAACATTCGAAACTTCTCAACAACGCTCAATTCAGGTTCAGCAATCATGTGATACTTTACTGCAATCTTGATCCTTCCTGAGAGTGGCCCTGGTTTCGCAGCGAGGCGCGAAAAGAGAATGGAGCCAAGAGCCGCTAAACCTGCTGTGGATTTCAAAAATTGCCGTCGATCAAATTGATTCATAGAACCGATTTTCAACCTACAGCGAATTGACCGCTTATAAAACTCTAAAAGCATGCGTTTTCAGCAGATTTACTCAA
>Ga0315321_10002103_pt1 | contig 15504 bp, 14 predicted proteins | sample M180m21515metaG_FD_203464 | JGI IMG/M metagenome (GOLD analysis project Ga0315321, IMG submission 203464) | Ammonia-oxidizing marine archaeal communities from Monterey Bay, California, United States - M1 80m 21515 | ecosystem: Environmental > Aquatic > Marine > Intertidal zone | place: USA... | reverse complement strand
AAGAAACTGACAAGTGTATTGCTTTACAAATTGTTTCAGGAAGAGAAGGTATTAGTTTAAAAGAAGCTGAAGCTCTTGTGTATTATAACATTGATTTTAGTGCCACAAGTTACTGGCAGTCAAGAGACAGGATGACTACTAAAGACAGGCAGTATAATAAAATTTACTGGGTGTTTGCTGAAAATGGTATAGAGCATCAGATTTATAAAACTGTTATAGGTAAAAAGGATTATACTTTAAATCATTTTAAAAGAGATTTACTTACACTTAGATAATGACAGAACAACAAATACAAAGTAAAAGGATCAAAGAGTTGGAAGCTGAAGGCTACTACGTTTTAAAATTAATTAAAACAAATAAAAATGGCATTCCTGATCTTGTGGCGTTTCCAAAAAACTGTAATGTTTTGTTTTCTGAAATAAAAAAACCAACAGGCAAAGTATCCAGGCTTCAAGAATATAGATTAAAAGAGTTAGAAAGTTATGGCTTTAAAACAGAAATATATAAAGGATGAATAAATTAGAAGAAGAAATAGAATATTATAATTCATACAAAAAAAACCTTATACAGTTTATAATACACTCTTGCTCGTATGCAAAACAAACTAAAACAGTTAAAAGGATAAGATTAACTGCTAATGAAATTTTGGGTTTACAAAAAGAGATTTGTAGAGTAGAATTGTTTATTTATGATCTAAAATTAATAAAAAATCAAGATGATTCTATATTAAATTATCTAAATAATAAACATTTAAATTAATTTCACTATATTTAAAATTAAAACAATGGCACAAAACGTAATTGAAAACGAAATTTTTGAACATTTTAGAGTTGAAGAAAAAAAAATTACTGATGCAACTATTTTATTAAAAGAAAAAGGTTATATTATAATAAAAAAGAAGGCATAGTAAATGGCTCATAAAATTTCAGTTGATGATGTGAATGCAATCAAGCACATTAATTATGTGACTAATAACTCTCACGACCTTGTAACTGAACTCTACGAAGATCTTATGGAGCGAGATCATAATGAAGCAAAACTCAAAGCTCAGAACATTTGTCATATCATGACAGAATTAATTAACTCTTTATCGGATGAAGTCTAGAAAGGCTGAAGGCCCGAGACTTAGGTTGTCTATTGAAGAGGTAGATATGATTCGTGAGCTTCGTGCTCAAAATTTAGAAAACGTTAATGACAACTCTGCTTTAACTGATCATTTGAATGAAAGAGGTATTGATAAAAATGATGTTATCAGTGTAAAGCATTGGCAAAGTGCAAGTGGTGAGTATAGGTTTTCAATAGTAACTAAAGAAAATTTAGCATTAAAAGAAAATTTAATATTTGAAAAAGTAAATAAGTTTGTTGAAGAACATTCTCCAGACTACAAACCTATAAAAAGAAAAAAGCAAACGGATCCACACCTGCTTGTTATTAATCCTGCTGATATTCATATTGGAAAGTATGCTAAAGCTCTTGAGACTGGAGAAGAATACAATTCTCAGATAGCAGTTGAAAGGGTTATGGATGGTATACATGGTCTTATTGACAAGGCTCAAGGCTTTCAGATAGAAAAAGTTTTGTTTTGTATAGGTAATGATGTGTTGCATATTGACAATGTTTACAGTACAACAACAAAAGGAACACCACAAGACACGGATGGTAAGTGGTGGGAACACTACGAGCTTGCTTTAGCTTTATATGTAGAGTGTATAGAAACGTTAAGAAAGATTGCTCCAGTAGATGTAGTTCACAGCATGAGTAATCATGATTATCAATCAGGCTTTCATTTAGCTCACACTTTACAAGCCTGGTTCCGGAAAGCAAAAGATATAACTTTTGATGTCACAGTAGCACACAGAAAGTATTATAAGTATGGAACATCTTTAATAGGTCTTGAGCATGGTGATGGAGCTAAAATGGATAACCTTCCTCTTCTTATGGCACAGGAAAAACCACAGATGTGGGCTAATACAAAGACTAGATATTGGTACTTACACCATATACACCATAAAATCAAGCATAAGTGGAGAGACGCTAAGGACTTCATAGGAGTCACTGTAGAGTACATGAGGTCTCCTTCGGCAGCTGACAGCTGGCACGCACGAAAAGGCTTTACAGGCGCTCCTAAGGCTTGTGAGGGGTTTGTACACCATAAAGAGCTTGGTCAAGTGGCTAGATTAACTCATTTCTTCTGAGGTAGGAATTACATTGTTGCAATGTTTGCAATGAAAATAAAATCCATTCTGGTTTGAACCATGTAAGTTCATAATCTTGTTACACCTCCTGCAATTCATTCATTAAATTTTTAGAATTTAAAAGAGTAGCACATTTTTCATATTCTTCTAAGTCTTCAAAGTATTCTATAAGCTGATCAAATACTTCTTCATAATCATCTATTACATCTTTAGTAGGATCAAATATTAAAGTTACCTTCATATCTCTGTTTAACAATTGCTCGTAGCCAACTTGATTAGTTATTACATAATAACTTTGTAACATGTAAATGTGTTCGTCAAAATGTTTCATTGCCTAGATTGTCTTCTTGTTCTTCTTCCAGATCCTTTACTTTGAGTTCTAGATTTTCTAGATCCTGCTGATGTTTTAGTTCCACTGTCCTCAAAATATTCAGGGTAATTTTTCTTTAATTCTTTTAATTGTGTTTTAGTTAAAGGTTTAGGTTTGTTAAATCTTTTCTTTACAAGCGCTCTTCTTATATCTTTATAAAAAGGAATCAATCCTGAATTACCTAACGCTTCAAATGACATTCTATTAGTAAGCTCTTCTAAATTTTTATCTCGGGATTCTTGGGTTTTATTAAACTGAGATCTTATAGCTAACTTACCAGTCCTTAATGCTGTAGCTAACATAGGGCCATAAGGGCCTGCGAATATTTTCATTCCAATCTCAGCTAAATTCTTCTTTTGTAAATCTTCTTTATTTAATTGACTAAATACTATTGAGTGTTTATACGGATCGTACTCTTCATTGTTTCTTAAATCTCCTAAATACGGTTCGTTAATCATACTCTCTAACATAAAGTTTATAGGAATAGAAGGAATGTTTCCTAAGTTACCTCTAGTTAATAATGTTAATACAGATCCTACTGTTTGCCTCGTTAATATATCTTCAATATCTTCTTCCTTATCATCTTTTGCGTCAAATAATTCTTCGTCCATTATAGATGATAGAACACTATATACTGCAACATAAGAAGACATTCTAAATATAACACCTGAAAGTAATCCAACAGCTTGAGTTCTGCTTATGTCTCCTGATTTATATAAAGCACCTATTGCATTTCGAGCCGTACCATATTCAAATAAACTAAATCTTGCCATGTAAGAGTTAGCTTGACGATAAAGAGCATTAAGATTATTACCGTCCTTTCTAGGCATGTTTTTAAGTATAGTATTGTAAGGATTGGTAGATGTAGCAACTGTTATCGCATTAGCATCTGCTGCATTTTTTGCTATTTCTCTAGCCTCCTTAAACTCTGGAGTTAAATACTGAGATGTTCCATCCCCTATTTTTTTATAATCCTCGACCGTAAGTTTTACTTCTTTACCATTCAATTCTTTTGTAGCCTTCGCAAAAGAGTCAGCAAAACTACCAAACCATAAAGGTCGGGATATAGCTTGATCGGGGTAAGACATTAATTTATTTGCCATTGTATTAATTCCAGCCGCAGTTTGATTTATACCTAAATTCATTATTATACCCATAGCATTTTGAACAGAACCAACTGCGCTACCAGAGGCTTGAGATGTTTGCATAAAGTCTGTCATGTTAGAATATTTAGACTGCATATTCTCAGTATCAAAAAGCTTGGATGTTTCAGATGAATTTAAATTATCCATTATATCTATTCCTAATGTAGTATTTTTAGGATTCAATACTAGCCCACCAAAATCTTTAAAAGCCCTAGCTGATGCTACAGGGTTTTTTAACATCATACCCATATTTCCAGCAAGTTCAGCTACAGCTCTTGGGATTGATGCTAGTGAAGCTTGATAACCTAAAGTTTTAATTTTATTCAATAGAACGCCGCCAGCACTAACGTCTGTAAAAGTGTTTCCAAACAACACTTCATTCACTTCGTTTAAAGATTTTACTAAAGCATTAGCCGCATCATTCTGCGCCATCGTACTGTTTGGATCAGATTTAATTTTTGACTTCATTTTATTAACCGTTTTAGCCACCTCTCTATTTACCTGAGTCATGTTATAATCAAGCAAAGTTTCTTGTACACCTCTAAGCGCAGAATACGAAGGATCAAAACTAATAGGTTTGGCTCCTGGAGTTCTTTCAACTATAGTTCCCGCTTTAGTATTATTGGTTGAGTTTACAAATTTATCAGTTTTTTTATCGAACTCAGCTTTAATATCTGATTTAGTAATTACAGAATGATGTGTATAATCGTTTAATAAATTAACTCTATTTCCATATAGCGTAGATGATATAAACACAGCTTTCTCAGCAGTAGATGCGCTTACTTCATCATACAAAGCTAAAGCCTGCTTTTCTTTTGTGCTTAAAGACTTGTTTAATTTGTCTAAACTGATTTCATTATCAACTAAAAACTCAGATCTTAATTCTTGTAGTATTTTTAAATCATAAGGACTCAAAGCATCCCCATCTTTTATAGCCTCCATAGTAGCATCTATAAAATCAAGTGCTGGGGGCGCTTTAGGGTTTGGTTTACCGTCAATAATATTAGATAAATATTCTCTCTGTAATTGCAGTATTCTTAACTTATATTTTGCTTTTACAGTTTTATTTCTGCTTTTTGACCTTAAAAGTTTATCAGCATCTTTAATTTTATTTTCAGCTCTCGACACTTCTGTTTCAAAACTTGAATATGCGTCAGATAATTTTTTAAAAGTATTGTTATAAATAGTTTTACTATTAAAGTTTCCAAATATATCGTCTATAAAAAAAGTAGGTGACGATCTTAATCTGTCTAATAATAAATTTTTACCTGACGGTGACTTGCTAGTGATAGCTACTTTAGCTGAATTGTAAAAACTTCTCAAATGTCTGTATATTCCAGGTTTAGTTACTTTCTCAACAACGGGAGTAACTTTATTTTCAGCTTTATTAGAATTTACCTCTATTAAAACGTCAAGGGCTGCTTTAGGAACAAACCCGTTTCTTATATTGTTTTTTACTGCCTTTAAAGTGTTTACTAAACCATAATTTTTTTCTCCTTTTTTGTTTTCTTTTACTAAACCATCTATATCTTGTTTGCTAAACTGATTTATTTCTCTGGCTATCTCTCTAGATCTTTCGTCTGGAATGTTATTTAATTCTTCGTTAGTAATTTTATTTGCTTGTATCTCTTTTGCCTCTTGGTTTAAATCATAATCATCTACCTTTTCTTCTTTTACTAACACCCCATCTTCATCCACTTCCACTTCCATTTCTACAGCATTTATAATATCTAACGCTTTGTCAAGAGTGTTAGATTTTTCATTCAAATCCAAAACCCTTTTGCTGTCCCCAAATTCTTTTACTAAATCAGCATAAGAATCAAGTTGTTTGTCAGGAATTAAGTCTGGATCAATACTAAATAATGTTTGTAAAGCTGTGTCTAAGTCTGCACTAATAACACCAAGCTTTGCTCCGATATTTTTCTTAGCTATTTTACGTTTTCTCTTTAATTCTTGTTCTTTTATAATACTTCTTTTAGCTTCTCTAGCAGCTTCTCTAGCAGCCTTAGCTTCTAATTTTATCTGATCTTTGAGCGCAACTTTTTCATTAACTGTAACTTTTTTAGGTTTGTCTCCTAATATTTTTTTAGGATTTTTAACTCCTTTTTTATTTTTTGTAGGCTCTTCAGCTATCTCCAAACTAGCCTTGTCTTTTTCTTTTATCACAGCTAATGGTTGTGCATCGGGACTTATATTTACAACAGTATCTATATTAGTAGGTGTAGGGTTAATGCCTGTAAGCTCTTTAAATTTAGTCTCTAGCTCCCTAACCACAGAAGGTTTACCTTGTTTTACATTAATTTTACGTTTTGGATTATTTACTATAAAATCAATTACATTCTCTACCTCTAACCCAGGTGTCTCCATCACAACCGTGTCTAAATCATTTATTATATTACCACTTTTATCTGGTTTTTTAAACCAGTTTTTTCTTATTTCAGGAGTTATTAAATTAGAATCTCCATACCTGTTAAAATCTTGTTCGCTTATCTTAATGCTTAAAATGTCAGAAGGATCCAACATTTGTAATTGTTCTTTTTTATCTAAACTTCTATATTTTTTTGTGTCATTTTTTATTGTTTCCGCTATCTGTCTAATGTTAGTAGAGTTGTCAGAAACCTCTTGTGAATATTGTTCTGGTGTGATTTTAGAATCATTACTTGGTGTAAATATTTTCCCAGCATTTACATCTATTCTATTTTTTAATACATTTTTTTCAGCTTTTGATTTAGCAACTTTACTGGCTGGAGTCTTAGTTCCTTTCTTTAAAATCTCTTTTACAGTCCCATCAGGATTAAACTTCACTTCCGTGTTTCCAGCAATGTATGGTTTAGAAATATCTTCCCTTACGTTTTGCTGATCTGCCACTAAAGTAGCTGCTACTTCCGTCTCTTTGTTTTGCGTTTGACCTTCTGTTTCTTTTTGGCTCTGGTTGGTAACGGCCCCGGTGGTGTCTCTTTCTCCCAGAGTTTTGCCATCTGAGGTTTGTTCTTGTACATCCACCGCCTCTGTGCTTGGCTCTTGAATGGCATTGGCTTTTGTTTTTATTTGTTCAGGTGAAGGCTCAATTATACCTTCTGATATTAATTGTTCTTTTGCTAGCTCTAAATCTTTTTTTGTAGGCTCCACTTTTGTGTCGCTAGATAAAGCTCTTTCAGTAATTTCTTTTATTTCAGATTTTATTTTTTGAGCCTCTATTTTAGTAGACTCCATTTCAAGATTACCTAAATTAGCTAATTGTACTTCTAAATCTAATATTTTAACCCTATCCTCTCCTTGTATTTTAGGGTTTAAGGTTTTATTATTTTCTGCTTTTACTTTTAAATTTTTTATTTTTTGCTCTAAGACTGGATCATTCTTTACATCAAATTGAATAGTTTCAGCTTCTTCTAATGTAGCTGTATCTACAAACTTTTCGATCTCAGCCTTAGTCATTTTGTCTTTACCTATTTTATAAACCGGCGGTTTAAAAATATTCATTCCTTCATTATACCCTTTCTTGATTACATCTGTGCTTGACATCCCAAAAGCTGCTTGAGGTATTGTTAACACTCCTGAAGCTTGTCCAGTTATACCTTCAAAACCTATCTCAGCTACATCCATTTCTTGGCCTGTAACCGCTCTTGCTGCCGCTTCTCCTCCTGCGCCTCCCGCTGCTTCAATAGCTGTTGTTGCTAACGCTCCTTTACCTCCAGCTTTTACAGCAGACTTTCCAGCTGCAATTCCTGCTTTAGTTAACGAAGCACCAACCTTTCCGGCTACTCCAGCTGTAAGACCATCAACAGCCCCAATTACTAATCCTCTAGCAGCTGCTCTATTTCTAATACTTTGCACCGCTTCAGGATCGTTTAATATTTTTCTAATTCCTTCTTGATCAAACTTCAATCCTTTTTTAGTTATCTCTTCTCTTAAAAATTCCGTATAAGATAATCCAAATTCTAAAGTAGATCCCATACCCATTAATCCACCAGCTATACCTCCGCCAGCCGCAGTAAATATAGCTAAAGGGCCTCCGACTGAACCTGCCGCTGCACCAGCACCAGCGCCCAATCCAGCACCAACAGCGCCTCCACCTAAAACAGTAGGGTTTACCATTGAAGCGATTGAAGAAACTAAAAGTTGTCCTGTTACTGTAGGGTTTGCTCCTACACCTAATATAAATCCTAATATACCTCCGCCGTTGTTTTTGTAAATTTTATTAAATGATTTCATTTCATCACTCATTGGCATACTATCCATCTTCTTTACTGCCGCTATATATTGAGCCATGTCTTCATTAGACATACTTGATCCTTGTGCAAAGACAGACATTGCGTCATCAATAGTTCCACCTTGAGCAAACCCCTGTTCTCCGGCTCTTATCATGTCTCCAAAAAAATCTGTGACTTCACCGACAACAGGAACGTTGCCTAGCATCTCTTCAAACCAAAATTTATCTTCTCCTGATTCTATGTTTTTACCATATCTTTCTCCTGACAAATTTATTTCAGTTATACCTTCATCAGATGTTTGGGTATCAAGTATTATTTCGTCTATTTCTTCTTGGCCTTCTGGTTCTGCGCCAGGCGCATTTACACCTGATATATTTATCTCTTCAGCTTGTCCAGGTAATTCCGATGAAACAGGAGTTGTTTCGGTAGGTGAAGGTAATTCCGTATTTTCCTGAGGAGAAATGACAGTTGATTGAGAAGAGTCTTTTTTTTTTAAAGGGCTTACAAATGTGTTGTATTCATCTTGACTTCCAAAAGCTCCATCTATCGTGAGCTCATAAATATCATTAAACGCATTTTCTCCATCAGTTTCAATAAAACTTTTAAATTCTTCAAAACTTGAAAAAGCTCCTTCTGTGGTTAGATCAAATAAATCTTGTAATAATTGTTCGTCCATCTGTATAAGTTATTATCTACCTGTAGCCTTTTTCCACTCTTTCACTGAACCTCCAGGATTATCTTTTCTCCATGCGGCATAAGAAGGTTTATCTTCATCATTTTTCTTATTTAATTTTGAGCTAGTTCTACTTTCATTAACCTTTTTTCTAGCTTTATTCATTGCTTCATTTATTTTTTCTACTATTGTAGCAGTAGAAGCCCCTGTGTTAGTGTTTATTATTACAGATTCACCGCCTATAGTAAGCTCCATTTGTTCCATGTTAGGAACTTCTTTGATGGTTGTTGGCCCATATAAAGAAGGATTATCACTCAGCTCTTTAGATAATTCTGCCGGCATAAATTTTTGAACCGCTGCTGTTATTTCGGCTTTAATAAAATTATCACTGTCCGTCATCCCTAGCTTTTCATCGAATTTATCAATCAGCTGACTTGATAAAGAAGTGCCGTCTGGCGCTAAAGTTGTAGGTGTTGTAGCGGGGATTTCAGATTTTCCTACCTTAGAACCTACGCCGCCTTCTCTTCTTTTACCTAAAGTTATTCCTTCTTTTTCTATCAGTTTTTCTATTCTACCTCTGCTTAATTTTTTAGGACTAATTAAATCATTAATAGCTACAACATCATCTAAGTTAGATAAAGTTCTAATCGATTCATCTTCAGGAGTAGTAGGATCATCCGCTACACCAGTGTCCGCCACCCTATCTATTGTTAACGGATCTCCTTTAGCTCTTCTTAATATAATTTGATCATCTGTAATTTCAAAACTAACAATCTTTTCATCTAGTGGAGTAGAAGGATCTTGATTTTTTGTATCAATTCTTCTCTTTAATGCCGCTTCAGCCTCTAAAGGATCACCATGCATTATTATATCTAACTCTTTAATGTATCCAACATCATCCGTATCTTCATCTTTTCTTTTGTTATCATCAGCAGAATCTTTAAATCCTTGACTTTTTTCTTGTTTATATGTTAATTGACTTTCTATTGCGTCACCTACCATTTTTTGCGCAGCTTCTTTTTGGTCTTTTGTTAATACAGGAACTGGCTTGTTTCCTGACTGATCCATTTCTATAAAGTATTTTAAATCAACTCCTGGATTGTTTTTTTCAAACTCTTCCTTAGAAGATGCTATTACATACCTAGAATCCTCTGATAATACCTGTACAATATCATAATCATTACTTGTAAGTTTTTCAATACTTGCTTCTTTCCAAGCTGGATAACCATCAGCCTGAGTAAAATCTTCTACAGTTTCAACCACACCATTATTAAATCTAGTAGCTTCAATATGGTCTCCTATAAACTCTATCTCTTTGTTAACAAGTACAGATGTCTCTTTTTTCTCCTCATCAAAAGTCATCCGACTATTTAATGTACCTGGAGCAGCAAAATTTTCAGGATTAGTTTTGGCGTTTGGCATTACAGTATACTTACCGTTTTTATCTTTTAACATAGTAACAACCTGTAATTGTCCATTAGCAGGGTTAGTCATTATGGTTTTGTTTTGTAAATTACCAAAAGCCTCTATAGATAGAGCGTTAGCCTTGTCAAAAGCTGAAGCCGTACCATTTTTAATAGACTCCATTTTTTTCTCATTCCACTTGTCCCAGTTTTTTATAACGTTAGAAAACTCAGAGTACCCGTTTTTTTGTTCATTCATAAACAAAGTATAATCCTTAGGTTTTAAAGCTCCAGATTTTACTAACTGCATTCGCATTTGTAATTCTTTTTTTGAACGGTCACTTCCTTCTATAAGTATTTTAGATAAAGATCTATCGTTTACGTCTGGCAGTTTATTTAGTTCAGCCATCTGATCAACAGTCTGTTGTTCAATCGCTTGTTTTTGTGCTTCTCTATCTTTTTTTACAGCTAATAACTGATTGCTTATTGTTCCAGCAACAGTTCCCCAATTAATCGGTGGTGAATCGTCTATCCCTGCATATACAGAATACTCGTTAACTTTCTTTTTTTCTGCCATAATATTAATATTTATATACAGAATTAAAACCAGATGCGTTACCTCCTACTCCCATTAAGTTTGGATCTAACACTAGTTGTTTTGGTATGGTAGGATCTAAAGCGTTTGCTTTATTAAATATAGTTGATGCCGCAGAACCTAAAGTGCTGTTTCCAACTTGAACCTGGCTATAATCAAATTCGTCAGATGACGATCCATCACCTTGTTTTAATTGTTTTCTTTGTTCAGGTGTCATGTTTTTAATTTGCTCTAAAATTTCAGCATCAGTCATTCGTATGCTATTAGCGCCAACAAATTTAGCTTTTTGAGCGTCAGTTAATTTTCCAAATGCTCTAGTGCTTTCATCTCCCTGATAAAGATTTACCATATCATTACCTGCTGAAAGAGCTGAAGTTAATCCACCCATAGCCTGCCCCATAGCTTGATTTTCTTGCCTCATAGCATCTCTTCGCATCATATTTTGATCTGCTGCTGCACCCACATTCATTTTAATCAACTGTTGATTGACAGCTTGTTTTGCATCAGCTTTCATTTTATTGTTTGCATATAGAGCTTCACCCATTGCAATCCTTGTTTGTTCACCTTGTTGACCAGCTAAAGCGCCAACTCTACCGACTCCAGAAGCTACAGCTCTAGCGTCACCTTCTTGTAAAGCTTGTAGACCTTGTTGTTGTTGTTGTAATTGCTGTTCAAATTGTGCGTTAAACGCATCTAAAGGAACGTTTAAACCTTCGTAAAAGTTTTTTTCTGCTTTTCTTTCAGCTTGTTGCATTAATACTTTCGATTCTCTCTCTGCCTTTGCTTGAGCATCCCTAGCTTTACTAGCATTACTTAGTCCCATACCGAAACTAGCTAATCCTGTTGCTGCGGCTACACTCCCTAATATTGCTGTTACTCCAAATGCCATAATTATTTATTTTTTTGTTCGTATTCTTTTTTATTTAAAGAAACTATTTCTTTTTCTAATTCTTCTATATTTTTATTATTAGAAGGATTTTTGTGTATGTTTATAAAAATAGAGTCTTCGTGAGCGTAAATAACTCTTTGATCTCCTGGCTCCGAAACTGTGTAGCAAGGTGCAATATGAGTTATAATTTCATTATTTGTTCTTATAGAAACTTTGCCCGTCATAAGAAACCATATATGTTTATGGTTATGAATTGCTCCAATAACCAATTGATGTTTAGACATGTCCATTTGTCTTAAATATACTTGATCAGCAAAAGAATGTTTTATTGGAATTTCTTCACAATCAATTATTTTACCTTTATTATATACAACAGAAAGATCGTCTGAGTTATTCTCTTTATAATCTTTTATTTCATCCATCAATCCACTTATGGAAGGTAAGTTTTTTAATAACTCCATTTATATAAATATAAACAAAGATACTAAATTCTAAGGATAACTTTTCATGACATCACTACCCACTGAGAATAGTTCAACCGGGCTTGTATTACCGTTAGTTAAAGTAAATTCCATGTAATATCCTAGAACACCATGCGATTCTGCAATACTGTTTTTGTAGGACATTATAAAGTCTCCTTGTACAGGGATATATGCGTTAGGATCGGATGCGTCTACGGTAAGTGTATTGGCCGTCATTGAAGTAATTGATCCTACTAACTCAGGGGTTGTCTTTGCGTAGATAGCATCACCTACACTTAGAATACTTCCTAAGGGTTCTGTGAATGTTATAACTGTAGCATTTGCAGCACCAGCAACAGCTGTAGCAGAACCTAAACCATTTGCAGATCTAAAGTTCCAATTTACAGTGTCAGCCTTACTTCTAATATATGTAAACCATTCTCCCTCTTTCTTTTCAAAATAAGCGCTTGCCATAGATCCACTGTTTAAATCTGTATGTAAATCTGACACTGTCCAACTGTCGTCACTTTCTAAAGACAATGTTTTAAATAATTTTATATCTAATGTTGGTTTAGGATTAAACACACTAGTAATAGATGATGTTCCCTGAATACCATAATAGTTATTACGCAAAGAGTTTGTATTGTGTTGATATAAATTACCTCCTTTAAAAGAATAAAAGTAACTATTCATACCAATCATAAAGTCTGGATAGAAAGTATAGAACGATGGCCAGCCTTTGCTGCCGTCACTATATGATAATGTTTGTAATGTTTCTATTGCCATATCTTTTTATTTAACATAATTGAGGATAACCGAAATTTACAACACCACTACTATTTACTTGAATATAATTTCTGTTATTACTTCCAGTGCCACTTAAATAATAATACCCACCAATTAAAGTGGTTGTTCCAGCAGAATCACTGTAACAAGTATCCCCAGTAGCTGGCAGCGTGCCACTTCCATCGTGATAATAAGTTTGATTAGCCGGAGGGTTTGATCCGTTAAACGGACACACTCCGTTAAAGTTACCCATAGTGGATGAGCTGTATGATGTTAATGCTGAAGGACATGATGTGACAGAAGCTACTACACCCGCTCCTCCTGTTATTTCTATATAAATCCCACTTCCAGTTGTAGCAATTTTATAAAAACCATTACCTAACACAGTAGTTTTACATAAATCACTGTAGCATACATCTGTTGCAACCGGAGGCTGACCAGAAGATCCGTTATGGTAATAAGTTTGATTTATAGTAGCAGCACATGCGTTAGTTGATGTGGTTTTAACCAAACTAGACGTAAACGCTACCCCTACTGAAATTGTGCCAACACTAGCAACAACACCTGAACCACCTGTTATTTGCATAAACGTAGTTGAAGTTAACTTATAATATCCATTACCTAAAACATTTTGTCCAGGATCTGAATAACATACGTTAGTTGCAACAGGCGTACTTCCTGAGCCTGTATGGTAATATGTTTGATTTATTGTTGCTCCACATGCAGCTGACTCGCTAGCTTCTACCGTAGAAGAACTGAATGTTGTACACTCACAAGTATATGTTGTACTTAAAACAGGTGTGCTAGGCGCACCCGTTTGTTGTCTAAATGTATTGCTAGACGTTTTGTACCAACCGTTTGGAGCCGCTGTTGTCAATGCCGCATTTGTATATATGGCTGTAGCGGTTGCAAAGGAAGTTGTGTTTAAAAAATAGGTTCCTTGCGTGGGCATTTATTTTATTTTATTTATGGGGCACAATTGCTTATTCCCGCTACATACCCGTCAGTTCCAGTAATATGAATCTTTTTATTTGCTGAGCCGTCTACATAGTGATAATGTTTTGGATCAGCTACTGCTGTACCTGCTGAGTTTGTAAACATCGTATCACCTGCTGCTGGATAAGTTCCGCTTCCGTTATGATAGTAAGTTGTTCCTGGCGTTAATGAACATACTCCAAGGAAGTTACCACCTATTGTAGCTGTAAACGATGTTAAACTTGAACATCCAGTACAACACACATCATCTGCACTTGTTCCTACACATAAGCTAATTGAAGTTGCACAATCTGAACATGTAGTTTGTGTTCCTAAAGTTCCTGTTCCTCCCGTTACTTCTCTATAAACAATAGCTCCTCCGTTACCAGGGTTAAATGAATAGAATCCATTACTTGCCACTGTAGTTCCGTCAGCTGTACTATATAATATAGTTGAAGTTGCAAAAGTTGTTTGGTTCATGTAATATGTACCTGACACACCTGTACAACATCCTATTGCTGCTGTACTACCAAATGTTAATCCTACTGCCGGGAAACATGTAGCACACGATACTGCTGTGCTTAAACCTGTTCCATCTTCTGCATTACTTGTTTTCTCTCTACTTTGAGAACTATATGAATAAAATTGATTAGCTGCAAAACTACTCAATAATGGATTTGTATAAATACTGTTTGTTGCTGTAAAAGAAGTTTCTACATAAAATGATGAAGTAGTCCCAGAACAACATGCTGCGAATGCTGACGCTCCGTAACCTAAAGTCAAAAGAACTCCACATGTAGTACATGCAGCTGAAGGGCCTAGCGCACCAGTACCTCCAGTTACCTCTCTATAAACATTGTTATTGTCTTTATACCATCCGTTAGGAGCAGCTGTTGTTAACGTTGCTTCTGTATATATATTTGTAGCAGTGTTGGCGTTTCCTGAAGCCCAGACTGTATCATTTAAAAAGTAGGTTCCTTGCGTTGGCATAAACTAATAATTTTGTTCTTGTAAATTTACAAAAAAAAAATATAATATCCTTAAGGTTGACTAAGGAGTTCCACAAGCTTCAAGTAGCGCTACAAACCCTGTATTATTTGTAATTCTAAAAAACGTACTTGTTCCAGATGCATTAGTGTGATAATAATCATTAGCTAAAGGATTTACTCCGTTAGCGTCGGAATAGACTAGCTCTCCAGCCGCAGGTATAGTTCCGGATCCGTTATGATAATATGTTTGTGTATAGTTAGTGTCTCCACACACCCCGTTAAAAGTCCCTCCTATTGTTGCAGAAAAAGCTGTAAGTGTTGTTCCACAACCAACACAACAGACTTCAGATGCTGAAGTAGAGTCATAGCATAACGACAATGCATCTCCACAGGTCGGACAATTTGCAGCTGCTTGCAGAATACCATTCACCTGTCTACGAGCAATAGTACCTAAAGAATAATAACCGTCAGCAGCTAAAGTGTTTAGCGCTTGATCAGTGTATAAAGAAATTGCATTTGCAAAACTTAATCCATCAAAGTAATATGTTGCTCTTGTTGCCATAATTTATTTAACAATTTTGTAATCCATTTCCGTCTATATCTCCCGAGCCGTCAGTTCCAAACCATACGTTAGCAGCTCCATTAGTTCCAACACTATACAATAAGACTATACCTGTAGCAACCGTTCCTGTGTTATCACTATATATAGTAGTTCCAGCACCGTCACTTGGCCCTGTTCCTGTTGTAGTATAATATACTTCGTCTAAAACTCCAGAATACATACACGCTGTTTGAGGGTTTGCTTGTTGTTT
>Ga0315321_10002101_pt1 | contig 15509 bp, 16 predicted proteins | sample M180m21515metaG_FD_203464 | JGI IMG/M metagenome (GOLD analysis project Ga0315321, IMG submission 203464) | Ammonia-oxidizing marine archaeal communities from Monterey Bay, California, United States - M1 80m 21515 | ecosystem: Environmental > Aquatic > Marine > Intertidal zone | place: USA... | reverse complement strand
GATCCAACGAATTCCATCCCAATTATTAGCTTTAGATAGTGATTTTAAGTGACTAATGAGTTTTTGAGCTATTTTTTGACCTCTAAATTCTGGCTCTACGAACAAATCGTCTAAAAAACCAATATATTGACCTTTAATTGGTCTTGGCATTGCTCTGTAATGAGCAATTCCAACGATTTTACCCTCTAATTCAAAGCAAAGACCTTTAACATCGTGGCTTTCATCGTGAATCCATCCCCAAAGAGTGTCTAAAATCCCCGTATTCATTGGGACTTTATAGAATTCAGCATAACCATTATATAATTTAGCCCAATTTTCCTTGTCTTTTTCTTCTAGTTTTCTAATCATTTAGTTTAATTTCATTATTTAAATTATTGATATTAATCATTTATTTTAAATCTGAGATAAAAACCTAATTCTAATTTCTGGTTTATAGCTTAAAACCAAAACTTTATAGACACCTTGATATTGTTTAACTTCAGCTGGATGCTTGTTTAAATCCTTAGCCATAGCCATGACTATTGGTATTTCTGTGTTTATACGATCTTTAAAAAAATCTTGAAATTTTTGATATTTTCCTAGCTTTTTATCTCCATCTAAACCTTTTGAAAGCCATGTTGTTTCTAAAATATGAGTTTTTCTATCATACTCATTTTCCCACATGACAGGCATTTTTTCTTTTATTTGTCCTGGTGCTTCAGCAAACCAAGAACCTCTGTATTCAAATCTTATAAGATTGATATTTATATAAGAGCTCATAGTTTTATATTTATATGTATTGACATCTAAAATCATTTAATATATTACTAACGATAATTAATGGTTATCAATAGTAATAAATATGAATAACATAACAACAGATATAAAAGCATTACAAGAAGAAACTTTATTAAATCTTCAGAGCTCTAAAGCCAATAACACAGTAAGAGCATACAAGTCTGATTTTAATGACTTTGGATTATTTTGTGCTCAAAATGGATTTAAATCTCTTCCATCAGATCCTCAAATAGTTTCTTTATATTTGACTCACCTATCAACTAAAGGCATTAAAATGAGCACTTTAAAGCGTAGGTTAGTATCAATTGGTGTTATCCATAAGCTAAAAGGGCATTATTTAGATACAAAACATCCATCAATTATTGAAAATATTATGGGTATAAAGAGAAGGAAAGGCAGCATTCAATCAAGTAAAAAACCTATATTAATCAATTGTTTAAAAGACATTATTAATACTATAGATAAATATAATAAAGAAGAAATAAAGATATTCAGAGACAGATCTATAATTTTAATTGGTTTTTCAGGTGGATTTCGAAGAAATGAGATAGTTTCACTAGACTATGATGACTTAGATTTTGTTCCAGAGGGCCTTAAAATCAACCTTAGAAGGTCTAAAACAGATCAATTTGGAGAGGGTTTTACAAAAGCACTACCCTACTTTGATAATTCACAATATTGCCCTGTAGTTTCATTAAAGAAATGGATAGAGATTTCGAAAATAAAATCTGGTGCTGTTTTTAGGAGATTTTCTAAAGGATCTAAATTATCAGAAAATAGATTAACTGATCAAACAGTCGCTTTACTTATTAAAGAATATTTAAAATTAACAGGCATAGATAGTAAGAATTATTCTGGTCACAGTTTAAGGTCCGGATTTGCCACTTCAGCAGCTGAGTCTGGTGCAGAGGAAAGAAGCATTATGGCAATGACAGGTCATAAATCAACAGAGATGGTGAGAAGATATATTAAAGAAGCAAATTTATTTAAAAATAATGCACTTAGTAAAATTAAAATATAATTTAATAAAATTTAAAATTATCGAAACTTATTAATAAGCTGATCAATTTGATTAATCTTTGAAACACCCTTTCTGATACAATGATCATAGACCTCTTCAACAGTTAAATTTTTGAATCCATTTTCTTTAAATATAAATTCACCATTCTTATTAGTTGGTAAAGCAGCATATAAATTATCAGTATGATTTTTATACCAGTTGGTAAGCAAAGTAATAGTTGGGTGAGCATAAGCAGAAAGCACCCACATAGAACCGGAATCAGTTCCTAAAGAAGCTTTTGCACCTAAGGAAATTTTAATTTGAGAAAAAAAATCTAAATTAGTTAATTTATGATAAAATTCTTTATTCTTGCAAAGGTCTGGTTCTTTAAAGTAACCAAAATGATAAACATTAATTTTATTATCGGTAAATTTTTTGATCAATTCAAACCACCATCTTTCGCTAGGATTTCTATTTTTGCTTCTACCATAACCAGCAAATGGCCAAATAGCTATAGATCTAGATAATGTGTAATTTAAATTTACGGGTTCAACTTTATCATAAGTGTAAGCAGCTTTTTTTTGTTCAGCCTCAAAACCAGGATCAAACCATTTGGATAAGTAAGGTTTTTGCTCATTTTCATTTAACTCAGTGTTTAGGTCAGTAATACCTGACATTAATGCGTTTTCTTCAATACAAGTTCTAACATTATACCAATCTTCTCTATCAGGATGAACTCTGTCCAATATTTTTTTGTTTGAATGATCAATTTTGCTAGTAACAACATCACATTCTGATGCGATCAAATAATCATTTTCATTAAATCCACTCCATTCACCAGATATGTGGATTTTATCTATTAATGGATGATTAAAAAATAGTGGAGCGCAGTAAGAAATTTTTTTATGTATAACAAAATTAACATAAATATCTTTATATTTTGACTTATAATAATTTAGTTGAGGCAAGCTCATAACAAGATCACCTATTAAACTAAAAGCAGTTCCCCAAATTTTGATCATAGATTAAATAAATAATTTTGAAAAATCTTCATTATTGAATCTCTTATAACTTATATTGTATGGCACCCACCTATCCAACTCATTATTGATATTTTCTGGAACTAAATCAATAATATTTTTTTGGAATGCAGCTGCAGCATGAACTATGAAGCCAGAATGACTGCTTAATACTGTTTGTGAATAAAAGATAATATTCAATAAATCTTTTATGGAAACTTTATCCTTGAATAAAAAATTATCATAAGATTTAAATTTATCCATAATATTAAAATAAAATTCATTTCCATTAAAGTTTGATGTAATAATGATCTTGTTTGTGTTTGAAAGGTTATTGATTTTGTCTACAAAATTAACATAAAAAATATTATCAAATTTTTTCCATCTTTCATCTATATGGATATGTAAATAATTTCTAAATTTTTGATTATTTGTTTCATTGTAAGGAAGGTAATGACTTTTTGAATAAATTGTTAAATTAATTCTTTTCAAAATATTAAGATATAAGTTTAGATAATGATAATCTTTATTATTTGAAATTTGATAATCTTCGATGCAGGGTTCTAAATAGCTAAAAAATTTTGATATTAAAAAATTTGGCCTTTTAACTATACTTAAATTATTCAAAATCTTTTTATTTTTAATAAATATCAATCCAGCTTTGATATTGGAATTTACAATAGCAGAACAAAAATATGAACTTTTTTTGCCATCTAATTGTAACAATAAATCATATTTAGTTAAATATAATTTCTTAAAATATTTTAAAGAAAATTTAAAAAAAGATTTGTCAAATATTATTATATTTTGTAAATCTGGATAATACTTTGCTATTCTTGAATTATATTCCGAACAGACTATTGTTATTTCTGAAGAGGGAAAATTTTTTTTTAAATTATAGATAACTGAAGAAAGATTTATTAAATCACCTAATCTATCAGATTTAAAAACTAAAATTTTTTTCATTTTTTACTTTAAATCCACTTTTTTCAATAAGGGTATTGTCACTAATAAGTTTATCATTTTTTTTATTTATCAACAGATTAAATTTTATTTTCATCTTAATTGAAATCATTTTTATTATATCGGCTAAATGATATGATTTTCCTGAACCTAGATTATAAATTCCCTTTAAATCTTTGAAAATAGAAAAGTTTAAAAATCTTGAAACTTCATCAACATGAATAAAATCTCTATATGAGTTATTTATTGAAATACTTTGTTTATTTTTAATCTTTTCTTTTATGTCAGAGATAAAATATCCTTTTGGTTGTTGCTTTCCATAAATATTAAAAATTCTTATAATCAAATAATTACTTAAATGTTTCTTGATATAATTTTCACTTTTAATTTTATATTTAGCATATCTATTAGTTGGATTGATTTTAGATTTTTCATTAATTTTTTTTATTGAATGAGAATAAACGTGCGAGGAAGATAAAAAAAACAATTTTATTTTTTTTTTCTTTAAGAAGTCAACTAATTGTTTATTAGCATTATAATTTGTAGATAAGCATTTTTTTGGGTTTAAATCACACTTAGATCGAGATAAGGCTCCAACCCGTACAAATATAGAAATTTTTTTTTTATTTATAAAATCTTTTAATTTATTGATATTATTTATATCAGATTTAAATTTGTAAATTTTGTATTTACTTTTATATTTATTGTAAAAATTCTTTGCAACGTAACTATTAAATCCATCAAAGCCAATATTCATCATTTACAAAGAAGCAAATAGAGCCTTTTTAATGTAATTAATAGATTTATTAGTTGTAATTGTATTATGCAAACCTATAAAAAATGAGTTCTTATCTATAAAATCAGCATTTTTTAAATCATCATTAATTTTTAGATTATATAATTTAATAGCAGGTTGATTTACAAAATTACCACTTATTAATGGTCTAGTGACAATACCAAATTTATTTAATTTGTTTGTTACCTTGGCTTTATAATTTTTTTTTATCGATTTAAGAATAATAGGTATTCCAAACCAAACTATATTATTTGATGAATTTTCTTCTAGTATATCAAATTTATTTGAAAAATTTCTATCATTTAGCAATGCTTTTCTTATTGATTTAAAATTTTTTTTTCTAATTTTTATTATATGATTTAATTTTTTGATTTGGCTATTACCAATGGCAGCTGAAATATCTGTTGGTCTAAGATTAAATCCCGAGTTAATAAATGACCAACTGTTTGATTTTTTATTGGATATTGCTCTATGCCAACCATGTGACCTTAGAGTTTTAATAACATCAGCATCCTTTTTACTTTTGGCACATATCATACCACCTTCACCTGAAGTTATATGATGAGAATAAAAGAAAGAAAATGATGAGAAATCACCAAATGTTCCTAATTGTTTATTTTTAAATTTTGAACCAAGAGCCTCACATGTATCTTCAATTAAAATTAGTTTATGTTTTTTACAAATTTTTACAATTTTATGCATGTCAGCACAATTACCCATCGCATGAACAAGCATTAAGGCTTTAGTTTTTTTTGTTATTTTTTTTTCAAGATCATCAATGCTAATATTCAAGGTATTTGGATCTATATCTACAAATTTAGCATTTAAACCGCTTTGAATTATGGGCCAAAGTGAAGTTGACCAACATATTGCTGGTATTAAAACTTCATCATTTATTTTAAGTTTTTTAACTTTAGGATTAATCAAACATTGAAAAATTAATAGATTTGCTGAAGAGCCAGAATTTACCATTATAGAGGTTGTTTTTGAAATTTGTTTTGAAAAAGTATTTTCAAATTTTATAGTTTCATTACCCATTGTAATCCATTTTGATTTTAAAACTTTAATAGCAGCAAGAATATCTCCCTTATCAAGCATGGTGTTTGTTAATGGGTAATTAAAAAGACTATTCTTCATTTTGAATCATATCATCAATTAATTGATTTAATGAATTTTTAGGTTTCCACTTAAGTATTTTTTTAGCTTTAGTAAAATCTCCAATTAAATTATCTACTTCAGTTTCTCTAAAATATTTTTTACTAACATTAATAATTATTTTGTTAGTTATTTCATCTATCCCCTCTTCTTTTAATCCTTTATTTATCCATTTAATTTTAAAACCAATCTTTTTCGCACTTATATTAATAAAATCTTTAACTGAATATGATTTATTTGTAGCTACTACAAAATCATCTGGTTTTTTATGCTGTAATATTTTCCACATTGACTCAACATAGTCTTTGGCATGACCCCAATCTCTTTTTGAATATAAATTACCAAGTGTTAAAATTTTTTGTTCACCTTTTTTAATTCTTATTAAACCTTGTATTATTTTTCTAGTTACAAAATTTACACCTCTGCGTGGAGATTCATGATTAAACAAAATACCATTTGAGGCATGAATACCATATGCTTCTCTATAGTGAACAACACTATTAAATGCAAAAATTTTAGATATAGCATAAACAGATCTGGGTTGAAAAATTGTTGATTCATTTTGAGGTGGTTTAGATTTACCAAACATTTCAGAACTTGAGGCCTGATAAAATTTAATTTTTTTTCTTTTATAATGTCTGATTATTTCTAATAATCTCAATGGTCCAATTGCATTAACATCAGAAGTGTATTCAGGAACTTGAAAAGAAATCTTAACATGACTTTGTGCAGCAAGGTTATAGATTTCATCAGGGTTTATAATGTTTATGATTCTATTTAATGATCCAGCATCAGATAAATCACCATGATGCATTATTAGTTTTTTATTATCAAAATTTATACTATCAAAAATATGATCAATCCTACTAGTATTTGGTGTGGATGTTCTTCTTTTAATACCATGTACTTGGTAATTTTTTTTTAATAAAAATTCTGCCAGATAAGATCCATCTTGACCAGTAATACCTAATATAAGAGCTTTTTTTTTCATTTTTTTAAATAACACAACTTATCATCAAAAGACATTCTTAACTTGTATTTTTGAGATAAATTTTTTAATTCATTAATTGTTAAAATATTCAACTCATTACCATTAATTTCTTTTAATTTAAAATGAAATAATTTTTTAAATGAAAATGATAATTTAGGCTTGAGTTTTTTGAACCACTTCATACCATTTATTGAAGTTATTAACATTCCATCATTGTCTATCGATTCAATAATATTTTTCATCATATAATTAAAAGATACTTGACAACAGCTATAGGATTTTAAGTTTGTGTCTATTATGAGATCAAATTTTTTTGTTTTTATAAGTGAATTAAATTCTATTGAGTATTTGTCGCACAAGTAAACATGATAGTTAGATAGATTTAAAGCTTTAGCTTTATCGATTTCTTTTGCAGAAATAGTTATCCCAGTAATGTTGCAATTATTGTCTATTCTTTTGCTAAAATAAGAATTACCTATACCAATATGAAGTATGGATTTTAATTTTAATTTTTCAGAATTAGAGATAAAATTTATTATATCTATCTCATCACTTGTAATATTTCTATCTTCCCAATAAGAGTATTTTTTATCAAAAAAATTATCTTTATAACAATTACAAATATAGTTCATTTTTTTTAAAATTAATATCCTCGTATAATGTTTCTAATTTTAAGAATATCTTAAATAATGATAAGTTTTTACCCATATCTATTCTTGGTATTAAGTGAAAGTCATGATTGTTTATATCAAACCTTCCTCTATTTGTAGTCGTAGCCTTTTCAAAAATTTCTTTAGTTTTTTTATAAACAAGATTATTAACTTTTCCGTAAGGGTACGAAAAATTTTTAATTTTTATACCTATTTTATCCTCTAATAATTTTTTTGAATAAGTTAATTCATTAGTTATTTTGTTAATATTTAAAGATGTTAAGTCATGGTGATTATGTGAATGAGATCCAATAGACATACCATTATCAATCCATTCCCTTATATCATTTAAATTCATTAAATCTTTTTGAATAAAATTTTTTTTACCTACGTCCCACATATTTTTTTTTCCTAACAAGCTAGAAACAATAAAGCAAGTTGCATTAAAATTATATTTCTTTAAAATTGGTAAAACACAAGAAATAAGATCTTTATAACCATCATCAAAAGTAATAATAATTTGTTTTTTTTGTGTATTATTAATTTGATCAAAATTTATAGTTTTAAAATTTCTATCTTTAAGATAAATAATATGTTTTTCAAATTCTTTTATACTTAATGATAAACTTGATTCATCATTACTTATTGAGTGATAAATTAAAATTGGTATTTTCATGAGGTATTAATTTTATAAAAATTTTCCTTACAATTTTTTTTAAAAATTAAAAATTACTTTTCTTTAATATAGCTTTTTATGTAGTCTTTTATATGAATTTTAGGCATGTAACCTAAATGATTCAAGGAATTATTATTTGGCACTCTTGCACTAGATCTTTCACCTTCACGTTGAGGTAAAAATCTAATTTTTGTTTTGAACATTTTTGCAATTTGTAAAATAGTATATTGTTTCTTTGAACAAAGCATATATTCATCTTGTTTACCTTTGATAAATGCTAAATAACAACCTCTGATTATATCGTCTATGTGAGTAAAATCTCTTTTTTGAGATCCTGGTTTAACAATTGTTAAAGGTATCTTTTTTTTAAATTGAGTTTCAAATATACCAATTACAGCTGACATGGGACCACTTAATATCTGACCAGATCCATATACATTGTAAAAAAATAATAACTCATATTTAAGACCAAACCATTTACTGTAGTTTTTTATCAATTCAATATTTTTTGTTTTAGCCCAAGCATAAGGTGATAAATTTTCATCCTTCCCATTATTACCTAAAGCGCTAGAAGTTGCAGAATAAATAATTTTAATATTATTATCTTTAGCAAAATTAATAACTGCAAATGAATTATTGATATTGCTGTCTAAACATTCTTTAGGTTTTAAAAAACTTTGATAAATTCTAGAAAACTCACCAAAATGGAAAATAACTTTAATTCTTTTTTTATAGTTTTTTAGAAGTTTTGAAATATTGATATTTTTGTCTTTTATGTATTTTATCTTATTATGCTTAACATGATTTTTTTTTGTACCAGTTGAATAATTATCAATGCTTATGATTTTAAACTTAGTTTTTTTTATTAAGTACTTAATTAGATTGGAGCCAATAAAACCTGCACCGCCTGTAACAACTATTATATTTTTCATATTTTTGTATGGATACTAAAATTTATTTTCCCAGTAATATTTTTTATCAATACTATAAGTTCTGTTTATTATAAATTCTGCAATAATTGTAGAGTTAAAATATTTAAAGTATTTCTCTCTCCCTTTTTTAGATATTATTTGTCTTAAACTGTCATTCTCTGAATATTTTAAAATTTTTTTTGATAAATCGTTAATATTTTTGTACACAACAACTTCATTTTTATTAAAAAAATCTCTTAATTTTGTTTTTTCATCAATCATTACTAATAATCCATTGCCTATTAATTGAGCAAATCTATCACTACTGTAATATTTTGATGGATTACCTTGACTTAAATTAATTGCAATTTTTGATTGAGAGATGGCGTTAATAAAATTATTGGCCCATACAGGTTGTGTATTTTTTACCCCATACAAGTCAAACTTTATGTTGGGTAGCTTATTCTTTAGTTTTTCAAGAAAGATTTCACGTTCATCAAATTTTCCTTTTTTTAAAATACCTCTGTGCACACCATGGCTCATTGCAAAAAAAACATCATTTTTTAAATTTTTATATTTAAAATTTTTTAAAGTCTCAAATGATTTATCGACAGGGTTTGGCATATAATTAACACGCTGACTCTTTTTAAAATTTAAAACTTTTGGATCTGAAGTACAAAAATTGGCATCCATAATGTCGATTTTGTTTAGAAATCTGTTTTTATTAATTTTCCATTTAGAGTCCATTTTATCAAGAAACCACTGGGCAATTTTTATGTTTGGATAATAAAATTTAATAGTTTTTAATGTCTTAATATCAATTAAATCAGCATGACCAAGTAATAATAAATCAGGAACATAGTTACCGATCACAGTAAGTAATTTATTATTTAAATATTTTGAACCAGTGATATCAGTTAATTTTCTATGATTACTTAAAATATCTCTATCACTAAACTCTAAAACACTATGTCCTAAGCGTATTAAACCATTATTAATTCTTTTTCCTGTATTATAAAATAATCTCCCATTATGCCTTTCATTAAAATTTGTTATATGAATGATCTTTAATTTTGATTTTATTTTTTTGATATTACTTGATGTAGTTCTACTGTTAATTAATAAATACCTGTAATTATCGATTATTTTAGAAATATATTGATTAGTTAAGTAAAAATTTTTATGTGATTTATACTGAAGATTTATTAATCTTTTATTATCTTTGATTAAACTATCTATTGATTTAAAAATATTTTCAGATGTATTTTTTCTAATAATGATACCATCTGTTATTGTTTCTTTTAAACCACCTCTATCTGATATTAATACTGCACATCCTCTACTTGCTGCCTCTAAACTTGTACGTCCAAAGGGCTCTTCCCACCTGGAGCAAGCTACAGCTATACTAGTTTTTTTTAGTATTTTTAAAACATTATTGTGCTGTTGAAAGCCTAAATTTTTTAAATTTTTATGTTTAAAAATAATATTTTCACGAGGCTCATCTCCAATAGCTAATGCTTTCCAATCACTATATTTGTTTAAAACTTTTAATATTGCATTACCAAATAAGTCATAGCCTTTTGCTGAATTTAATTTTCCAACAAAAGTAATCAATTTTTCTTTTTTAGAAAAGTCAATTTTTGGTTTATTTGTAGATTGGTTTATAACCTCAAGTTTTGGACTTCCACAGAAAAAAATGTCTAAACCAATTAAAAATCTTTTTTTTGACCATAAACTGTTAAAGATAATTTTTTCACAATTCATTAATAAATTCAATCTTTCTTTAACCCTTTTGGAACCTTCCATTTCAATTGGGTCATTATGAAAATATAAAACAACTTTAGAATTAAGTTTGTTAAAAATGTATTTTAAATAAATAGGTCTATTATGAACTTCAATAATGTTAGCTTGAATTTTTTTTTGTAGCTCAATAAATCTATTTACATAATATTTTGTCTGACTTTGGAGAAGGTAAACTTTATCTAAATCTATATTTGTATAATTATTTGTAAGAGTTGATTTAAAATTTGTATTCCCATAAACCATGATATTTTTAGCATATTTACTATGTCTGATTGTTTGACTAACAAATAAAGAAACAGCACCAGGATATTCGGGTGAATAATTTTCTTTGTATGGCAAAAGTATTGAAATATTCATTATTTAGTTTTTTTTAAAATACTTTTTCTTAAAACTTTGTCTTTTTTAAGTTTATACTCGTATGACATAGCTTCATTTTTAGATACGAACTTTTTACTATATATTAAAATCCATTTATATCCTTTTGTTGATTTTGCTCCTTTATTAGAATTATGTTTATGTAATCTTAGTTCTAAATTATTTGTATAACCTACATAGGATTTATTAATACCTGCTGTAGTACATTTAAGCATATATGTGTAATAAAACATATTAATGGCGGTCCCTGGGGGAATCGAACCCCCCTTTGCAGGATGAAAACCAGCTGTCCTAACCGATAGACGAAGGGACCATGTTGAGATCTTTTATTTTAAAAGTCATTATTTATCAAGTGCAATTAACCTATAAGATAAGGTCTCTGATAGTTAATTGAAGTGTTTTTTTGTTATTCCAGATATTTTTGTTGATCTGACCTATTACCTTAATATTATTTTTATAATTCATTAAGCACTCACCAATCTTAGTATTAATAGAGTTAAAGGATATAGATTTAATTGAAAATCCAGTTTTTGATTTTAATATTGAAGATATATGTTTGTTATTTATCACCATAGGTTTAATTATGCTTAAATCTCGTAACAGAAATGTTGGTACTGAGTTTCCTGTACCAAACGGTTCTAATTTTTTTATATTATCATAAAAATCTTGATTAAATGCTAATGATGAAATTTCAGCTTCATATGAAAATATATTATTATTTACAGTATTAGATTTTGAAAAATCTTCTAATATATAATTTTCAAACATATTAAGATTATTTTTATTTAATGTAAAACCTGCAGCCATGTTGTGACCTCCACCATTTAGAATTATATCCTTATCTAATAAATTTTTAATTACACGACCAATATTATAATTATAAACTGATCTAGCAGATCCTTTTAATAATTCATTAGATGTGGTTATAACAATAGAGGGTTTATTAAAATAATCTTTTAATTTTGCAGCAATAATTCCTATTATACCTTCGTTAATATTAGGATTATAATAGATAATTACTTCTTTGTTTTGTTTTTCAATTTTTTCAAAGTCAATTTCATTTAATATTAAAGTTTCAATTTCTTTTCTTTTATTATTTAATTTGATTAAATGATTAGCCCTATCTTTTATGACGTGATGATTGTTAGATGATAATAGTTCTGTTGCATATTGAGATTTACCCAATCTGCCACCAGCATTTAATATTGGACCAATTAAATAACCTAAATCATTAATATCAATCTTATTTTTTCTTTTATTTAATTCAAGCAAGGTATTAAGAGGTAAGTTTTTGGTTATATCAAAATTTTTAAGAGTGTTTAATGCGATTATTCTATTAAGTTTTCTTAAAGGCATAACATCACATACAGTAGCTAATAATACATAAATTAAATAATCTCTTAAATTCATTTTAACTTTAATTTCTTCGATTAATAAATCTAAAAAAAAATATGTAAGTGTTGTAGCGCACAAATAATCATATTCTACGTAACCATTATCTTTTTTTGGATTTATTATTGAGTTTGCATTTGGGAAGGGTTTATTAATTTCATGATGATCAATAATTAAAGACTTTATTTCATTTTCATTTAAAAAATCTATTGCTTCATTTGAAGTAGAACCGCAATCAACCATTATAATCAATTTTGGCTTTTCTAAGATCAACTTTTGGAATAATTTTTTGGTAGCTCCATAGCCGTCTCTTTCTCTATCAGGTATATAATAAAAAAATGGATGACTTATATTTTCTAATACTTTTACAAATAGTGACGTAGCAGCTGATCCGTCTACATCATAATCACCTAAAATACATATTTTTTCATTGTTTTTTATACAATCAACAACAAGTTTTATAGATTGTTTAAAATCTTTATTATTTAAAAAAATATTATTTAGGTCTAAATCAGCATTAATTGTTGCAATTTCATCATCATCAAATTTTCTTGAAATAATCAATCTAGATAAAATTTCACTAAAATTAAAATCTTGTTGTAATTTATTAATTAAATTTTGATTAATTTTTTTTTGTTCCCACTTCTTACCTGAAACAGAAATCATTCTTCAATAAGATTTGTTCTTTTTATGATTTCTTTAAGTTTTGAACTTTTATGTGTGACTAGTGTTTCAGTTGTATACTTGTTTTTGTCAATCTTTACCCCACTCATCATCTCACTGGAAGTAATACCTGTTGAGCAAAATATAGAGTCTCCTTTTATAATTTCGTTTAATTCATATTTTTTATTTAAATTTTTTATTCCCATTCGTTTTGCATCTTTAATATCTTTGTCATTATCAAATATAAATCTTCCTTGAAAATGACAATCAAAGGCATCGAGAGCTGATGCTGCCAAAACCCCTTCTGGGCCACCACCTATTCCCAAAAATATATCAACATTAAATTTTGGATTTGTCACATACAATGCACCAAGCACATCACCATCAGTAATTAATTTAATATTAATATTTAGTTGTTTTAGTTCATCAATTATCATTTTATGTCTTGGCCTATCCATTACACATGCTGTGAGTGATGAGATATCTTTATTTAAAAAATCAGCAAGATTTGAAACATTTTTTTTTAGTGTAAAATCTAGATCTACTAATCCTTTTTCAATTGGTGCAGTTGCAATTTTATCCATATATGTTTCTGGTGCGTTAAAAAGATTTCCCTGTTCGGCAATAGCAATAACAGAAGTTGCACCTGGTAAATTATTTGCTGCAAAATTTGTTCCCTCTAAAGGGTCAACAGCTATATCAAAATATGGTCCTTCTTTATTGCCAAGTTTTTCACCAGTGAAAAGCATTGGTGCCTCATCAAGTGATCCTTCACCAATAACAACTTCACCATTCATATCTATTTTATTTAATTCAGAACGCATTGCATCAACAGCTGCTTGATCAGCTGCAATCTTGTTCTTTTTGCCAACCAAATATGAAGAGGCTAGCGCAGCTTTTTCTGAAACTTTTATAATTTTATCAATATATTTTTTATCAATAGCCATTAAATTTTTTCGTCAAATGACTCAGTAGAATTTATCACATTTTCAAATTCTCTTAGACGCTTATATACACTTGCTAATTCTATAATGGTAGGCCAGGCTTTTAATAAGTATTGCATAGAACCTTCTACTCTTCCAAAGGCTCTTATTATTTGCTGCATAACACCTAATGTCACAACACCAGCAACAATTGCTGGAGCTAAAAAAACGTAAGCTGATAGCACATTGGCCTGTAAATAAGCCATACGACCAACATTAAAATATAAATAACGTATATAACTTAAAAAATGTATTGAACGAACATCATCAAATAACTCATTTATTGTTTTGGGTCTAACATTATTATCATCTTCAGCCACTACTAGTATTTTTCTATAAGCAGCTTCTTTTTTTTGAAGGTCGTATTCAACACCAACTAAACGCAATATCCAACCAAGTCCTATCAAAAAAGCTGTACCACCTAATGTCCAAAGCAATGCACCTGTTATTAATCCATATTGCCAATCACCAAAAAAGAAAATTGGTATACCAACGGAAAGTCCTAGTAGAATTGGTACAAATTGTATCAACACCATAACAGACTCTATGAAACTTGTGCCTAGAGATTCCATAATACGTGTAAATTTTATTGTGTCCTCTTGAACTCTTTGAGAAGCGCCTTCTATTTTACGAGCTTTATCATAAACTGAGTGGTACCACTCCACCATTGCAGTTCTCCATCTAAATAAAAAGTGAGCTGTAAAAAAACTTATTGCTACATAAAGAGCAATATACATTCCTGCCAGCGTAATAAATGAAGCTAAACTAGCCCAGTACTCATCAATTGTAATTGCATTGGGAGCAGCAAGAGCTTTTTGTATCATATCATAAAATTGACCAAACCATTCATTTATTTCAACATCGATTTTTACTTGCACCCACAAAGAGGATAAAATTATAAATGAACCTAACCAAGCCCATAATTGCCATTTCTTTTGAGTAAAAAATTTAAACATTAATATTATTTTAAAAAATTATCAGCGTATGATTTTTTGACAGTTTTTCTCTTTTGAGGTTCAATTAATTCAAAATCAATTTTATTTTTTTTTGCATACTCTATAGCTAATTCTTTAGAAGAAAATTCTAAATTTAATTCTGAAAGAGTATTTGAATTAGTCTCCCAACCCATCAAGGGGTTGATTCCAGTATTTTCAGTTTCAAACTCAATTAACCATTTGTCTGATTTACCCAGACCAGACTGCATTGAATTTTTTGTAGGAATATAAATTTTTGCTTTTTTCATAAAATGGTCGGGGCGGCAGGATTTGAACCTGCGACCCTCTGGTCCCAAACCAGATGCGCTACCAGGCTGCGCTACGCCCCGATTGAGGTACTAATACATTAGATATTGATAA
>Ga0315321_10002099_pt1 | contig 15520 bp, 13 predicted proteins | sample M180m21515metaG_FD_203464 | JGI IMG/M metagenome (GOLD analysis project Ga0315321, IMG submission 203464) | Ammonia-oxidizing marine archaeal communities from Monterey Bay, California, United States - M1 80m 21515 | ecosystem: Environmental > Aquatic > Marine > Intertidal zone | place: USA... | reverse complement strand
GTGGTGGACCGGGTGCTCGCGCGGTGGGGCATCGAAGGGGCCCGCGACGCGCGCAACACCGGGGTGTGGGTCGATGGGAAGAAGATCGCGGCCATCGGCATTGCATGCAAGCGGTGGGTGACGTGGCATGGCATCGCGATCAATGTGCGCGTCGACCTGGAGCACTTCCGTAGAATCAACCCCTGTGGGATGGGCAGCGAGCTCGTGACCCACGTGGCTGCCCACATCGCCCGCCCCCCGAGCATGCGAGAGGCCTCTGACACATTTGCCGCGGAATTTCGACGATGGTGGTCCACATATGCCGCTGTCACGTCATCTTCGGCGGTTTAATGCACAGCTCGGATCCCTGAAATTTTCACCGAACAAAAAGTTCTTGCCCACCAAAGAGGGGGAGAGTAATAGCGGTGGGCCCGCCGGGAGGTGTGGCCGAGTGGTCGAAGGCAGCGGTCTTGAAAACCGCCGTTCCGCGAGGAACCGTGGGTTCGAATCCCACCGCCTCCGCCCGGATTGACATCTGAATGATGAATGATGCGACAGCCCTCACCGGCTTAGCTTAGAACACTTGTTCTTTTGGAGACGTGTCCGAGTGGCCGAAGGAGCGGGATTGCTAATCCCGTGTAGGTGTATGCCTACCGAGGGTTCGAATCCCTCCGTCTCCGCCATCTTCGTCTTCATGCACCCATAGCTCAATTGGATAGAGCGTCGGACTACGGATCCGAAGGTTGGGGGTTCGACTCCTCCTGGGTGCGCCATCTGCCCCGCCTCGAAAGAGGTCGGGGTTTTTGGTTTCTTGGGACCGGCCTTCTTGGAGACCATTGGACCCAGCTGCCGACCGGTCGAGCTCTGAGCGCTACCGCTCGAAGTCGATCAGCACCTTGGGATGGCTGCGAATCATCTGCTCAAAGGTGTCCGCTTCCCAGTCGTCGATATGGACGCGGGTGCCCTGACCTTTGTTGAGAATGACTTCCCACACAGCATCTTGGATACCATTCGCCGAGTTCTCAAGCAGCGCGCGGGTCATCTCCCAGGTGCCGAAGATCTGCCGTCCGACGATACCATGCAGCTGCAGGCCGTTCATGATGACGCGGTGGTAGTCCTCGATGTGGGCATCGCCGTTCTTGACCCCAAACAGCACCACATGGCCGCCTCGACGGGCCAGCCGAAGCGCGTTGTTGAGTGCGCTGTTGAAGCCTGCCATCTCGAAGACGACGTCGACCCCCACTCCGTCGGTGAGGGCCTTGATCTGCTTCACGAGCGCGGGGTCGCTGGCCCAGGGGCGGTCCTTGGGCGGCGGGGCGGGCTGGATCACCACCTCGCAGCCGAGCTGGCGGGCGAGCGTGGCATGCCGGGGGTCGACCTCCACACCGATGACCCGGCGGGCGCCCATGCCTCGCGCGATGAGGATGGCAAAGAGCCCGATGGTGCCGCAGCCGATGACCGCGACAGTCTTTCCGCGCAGGTCGGTGGACTGACAGGCGTGGACGGCATTGCCGAACGGCTCCTGGACCGCCGCGACCTCAGGCCGAATTCGGGACAGGTCCGTGGGCCACAGCGCCTTCGCGGGCAGCTTTACGTACTCGGCGAAGCAGCCATCGCGGGAGATGCCGATGATCTTGTCGTCGGCACACACGTGGAGATCGCCCACGCGGCACTGCGCGCACACCCCGCACACGATGTGGGACTCGGTGGAGACCACCATTCCCGGTTCGTAGCGATACTTTTCGCCGACGCGTTCACCAACAGAGACAATCTCACCGAGCAGCTCGTGGCCGATGATGCGGCGGTCCTTGCCCTCTTGGTCGAGGCTCTCACGAATCATGTCGCCGAACGCGCGCCGCCACCAGATGCCGCGATCGCTACCGCAGAAGCCCGCGGACTTCACGCGGATGATGCAGTTGCTGCGGTCCGCGCCGCTAGGCTCGTCGAGCTCTGGCGCCGGGATTCGCTCTTTGACGAGTCCGGTAGAGGTCTCCCACTGCTCCCGAGAACGATCGAACGTCAGTGCCCACATGTCGGTGCCCATGCACCCCTCCAAGGATGGCTCTCAGAGATAGAGGTTGATGTCGCCGGCGATGGCTCCGTAGTGGTAGCGCCAGTAGTTGACCGAGTAGGGCGCCGTCGCGCCGAAGCCCGCCTCGTACTTGTCCTTGGTCTTTGACTTGCGCTCCAGGAACTTCATTCCGAACGTGATCTGGTTGAAGCGGAAGGAACCGATCTGCTCCGCACCAAGGCCCTTCATGTAGTTGGAGTTCTCGAAGTAGATGCGCAGGTTGTCCGTGGCGGCCAAGCTGGCGTTGAGACCGCCGACAAGGCGTGGTGACAAGCCATCTTGGAAGACGAGGTCGTAGCCACCCTGCAGGTTGGTATCGAGGTGCATGTCGCCCAAGCGGAACCGCTTGCCCACGGCGAGCTGAGGTCGAGCAGCGGCGAAGCCCGGATTGAAGTTGGCCCGGACGTCACCGATTCCAGTGACCAGTAGGCCCATGCGGGTGGACTTCACCAAGGCGTAGCGGGGACCGGCCTCGAGCGTGTAGCCCGTGAAGCGCTCGCGCACACCGGCGTGGAACGACAGCTCCCGCATCAGTGCATACTCGTAGTCGACCATGAGGTTGACCCAGTTGGGGTAGCCCCACTCGAAGCCCGCTCGCAGCTTGGTGCGAGGGTCGATGCTCTCCAGCAGCATGGGCTGGGCGAAGTGGAGCTCTCGCTTGGCAGCATCTTTGACCCGGCCGGGACCGTCGCCAAAGAGGGCGTCCTCGTAGAGCTCGGAGTTCAGCTCGTCGATCCGCTGGTCGATCTGGGACCGGAAGATGGAGTTGGGGTACTTGCGCAGGTAGCGTTCCCAAGCCAGCGCTTCTTCGTCGGGCGACAGGCGCTCGTACTCACTGAGGGCCTCGCGGTAGACCTCCGCAGTATCCTCGCCCGGACCGCGGGGACGCACCGTGCCGTCCTCGCCCGGATCGTCGAAGTCTTCGTCGAACTGCAGCTCATCGCCCTCGGCGTCGTCACCGCCTTCGGACGGGAGCCACTCGTCGTCGTCGGGATCCGCGTCGAGGTCACCGCCGTCGGGGTCTTCCTTCGGCGGAGCTGGACGGTCTTCGTCGCCCGAGTCGTCGTCAAGATCAAGATCGAAGTCGTCGTCGGCGAGAGCGGGGGCACCGCCGAGGGACATCGCTAGGCACGCAAAGCCGAGCAAGCGAGAAAGAGACAGGGCCATCGCGACTCCGACTGTCGTGGGGCCGGGATGATAGAACGCCCCCTCACCCGGTGCAACATGACGCCAAGTACTCCATCGCCACAGACCCCCGAGGTCGACACCATGCCCCTTCTCGCCGAAGAAGTGCGCGCGTATCTGGTGTCGACGCGCGGCGGCGCTCCTTTTCTATCCTCAGCCGACGGACGCCTGCTGGTCAGCTGGCTCGACGAGGGTGTCCCCGTAGCCGCCGTCCTCGCCGCAATTGAACGTGTGGCGCGGCGGCGGGTGGGCCGACGGTTGCGCACCCGGATGACGCTCAGTTCCTGCAAGGGCGAGGTCAAGAAGTTGGCGGGAACCCCATCCACACCAAAATCCAGGCCGAGCACCGGCGCCACGGCGGCTCCATCCGGCTCGCTGGCGGCAGAGATCGAGCGCCTTGCTGCGGTAAAAGTGCCCGCAGCGCTCACCGGCGTGCGCACCCAGCTCGTCACGGAGCTTCGTACACTCGCCCCCGGTGCCGACGCGCCCGCCGTGCTGTCATGCGTGCGCCGCTTCCACGAGCGCGTGTGGGATGCGACCGCTCCCGAGCATGCCGAGCTTCAAGCAGCAGCCCGTACAGAGCTGTCCAGCCTCGCGGATGTGGTGAGCGCAAAGGTGTTCGCCGACCTCGTCGACGAGCATGTGCGGCAGGGCATCCGAGGGCGGGTGGCCGAGTTCACCATGGAGCGCATCTGGACCGCACTTGGCCCCGGAGATTCGCCATGAGCCGCTTCCAGCTCCCCCTCACTCCCAGCGTAGCTGGGGCGCAACCGCCCGCCCCTGTCAAGGGCGCCACCGGACTGGTGCGCATCGAAGACCTCCCTCCGGCAGCCTCACCGCAGCACTCCTGCGACATCTGCAAGGGCGACGGACTCGCGTTCTCCGCGCAGGGCGAGGTGGCCCACGCCAAGCCGTGTGACTGCATACGTCCGTGTGAGCGATGCCTCGACACGGGCACAGTCACCGCCATTGTGGATGGCACCGTGCGCACCGGCCGCTGCCGCTGCCGACGGGTCCACGACCGGTCCCGCCTCTACAGCGCGGCAGGCATTCCCGGTCGATACGCGCAGGCGAGCTTCGCGACCTACTCCCAGGGCATCCTGCTGCACTCTCGCAACGACCCCGCCAGCATGAAGTGCCTCACCGAGATGAGCGGATGGCTGGGACGCTGGGGCAAGGAACACGAAAACCGCGGCCTCGTCCTCCACGGCGCAGTCGGCCGCGGAAAGACCCACCTGTTGGTTGCGGTGGTGCGCAATCTCATCGTGAGACACGGCATCCGCGCGCGGTTCGTGGAGTTCACCCGCCTGCTGGGCCAGCTCAAGGCTGGCTACAGCGAAGGCAAGTCGGGGGCCATGGTCATCGACCCGCTGGTGGAGGTCCCCGTGCTGGCCATCGACGAGCTGGGCAAGGGGCGGATGACCGACTGGGAGCTCACGGTCATCGACGAGGTCATCAGCCGTCGCTACAACGCGATGGCCTGCACGCTTGGGTCCACCAATTTCGCGCCCGCACGCGCAACTGGGGCCACTCCGGTCAATGCGGCAGCGGTCAACATTACCGCGCAGACGCTCGGCGACCGCGTGGGGGACCGCGTGTATTCGCGGCTCGAAGAGATGTGTGACTTCGTGGAGCTGGCGGGGCCGGACTTCCGAAGCATTCAGCGACGCTAGGCGAACGGCCTACTCTTTGGGAGCCTTATCGACGCCGTTGTCGGGAGTCCGCCCGCTGGGGAGGACGTCGCTGGGGACATCTTCGCCCGGCGCATCCGGCTTGGCCGCGGACTTGGCCTTGTCCTTCTTGCCCTTCTTGCCCTTGGTGAGTCGGCGCTCGGGGAGATCGGACTTGGTGCGGCCAGGACGCACGATGCGGAGCCAGTAGTCGCGCGCATCTTCCGCTCGTCGGCGGGTCCAGCTGCGGCTTGGATCGACCGACAGGGCCAGAGTGTAGGCGCGGTAGGCCTCTTCCCAGTTCTCCTGGGCAAAGTGCTCATCGCCCAGGGCCACCGCCTCATCGGCGAGCGGCATGGACCACTCTTCAAGCTGGGGGTGCTTGCGGTCGATGCGCCGGGCTTCCGCAAGCAACATGCCACGGGCCTCCATGTTGTCGAGGTTGCCGGCCTTCGCAATGAGACAGCCTGCGCGAGCGCGTCGGACCTCGGCATCGTGAACCCGAATCCACTCCGCTTTGTTGTCGACGTGGCGCTGGGCGTTCTTCCAGGCCGGCCAGATCTCGGCACAGTCCTCGCGAATGGAGTGGCTGAGAGCGAGCTCCAGATCGGCCTCTGCAGCAGCTAGCGCATCCTTAGCGGACACCACCCGCACGGTCTGTTCAGACAGCCACTCGCCCGCCATGTAGAGCGGCTCGGCGGTGATCGGCTGACCTCGGTTGCGCCACGCCAGGACCTGTCCCGAGTCTTCGTCGAGAAGGACGACCCCCACCTTGTACTCCCCCTTCGGGAGATCATCGGGGAGCTTGTAGCGGTAGCGTCCGGCAACCCGGTCCGCGGTCTTCCATTCATCCGAAGGGACCCAGTTGTAGCCCGGGGCAAACGCACCCACAGTAGTGCGGTCCTCTCCCACCAAGAACACGAGAATGCGGAAGTCATGGTCCCGCAGGCTGGCCGCCCACTCGGTGTCGAGGAACAAGCGGGTACCCGCCGCGACTTCAGGGGACGGCACATCGAAGCCGGTGAGCCGGATGCGCCCGTCGAACCGGGGCGCTTCAAAGGCAATGGGGTCGGTGGACTTCGTGATGAAGAGATCGCGCCGGATGTGGTTGCCGATGTGGAGCTTGCCGCGACCAATCGGGTAGCCGGGCAGCTCGATGTAGCGGTCGCGCCACTCCTTGTGCTTGTTGATCTTGCTGGTGCGCGCCCAGCCGCCGTGGACATGGGCGAAGTCGGGGTTGCGCTCCTCGAAGATATAGTTGCGGACGAACTTCCGGTCGAAATTCGAGTGGCGGGCCATGGGAACGTCTATGAGACCCGCGATGTCGACGATGTCCCAGCCCGAGTAGTACATGTGGGCGCCCATATCGACATCGAGAAGCACGATGCTGTCGAGATCCAGGCGGCGCTGCACCCACGACATGTATCGAACGCGGCGCATGATGTCGCGGACGCTGGTCTCTGGGCCGTTGGCGAACTTGTTGGACCAGAAGCTCTCCACACCCACCCAGGTGCCCATCACGGCAAGCAACACCGCGACGCGGATCTTGAAGCCGCCGCGCAGTCCACTCGGCACAAACCCCCAGGATGCTGGCGGGCGCGCAGTCTGCTGGTTGACCCCCATGGCATCGAGAAGCTCGGCCACCCCGATAGCAGCCATGGGCAACATGCCCATCACGACCATGTTGAACCAGCGATGCTGGGCCATCCAGTCGCCGCCCGCGTAGAGCGCGAAGAAGCTCGCGAAGACGGCCACACACCACAGCAGTCCCCGCGAACGCCAGCCTGGCCGCCCGAAGGTCGAGAGTCCGAGCACCACAACACTCGCTGCAATGCCCCACACCCGCAGCTTCACCCACTTCGCCGTGACCGCGCGCCACGCATCAGGGAGCGGATCGATGCCCAGCGCGTCGAGGCCCGCTTTGCCGTCCCAGAACAGCAGCACACTGAGCACCGCGGTGACCGTGAGACCGACCCAGCGCATCCGAGTACGCAGACCAGCAGTGGCCACCGCAAAGATGGGCAGCACGTAGACCAGACCGTGATTGGTCATGTACTTCTTGATGTACTTCCACCCGCTGGCGGTCCATGACCAGGGCTTGAAGCGGGTGCCGATACCGAGCTTTGCGTAGTAGGTGTTGGGGAATTCCCAGGCGAAGTACCAGTAGCGCCAGCCGTGGTAGGCCACGAGCGGCAGCGCCAAGGTGACCACCCACACGGGAATGCGGCGCAATGACCGGCGCGCCACAGCGTCGAGAAGCAGCGCAAATCCAGCAATCACGCCGTATGCGATGCCCTCCGGTCGCGTCATTGCCAGACCGGCGAAGAACAGCGCGGACCGCGGAATCCTGTGGGGGCTGTCGTCGTGCATCTCACGAAGGAGCGCGTCGATTCCACCGGCGAGAAGCAAGCACACCAGGCTGTTTTCAAGCCCTGAGGCAGCCCAGATGACGTACTGCGGTGAGATCGCCAGCATGCCAGCCGCGAGCAGCCCCGCTCCACCGTCGCCATTCGGGCGGGCCTTGCGGACGATGCGATACACGAGCGGCAGCGTAAGCACGCCAAAGACCGCGCCCATCACCTTCGCGGAAGTCCATGGCGGGACCCCGAGGGCGTAGAAGCCCGCGACCAGCATGGTCCACAAGAAGTTCGAGTAGCCCTCGACCCGCTCGCCGCCCGGATAGCCGACCAGCCCGTCGCCTTCGACCAAGTTGCGCGCAAACGCAAACGAGATGCCCGCATCTTCAATGAAGAACGGCTGCGGAATGGTGAAGACAAGGTAGTGCGCGATGAAGCCGGCGGAGATCAGCGCCAGCACAGAAGCATGGCGGCGAGCCTGTTCGTCTAGCCCGCCCCACCATTGCGCCAGCCGTTGCGGCACGTCGTCCATCCCCGCTCCAGACCGGGAGCACCCACTTAGTCGATGTCCCAAGCACGACGCAGTGCCGAAGGAACAGAACGTCCCCCAGGCCAGCGCCGCCCGCCTACATCGTCTTCTTGACCCCGGCGGCAACCTCGGCGGCCCGCTTGGCGGCAAGCTTGCGCTTCATGTCCGCAAGCTGAGAGCGCGCAGCAGCGTTGGCTGTCTTGGCCTTAATCTTCTTCAGCTTGTGGTCGAGGGACTCACCCTTGATCTCGCCGGAGACGTCTGCCTCAGCAGCCCGCTTGTTGATGGTCTCCCGGACATTCTCCAGCGCCTTGATGTCGGCGTCGGTGGACAGTCCGTCGAGGGAGTCCTGAATCTTGATCCGCGCCTCAGCGTTTTGCTTCTTGGCGAGCATCGAAATCTTTTCACGCTTGAGCTTCTCGATCTCTGCCTGGAACTGCAAGAGACCGGACTTGGCGTCTTCTGCCTGGCCAGACACTTTTTCGAGCTCACCGGTAAGCCGGGCGATGGCTCCATCGAGCTCGTCCTTTTTCTCGATGAGAACGAGAGCAGCCTCGTCTTCACCCTCTTCCACCGCGACCGGAATCTGCAGCTGCACTTCGGCCAGGAGCGTTTCCTTCTGGTCGAGCTCGGCCTGCAGCTTGTTGCGCAAGTAGACGATGCCAGACACCGCCTTCTTGAGCTCGCGGTGCTTGATGATCCGCTCCTCGATGGCGGCCTCGTAGACCGCCTCCGGGTTGCGGTTTTCGATGTCCGAGATCCAGAGACTCAGGAAGCCCTTCCAGACCTGGGAGAGGCGATCGAAGAAGCCCATATTGGTGACTCCAGAGGGAAGGGGCAGGCAGGGGAACACGCGGACGGGGTCAGCCCGCCCTGGACGCTCGGATTAGTCGCCAGTCCGGCCCGGCGCAACACCTTGCCGGACCACTCCACACGCCATCCAGTGGGGCAGGACGACAGATGCGGCCGAGCCTACGAAACCACATCGGGGTTATTGCGCCGTCTCGGGAGACTTGTTGATGCAGACATCACCACTGCTGGGCGCCCTGCTGGGAGGCGTCTTCGCCCTCTGGCCGACTGCTGCCCACGCCGAGCCCGTGTCCCGTGCCGGTCGTACTTTTCTCGCCTACCCAGGCGACACCATCGTTCTCGACGGAACCGCTTCCGAGGGCACCGACCTGGAGTGGCGCTGGGTGCAGGTCGGTGGACCGCGCGTCGCCGCGACAGGCTCGGACTCCGCTGAGCCTCGATTCCGAGCCGACCTGCCGGGCCGATACACGTTTGAGCTGGTGGTGTGGGAAGGCGAAGTTTCTGGCGAACCAGACACTGTCGATGTGGTGGTAGTCGATCCCGAAGTGGCCACTCGCTACTTGGCGCCGACCGGATGCAGTCAGCAGGGCGGCGGCGTGCCCCCCGTCTCGGCGCTGGTCCTGTTGGCCCCGTTCCTCGTGCTCACCCGCAGCCGACGGAACGACAGGTGAGCCGAGGAGAAAACCGAGGCGTGCTGTGCAGCAACTGCCGCCGATTGGTGGACCGCACCGTGCCCGTCTGCCCGCACTGCGGCGTGCGCAATCCCAGCCTCTCGGGCCTGGGTGGCCGCCTCAATGAACTGTGGCGCGAGGACCTCGTACAGGCCATCACGATGGTCTGCATGGCCGTCTACGTACTCCACGTCGGCCTGACCTTCATCGTGGACCCTGAGTACCTCACCCGTCCGCGCTCGTGGCTGAGCATCGGCGCTCCGAGCCCTCTGGTGACCGCCCTCTCTGGAGCGACCCGCGGCGACGACCTGTCGTCTTTTCGACTGTGGACCCTCGTGTCGGCCTCGTTCGTGCACTACGGCGTGATGCACATCGGGTTCAACCTCTACTGGTTGCAGGACCTCGGCCGCATGGCACGCGACATCTTCGGTCCAGCGCGCTTTGTTGTGTTGTTCGTGCTGTCTGGAATCGGCGGATTTCTGCTGAGCAATGTGGTCAGCGGCGCACCTACTGCGGGCGCTTCCTGTGCACTCTTTGGGCTGCTGGGGGCCATGGCCACCTTCGGCTGGCGCCGCGGGGGCGTGGTGGGGGACCGCATCAAGTCGAGCATGGTCCGTTGGATCATCATCGCCACGATCTTCAGCTTCGCGATGGGCGGCGTGAACCACCTGGGACACGGTGGTGGACTGGCGACCGGGGTAGCGCTGGCGTTCAGCTTCCCGCGCCACGAGAGACAGGCAGAGAGCCGCGCGATGCAGCTCACCGCCGCCAGCCTGCTGCTCTTGTCGGTGGTCTGTCTGCTCGTGGCGGCAATCGGCTGGTTCGTAATGTCCCCGCAGTACCTCGCACCAGCCTGAAACTCCCATCAGCGTGGATCCCCGACACGTGTGTCACGATCAATGCGCTCGCTGGGAGGGTAGCGGTGACCGAAGCAGGATCGAAACAGACGACATCGTTGGTTTTTTTTGACATCGTCAAGGACCTTCAGTGGCGGAACCAGTTCCGTGAAGACTGCTGACCAAGCTGGTTTTAGCCCCATTTTTAGCCCCATAGGGAGGGGGACCGTTCCAGTCTGGACAGGAACGTCCGATGACTTGCACAGATGTGGCACGAATCCTGCTTGAGATGGAGTCGTCCTGCTGAGGCAAAGGAGGTCCAAATGACCCGTCAGACCGACATCGGTGAGTTCATCTCCCTGTTCTACGCGCAGTTCCTTGAGCTCTACGGCGACGAAGACATCGCCTCGGTCGCCACTGCGGCGGTCATCAACGACATGTTGACCGCACCACAGACTGCAGCGGTCCCGGACACCAGCACACTCGCCGCCTGAGCACACGAAGCTTGGCGTGACGGCGTTGAGCCAGCGACCAGACGTCGGATCGATGTGCCCGAGCGCGCCCCCGGACGTTAGGATGGCGGCCCCCGCGTGGCATTCCCGTGCCGCCCCTGTTCCCGCCTGCCCCCGGGCCCTCCCGATGTCCTCTACCTCGCCTTCCGTGGGCATCGAGGTCGCGCAGCTTCGCGACCTCTGGCTGCCCATCACAATTCAAGTCGCCTGGACCTTGCTTCGACGGGGCTACACGCCCAGCGAAGCGCTTCTGGGTGATGCGCGAGAGCACGTCCTTCGCTGTCTGCCCAGCCACTGCACCACCGAAGTCGCAGAGTGGCTTGCCGCGCAATGGACCCACGACTACCTCGCTCGACGACTCGATGGCGCGTACCGACCCGGCCCTCTCCCCGGTCCCGAGACCCGGATCCCGGCCACAGCCTGGCGCGCTCGACTGCTCGAAGCCAATGATGACCGCGCCTCTCTCGCGGTGTTCCGCTTCCACTACGCGGAGCTCCTCGAGCTTCCAAAGGCCGCCCGTCGGCTTCGGTGCCGCACCGAGACTCTTGCCGATGGCCGCGCCCGACTCCGAAACCGCATCGCCCGGTTCATCGACCAGCACCCCCAGTATGACGGCGAACGCGACGACCGAGCCATCGACCACATTCTCCGGCGACTCGCTGTGCTGCCGGAGCCGGGGGGTCCAGGCCCGCTTGGCCTGATGAGTCCAGCGGGCCTCGCCCACGCCGAGCGTTGTCCCCGCACCAGCCGCGCCGTGCGTCTGCTCCGCCAGCGTCACCTCGACACGCCCGCGCTGTTTCCACCCACCCAGTCCCCAGCCAGCGGGAAGACCAGCGTAATTGCCCTGCTGGTGCATCATGAGGCTCGCCGACACAGCGCGGTCATCGCGCGTGTAGTTGGCCCGAACGGCACGGCAGCGGGCCCGGGACTCTGGCTGCTACCCACAAGCGAAGAGGGACGTCTATACGACGCCCTCACAGAAGTGTGCGCCCGCGGCCGCCCCGCGCGTCACCACGTCCGGGCGGCTCGCGTCCGAGGCAGCGGCCGCTGGTCTGGCACCACCCTCCTCGGTCCTGTCGCCGTGCGCGCCATCGATCGGGCGCGTGCAGTGCCATGGGGAGACATCTGCGGGCGTCCTCCCCTCCCGATGCCGGCCCCCCCACTTCCCACCGCCCACAGCTGGTGGGCTGCAGCCATCGCGGTCGCGGCAGCCACCATCCTGTTGGGGGTCCGGATGGCCACCCCCACCCCACCCACTCCGCCCACGCCGATCGAAGCCCGCTTCCACACGGCCACCGACGGGTGGCGGGTGAGCTTCGACCTGCCCGACCACGCCGTGCTCGATGTGGTCGCGGTTCAGGGACAGTCGGTCCAGGTCCTGCACCGCGACATGCGCGCTGCCCGCGGGGCGTGGTCCACCGGTCATGGCGACTTTCAAGCTCACATCCCTGCAGACCAGATCGCCCTCATCGCCAGCCCACGCGGCGTGGCGGACCTGGAGCGCCTCGCCCTTGAGTCCGCCGCCAGCCCCGACCCCCTCGGCCACCTTGAGCTCTTGCTTTCGACCCACGCGCCCAAGGCTGACTTCGCCCGAAGTCGTGTCCCCGTCGTGGCTCAAGCGTCCGGGTCGCCTCCTCCGCAGCTATAGTCCCGACCCCTTCGGAGTGCTGAGACATGCGCGTCACGCCGCTCGACATCATCCAAAAGCAGTTCAGCGAGTCCCGTCGGGGCGGCTACGAGCCCGAGGAAGTGCGCGACTTCCTCGATGCGGTCCGTGAGTCGCTCGAAGATGTGCTTCGACAGAACCAGCGCCTCCGCGAGGACGTCTCACGTCGCGACGCTGAGATTGCCGAGCTGCGCAACACCGAGTCCGACATCAAGAACACCCTGATGCTGGCCCGCCGCGTGTCCGACGACATGGAGCGGGGGGCCCGGCGAGAGGCCGACGTCATCGTGGGTGAGGCGCGCCTGGAAGCGGAGCGCGTGCTGTTCGCAGTGTCCGAAGAACGGCGGGAGCTCCAAGCCGACATCGTGCGCCTTCGGTCCAGTCGAGTCCGCCTGTTGGCCGACCTGCGCGCGGTCCTCCAGGCCTACTCCCACTCCATCGAGGAGCTCAGTCAGGAAGCACCGGCGGCCCGATGAGTCGAGGCCGGCGCCGTCGCGCAAAGAAGCAGCGCGCCACGCGTACATCCCTCGAGACTCGGCTCGACCTTCACCTGCACACCACCCGCTCCGATGGCCGCTACTCGCCAGAGTTCGTGCTGGAGCAATGTGCCGCGCGTGGCCTCCACACCGTGGCACTCACCGATCATGATGTCCCACCGTCTGTGCCGGCCGGAGACCACACCTTCGGCGGTCGAACCCTTCGCGTGCTCCACGGCGCGGAGGTCTCGGTGCGGCATGCGGAGCGCGAGTACCACATGCTCGCCTACTTTCCCGCGCAGATGCCCGAGGGCTTTCGGGCGTTTCTCCGCGTGCGCGCCCAAGCACGCGCAGTTCGCTTCGATGGCGCCCTCGACCTGCTGGGCTTCGACGACATCCCACGCGCCGACGCCGAGGCACACGCCGGCCATCGGGCCCTCACCCGCCACCACCTCGCACGAGCACTGGTCGAGTCGGGTCGGGCCGGAAGCATTCACTCTGCCTTCCAGGGTCCTCTCGCCCGCCGCCGCCAGGTCGTGCCCCCCATTCAGCTGACCGCCCAGGATGCCCTCACCACAATGCGGCTCCACGGCGCCATTCCAGTCTGGGCTCACCCCACGGTCGAGGATGCGGAGGCCCATGCGGCCACCTTCCGCGACTGGGGACTGCAGGGTCTCGAAGCCCTCCGCGCGTCACTGTCCGGCACCACGTCGGCCAAGCTCACTCGGATCGCGCTTCGCAACGGTCTGGTCATCACCGGAGGAAGCGACTGGCACGGCTGGACTCGTCGTCTGGGCTCCTTTCGAGTGCGCTCACGAATGGTGCAGCCGTTCTTGGATCTTCTGGAGCCTGCCAACAGTCAACCTCCACCCACTTTGGTTGACCAGACACCATCAGAGGCGGTAGACGGTGCCTGAATGAAGACTCATTCAATCCCGCTCGGGCGACCTCATCGCTGAGCCCGACTCCGAGCCCCTCTCATCCTCAAGCGCACTGCGCAACGGAGCTTCCCATGTCGAAGACCGCCGGCTTCTTCAACGAGTACCTTCCCAACAAGATCGAGAAGAACCCCGACCTGGCCGCCAGCGTCAACGCGGTGTTCCAGTTCGACGTCGAGGGCGCAGGCTCCTGGTACGTCGACCTCAAGGGCAACGACGTGGTGGCTGAAGGCACCCACGACGCCCCCGACTGTGTGCTCACCACTGCTCAGAGCCACTGGGAAGACATCCTCGACAACCCTGGCTCCGCTGTGGGCAAGGTCATGACCGGCAAGCTCAAGATTTCCAATCTGGGCCTCGCCACCAAGCTGCAGAAGCTGCTCGCCTGAGCTGCTACCAACGTAGAAGCCCGGACCACACTGCGGTCCGGGCTTCGTCGTTCTCGGCGACCACAGGCTGGGGGTCGCAAGTCAGCGGCGGCGGCGATCTCTCCAGGCCCCGACGGCGCCCATCACAGCCATCCCAGGCGCGATGAGGAGAGACAGCAGCGCGACGATGAGGAACTGGGTCTCGGTCATGTTGAACCGACCACCAGTGCCTGCGTCGCTGCGCACGCTGATGTGGTCATCTTCACCCACCAGCCATGCCAGGGTGTTGAGCAGCAGGTCGCGATTGTTGAACTGGTCGAGCAGCTCGTTGGTAGCGAAGTCCACATCGCCAATGACCACCACTCGACCGCCCGCCTTGGGCGTGAACGCGGGCACACCCTGAACCACCGACGGCTCCACAGCCTGTGCAGCTCTCGAGTCCACTTCGTCAGGGTCCGCACCGGGCTCCACCCGAGTGTCCCCACCGCCCACCACGACTTGGGTGCTGCCGACGCCAATGACTTGAGGGTCCACAATCTCCGCAACGGCCATCACGGGTACCGGGCCCAGCCGATCGATGCCGGGGTCAGGAACGGGCGAGGTCGACGCCATGTAGTCGGACTCGGCCCACGCAAACGCAGAGGTCTTCGCCAGCTCCTGCACCTGAATGCCGGTCATGTCAGGGTCCAGACGGGTGACGCTGCGCACCACCCGCAACAAGACCGCGCCACGGATAGGATTGGTGATGGGGTGGAAGTCGAAGCTCTCGCCAGACAGCACGATGTAGCTGAGATCGCCTCCCATTAGCTGGTAGTTGGGGTTCTGCTCCAGCACCAGGTCGTCGCCCACCGCGAGGTTGTAACGCGCGAGGTCGCTGGCCAGCCCCGGCGTGCGGGTGGGCTCCAGCATGACGAATAGTGCTCGGCCACTGGCCACATGGGCGGCCAGCATCTCGCGCTCAGCGGGCATGAAGTCGAGCTGAGGGTCTCCCACGACAACGACTTCGCACGTGTCGGGAATGCTGCCATCACGGGCTGGAAACACCTTGCGGACCGTGTAGTTCTTGCCCTCAAGCTTCATTACAGCGGCGCCCACCCCAACGGTGGAGGTGTCGTCGTCGGGGTCGACCTCTTCGTGACCTTCGGTGAAGCAGATCTGATGCTCGGTGCCCGCCGTGAGCTGCACGAGTGCGTTGACGATGGACTCCTCGTCGAACCGACTCTCCAGCCGCTGGGTGTCGTCTCCCGACCGCAGCACAATGGTGCCGTACTCAGTGGTGATGTCGAACTCGCGGGCCGCCAAGGGCTCGCTGACCGGGTCGTGGAAGGACATCGTGAGCCGGCTGGTGTGCTCCTCAAAGCCGTCCAGCAGAGTCTCGAGGTTGTCTCGCTCGGCGAGTCCCGGGGCGAAGAAGGCGTGGACTTCGATGTCCTGGTCGAGTCCCGCGAGAAT
>Ga0315321_10002095_pt1 | contig 15528 bp, 18 predicted proteins | sample M180m21515metaG_FD_203464 | JGI IMG/M metagenome (GOLD analysis project Ga0315321, IMG submission 203464) | Ammonia-oxidizing marine archaeal communities from Monterey Bay, California, United States - M1 80m 21515 | ecosystem: Environmental > Aquatic > Marine > Intertidal zone | place: USA... | reverse complement strand
ATCCATCTTGGCGAACATGCGTTCCGCGTTGCCGACGGCTTCAGTTCGTGTCAGGATGCCATCTCCATCACGGTCAATTTCTTTGGCGTGTCCTTTCAGGAAGCCGCCCATCGCACTACGTGATCCGCCGCGTCCGCTCAGTTCGGCAGCGCTTAGCTTGTCATCTCTGTCGGCGTCATAGCCCTCAAACGCTTTGGTGGCTTCGCCAACGATTTCGTCTCGGCTGATGATTTTGTTCTTATCCAGATCAATTTCGTCGGCATGAACCAGGATCCAAGGTTGCCGAGGACCATCACCTGGCTGCGGACCCCGCGGACCGGCTTGTCCCAGAGGCCTTTCACCACGCGGCCCACCACCTTCGCCACCGCGCCGTTGACCACCTGAACCTCGAAATTCATCTGCGGAAATCTGGTCATCCTTATTGGTGTCCAACTTGCGTAGTGCGGCTGAAGCTCCGCGGAGTTCGGCCTTGTCGATACGACCGTCGCCGTTTGCATCCAACGCCGCGACAATGGGATCACTACCAGCCCTTCCACCATCAGGACGTCCGCCGCCTTCGCTGCGACCTCGATTGCGTTGCGGATCGTTACCCATTGGACGCTCTGCATTTCGCCGACCGTCGCCACCTGCTCCTTGACGTGGTGTGTAGTTTTCGGTCTTCGTCCCCTGCGAAGAAACAAAATTAAAGGTCGCTGAACCATTATCGTTGACGGTGTATTCGACGGATCGCGGGTCACCAAAAACTTCATAACGCACAACGAAACTCCCCGGCTTCGGCGCCTCAAAACCGACGATCTTCGCCCCTTTCAAACCAGGGAGTGATGGCCGAACACCTTGTGCTCTCGGCTGCGGGTCAACTTGCCCGTTGAGTTCGACGACTTCGCCATAAAAACCTCCGTTCAAATACGGAAACGTTTTTGTCGCGTGATAGTGATACTGGCCATCTGGTCCTTTGTGGCCGTTCAACCAATCGAGATTCGTTGGCGGTTTGCCGTTTGGATCGTTGTAGCCGTAGATCGGATAACCGTCGAGCGCTACAGCGATCGGATTTCCTGCACCGACCACTCTTTCCAGATGCACGGGGGCAATGTGATAGTGGTAATCATCCGCCCGGCCACAATGTCCACCCCACTGGTCGAGCTCACCGGCGAGCAACGTATCTGTTTTTCCGTTATTTTTGATCGGATTAAAGATCGGCACACCATTGACCGCCAAGGCGATGGCTCCACGAAAGAAGTGTTCCTTCGTTGACAATGGGTTCTTCGCAGGTACTGGCTGTAGTGGAATTCTCCATGCATTGCTGCCTGTGTACGACTGAGGCAGCGGAACCTGCTGTTGCCAGGCCGTGATGCCGGTCATCATCGAATGATCCGGCATGCCGTTGGACTCAACGTACAGGAAGTCGCGATCAAAACGGACGCTGACCTTATCTTTGAACGGATCGAACAGCTTTGCGATATCGGGCCGAGCCGTATCCTTTGTCCGACTTTGCACAATGAATTGAAGATTTGGCGTTTCGGTATTTAGTCGATTGACTCTTTGCTTTGTCTGAGGCGAAGGAGCATGCGAGTGTCCTTCGTGAGCGAGTAGCATTGTCGGAGACAGGCTTGCCGCCAACAGTAAGAAAGTTGAAATTCGGTGTGAGTGGTCCATGGCGTCTTTTCCACTGAACTGTGATTAATTGTAAGGTTCGCTTCTTAATTCGACCGGTTCGATCCTCGTTGCCCTCGGGTTCCACCTCCGCCTCGACGACCACCGCCTCCCCCGCTACGCTGCGGAACTACGTCGGTCAATCCACGAAAGTCGGGACGGTCTTTTCCATCGGGTGGCGATTTCACAACGGTGCGGAAGAGCACGAGGTTGTCGAGCTTGATATCGTCGGACCAAATGAATTTGGCTCCTGTGAAGTCATGTTCAAAGAATGGCTCTTTCGGCCCGACGACTTCCTCCGTGAATTCTTTGGCGCTCGGCCACTTGCTATCATCGAAGTCGATCGCGAACCAGTCCTTGGGGAGCGGGATGTTTTCGACGCGAGGATTCTTGACGTCGCCGTCGATCGGTCCCCATGAAAACTTCTTTGCTTTCCATGTGGCATTGGTCACGGTGCCGTCGCCCAGTTTCAGAATGAAGCCGCCGTCGCCAATATTTGTGTTGGCGTATTCCATGCCCGTTTCCGGATCCGCGTTGTCGATCCCCATGACTGCGATCGTCATGGGGTACGCTGGAAGCACATCCACCGAAACCACGTTGTGTGGCACGAAAGCAATCGAATCAACGGCCACCAACTCACCATTGACATAGAGTTTGAACGAGTTGTCCGCGTAGACATTCGCCTTGATGGTGTCTTCGATGCGAGGCTTGCGCGGTACTTGTTGTGCCAAGGACGTGGCATGGTATACAAGGGCGAAGCCAATCGCTCCCGCTATAAGTGCTTGGTTCATCATTGAGTATCTCTTGAGCTAAATCTTGCGTAGTTTGTCATTCGCTATACAAACATCGAGTCGAATGTCAGCCAACGAACCGTCAGAAGTGTGCAGATGAGGCATGCCCACCATGCTCCCTCCTTCGCGCTACGGTGTTGTCGCAGCGAATACAAAAGAAGCACGGCCATCAGCGTCACAAACGTCTTGAATGCGATCAGTCCCACAGCGTCATCAATCAATGCGGCACCAAGGGGATTCAGCTCTTTCATGTCGCCCGCAGCCCCGACAAGCATCGTCCAACTCAGATCAAGAGCGGACATTGCAGAGACAAGTGCCAGAGACCGAGTGACAACACAATTTGCAAACCCTTTCTCTGCTGATACCCCTTCCGAATCCGCCTTGCATTTCAGTAGATGTCCAAACGCCAAGACCACCAGCAGCATGCCTACCACAGATAGCGGGTAGGCACTCGATTGCAAAGTCATTCTGGCTGAGCTCTGACTGGCATAGCTTTCCTCAATGGTCCGTATCTCTGCCAGAAAATTGGCTGTTCGCTCACGTAGTTCCCGAGGGCAGTCGAAGTCTCTGACGAACACTTTCCAAACCTCTTGGTCGATGGACGCGCTATTCAGCCCCCTGACTCTTAGGTCGTGGATAAAAAATGAAGCTCTGGCTTCGTCATCGATCAGAACACTAAGCAAGTCATAGCTGTGTGCTTCGTAGATTAGCACAACGGGAGACCCTGCAAACAACACGACGACTCCACCGGTTTCGAGTGTCTCTCGCAGGATCCGAGTGGCTCGTTGCATCATCCGTCCATTGGCGAGCGACTTCTTGGTAGCGAGGCACTCGAATGACGACTGATCAAAAGGTAGATCGTTGATAAACAGTTGCTTATCATCGGTTCGAAATCGATAGGGGGCTTGGAGGTAGCGACCATCGACAAATACGAAGCCGCTCTCCACGACATTTTCGACGGTTGCACTGGCCGTATCGCGTTTCTCGTTGCTTGCAGTGTTTTCTTTGTCCGCTCCCGCGTCATCCTGTGCGTACGTCATTGAGACGAGAAGCAGCGAGGCGATCATGAAGAAACAACGAATCACCGGATTCCTCCCTGTTTCTTTCTGCTCCCGCTTTTCTGCGTCTTGTTGCGACCACCGCCGCCCTTGCGTGCGATCGGTGCTTTGCTCGGGTCATAGTTTGTATTTGGAGTCGCCATTTGCGCGTCAATATCGCGGAGGTACTTCACCAGCAGGCTATCTAATTCCTTCACTCGCTGAGGCATTCGCTGCGACAGATCATTTTGTTCTGAGACGTCCGCTTTGATATCGAACAATGCGAGCCGACCGTCTTCGTAGAACTTCATCAGCTTGTGATTGCCGAGGAACAGAGCCGAATGAGGACCGTCGCCGCCTTGATAGTGCGGGAAGTGAAATACCATTTCTTCGCGTGGGCGTTTGACGCTACCCCTGCCATCGCCAAGCAGGCCGGCAATGCTACCGCCTTCGATGCGCGGCGGCAATTTGGACACTGGAATCCCTGCCCATTCACAGTAGGTCGGATAGAAGTCGTAACCGACGACTCTTTCATGGCACCATGAAGCGGCCGGAATACCAGGGCCTCGAATGATCATCGGACTGCGAATGCCGCCCTCCCAGACGCCGCCTTTGCCACCGGCCAAACCGTCGCGCGACCCTCGTTTGCCAACCTTGCCGCCACCCCCGCTACCATTGTCAGACATGTAAATCACAAACGTGTTGTCTGCCAGTCCGAGTCGGTCGATCGCGTCAACGACCATGCCGACTCCCGTGTCGAGATTCTCTGCGATCGCCGCACTGCCCACGCGTTTTTCGTCTACGCTACGGCCCATCTTCTGAGCGTATTTAGTAAGCGTTGTCTTCAGTGCATTCTGTGGTGCGTGCAACGCATGCCATGACATCTGAATGAAGAACGGTTTGTTTGCTCGCTTGTTCTTCTCCATAAAAGCCACGGCCCGCTTTGCCATGCCAAAGATGTCTGCGGGGTTTGGGTCGCCGTACTGGTGAGCGTACTCGTTGCCAATCTCACCATCGCCCTCGTCATATCCATGAGCGGCAGGGCCGCCGCCGTTAATATGCCATTTGCCGTAGTGAGCTGTCGCGTAGCCTGCCGACTGCAGGAGTTCACCAATGGTGATTTCCGATGCAGGGATCGATCGAATATTGCGGGGTTCGATCATCTTGTGACCCGTTTCCGCAGGGGCTGCCTTGGTCCAATGCATGGCTGCCGAACTTTTCCCTGTCTGCAGACTGATACGAGTAGGTGAACACACCGACGCAGGCGCGTAGGCTGCTGAGAACCGCATCCCCTGCGCAGCCAACTTTTCGAGATTCGGCGTGTCGACGATCGAACTCTTCGACCAATCAAGATCGGGGTGCATGGGAACAGAAAGCCCATTCCAAGCCTGGTCATCAGACATCATGAACACAATGTTGGGACGCTCTGACGCGTATGCAGCAGCGGAAACCATGAGTCCTAAGATCGCAATGTAGAAATGAATTTTCATTCTGCCTTTCCGTTGCTGCCGGAAGAACGCTTGCCTTGTCCACCTTTTCCTTGACCACCACGACGCTGCGAACTCTCTCCTCTTTGCTGACCGCCACGTCCCTTTGTTCCGCCCTGGCCACCACCGCCGCGAACCGTCAATTCCTGAGCATCAAGGATGCCGTCTTTGTTCACGTCCAGCTTCATCAAAGCTGCGACCGCACCCTCGATCTCTTTCGCCGACAAGGTGCCATCGCGATCGACGTCCAGCAATCGGAACAATCCACCACCGCCACCTTTACCACCGCCATTCCTTCCCTGTCCGCCGTTGCCGCCTCGGCGTTCACTTTGATCCTGCTGTTGCCCTCGCTTTTCATTCTCCTTCTTGCTCGTCTGAGCAAACGTGGGATTTGCAACCGACAGCAAAGCAATGATTGCCGCGAAAGAAATGAGATGTTTCATGGTTCGTCTCCATTGGGGAAAGTAGATTTGGTTATTTCGCTAACGCTCACGTGTTTCATCACGTGACAACGTTCCATCATTGTTTTTGTCAAAAGAACGCAGCAACGCCGGTAGACGTTCGATTTCATCTTTGGTGAGTTGTCCATCGTTGTTTTCATCAAGTCTCTGCATGATTGCGGCAGGTCTTGAGTTCGCGTCTCGCCCGGCATTGGATGATGGCGTCTCGCCCGATCGCCTGGCGGGCATTCCGGCATCAATGGAGTCGAGGTAGCTTGTGAGCTGGGCTGACAGCTCTCGCACTTTGTCGACGTGACTACCGGAAAGATCGTTGCGCTCGCGCAGGTCTCTCGCGAGATCAAACAGTAAATACCGCTGGTCCTCGTAGATTCGCACAAGCTTGTATTGGCCGGAAAGGATCGCTGATACCGGACCCAACGGATCTTTGTCGTAGTGTGGGAAGTGAAAGACGATTCCATCGCGTGAACGAGCAACTTTGCCAGAGGCTGGATCGGCAAGTACCTGCCGCAGGCTGCCGCCTTCGACTTGGTCAGACAGTCTTTCTGAAATACCAGCAAGGTCAGCGACTGTCGGCACGAGGTCCGCACCGGTGACTAACGCAGTTGAGTGCGAGCCGGCTTTGGCTAGAGGCCCACGAATGAACAGCGGAATTCGAATCCCACCATCCCATAAACCGCCTTTACCGCCTTGGAGTGGGCCATTGCGACCGGGCGTGCCATGGTCGGCGGTGTAGATCACATAGGTATTGTCAGCAATGTTCAGTTCGTCCAACGTCTCCAGCAACATGCCGATCGTAATATCCATGTCGAACGCTACGGCGGCGGCTCCAATGTTGCGTTCGTCCCTACCAAGCCCGAGCCGCAGCGTTTTATCAAACGTTTCCGGTTTCGCGTCGTCCTGAGAACGACCGCCGTAGTGCGAAAGTTGAAGGTAGAATGGTTTTCTTGCAGCAACATTCCGCTTGATGAACGAAATCCCGCGTTCCGTCATGCCATACGCTTGCTTTGGGTTCGGGTTGCGAGAATTCTCAGGCCCACCATTGCTCGTCGCCCCATCGGACTCGTCGAATCCATGAACTTGCGGATCCACTTTACCAACATGCCACTTGCCAAAGTGTGCATTCGCGTATCCTGCTGTCTTCAACAGCTCCGCAATCGTTGTCACGTCTTGGGGCAGTTCGCTGACGACACGCGGCTCGATAAGAGCCTTGCCGGTGTCGCCGCCTGCGCCCGTAAAGGTCATCCTCAGGCGTGCGGGACTGAGTCCGGTGAAATAGGTTGCTCGCGAAGGCGTGCATCGCGGCGACGGCGCGTAGTAGTTCGAGAAGCGAATGCCTTCACGAGCAAGACGCTCCAGATTCGGAGTCGAGAAGGAACGGCTTTTCGATTCGGGCTCGTTTGGATCGAGCTGAACTGAAGTGCTTGCCCAGCCCTGACCTTCCCCTTGGATGAATACAAAATTGGGTGTTCCTGAACTTTCGTTTGCATCGCAGAGGGGAGAAGCAAAGAAGAAAACCAATAGAGAACAAAGTGTGCGTTTCATTGACCGGTGCTCCCCGTACCTTCTCCCGAAAGCACGTATGAAAAGCTCACATCGCCGTTGCGTCGGCTTGCGTCTTGAGCCGCTGGTAGATAAGCCCGTACGTAGTCCACACGAGCGGATTCGCCGTTGACGCGAATCCGAACATGGCCACTGCTGCCCTGTATTTCACCACCAAGGTATCCGTACTCGGCGGCGCTTTTTGTTCCGGAGCGTGGATGCCCAGGCTGTGGAACCAGTTGATAGACGATGCCGTCAAGATCTTGCTTAACAAACATGTGATCGTGCCCGTGGAAAACGACACTCACACCATGATCCGCCAGCATCTGATGAATGGGCTTTCCCCATCCCGGGCGATGTTGGTCAAATTCGTCCTTGCCGGAGGCACCTTTACCGCCCCATTCCCAGAACGGAGCGGCTTCTTTGCCGCCGCGCTGATTGCGGTCACTGCCTCCGACCAAGTGATGCAGAAACACAAACCGTAGTTTCGCATCGCTTTGCTCCAGCGACTGTTTCAACCACTTGTATTGATGCTCGCCGAGCGTCCAGTACCAGTTGTCGCTATTGCCGCCACGCGAGCGTGTGGTGGTGTAACGAAATGGGTCCAGCACAATGAATTGAGCATCACCCCACTCGAACTGGTAATAATTCTCTGGCAAACCAATTTCCCGCTCGGGCTGATCATTGCCCGTGAAGAAATCATTCGGAAAGGGGTTCGGCAGATAGCGTTTTCGTGTCGTCGTTGCCCAAAGATTCGATCCCCGGTTACCGGATTCGCCATCGTGGTTGCCCAAAGCGAAATACAGGGCAGCAGAATGGCAGAGATGCCCCAGGTAATATCGTTGAGCCAAGTACTGCGGCTCCGATAGTTCTGGCTTCACGTACTTGCCCGTCATGAAGGTGTCGCCGAGAGCAAAATGAAAGTCGGGTTGATCTGCCAGAGCGTTTCCTAACGTGCGGAGGTAGACTTCGCCGCTGGTGTTCTCGTCCAGATGAGAATCTGCCTGCACGGTGAAGACGAACGAGCTGTCTTTGCTTCGCTTCGTGTGAAATGAGAATGCGTTGCTCTGCTGATTACGTCCGCCGGCCTGATACATTACGCGATAGTAGTAACGCGTATTTTTCGTGAGCGAATCGATCACAAAGTCGAAAGGTTCACCTGCACGCAGGTTTTGAACTGCCGTTTTGTGAGATAGTCTGCCAGATTGCTCGCCGTAGCTTAGATACGCTTTGACATCACTGTGAAACAGAACGCGAACTGTCCCGCTGTTGTCGGTCAGTCGGCCGATGATGATATTGAAGGGATGGTCGGGAACCTGGTTCGCTGGTGGCGGTTCCGTGTAGCCGCCGAGTCTGCTGCCGCCGCCACGTCCGCCACTTGAATTCGACTTGCCTGAAACTTCAATGAGCGAAACCACACCGTCGTTGTCGGCATCCAGCTTGCGGATTGATGCGGCAGCAGATTTCAGTTCCGTTGAACTGACCGAACCATCGCCATCTGCATCGATCACCGTAACGATCGGGTCGATTCGTCCCTTCTGAGCAAGCGCCGTGGATTGCAACAGTATGCAATACGCGGCAAACACGGTCGCAGCTTTAAACACCGGATACCTCATCGTTGACTGTCCTTGTAGCGAATTCGTTTCCCGGGTTCGTGATGTGTCTCGTGCGAAAAAAAGGTCGACGGCAATGTCGGCTGATCCACCAACTCCAGCGTCACGCTTTTGGGCCCTCCTCGACCTCGCGGAAGTCCGTCGAGCAGCATCTTGTGAACCGCTCCAGTTTCAGCGTCAAACCAGACATGAACTTGCTTAGGACCGCGGACATCGTTTGATTTCCGAATGCCGTTGAGCTGCGAAAGCAACGTGCCATCGGTGCCAATCTCCGGGGCATCTGTAAGCTCAACTTCATATCCCACTTTCAACTGTGACAGGTTGGCGTGAATGTTAAGAAAGGGCATACCCTGCTGACTGCCCGGCATTCCACCGCGGAAGCGATTAAGATCCTCAGAGACATGCACAGGCCCGTCTTCGCGAAACGCCCAACTAATCTTGCCATCGCAACCGGACGTTCTTGTCTTACCTGTCTTCAGCATCACGATCATTACATATTCATCAGCACCGCGAACATGAATGGTTGCCCCATCAATTTGTTCGGGAGCTTCGCGATCCCACGCCTCTTGCGAGAGGTTCTTCGGGCGTTTATCCCGCGAATACTCTTCGACGACGCGAACTCTGTAGGTGTGATCGAATGGCTTTGCCGCTGCTTCCATTAATTTGTCAAGCGAAGCCATCGCCGCTGAAACACTGCGGTGCGGTCCGAACACAGAAAACATGACCATGACAGCAGCCGCGATCGCCAGAGCCGACGTCAAGATTGCTAGCCTGCGTCGACCATGCAGCACGCTCGTCGACGCAAGATTCAAAGAGCCATTCACAAATTCTACATCGATCCGCTGCATCACTGCGCCGATGCGTTCGGCCTCAGCGTCGTCACCGCTGCCGATATCTGTCAGCATGCCATGAATCAAAAGCGACTCAGCAATCGTCTCACTCGCTTCGCTTGAAGGCACATCGCTTTTGCTTGCAGGATTCTCATTCTCACCATCCAGCCAATCCGAAAGTAGATCGTCGATCCCATCGTTCATGATGTCGCCTCCGAAGCCGCCAATACGCCCTTCGTCTTCAAACACTCAGCCAACATCGCGCGGCCACGTTGGAGGCGCTTTTTGCAAGCTTCCAGCGTCAACTCGAATCGCTCAGCCACTTCCGCAGCGGACAGGCCATCAAAGTACCTGCCACCGATCACCGACCTATGCCGTTCGGGTAACGCATCGATGCATTCACGAAGAGCAGCCACCTTGTCGTCCCAAGTGTCACCCGCCAACAGGCTGATATTTTCAAAGTGGCGGTCCACCACCTGTAGCACCGAGTCGCTAAGCAGCAGGGGAGCCGCCTTCTGTTTTCGGTAGTGAGCCAGAACCAATCGTGAAGCGATTCCTCGCACCCAAGGCCCAAACGGACGGTCCAAATCGCATTCGTCGAGCCGCCGCCATGCAACGACGATCGTTTCCTGAAACAGGTCATCGACTGCGGCCTCATCGCGGACCAGACTACGCAGATAAACCATCAGCATCCGCGAATTTTCGCGGGCCAGTATCTCAAATGCTGTTCGTGCTTTCGTATCCAAAACAATGTCCAACTTGGAACTACCGATTTTGCCGACACCTTTACTGTCGCCAATGAACCATTAAGGGACAAAAATTTTGTAAAGAAAATAGATAATTGATAAAGAGCGTGAGAAATCGCTAAAGAATGTGAACGTTTGAATCGACTCGGAGGCTGAAACCGTAAACAACTGACCTCCCCCCATAGAATTGCACCATTGTGAGTGAGAGAATCTTGCTCGGGCGTACCGCTCGGAAAGGACTTTCAGAATGCCTCAGAAACGTCACACAGTGGATCCGATCGTTGCCAAGCTTCGTAAATCCGATGTGGAACTTGGTAAGGGCAAGAAGGTGCCAGAAATTTGCAAGTTGCTGGAAGTCGCCGTACAGACGTATTATCTAAAAACTACTTTCGGTTTCTCAAAAAAAACGCTATTCACGCAGTTTTTAAGCACGCAACGGAACGTAGTGGAACGAAAAGGAACCTGAACGGGGTGCCAAGGGTGCCGACTATTCGTTGCGATGCGGGATCACGTTTCCGTTGCCTCTCTTTGAGGTGAAAAGTCCCACGGTCCGCCCGCTCCAGTTCTGCCTGCCGCAGTTGTTCATGGAGCCTAGCTAGCCGCTCGTTTTGCCGGTCCGTCAAACGCTGCTGGTGTTCCTGAACCTTTGCCTGGTCAACTGGTCGTCGCATTGGGTCAACCTTGGTTGCTGACATGGCTTTGCTCGGATTGAGCGATATTCTGGACGCATGCCAAACATTGAATTGGCATGGAATATTTCCTAGCGTCTACGCATCGTCTGGCGTTTAACACAAAATCAAGGCTCTTGAGGTCGCCAACGGCTTGCTGAGTCAATCAGGCGAGTCGTTGGGGATGGTGTGGGGCCCTACTGCTCTCCCAGCGGCATCAGCGAGTGGGGACCCCGTTCTCTACGTTGGCGATCTAAGCCGCGAATTGGCAGTCAGTGACAAAGTTTTGCGAATCTCTCTTGATACAGAGCCAGACGTAGCAAACGCCGTGAATGACATGGAAAACATTGTCAGTTATCACAGGTTCAATCTTGGTCTGTGGGGTGACGGCAATTCTTTGTCCAAGGTCGTTATCGTGTAACACGCTGCAATTGCAGAAGACTTTCTCGTCACTTCGTTCGAGTTGCGGTGGTTAAAGAAAGAACGCAACTCGGGCGAAGATTTTCACAACAAATACTCATTCAAAAAGATCAAAAAATGCATCATAAGAACATGTTTAACCCTGATTACCGTGCAGCCCTCGCAAGCCTTCGCAGCGGTTTCAAGGAAGGCTCAGCAGTAACAGTTGCAAGATTGCAACGCTACTTTGATTGTTCTGCAAAAGACGCACGACAGATCGTCAATCTCGGGCGAGTCCAAGGATACCTAACAGCGACTGAAAACAAGGCAGTCTTTGCGATGAATGACGGTGAGAGCATTGATTGTTTCAGGGCAATGAATGAAGCATCAACGATGATGATGCTGAACCACATCAACAAACGACATCAGCAAGAACTCAATAAGTAGCGAGCTGGAAATGAACACTCTGCCGAAACTCAATGACCAAATAGCGAATCGATTTAAGATCGCATGTATTAGGCACACACGTGACTACTCTTCTTACCAAGTAGCCGGTGACGATTTTGTTGTGGCTGGCTGGAGTCCGAAGGAAAGCGACATGGTGGCTGCACGGTTGTTTCAGGCAACTCACGGAGCAGGCGTCAAAGCGGTTGGGATCGCAAGGAATGCAAAGCATGTTGCCGCAAGGATCAAGTCAAGCAATCCAGACAACACCAAGGCTGCAAGAAAAACATCGCACATCTGTTTGACGGCATGCTGAGGGACGTTAGCGTCATCCCCTAAACGATATTCTGCCTGGGAGTTAGCCGGTGGTTTTCACCAAGCAAGCCCGCGTAACACCCGTGTGTTGCTCCTCCTAATCCGAGCGAGCAGCAGTGCTCCGATTTCCCCGGGCTGCACACACTGCTCGGCTTCGAGGGCGATTCGACGTTTGTACTCCGCGGTAAAGCGACGACGGGACGCTTTCTGGACAACTTCAGGATCTTTTTCTAGATTTTTTCCGGCCTTCTCGGTCATGGAAACTCTCCGTGCCCTCAATTCTCAAAACAACTTCAAAGTTGTCGCACGTATGTTGGCAAAGACGGGCTGACTCGGCGAGGGGAGTCCATTAAAGTTTCTCTCATCCCCGAGACGATTCTCTCAACCCGATCACCGGATAAACAGCCATGGCAACTCTGTGTTACAACTGCAAGAGTAAAGTCAAGTGGCATGTTAGAGACTCGACTGCCGAAACGGCGAAGGTGAAGCAAGCCCTCGACACTTTTCTGAGTGGCCTCGGCGGAGGTATCTCATTGCCTCCGGACCCACCGAATATCGCGTATTTTTGCACCGCCTGCTGGTCCAAGCGGATGGGTTTTTCAGAGGCCCAAGTTACGGGCGGAGAGGCGCCCCCGGCTCAGACTCTGGCCGCAGACGATGGAATGAAATGCAAGGGGGTCTCCTTTGCTTCAACCCATAAAGCCTATTTCCGAGACAATGGAGAATTCCACATTGCTCGTGTCGCCTTCGTTTATTGCCATGAGTTGGTGCACTGGTATTCGCATAACCACATTGGTTTTCAGAACATGGGAAAAGGTTACTGGGGCGTCAACTGGGACGAAATGACAACTGACTACATTTCTGCCAATATCTTTCCAAAGCTGAAACAGGATGCTAACTACACGGATCTTACATTTTACAACAATGACTTCGTGAAGCTCCCGGAGCTGATGTGTCGAGGTTTCGTCAACTGCATTGGCACCGTGGGGTTTCGGAAACAAAAATGGGAAGCAGCGGTAGAAAAGGTCAAGGCACTGAACAGCCCCGAAGCAAACGCGTTATTGAAATCCTTGACGGAAAACGACTACCCGGGGATGGCGAAAGTCTGGTTGAGCTGGTACTTCACGGCTTCAGAAAAGCTGAAACCCTTCCTGGAATGTTTTGAAGATCTCAAGACTATGATCCTGAGCAATCAAATTGCTACCAAGACGTTAGAAAACGAGACGGAGTTTCAAGCAGCGTGCGCATCCGGTCTCAAGCGTCCAACTTGGTAGTGCTATTGTTGCTGGCCCAGCGAGGCGCTTGGTCCCATAGTCGAGATTGCGAAAAACGCGTTGGCCGCTCACTGACTTTGCCGCGAGTAACGCTGCGCGATCCCTTTACGCTTGTGATTCAAGGTCGGCTGTCTCGTCCGCTCGATCAATCACTCTTTTCTCTGCGTCATCTTTAACCGCTTGCAGTTTTGAGTTGAGGTCTCGGATTTGTTTTCAGCGATCTGTAGCACGTCCTGAAAAAATCCCCTGAACACCTATTCGTGGATGTAGTTGTAAGCACTGGCAAGACAGTTGTCGCTGACCACTTGCCTCAGGGTCTCTGTAAGTGCGTGGCTGTCTTGCCTATTCCATATGTCTTGTCCGCTAGGAACTAAAAGCCCACCGATCTCAGACCGCTCACCTTCCTCGTAGCGTTCTGCCGTGATTTCATCGACCAGAGCCTTAATCGTGGCATGAGTCTCGTCGTCTAGGTGAGTCAGGGCGAAGCCTTCGTGGCCCAACTCTGCGTATTCAGCGGCGATCTGCTCTGCCGTGTTTCCGCGATATGTTTTCTCCGTCATCAAACGCCCATCCTCTCATGTGCTGGCAGACTGCCTTGATTCGTTTGACACTTATCGACTCCCGATAATTCGACGCCATCGTCCCATCATCGTGTCCCATGATAAGGTCAACAACAGGCTGCACGTTGTGAAGCGGGGCATCGCTGACGATTGTCTCGGTCATGTGGCGGAACGAGTAGAAGCCAACCCCCTTACGATTGCAGTCCGCCCTCTTACGCAACTTAAGAAACTCTTTGGTGAGGTTGTTATGTCCAGTGTCCTCATCGACCCACAAATTGCCTGCTGCCGTCTTGAATAGTGGTTCCTCGCCATCATGCTCACGCATCACCGCCATCAATGCGTCATGGGTTTCTTGCCCTTACCAAGTTCCACGTCGGCTTACGAGCTTGGCAACGATCTGATCCGCTGTGTGATATTTCTGAGGCATTCTGAAAGTCCTTTCCGGGTAGTTCGCCCGAGCAAGATTCCCTCACTCTCAATGTTTCAATTCTATGGGGGAGGTCACATACCTCGTTCGGGAAAACACTTCCAAGCTAGTTGAAGAGGATCCTTCGCCACCGTAGGATCTCGTTATGGCGGTTTGCATGAGGATTCAAATTCAATAAAAGCAGGACACAAATGCAGGGTAGAATTGCCGAATTAATTGCCGCGCCTTGGCCACGGAGCAGAGAAGCGGTCAGCAATATTTTCGGTCCAAAATTTCAAGACATGGACGGGTTTCGGAGCTTTCTTAGGGTCTATCTCCGTAGTGGCAGTGTTACAGCAACTCTGTCACAAGATTCAACTCAATGGACGGTGGAGTCATTCCAAGCACTCTACATTGCATGTTGGATACACCAACCTTTAGAAAAAGGAACCTTCATGATTAACCTTGGAACACTCAGCGCAGCGCATCAAGAGAATATCAGGGTTGCCCACAAAAAAGTATTAAGTTCAAGACCGAGTTCCCACTTGAGCGGAAGCGGTGCTTCAGCCTCAAAGGGTTGGAACTTTCTAAAGAACTATCATGAACTTCTCGTTCAAATGGAAGAGACGCGCGGAACTCCATTTCTCCTGCTTAAAGCAGAAGGACACACAACCGGCATCACGGGTATTGTGCCTCACATGAGAAGTTGGCTTAAGAAGTTGGCTACTGGTAAGGGAGAAACTGCTAATAAGCATCTGAAAAATTACGCGAATCTGAGCCCACAAGTTGCGGGTCGAGCTGCGGAAAATTACGGCAAGGGGTACGAAAAGCTTGTGAACTCGCTCGAGTTGCATGACAAACTCACAACAGTGCGTGAGCTAATGTATACACTGTTCAAAAAAGTAGGGTATCCGCCAAACACAGGGATGGGCTACCACTACTTTGATCGAGCTTCAAATGCGGAACTGGGGCAATTATTGAAAAAGTACATAGCAGCCGCGCGACAAGACGGCCAACTCCGCTCATTGAGCAACTGGAGTAGCAGAGTAGGAGCCGCCAAAACCGTCTCTCAAGTCCCCGTGGTGGGACACGCTTTGTCTGACGGTTCGTATATTACAGACAAAGCACTCAATGATTTGTCTTCTATGGCAACAGCGTTGGAACAGGATGGTGACGTGATCATGGACCGTGTGTATGAGGAGGTCCGGGTGAACCCGCTCGATTTGGAGGCAACGATCGAATTCTTCTACGCCCAGACGGATTATGGCATGCCTGACTACCTTGCAGAGTACACCTAGATCGACGACT
>Ga0315321_10002090_pt1 | contig 15543 bp, 10 predicted proteins | sample M180m21515metaG_FD_203464 | JGI IMG/M metagenome (GOLD analysis project Ga0315321, IMG submission 203464) | Ammonia-oxidizing marine archaeal communities from Monterey Bay, California, United States - M1 80m 21515 | ecosystem: Environmental > Aquatic > Marine > Intertidal zone | place: USA... | reverse complement strand
CTTGCCGGCGCTGTGCTGCGTCGCTATTGTGAAGGGTGTTGGAGGTCGCGCTTGAACCACCGAAGCTGGATTTTCTTGGTGGGACTGGTCATGGTGTCCTGCAGCGAACAACAAGAGGGCAAAGAAGGTGGAGAGGGGGCCAGCGAGCCCGCGACGGACTCTGCTGATCCCAGTGGCGATGAAGTGACCTGGCACCAGGATGTCCGTCCGCTCGTGGACCAACACTGTGGGAGCTGCCACATCGAGGGCGGGGTCGCTCCATTCAACTTCGACAACGCTGCTGAAGCCGCTGCGCTCGGTCCCGCTATTGTGAGCAGTGTGGCCTCCCGCACCATGCCACCTTGGCCCGCCGACGAGGCCTGCCGTCCTATCCAAGACACCCAGTGGCTCGACGCCGACACGATGGCGATCTTTGCAGAGTGGGGCACCGCGGACTTCCCGGTGGGCGACCCTGCGACCTATGTGGCCCCCCGTGTGACCGAGCCCGAGCCAGTGCGAGACCCCGACCTCGTTGTGTTGCCTGTGGAGGCCTTCCGACCAGACTTTGATCGCACCGACGACGTGCTGTGCAACTGGGGGGACCACACCTTCGAGGAGCCCACCTGGGTACAGGCGGCTTCGCTGGTTTCGGACATTCACGAAATTGTGCACCACTCCACCATCTACGCGGTTCCGGAGACCGTCTGGAGTGACATCGACGCGCTCGATGAGGCCGGCCACGGGCCCGGCTTCCCCTGCACAGGCAACACCCTGAAAGAGCTGCCGGTGCAGGCGATTGGCGGCTGGGTGCCGGGCGGCGAGGTGAAGGCCAGCTCGTTGTCTGAAGACGCTGCCATGCTGGTGCCCGCCGGCTCGCGGCTGGTGATCGAGGTGCACTACAGCTTGACCTCAGCGGGGCCGGACACCCCGACTGAAGACTGGAGTGCGGTGCCTCTGTGGATCCTCCCTGAGGGGGTGGAGCCCGAGTGGCGCATCGACCGGATGGTACTCCACTACGGCGCCCTCGACATTCCGGCTGGGGAGGAGACGGTGGTGCAGGAAGTCGAGATTCGGGTGCCCTTCGAGGGGCTGCTCGTGGGCTCGTCCGCACATATGCACGCGCTGGGGACCCGGCTTGACACCACCCTCCTTCGGGCGGATGGCGGCGAAGAGTGTCTCACTCGGGTTCACCCCTGGGACCCCAACTGGCAGCGGCGCTACAGTTGGGTAGACTCCTTGGAGGTTGTGTCGGGAGACCGCTTTCGGCTTGCATGCACCTTCGACAACTCGGCGGAAAACCAGCCTGAGATCAACGGCATAAAGGGTGATCCCGTCGATGTGGGCTGGGGAGACGGTGCGGCTGATGAGATGTGCATCGACTTCATCGACACTGCTGTGCCGTGGAGTGCGGACGCCTCAGAAGGCGTGTGTGCGGGCTTTTCAGACTGCTACGCCGGGTGTTCGGACGGCGAGCCCGCGTGCACCGCCACCTGCATGGCGACCGCGGGAGAGGCGTGCCTGAAGTGTGGGATGGACGCCCAGCTCGGTGGGTGCAGCGACCCGTCCTGTTCCGACAAGCTGTGGGGCCTCTGGGGCTGCCTGGGACTGTGCGAGGACCCCAACAGCGACTGGTATGGCTGCCTGATGGAGGAGTGTGCCGCCGAGTACGACGACTACTTCGGGTGCTGGCAGACTGCCTTCGAGGCGGGGGACTGCGAGGACTCCTTGGAGTCGTGTGGGGGACTCACGCCCTGAATGAAAGGGGGATGGGAAGAGACGGCGACCACCGCACGGTTGGTTTCCGAGACTAGACTTTTCCGAGATTAGACTAAGGGTGCTTTCCCGGGGGGCAGAGGCCGGGGCGCGCTTGCAGAGTCGAGGCGCGCTGGTCGGGACCGTCGGGACTCCAGCCCGGAGCTAAGATGCACAATCGCACTTTGTCCGTCCACCTCGGGGTGGCCTGCACGTCTCGCCACAAATCTGTCCATGGAGACGCTTGGATGTCGACGAAGGAGCCTTCGTCGACTTTGCTGATAACGCCGTAGTCGGGGTCGTCTTGCTCGGGAGTCCAGGTGCCGAGGAGGCGGTCCCAAAGCAGCAGAACCTCGCCATAGTTGTGGTCGAGATAGCGGAGGTTCCGACCGTGATGGACCCTGTGTACGCTGGGAGTCACGAGCACGCGGTCGAGCCAGCCCAGCTGTCCGACGAACCGAGGGTGGACATGGGTGGCCACCCCCCACAGGCGTCCGAAGACCTCCACCAGCAGCACAATGGCGGGGTGGATGCCCACAAGTGGCAGCCACACGAAGAACCACGGGAGGTACACGAAGTCGAGCACCGAGCCCCGAATGGCGGTGGTGAGGCGCATCTCCTCGGTGGTGTGGTGGACCGAGTGAAAGCACCACAGCAACCGGACTTCGTGGCCAGCCCGGTGGGCGACGTAGAACATCAGGTCGTAGAGGATGAATGCCACGACCCAGGCCAGTAGACCGTGTCCGAGGTCGACCTGTCGCCAGTGCCAGAGTGCCGTCATTAAGGCCATGAAGAACAGGCGGTTGGCGACGGCGATGCCCCCGAAGGCGCCGGCTGCGGACATCAGGCTCGCGCGGATACTGCGGGGATGGGAGCGGTGTCCCAGCCATCTCAGGGCGATGGCCTCCAACACGATGGCGGCCACCGAGATCCCATAGGTGGCCGGCAGGGCGATGGCGAGAAGCTCGTCATAGGGCTCCACGCGGTCAGCTTCCGAAGGTGTCCACCACATAGGTGGCGACGGCCGTGGTCTCGTCGTCGGTCAGGCTGATGGAGGGCATGCCGCCGGTGCCATTCTTGATGACATCTTCAACCATGGCTGCGCTCATCCCTTCTACGGCATCGGCCATTGCGGGGCCCGAGACACCTTCGCCACTGGCGCCGTGGCAGCCGCCGCAGGAGGTGCTGAAGAGAGCCTCCCCGTCGGCAGTAGAACCCCCACCATCATCGCCACCATCATCGCCACCATCATCGCCACCGGCATCGGTCGATGCGCCGGAGTCGCCATCGTCCTTGTCGCCACAGGCGATGGCGAGGGGCAGGGCCAGCAAAATCAAGAAGCGGTTCATGGACATCGTGCGTCTCCTCGGGGCGGGGGCCCCGTCTGCTTGGAAGGGCTATCTCTCGTTGTCTCGTCTCAAAGCGACGGGCGGACCATACTCCGGTGGACGGCGATCTACAGCGCGGATCGTTTCGGCGTGGACTCGGCCGGGCGCCAAGTCGTTGCAGGTGGCGCAGTCTGAGCCGCGCGGCTCGCTGGTCTTGGGGGGACACTCGAGCGGGTCAACGGCGTCGGCGCATCGTGGCGATGAGGGCCAACAGCCAAGCCGCGCTTGTGGCGGAGACGGCTGCGCAGCCGCCCTTATCGCTAGATGCCGGGTCGCCTGGAGTCGTGGAGGAGGTTTCGTCCTCCGGGTCGTCGGATGGGGTGTCGCTATCTGGGTCTGGGTCTGGGTCTGGGTCTGGGTCTGGGTCTGGGTCTGGGTCTGGGTCTGGGTCTGGGTCGATGAGGCTGGTGCACGCAGCGCCGTCGAACAGCAGTGCCACGTCGTCGTCGGTCAGCACTAGGTCCCATGCGCACAGCTCGTCTAGGGCGCCATCCAGCTCTGAGCTGCCGAGTCCCACGGTGTCTGCACCCACGTACACCAGGCCACGACTCGCCCCGGAGGGCAGGTAGTCGATGGCCACAGGCTCGCCGAGCGGACTGCCGTCCCAGTAGAAGCGCACGGTCATCGCGTCGGCATCGCGCACCATCACCACGTGGTGCCACTCCCCGTCGTCGGCACTCGCGGGGGGCTCGGTGGCGGTCACTGTGGTGTTGCTGCCGTTGTGGTGCTCCCAGAAGGCGAGGGGACTGCCGTCTGACTCCAGGCTGAGCCACCAAGCGTAGTTCGTCTCTTCATCTTCGCTGTAGTAGTCGTTGGTGCCGTAGCAGGCGATGGCGTTGCCCCAGCTCTCCGATGACAACGCGTCGACCCGCACCCACGCCGACAAGCTCAGGTTGGCCTTGAGCGACATGCGGTAGGCGTCGAGTGCGCGTCCCTCGGCGTAGTCGCCATCGCCATCGAGCGACAGCGCCTGTCCGGACACCCCATCGACCAGCTCGGCATCGCCTTGGAGGGTGGCGTGGAGGCCGTGGCCGAGGGGAGCGTCGTCCAGAAGAGTGCCGTCGTCTTCGATGCCATCGAAGCCGTAGTGGAGGCGAAGTCCGTGGGAGGGCTCCGCCGCAGACCGCATGATGAAGGTGTCGAGAACATTGTCGTAGTGACCATCTCCGTCTTCATCGCCATAGAACTCGGCCACCACCTCGGGTCCGTCGACGGTGACCAGCAGAAAGCCGTGGCGCTGTTGCTCGGAACGGATGGGCTCGAAGCCGATGTAGCCGCCCCCGGTGCCGATGATGGTCTCCCAGGTGTCGCCACCGTTGCCGAGCTGGGCGGGCTGGTAGCGGTGCCAGTGTCCGGCGAACATGCCCACCACGTCGTGTGCCACGAGGGTCTGCCAGAAGTCGTCGCCGGTGTGGCCGAGGCCGCCTTCGGTCGAGAAGCTGACGGGGTGGTGGGTCATGACGAAGGTGTGGGTGGCGTCGGTCTCGCCGAGCACCCGCGACAGCCAGACGAGACCGTCCGCGCTTACGTTGTATGGGTTGCTGACTTCCTGGTCGCTGGTGATGCTGACGAAGCGCACATCGCCGACATCCCACACATAGGTCACGCCGCCTTCATCCGGCGGGCTGTCGTCGGTAGGCAGCCATGAAAACAGCTCCCGCCACGCATCGAAGGTGCCCGCGCCGCCGTATACATCGTGGTTTCCAGGCACAGCCAGGACGGTGCCCGAGAAGTCTGCGGTGGCGGTCTGGAAGTCCTCCCATTGGCTCTTGGTGCCGGAGACCGAGCCGGCCCCCCCCACGAGGTCCCCCACAAACAGCCCCACCACGGGGTCGTGGGTGTTCATGTCGGCCACGAGTGCGGGGAGCACATCCCAATTGATGGAGGTGTGGTCGCCGTCGGTCTGGGTGTCTCCCACCACCACAAAGCGCAGGTCCTGGGCGAAGGCGGTGAGCGACAGGAGCGCGAGCAGCATGGGGACTCCGGATGGTGCAAGAGGCAAGCGACTGTCTGGGAGGGTCAGCTCGGAGGTGCCCTCTCGCGACGGCTTGGCGGCGGAGGACATGTCTCCTCCAAGCCCGGTACCTCACGTGCCGCCGGTGCCCAGCTCCCGCCCAGGACGCTGTCTGTCAGCGGGACGAGGCCACTGCAGCTTCGACTTCACTCACCGACGTTGCGCGGCCATCGGCCACCCGCCAAGAGATCACGCCGTTGGCTTCCACAAGCGCGTAGCTGTGCTGCGAAGTGCCATCGTGGGCCCCCCATTCTGCCATCCAAGCGCCTTCGGGGTCGCCGAGAACGTGCCAGCTGAGGTCGTAGTCGCTGCGGAAGCGGTTGGCATCGTCGGCGTCTGCGGGAGCGCCGGAGCGGTCCTGTGTAAGCACATTGAAGATCACTAGATCGGTGGGAGCGTCGGTGATGTACCAGCCGTGAATGCTCTGGACCAGAGCGCTGCAGCTGCCTCACCACTCTGCTGTGCCGAGGATGAGTACGCGGTCGCCGTGGTAGTCGCTGAGGGTCTGGTCCACGCCGTCGGCGTCGGGGAGGGTGAAGTCGGGCGGGCAGTCCCCTTCTTCGAGGCCGATGTCGCAGTCGACGGTACCGTCGTCTCCGCCGTCTCCGCCGTCTCCGCCGTCTCCGCCGTCTCCGCCGTCTCCGCCGTCTCCGCCGTCTCCGTTGGAATCGTCGTCGGAGGAGGTGTCTTGTCCGGAGGCGGCGCCGTCGTCGCCGTCCGACTCGTCCTTGGTCTCATCTGGTGAGCAGGCGGCCAGAGCGAGCATGCAGGCGAGGAGGGTGGTGCGCAATGGGGCTCCCGAGTGAGGTGCCACCCTACCCACTGCGCGAGAAACTGGAAACAGGCGTGTGCCACGGACCGGCTCAATTGGGGGAATGATTGGGGTGTCGGGCAGCGCCGGGTGGGGGCTCACTCTCTGCGCAGCAACACCACACTCCAGCTCGGATCGAGTCGCCAGCCCGCCTTGGTCTTTTGAATCTGGTCGCGCAAGCCCAGCTTTCGAAGCCGTGCGAGGGCCACGCCGAGGCGGTTTCGGGCCGCGCCGGGGAGGATGCGCTCACCGGGCCAGCCGGCAGCGATGAGGGTGTCGGCATCGCAGGCGTCTGCGGTGCGGTTCTCGGCCGACTGCGCCAAGCAAGCGAGAATGCGCGCTGACGAACCATATCGGGCGACGTCCACGCGGTCCCTGCCCGGCACCTGCACCCACGCCCCTGCCGCGCCCACCACCAGCGCCGCCCCCGGCTCGTTGGCCGCGCGCTCAAGCAAGCGCACCACCAAGCGGGCTTCATCGGAGGTGTCGACAAGTGGGGGCGCCTCGGAGAGGGCGGCATGGCGTCGGGCCAGAGCGCTGACTCGGTCCCCCGCAGACCACTCGACCAACGCCCGCCACAGAGCCACCACCCGCACCGTCAGAGGATCATCCGAGGGCACCGTCGCGTCCGCTCGGTCGTGGTGCTTGCGAGCGGTGTGCAGGTCTCCCCGCAGCGCGGCCACTGCGCCGCGGCGGGCGTGGCACAGGGCGCGACTCGCGGGGTCTTCTTGGCCGAGAAGCATGATTGCTGCAGCATAGTGGGCGTCGGCGGCATCGAGGTGGCCATCGAGGAGTTCGATGGCCGCTTGGTTCACGCGGGCGATGGCGAGGAGCCGGTCGTCGGGCTCGTCGAGGAGACAGCGGACGGCCAGACGCAGTGTGGTGCGGGCCTGGACGCGCTTATCCACTTCCAAGAGCAGCGCGCCGAGGTTGCTGAGGAAGATGCCTTGCAGTCTTCGGGCTGCGAGGGAGGCTGCTTGGGCGATGGCCGACTCGTAGCCTGCTCGCGCGTCATCATAGTGGGCGCGGTCGTGGGCAATTGCGGCGAGGTTGCCCCAGCCGAGCATGCGGCCTCGGGCCAGACCCAGTGCGTCGAGGGCGGCGATGGATGCTTCGTAGGCGGCCTGGGCATCATCGAGCTGGCGCAGGCGGTGGTGGGCGACCCCCAGCTCCAGTCTGGCGAACGCTCGCTGAGCGGGGTCCCCATCTGGACTGGCCAAGGCGACCGACAGCACTCTGACGGCCTCCGCTCGCGCGCCGAGGGCCTGGTTGGCGCGGGCCGCACACCGGGCGTAAACCAGGGGTTGCAAGTCATCCTCGGCGACGTGGAGCGCATCGAGCAGGGCCGCTGGAGACTCGCCAGACAGCGACCAGCCCCGCAGCAGCCACGGCTCCGGATCGGCGCTGCGGGCAGCCCAGATGGTGGGCCACAGACCTGCACGGAACCAGGCCCGAGCCCCGCCGTCCTGGTCCCAGCAGCGCACCCGGCGCTGGGCCTCCTCGGCAAACCAGTCGAGGTAGGGCGTGGGGTCGGCATCGCGCCAGGGCTGCACGGCGAGTGCGATGGCTCGCGGCACGGCGATGGTGCCCGGCGTGGTGACCCGGGCCCAACCCGCGCCAATGAGGGGACCCAGTCCGGCCGTGCGCCCACACCAGTCCAGCCCCTCTCGACGCGTCGCGCCGGGGAGTCGACACACGAAGGCCAAGGTGGCCTGGGCGGTCTCTGGAAGGGCGTCCCAAGCCGCCCGCAGGCCTGGCCAGCCGGGGGAGGGGTCGCGCAGCAGAGCCTGAACCGGAGCCTCTGGCCAGCGGCGGGCCGCTGCGAGGATGGCGGTCGGATGGGCATCGAGCAGGGCGACCAGCTTGCGCACGGCTCCCAGCGGACCCGCGCCGGGGGCATGTTCGAAGAACAAGGCGACTGCGCTGTCGTCGTCCATCTTGGGCAGGTCGACCAGCCGCCAGCCTTCGCCGGGCTCCGGTCCTGTGGCGACGACCGCCGGGCCCAGGGAAAGGTCGCTTCGGGACAGTCCGGGTGACGCGTCGTCGATGACCACCAGCGCGGTGTCGGGCAGTCGGGCCAGCCAGTCCGATGGCGCGGACCGCAGCCACACCACATCGCCCGCCCACCCGTCCGCCAGCGCCTTGAGCCAGCGTGTGCGTCCACTGCCCGGGGCGCCGCGCAGCCAGACGCCATCGCCCGGACCCAGTGGGGGAGTGGGGGTCACGGCAGGCGGCGTAGGTCGAAGGCGTAGGTAGCGTCGTCAGCGCGGGTCACCCGAATGGTGGTCGGACCGCCCAGGAGGGTGTCCACTGGCTCCACCTGCACAAAGCTGCCCAGGCCGTCGCAGAACGTGCCCGCCAGCTGCTCGTCGTAGAGCACCGCGCCGCTGCGACAGGCCTCGGGCTCTGCGGCATAGAGGCCGCCGTCTTCGAATGGCGTGAGCGTGCCGAGGACTTCGTCGCCGCCGCGCTCGAGCTCGAAGCTGCCGTCGTCGTCGATGGAGAGGCTCCATAGACCGTCTTCCGACGGCAACGCCTCTTTGCCCCCCGTCAGCCACCGAGACTGGTCTACGGCCTCGCCCTGCCCACACAGGTAGGCCTCGCCCGCGTCGGCCACACCCAACACCCCGACGCCGTCGATAATCGCCCAGCCCGAGTCTAAGCCCGAACCACATGCGACAGAGGACAACAGCACGGCAGATCGGAGGGCAGAAGCGGTAGACATGACGCCAGTGTAGTCAACGGGACTGGCGGATGGAGGGCCGCCGAGTGGTGGGCCGCCGGATTAGGGGGGCACCTAAGAGGGACAGCCGGACGACCTACTCCGGCGCGCCTGCAGCGTCCCAGGCCACGAGGGTGTCGGCCTCCTCGGCGGAAAGTGTCAGGCCCGACGGCGGCATGGGGCTGCCGTCCCCGTCGACGGCGCGCGCAATGAGGCGGCCGGAGCGGGAGGAGGCGTCGCTGTAGCTGTCCAGCGCAAACGGCGCGGACCCACCAGCGGTGTGGCAGCTGTTGCAGTGGGCGTCGAGGATGGGGGACACATCGGCGTAGACCACGGAGCTGCCGCCGTCGTCTCCAGATCCATCGTCGCCGCCGCCGTCTCCAGATCCATCGTCGCCGCCGCCGCCGTCTCCAGATCCATCGTCGCCGCCGCCGTCGTCTCCAGATCCATCGTCGCCACTGGACTCGGCGTCGCCCGAGTCGTCGGACTTTTCAGTGCAGCCCGTGGCGCTCATTGCCATCCAGCTGACCGCTAGTACTCCAAACAACATTGCACTGCGCATCGAGGTCTCCATCCACTGGGTGAGCGGGTGTGCTGGACCGTCCATACACAACCCATGGTCTGCCACGACTCACGACTGGAGCGTGACAAGCCCGCGAAGGAGAGAGGAGGTTGGACTCGGAGAGCTCCGGAGGACATCGCCCTGCCACCTGTCGCCCAGTCAACGTGGCCGGTCTTACCGAGGCTAGCTCTTTAATCGGCGTTAATCGAGCCCAAGTCGACCCGCGCGATGGCCCTCATTCGGCAGCGCGGGCAGTCTACGGACACACCGGATGCCAGGCGAGGTCGTCCATATTGGTGACCCCAAACTCACCGACAGACGTAGTGTCGCCCGTTCGAGGGTCCACCGTGTAGAGAGCCGTTCCGCTGGAGGCCAACAGCAGCCCCGACTCGCGGTCGAACTCCAGACCGACGGCTGCAAAGGGCACCTCGGTCGACTGAATGTGGAGTGCCTGTCCTGTGCTCAGGTCGATCTCGAAGACAATGTCCTCGTTGGTGTCGGCGCCAAACATGGTCTGGCTGGAGCAGTCCCAGGCCATCCCGCTGCTGCCGATGTCGATCCCGAGCGGACCGATGGCGGTGGCGGCCCCCGTGGAGAGGTCAAACTCCCACAGCGTGTCTCCTGCCCCGATCCCAAACAGGCGCCCTGCGGGTCCGAAGGCGATGCCCCCGATGCTTCCGGCCCCGTGGTAGCCCAGGGCGGTGGCCGTGCCCGTGCACGCATCAAAGAGCCCGATCTGGTTTTCGCTGGCGATGTGGACGAAAGCCACTCCGTTTTCGCTCACATCCATCGAGTTGATGCGAATTTCGCTGGAGATGGAGGTCAGGCTGCTGATCGCCGCGGTGCTCGGGTCGATGTCGTAGATGTTGCTGTTGTGGGTATTGACCGACAGAAAGCTCCAGCCGGCCTTGCTGTCTTCGTCGATTTCATCATCGCAGTCGTTGTTGACACCGTCGCAGTAGTCCATGGCGACGCCGGGATTGGAGGAGGGGTCGGAGTCATCGCAGTCGCCGTCCACGGTGGCCCATCCGGGCTCGGGACAGCCGGTGGAAGGGGGTCCGTCTTCGCCCCACCCGTCGCCATCGGAGTCGACGTAGAGGGGCACCTCCCCGTCTTCGTCGACTTCATCATCGCAGTCATCGTCGATGCCGTTGCACGCGTCGAGTGCGGTGGGGTGAACGGTGGCGCTTGCATCGTCGCAGTCGGTGTCGTCCGAGACGATGCCGTCGCCGGCTTCGCATGCCCAGACGGGCTGGTCGGCGTTTCCGTAGGAGTCGCCGTCGTTGTCTTGGTAGAACAGGACCTGCACGCCTTCGTCGATCTCGCCGTCGCAGTTGTCGTCGACCTCATTGCAGAGCTCGGTGGCCCCAGGATGAATCGAGCGGTCGGAGTCGTCGCAGTCTTCGGTGGACACATGGCCGTCGCCGTCGGCATCCACCGGGTCGGGGTCGGGCTCCGCAGAGTCGGACGGGGTGCCCAACGAAGGACCCTCTCCAGAAGCGGTCTTCGTCGAGTCCGATTCGCAGCCGGTGCCCGCCAAGCCGAGCAGGAGCGCGGCCCTGAACGGCTGGAGGAAGCAAGTCCCAGGTCGGCGAGTCTGGCGAGGAGGAATGCGCATCATGGCAAGATCCAGGAGCCGGGGATGGGGGTTTCATGGGGGGAGAAGAACGGTGCATACCATAAGAATACGCTGCCGACCTTCGGCTGTTGTGTCGTGTCGAGCTCCGTTTCCTTCCTCGGAGACTCTGCGCAGCAGGCGGACGGGCGCGGGAGCGGATCTGGCGCGACGTCCGCCGTGGAGGGGTCAGCGGGGCGCTGCCGGAACGGTCTGAGTGGGCGTCTCAGTGCAGTCGAGAATCGGCCACGCGCTGGTGTCGCCGAGCTGACTTAGGTAGACGTGCCACGGATCGAGGCCCAGCGCGAGCCGCTCCTCTGCCACGCGTTCGGGACCATCCACGGGTGCGACCGCCAAGGTGCCGTCGGGCAGCGCGCGGGTCGCGGTTCCGAAGCGCTGAGGCTCCCCAAGCTGGGCGGCGATGGAGTCGAGCAGCAGCGCCCGCCAGTGCGCCAGTCCTTCGAAGCCGGCGAGGCGAGGCGCCACCGCCATCTGGAGTGTCAAGTCGGGCAGGTGGTAGGCGAGGGCGGCTGCGTGCTGGGTAGCCTCCAGACCAAAGCGCTCTGGATCGATCCACCCCACAGTGTCCAGCTGGTCTATGAACCATGCGTGCTGCTCCGAGGAGAGAGCTGCGTCGGCATCTGCATCTCTCGGGACTGCCATCCGGGCGGCCCGGCGCTCCAGCTCGGCCTTCAGCGCGGCGACTTGCTCGGCCGATACCGGGGGCGGGGGCTCCAGCAGGACCCGGGCCTGGATGCGGGGCGGGACCGCCGTCTCGGAGTGGCGTGACAGCACAAGCTCGGTGTTCTCTTGCTCATGTGGTAGCAGTAGCAGTAGCAGTAGGCGGAGCCTGCCGCTGTCGAGTGTGAGAGCGTCGGCCAGGACGAGGCCTCGATCGCAGAGACGGGGCCCGTCTTCGGTCCACCCGAGGATGGGGAGGCGCCCCCGCCAACCGTTCGAGTCGAAGCGGTAGACCGCGGTGCGGGTCACAAAGACTTCCGCCCCGTCGTCGCCCTTCCAGGCGCCGAGGAAGGGCTCGGGCAGTCGATCTTCATTCAGCCATGCCAGTGCCGCGTCCAGGCCGGGGTCTCGATTCTCCGCGATGGCAGATGAGGTCCACGGGGTGGTCTCGTCGAGCCCAATGCCTTCCCCAAAGTAGGGAGAGCCATCGAGCATGGTCGCCCGCATGCTGGTCCAGCCCAGATCAAAGGCGCCAATGAGCGGGAATTTCTGGTTGATGCCATTGGCCCCAGCCGTGGGGGAGGCCCCGACAAAGCGGGCGTCGGGGTCGAGGTGACGTGCCCAGCCCAGCACGCTCTCGCTGTAGCTGATGGCGCGAGGCCCCGTCAGCCACACCGTCGGCAGGTCGAGCAGGGGCTCGGCAGGCTCCGGAGCAAATGCCGTGCCCTCCACTTCAAAGACTTCGTCGGGTCGAGCACGCCACAAGTTCTTCGCCCAGTCGTGGTCGGGCTCCATTCCAGCGGGGGTGAGGTGCTCGAGGATGGGGTTCGACGAGGGATAGCCGCGCAGGTCGACCACGAGGCCGCGCGCGTTGGCCAGAGTCTGGATGCGGTCGGGCGTGACGGCGCCCCTTTTCCGCAGGTCGAGGTAATACAGCCCCGTGTCGAGCTCCTCAAATGGACCACGCGCCCCCAAGCGGTCTGTTCGGTCGTCGAAGGAAACCGTCTGGGTCAGTGCCTCCCCATCGCGCACAATTGTCAGAGTCAGGAACTTGTCCGGAGCAGTCCGAAGCGCCTTCAGGGCCTGGATGCGTCTCCAGTGGTCGGTTCCCGGCGTTTGGGCGTAGACGCGGTCCATCACCACTCGCACTCCCTCCCCGCGAACCGCAACCACCTCGTCTCCCGGATGGATGTCGGGTAGTGCGCTGTCCACCACAAACACCCGTCCGTCGGCCTCTTCAAGGTGGAGGGGAAAGCGCATCCAGGTCGTTTGGTGGTCGACGACGGCGATGTGACCATCGGGGATGGCGGTGAGCATCCGACCAAGCACACTCGGGAGTGGTTGCTTCACGTCCATGGCCTCGGCCAGAGCTCCATCGAGCAGCTCGTCCCAGGTCGCGGTGAGGGACTCTGGATGGGGGTGGAAGTGCCGCATGACGGTCCATGCCTGAATGACCGAGGCCACGCGAATGGCAGGATTCGAGCGGTCATCGCCCTGATTGGCTGCAAGGACCTGCCGCCACTGCGCCTCGGCTTCGGCATCGTGGCCCCGGGGGTAGGTGTGGGCCTTGTCGCCGGGCAGCGCCAGCGGAATCGTTGCAAACAGCCCATCGCCCACGGCTCCCTGCCACAGCTCGCCGGCCTGTGTGGGCACCTCGAAGGGAGTCCCCTCCATGGTCGAGCCATCTCGGGCGCACACCAAGCCAGAGTCTTCCCCCGTGCAGGTGTAGCCGCGGCCTCCAAAGGTCCAGGCGTTCGTTGAGCTCTCGCCGAGCTCGATGGGAAGACTGCGCTCGGGAGACCAATTTCCCTCTGCGTCGGCCCAGGCGATGTGTGCGGCATGGATAGTGACGTACTCGATCGCGCTCGTCGTTAGGCTGAGATTGAGCCGGTCGACAAGGCCCGCGGTGTCGTGCTCCATGGTCAACACGCTGCGGGTGTCGCTGCCTGCGGCACGGGCGGCTTGGGTCTGTCGGGAGATGCGGGCCCCATCCGCGCCAAACTCCCAAACCGATGCCGCCACATGTGCACCCGGATCGCCGGATACTTCAAGACGAAGGCGCCAGCGGGCCGGAAGGGGCTTCGGCGCAGGGACTCGGTGAGACAGCCACCCCATCGAGTTCGCCATGTCCACGTTGCGCACCGGTCGTCCCGAGCGAAAGCTGACCGCGTGCCTCTTGGACGAGGTGTCGAGGCCCACCGAGCGATGTCCCCAGGCCACGAGGCGGTCGCCCTCCTGGGGCAGGGGTTGTGGAGCTGGCGGTGCGTGCGTGGAGAGCTGAACCGAGGGGGCGATGGGAGCGAACAGACCTTGGAGTGTGGCCACCTGAAAGCCTGGCTCGGCAAGAAGGGTCTGCGCCCCATGGATCATGAAGAGGTCCCAGGGCGTGCTCGCCACCTCGTCGGAGGGATGGAAGAAGCGAACAAGGCCGACCAGCTCGGCGAAGGCATGCAGCTCGGCGAGATCGGCGTCTATGCTTGGTGCCGGTGGCGTCGGAGAGATGAGGGGGGGAGTCTTTGGGCAGCCTAGGAGCAGACACATGCCAATGGGAAACCACTTCATCTCGCATCCTCAGTGCAGATTGAGGCACGCAAGGCCAAGTCAGAACCGAGATCAGAACATATAGATGCGCACATTGAAAGTACAAGACTATGCGCAGGCTGCTCGGGCTGTACGACGTTCCCGTGAGCTGCCAGGGCTCGGGCCAGTGAGATTGGGTTCCGTCGACTGAGTGGCGGCGAGGAAATCAAGTCCGCCATCACGCGCCTTGTGTCCAGTGCAGGCTCCAGCAGGCTCACGTGCGCCGATTCATCGTGGAAGCAGACGGTCGGGTCCGACGGTCCGACGGTCCGACGGTCCGACGGGACGGCATCTTTTTTAAGCGCATCACGTCCATTCCCTTCCACAAGCTGGACTCTATCCAACAAGCGCAAGGCGCGGTCGGGAAGGTCTTTAACAACGCTGCACTGCTTCGGGAGGACTGAGCGCTCTGGAGTCGGTCGGACAGATGTAAGTGCGTTGGGACGGAGGGTCCCTATGCTTGCCGTCAACGTCTGGGGCGCTTCTCTGCACTTGAGCCGGTCTGCCGCCGTCGATGGTAGGGAACGCAGCCCCCCAAGATCACTACCAGGAGGCCCGCCAGCCCGACTCCTGCAGGTTGGGACGTCCACCCGCTGCCGAGATGCGTCTCGCGGGGCTGGAGCTCGGAGTCGGGCATCAGCTGTGTGTCGCGCAGGGAGGGACCATCGAGTGTACCGACGAATGCGGTGTACCGAAGATCTCCCCGACGCCACCCATCTGGCATCAGATCGGCGTTCTGCATCCGCCGCAGTACGTTGTCTGCATCGAGGAGCTCGTCGGTGCTTCCGGTGAACAGCTCCGAAAACCAATCGTCGGTATCGTATGACCACAGGTCGACCAGCTCCCGGATGAAGCCATTGGGAATCTTGACCGGGAAGTCATTGGGTGTGTTGGCGACCGCAAAGATGGTGTGCAGCGTCTCGGGCGCGTACGCCATCGCCCGCACGAAGCGGGTGAGCCGGGGGCGCAGCTGCTCGGAATCGCCCAAGTACAGGTGGACAAAGCCACCCGCGGGATCCAAGCCTGCAGCCTGCTGCATCATATCCGACCAGCGCGACAGGGCCTCGTCGGGTCCGATTACCTCGATGTCGGGGTGGACCGATGGCGACCAGAGGTAGGCCGAGGGCGCGCGCGCATCGGGGGAGGCTGCTCCGAGCTCTACGAGCACGGAGTCGGCAGCCGAGTGGCGGCTGATGCCCAGCGGAAGGGTCGGGTCGAGGGGATTGGCACGCCATGAGAAGACGTCTGTGACACCGACGCCTGGGCTGTTCTGTCGGGGGTCCATCTCGACGACCATCAGGTCTCCGCCCGCTTCTGCGTGGGCCTCGAGCTCATCGGTGGCCTCGTCGTCGATGCGGTAGCCGCCGGTCGCGAGCTCCTCCAACACGCCACCGATGTTGCTGTTGAGCACCCGACGGCTGCTGCTGCGCTCCGCCACA
>Ga0315321_10002089_pt1 | contig 15544 bp, 10 predicted proteins | sample M180m21515metaG_FD_203464 | JGI IMG/M metagenome (GOLD analysis project Ga0315321, IMG submission 203464) | Ammonia-oxidizing marine archaeal communities from Monterey Bay, California, United States - M1 80m 21515 | ecosystem: Environmental > Aquatic > Marine > Intertidal zone | place: USA... | reverse complement strand
TCCCGAATGCTTGCAGTTGCACAAGGCAACTCTTCCGATTTCCTCAATCACTATTTTCTCGGGAACAAAAGAAGATCCCTTGTGGGAACCATCGCAAAAAGGCTGATCCTTTGATCGCCCGCAGGAACACCACCAATATTCACCGGGCTCCAACTGAAGGACTGCCGGTGTCTTCGATGCGATAACAGGCTCCTCCTTCATCGCAGGGATCAATGAGATTCGGAATGTGAATCGTCCATTATGTTGTCGACATAAATCTTCGATACAACGATCCCCAAAATGAGAACGGCAAACATAATCACCGGAACCAAAATAACCGGGAGCTTGTACTTAGTGTGGCCAAAAGTGGGTTTGTCAATGAATTCCATAATGTTTCTTAATCAAATGTTTTTATGTCAACATGTAAGGATGTCGGCAACTCAATTCCAAGGGTTGTCCCCGGAGGTTTTCAATCTTCCACGACCCAAGAGTTGCGACCCGTAAGCAACTCCTGTAAATTCCCATCGCCTTTCGATTGGGCCAGGCTTACCTGCTGGCACAACGCATCCTCGTAGGTTTCCCGTCCGTCTAATTGTCTTATGACCCCCATTGGCGTAGGAAAGGACGGATAGGACATTTGAGCAAGCAAGTTGGCATAGGCAGAATTGGAACTTTTCGGCTGATGGATCAACAGATCCTTCTCGGTAACCCCATCACCAATGGTCACGACTTCCGGTTCAAGTCCGTTCAAACGGATGCCCTTGTCCTTGTTTGCACCGAAAACGAGAGGCTGACCTTCCTCAAGGACGAGGACTTGATCATCCTTTGAATCACGCGAGGTAACAGGGCCAAAGGTTTTGTCATTAAAGATCACGCAATTCTGAAACACCTCGACGAAAGACGTCCCCTTGTGTGACTGTGCCGCCTTGAAAGTCTCCACCATGTGTTTCATGTCGGTATCACTGGTACGGGCAACGAAGGTTGCTTCGCTACCCAAGGCAAAGAGAAGTGGATTGATCGGATGATCAACCGAACCGAGAGGGGTGCTCTTCGTTTTCTTGCCTACCTCCGAAGTCGGACTGTATTGTCCCTTGGTAAGTCCATAAATCCGGTTATTGAAGAGAAGAACATTAATATCGAGATTTCGTCTGAGCAAATGGAGCAAGTGATTGGCTCCAATGGAAAGACCATCCCCATCTCCGGTTATCATCCACACGGACAGATCGGGATTCGCTACTTTGACACCGGTAGCCACAGTCGGAGCTCGCCCGTGAATCGTGTGGAATCCATAGGTATTCATGTAATATGGAAACCTGCTGCTACACCCGATCCCGCTTACCACCACGAATTTTTCTCGAGGAATCCCGAGCTCAGGCAGAGTTCGTTGAACTGCGTTCAAGATCGCGTAATCTCCACATCCCGGACACCAACGTACGTCGTTTGGGGTGGCAAAGTCCTTTTTGGTCAAGCTTGCGTCGTCTGTGATAGTATTGCTCATATAAAGGTTCGAATGTCGCCTTAGTTAAGATGCTCGATAAATTTCTCCCGTAACTCCGATACTTTGAACGGCTTGCCCTGAACCTTCCCGTAAGAAATTATGTCCACCAGGTACTTTGCCCGCAAAACCATAGCCAGTTGACCAAGATTGAGTTCGGGCACGATTACTTTCTTGAACCGGCTCATGAGATCTCCCAGTTCGTCAGGGAGAGGATTGATGTATCTCAGATGGACACTGCTTACCGAGAAACCCTCGTCTCTCAAGTTTCCAACCGCAGAAGAAATCGCTCCGTAGGTGCCTCCCCAACCGATGACAAGCAAATCACCCTCAGGTTCACCTCTGACCTCCAATGGATCAAAGGACTTGGAAATCCCGGCGACCTTCTCGGCCCGGAGTCGTGTCATCTCTTCATGATTGTCCGGATCGTAACTCACTCCACCATCTTCACCCTTCTCCAAGCCACCTATCCGGTGCTCAAGTCCAACCTGACCGGGAATGGCCTGAGTCCGGGCAAGGGTTTCCGGGTCTCTGCGGTAAATGACATACTCCTCATCCGGATCCGCTAATGAATTTTCGATGACAGGTAAGTCGCTGACATTCGGGATCCGCCACGGTTCCGACCCATTTGCAACGTAAAGATCGCTCAGCAGGATTACCGGCGTCATGTAGATAAGCGCAATACGCACAGCTTCCAATGCGCATTCAAAGCAATCCGAAGGGGAATGAGCGGCCAAGACCGGAATCGGACAATCGCCATGGCGGGAGTACAAGGCCTGAAGCAGATCGCTTTGTTCGGTCTTTGTCGGTAGTCCCGTGCTCGGACCACCGCGTTGAACGTTACATATGATGAGGGGCAATTCGGTAATGGAAGCCAACCCAATGAATTCACTTTTTAGACACATCCCGGGACCACTGGTCGCGCAAACGGACAAATCCCCGGCAAAGCTCGCTCCGAGAGCCACCCCCATGGCGGCAATTTCGTCCTCCGCCTGAACGCACTTGACACCGTATTTCTTAAGTTGAGACAGGCCTTCCAGAACAGGGGAGGCAGGGGTAATGGGATAACCCGAGTAAAGTAATTCTCGATTCGCCTTCTTGGATGCGACCACTAGACCATAAACCAAAGCCTCATTACCGGAAATCTTACGGTAAACACCAGGATGAGCAGCGGCTTTGGAAACTTGGTAGCGATTACGTGCAGTCTCAAGGGTATCGCCCAAATTATAACCAGCTTTCAAGACCAAGGAATTTGCCTGGGCAACCTCAGGAAGTTTTTTGGCCCACTTGTCATCAAAAAACTTGAGCGTCGGCTCCAAGGGGCGACCATAAACAAAATACATGAAACCCAAAGCAAAGAAATTCTTGCACCTCGCCTTGTCCGAAGGCTTGAGAGGACTTTCGGCAAGCGCCTCCTTGGTCAGACCGGTCAAATCGAGTTCCACCAAATGGTATTTCTTGCGAAAGTCCTCGTCCTCCAGTGGATTGACTTCATACCCCGCCTTCGAAAGGTTCATCTTCTTGAACGAATCGACGTTAACGACCAACATTCCGCCTTCAGGCAAATCGTCAATATTGGTCTTGAGCGCGGCCGGATTCATGGCCACGAGGGCATCAGGCACATCGCCGGGAGTCAGAATCTCTCGACTCCCGAACTGCAACTGGAATCCGGAAACACCGGCCAAGGTGCCGGCAGGGGCTCGAATCTCAGCAGGGAAATCGGGTAAAGTCGCGATATCGTTCCCGGCAAAGGCACTGGAGTCCGTAAAGCGTTCGCCCACGGTTTGCATGCCATCGCCGGAGTCACCGGCAAAGCGAACTACGGCAGATTCAATCTCTTCAAAGGAATCGGTTGGTTGAGTCATTGAGGATCTTAATATGAAATCTTGGAAAGGGCAGGTGCGAACTTGTTACGTTGACGATAGAATCACAACGATTTTCGGCAAGATTGCAAAGAAAAGATGTGACATTTTTCACAAATTTCAAAAACCGAGGAAATCAGATCATATTTCTTCCGTCGGAAGTGGGAACGAAAATAAATTGAAGGCAAAGGAAATTCTGTCCGAATCCGATCGATTTTCATGGACTCCATGCTTAAGCGCAGGATCGAAAATCACGACTTTTCCGACTTCGGGAGCAATCTCCAAGTCATCCTCCCCATCCATCCTAAAGTACAGATTACCCGAACTCTCCTCACAAGCCAAGTAAGTCACCGCCGACAACCGGGACAAATTCACGTGGTCATGCAAACCGGTTCGTTCTCCCGGTCGAGCTAGATTAAACCAAAAGGGCGGATAAGGATTATGTGAACGGGAAAGCGGTTCGAACAAGATCACGGAGGTTATTTCCAACTCCTTCTTAGTTAAGTCGCGCACGAAACGCATGGGGTCGCGAATGCTTGGAACAAGATCGACTGGCAAATAGGAGTTTTCCCAACGACCTCTGATTTTGTGCGATGTTTCGACATTCTTCCGATTTGCATCAAATTCATCGAGCAAGCGAGGTACCCAAATATCTCGATCAGGCACCCAAGCCTCGATTATCTTTTTCCCTCCGAACGACAAAATTTCGATCATTGCAGATAAGCTAACCGACGTATGACGGTCTCTTGCGCGGGAAAGTCCCGAACAAGTTGTTCGGCGTCGGGCCAAAAGAAATCCGCATAATCAAAACCAGGGCACACCGAACAACTCACGAGCGACCAATCCTCGCTTCCAAGAGGATTCGCCCCGAAAACTGTTCCGGCCGACAACGTTACTTGGGGAACTTCTCCAAGTGTAACGGCACAACCCAACCGATCGGATTCGTATTTCCCATCGGAGAAAGAATGCAATTCAACTGGGTTTCCAAGATGGAAATACCAAGTTTCATCGGATCTCAAATAATGTAAGCGGGATACTTCGCCCTTTTTCAAGAGATAAAGAATCGAGGTACCGCAAGGACGAGTACCTTGAGAAAGTTCGATCTTCCGATCGGATTCGTAAGTTCTCCGGAACCAACCTCCCTCCTCGTGAGGCTCCAGTCTCAAAGTTTTAATCACGGCAACCGCGGATTCCTTCATCGGTTAACGGAAATTGGTGGGCAACTGAAAGGCGTGGGTGAGAAAATGGTCGGGACGGTGAGATTCGAACTCACGGCCTCCTGCTCCCAAAGCAGGCGCGCTAACCAGACTACGCTACGTCCCGGAAAAAGGAACAACGTTAAACGATTCGTTTCAAATAAGCAAAGCAATTCAGCATTTTAGAAACCCCCAGAAGTCGAGCTCTCTTTTTCGGTTTGCAAAAACGCATCAAGATATCATGATGCGTTGATACGTACATGAAGAACTTTTCCACATCGCCCCCGACTTCCGAAGACTTGGAAAAGCTTTTGAATGAACGCATATTGATCATGGACGGGGCGATGGGCACCATGATTCAACAGGAAAAACTGGAGGAGGAAGATTTCAAGGGAGAGCATTTCAGCAAGCACCCATCCGAGCTCAAGGGGAACAACGACCTTCTTTGCCTTACCCGACCCGAAATCATTCGGAACATTCATCGTTCTTATTTCGATGCCGGAAGTGATATAGTCGAAACCAATACCTTCAGCGCCACCAGCATTGCAATGGCCGACTACAACCTGGAGGAAATCGTCCCCGAACTCAATGTCGCGGCGGCCAAACTGGCGAGAGAAGCTGCAGACGAAGCCATGGCAAAAGATCCTTCGAGACCGCGCTTCGTGGCCGGAGCCATTGGTCCAACCAACCGGACAGCCTCTCTTTCTCCCGACGTCAACGATCCATCCCTGCGGAATGTCACTTTCGATCAACTCGTGGAAGCTTACTTTGCCCAAACCAAAGCCCTCGTCGAGGGTGGGGTTGACCTGCTTCTTCCCGAAACGACTTTCGACACCCTCAACCTCAAGGCAGCGATATTCGCAATTGAGAATTACTTCGAATCCTTGGGCCGGCGGATACCGGTAATTTTATCGATTACCATTACCGATGCATCGGGTCGTACCCTTTCGGGCCAGACTGCCGAAGCTTGCTGGAATTCAATCGCCCATGCCAAGCCACTTGCCGTTGGATTGAATTGTGCCTTGGGTGCAGATGCGATGCGCCCCTACCTGCAAGCAATCTCAAAAAGCGCAGGGTGTTTTTCCCATTGCTACCCTAACGCAGGCTTGCCCAACCCCCTCTCCGAAACCGGCTACGACGAGAAACCCGAAGATACCGCTTCATCTCTTTCCGTCTTCGCCGACGAGGGACTGCTCAATTTGGCCGGAGGCTGTTGTGGAACGACACCGGACCACATCCATGCCATTGCAGAAAAACTATCCGAATTCGCTCCTCGGAAAAAACCCGGAATAGATCCTGCTCTCCGCTTAAGTGGGTTGGAACCCTTTGAACTTAAAGGTAAGGCGACCTCTCTCATGATGGTAGGAGAACGGACAAATGTCACGGGATCGCCCCGGTTCCGAAAATTGATAGAGAGCGAGGATTATGAATCCGCCCTCAAGGTTGCCAAGCAACAAGTTGAAAACGGAGCCAACGTAATCGACGTTAATTTTGATGCGGCAATGCTCGACGGTGAAGCCTGTATGACCCGGTTCCTCAACTTGGTTGTTTCCGAACCAGACATCTCGAGGGTACCCATCATGATCGACAGCTCGAAGTGGTCGGTCATAGAGGCAGGACTCAAGGTAATCCAAGGCAAGTGCATCATTAACTCAATCAGCCTGAAGGAGGGTACCGGGGTATTCGAGGAGCACGCCCGTTTAGCCATGCGCTATGGTGCTGCCGTGGTTGTCATGGCCTTTGACGAAAAAGGCCAAGCCGCCACTCTTTCCGACAAAGTCAGGATTTGTGAAAGGGCGTACCAAATCCTCGTTAAGGAAGTCGGATTTCCGCCCGAAGACATCATTTTCGACCCGAACGTGCTCACCCTCGCCACGGGCATGTCCGAACACGACTCCTACGGCATCGACTTCATTGATGGAGTCCGGGAAATCAAGAATCGGTGCCCGAACGCACGCACCAGCGGTGGCATCAGCAATGTTTCTTTCTCCTTCCGCGGCAACAACCTTGTCAGGGAAGCCATGCATGCATGTTTTCTTTATCACGCCTGTCAAGCTGGTCTCGACATGGGAATCGTCAATGCCGGCATGCTGGAAGTCTACGACGAAATCGAACCGGAACTTCGCAAACGGGTTGAGGACGTGGTTCTCAACAAGGATCCGGAGGCGGGTGATCGCCTTCTCGAGCATGCCGAACGGATCAAAGACCAATCAACGAAAAGAAAATCCGAAGGGCCCGATCTTTCCTGGCGTGAGAAACCTGTCGGCGAACGTTTGTCCCATGCCCTGGTAAAGGGAATTGGAGACTTTGCGGAGGAAGATGCCGAGGAAGCACGTAAATTGCTCGGTCGCCCGCTTGAGGTTATCGAGGGTCCTCTCATGGACGGAATGAAAGTGGTCGGAGACCTCTTTGGACAGGGGAAAATGTTCCTTCCCCAAGTAGTCAAGAGTGCCCGGGTCATGAAAAAAGCGGTCGCCTATCTCGAACCTTTTATGGAAGCGGAAAAGGAAGGTTCCGGTTCGAATAAGCGCGGAACCATGGTGATCGCAACGGTCAAGGGGGACGTTCATGACATCGGCAAGAACATCGTCGGCGTCGTGCTCGCCTGCAACAACTGGGAAGTGATCGATCTCGGGGTAATGGTTTCTTGGGACAAGATTCTCGAAGCCGTACGCGAACATGGAGCTGACGTACTTGGCTTGAGCGGGCTCATTACGCCCTCCCTCGACGAAATGATTCACAACGCCAAGGAAATGCAAATTCAGGATATGAACATCCCCTTGCTCATCGGAGGAGCCACGACCAGCAAAGCGCACACCGCCATCAAGATTGCCCCGCATTACGATCACCCAGTCGTTCAAGTACCCGATGCCTCACTGGTCGTGAACATTTGTAACGATCTCACCAATCCGAAAAAGAAGGAAGAGTATGTTCAAAAACTTCGAGAGAAACAGGAAAAACTAAGAATCGACCACGAACAAAGGGGTGAACGTTCTCTTCTTCCCCTCAAGGAAGCTCGCAAAAAAGGCCAAATATTCGACTGGTCGAATCAAAAAATTGCCAAACCGACCAAGGAACGGCTCGGAAAGCAGAAGATCGAGGCCGACCTGAAAGAAGTCCTTTCCTATTTCGATTGGTCCCCTTTCTTCTGGGCTTGGCAACTCAGAGGACAGTATCCTGCGATTTTCGATCGTGGAGAAACTGGCGAAGAAGCCAGAAAGCTTTACGATCAGGCCCAAGTCCTCCTCGCCCGCATCATCGAAGAGGACCTGTTCAAATGCGAGGCCGTGGCCGGACTCTGGCCGGCCGGTTCTTCCGGCGACGATGTGCATGTTTTCGAGGACGAGGACAGACAACGCGAACTGGGCGCCTTCCACTTTCTCAGAAGACAGCAGGTCCTCAAGAACAAGCCGCAATTCTGCTTGTCCGATTACCTGGCTCCTCTCGACTCAGGAAAAAACGATTACATCGGAGCCTTCGCGGTGAACGCAGGCGAAGGAGTCGATAGGCTCGCCCGCGAATTCGAGGACAAAAACGATGATTACAACGCGATCATGACCAAGGCTCTAGGCGACAGATTCGCCGAGGCAATGGCCGAGTACACCCACAAGAAGATTCGCGAGTGGTGGGGTTTCGGAATGGACGAGAATTTGGACAACGATGCCCTTGTCAGGGAAGAATATCGAGGGATTCGGCCGGCCTCTGGTTACCCCTGTCAACCTGATCATACGGAAAAGGACCTGATTTGGAACCTGCTTTCCGTGAAAGATCAAATTGGACTCGAACTGACCGAATCCCGGGCCATGAACCCAGGATGCTCGGTCTCCGGACTATACTTCTCACACCCTGATGCCCAATACTTTAATGTCGGATCATTGGGTAAGGATCAAGTGGAGGATTATGCCTCCCGCAAAGGCTGGCCCTTGGAAGAAGCAATGAAGTGGCTACGGCCCAATATCGATTTCGAAGACTAGGCACCCGCCCTTTGGCATTGCAGGAACCGCCTTGCGAAAGTAGTACTCTTTCCATCATGAAGGAAATGACTCCATTGGAAGAAATTCGGCACTCCGCCGCTCATGTTCTCGCAACCGCGGTTCTTCGCTTGTACCCGAACACGCAATTGGACATTGGCCCGCCCACGGATTCCGGTTTTTACTACGATTTCGATTCGGAAATCCCGTTCACGCCGGAGGTCGTCGAGGCAATCGAGGCCGAGATGAAGAAAGTCATCAAGGAAAACCAGAGGTTTGAGAAAATCGAAGTTTCCCGCGAGGAAGCAATCGGAATGATCAAGGAAATGGGACAGGAAACCTACAAACTCGGGAGGCTCGAAGACATTCCCGAAGGCGAGGCAATATCGTTCTACCGAAACGGCGAATTTTCCGATCTTTGCGCCGGGACGCACGTTTCCTACACCAAGAAAATCAAGGCCTTCAAGCTCCTTCAGGTCGCTGGCTCGTACCACCGTGGAGATTCGGACAACAAGCAACTCCAGCGCATTTACGGTACGGCCTTTGCCACCAAGGATGAACTGAAGGAACATCTCGAGCGTTTGGAGGAAGCAAAAAAGAGGGACCACCGCAACATTGGTCGTGAACTCGGACTCTTTCATATCGACGAGATGGTCGGTCAAGGACTCGTTCTTTGGAAACCCAACGGTGCCATCATCCGTCAGGAATTGGAGAACTTCATATCCTCGGAACTCAACAAGCAAGGATACTCCCAGGTCTTCACTCCTCACGTGGGTAAGCTTGATCTCTTCCGGACTTCCGGACACTTCCCCTATTACCAAGACTCCCAATACCCTCCCATTATCCACCGCGACTGCTTGACTGAACTGGCAGAAGAAGGGTGTTCCTGCTCGGATTTGTCAAACAAGTTGGATGAAGGAGAGATAGACGGCTACCTGCTCAAACCGATGAATTGCCCGATGCACATCCGCATCTACAAATCGGAGCAGCGCTCTTACCGCGACCTGCCCATAAGGCTTGCCGAATTCGGCACCGTCTATCGCTGGGAACAATCGGGTGAACTCAATGGGATGACCCGCGTACGCGGCTTCACCCAAGATGACGCCCACCTTTTCATTCGGGAGGATCAGCTACAAGATGAAATTCAAGGCTGCCTCGGTTTGGTCAAACTGGTCTTTTCCGTCCTTGGAATGGAAGATTACCGCGTTCGGGTAAGCCTGCGCGACCCCGAATCCGACAAGTATGTCGGGGAGTCCGAGGCTTGGGACAAAGCGGAGGCAGCCCTTAGGCAAGCCGTCAAAACCCTCGGAGTCGACTATGAGGAAGAATTGGGAGAAGCCGCTTTTTACGGCCCTAAGATCGATTTCGTGGTCAAGGACGTCATTGGCCGTGAATGGCAATTGGGCACCGTTCAAGTCGACTACAACCTTCCCGACCGGTTTGATCTATCCTATGTCGGATCCGACAATCAGGATCACAAACCAGTAATGATCCATCGTGCCCCCTTTGGTTCGATGGAACGCTTTTGCGGAGTCTTGATCGAGCATTTTGCAGGAAACTTCCCGACTTGGCTGGCTCCCGAGCAAGTCCGAATTCTGCCCATGAACGACGATTTGGTCGAAAAGGCCGATGAAATCCTTACCCGGTTGAAGAAAAAGAATGTTCGGGTAAGCATAGACAAACAATCCGGAAAACTCGGGGCAAAAATCCGCAAAGCGGAAACCGACAAGATACCCCATATGATTATCCTCGGCCAACGCGAGATCGACGAAGGAAACGTTTCCGTCCGATCGAGGAGCAACCCGGACTGGGACGGAACCTGTCCACTTGATGAATTCATTTCCAAGATCGAAGAGGAAATTTCAACTAAGGCGTTGCCCAAGGAAAGGACGGCATCCTGATTTTGGTTCCGGCCGGAGACCCTGAAATCGAACTCTTTTCGGCGCTCGTTCCTTGCCCCCTCGACCTTCTTTGGATAAAATGAAAGCCGTGGAACAAAAATTTCAGGCCAGCCCAATAAGAAGGTTGCTCGCCTTTCCGTTCATATTGCTGATTCGAGCCTATCGATTGGTATCCCCGTGGAAGCAATTGATTTTGGGGCCTTATGCCCGCTGCCGGTTTCACCCCACCTGCTCCGAATATGCACTCGAATGCTTCCAACGCTTCAACTTACTCAAGGCCGTGTACATGACCTTTTTCCGGATCGGACGATGCAACCCTCTTCATCCCGGAGGGTATGACCCGGTCCATTGCTCCGAAAGTGAACTAGAAAGCAATGAACCCGGAACTAACTGATCCGCCACCGTCCTTTTGCGATGAATCAACCGACTTGCTTCCGTTTTTGAAGCAAGCGACCGAACGAGCGACCTTGTCACGCGAACCCTTGTTCGTTTCGGTAACGATCGAGACTTCATACTCCGACCCCTTGGCCATTCTGGAAGAGATCCATCGGACGGACGAACCCATTTGTTATTTGGAAAGACCTTCCAACGAATTCTCCATCGCCTGTGCTGAGTTTGTCGCCGAAGCATCCTTCGAAGGTTCCAGTCGATTCAATCAAGCAAAGGTTTGGGGCGACTCGGTATTCAACAGTACCCTAATTGCCGGAGATCACCTCGATCCCGGTACTGGCCCCACCCTTTTCATGACCGCGACTTTTGAGGACGAAACGGATAAAGACTCTTCTCTTCCGGCACTTCAGATTTTTCTTCCCCGTTGGCAGGTTTTGAGAAAGGGAGGTTCCCACTTCGTAATCCTAAACGCCTCCATCGACAGTCAAACCGACCCTGTCCGTCTAACCGCAGAATTCGCAAATTCAGTCCAACGCATCAAAGGCATGCGACCCGACGCCTCCAAGCCAAAGGAAACCGGTTTGGTCGAACTTGAGCACCCCGAGGAGGAATTCGACTACAAAAGCGCCGTCGAACAAGCGCTTGCGCAAATCAGTTCTGGGCAAATATCCAAAGTCGTTCTGGCCCGCAAGCTTACCTATCGCACTTCAAGCCCGTTGAACCCCTTCTCCATCGCCCACGACTTGCGCCAACGCTTTCCCGAGTGCTTCACTTTTTGCCTGAATACGCCTGGTCAAGGGGTCATGGTCGGAGCGACTCCCGAAACCTTGGCCAAGGTTTCGGGCACCACCCTCGAAACCGAAGCTCTTGCTGGTTCTGCCCCACGAGGGCCCTCGGCAGGAAAAGATGCCCATTGGGGGAAAACCCTGCTCGGACGGGAAAAGGAAGTCCTTGAGCATCGATTGGTCATAGAAAGCATCAAGAGAAGGCTTGCTTCAATCGGATTGAGCGATTGCGAGGAAGGTCGATCCCGCCTTCTCCGGCTTGCGAACCTTCAGCACGTCAGAACTCCTTTGCGGGCAAAGTTACCTGTTGGCGTTCACCCATTCGACGCGCTTTGCGCCCTGCACCCAACGCCTGCCATGGGAGGGACTCCCAGGGAATCCGCCCTATCGCTTGTCCATAAACTCGAGGGTTCGCCAAGAGGATGGTACTCGGGGGTCACGGGATGGCTCGACTCAAAGGGGCGCGGAGAATTCATCGTTCCCATTCGCTGTGGAAAAATCATGCCCGACTCCCTGACCCTTTATGCCGGTGCCGGCTTGGTGGAAGGGTCCGTTCCCGAACAGGAAAAAATCGAGACGGACTGGAAACTGCAAGCCATGCTTGAAGTTATCACCGGGGGAACTACTCTTCCCGGTGAATGAACGCTGATTCCCAGTCAACGGCCCGGGCCAATTCCGTATGGGGGAGTTTCATGGCCAAGACATTGGCTGATCTTGGTGTAAAAATCGTCGTTTTCTCCCCCGGTTCCCGCTCCACCCCTCTTGTCTTAGGATGCGAAAACCAGGACGGACTTCAGACAATTCCCATTCTTGACGAACGAACGGCCGCTTTCTTCGCCCTTGGCCTAAGCAAGCGCACTCGCACGCCAACCGCATTGATTTGCACGTCAGGCTCGGCCCCAACTCATTGGTTTCCCTCGATGGTTGAGGCTGATCACTCAGGCGTCCCCCTTCTTTTGCTCTCCGCAGACCGCCCGCCCGAACTCCAGGACTGCGGAGCCGGCCAAACCATCAACCAAGTCGAACTATTCGGCCAATTCACACGGGCATTCCATCAGATCCCCCTGCCCGATCAATCGGAAAAGAGTCTGCAAAAACTGAGGAAGCTCATCGTTCATGCCTACTCGCAATCCATAGGAAAGAACCCCGGTCCCGTTCACCTGAACTTCCCTTTCCGGGAACCCTTGATTTCCGAAGACAAGGAACCGTTCGTGACGGATCTTCCCGCAATCACTCCGGCACTTCCCTCCCCCCCCGATGAAAGTTTGTCCAGAACATCGGAGATTCTGGGCGAGCTAGGTTCCTGCAAGTGCCTGCTCGTGATCGCAGGCGAACACGCTCCTCTTGAAACCTTCTCCAAGTGGAATCATCCACAAAGCCCGCCCATCCTTTGCGACTCCCTTTCCCCCCTTCGCGAAACGCCTTACCCAACCCGAATACTGAGGTTCGAGAATTTGCTAAGGAACGATGGTTTTCGCCAAAAGGCACAGCCTGACGCCATTCTCCAGTTAGGTCCCTTGCCTACCTCCAAAACCTTGCGAAAGTGGATTGGGGAACAAAACGTTCCACGGATAATCATCGAACCTCGGGGCAAAAATGTCGATCCATTGACCAACCCTAGCCGTTCCTTCGACCTCAATTACGAGCTTATTCCATCCCTGGGACTCCCGGAATGCGAAAAGGAGTGGAGTGACCTTTGGGTTCAATCTGAAAAGCAAATCGAAGAAAAGCTCGACTTTTTCTTCAGTGATGAAACGGACTGGTTTGAAGGAAAGTTAGCCCGAATGTTATCCACCCATTTGCCCAAGGGTTCCCAATTGTATGTGGCCAACAGCATGCCCATCCGTGACCTCGAGTGGTTTTGGAAAGGCAGCGATCTCGGACGCTCCCTTTTCGGAAACCGCGGAGTCAATGGGATCGATGGTACTCTCGGAACCGCCCTCGGGCTCGCTCACGATTCTCAAAAACCAAGCTTTCTGCTTACCGGCGAACTCGCATTCCTTCACGATTCCAATGCCTTGCTCGCCTCCCGGCAGTTCTTCGGAAACCTCACCGTATTCCTAGTTAACAATCAAGGAGGAGGCATATTCGAGAATTTGCCCGTTGCCGAATTGCCTGCCTTCGAGAAATGCTTCGCCACCCCACAGGATTGCAATTTCAAGATGCTCTGCGAAGCCCACGGTGTCGAGCACTACCAACCCGATAACTGGAACGCTCTGATCGAACTGATCGAGTCCTCTCCCCCATCAGGCATCCGCGTAATCGAGATTAGAACCGACCGAAAGAAGGACCGGGATACGCGCCTCGAACTTCTCGGTTTCGGTCCGGATTCCTAGAAAACGAAATGCCGGAACTCGCAGAAGTCTTGTTTGCCACCAAGGCATGGGAAAAAGGCAAAGGACATAAGATTCTCAAGGTCGAAACGAAGAACGCTTCCCGGGTATTTCGGGAACTTGATCCTGGCCTTGTCAAACGAACGCTCAAAGGAAGCTCCCTCCAAGGATCCGAAACCCACGGCAAAAAAATGCTCTTTCGCTTTTCAGGAGAAAAATGGCTCGGACTCCATCTCGGAATGACCGGTTGGCTTTTCGATGAGGATTCGGCATATCCAACCGCCAAGCACGATGCCCTCGTCCTGCGACAAGCCGACCGAACCCTCGTTTTTCGGGACCCCCGCCAATTTGGCCGCGTTCTTTGTCACAAGGGAAAGGACGCCCCTGAGTGGTGGAGCAACCTGCCACCCGAGGTTCATTCCGATGCCTTTATCCTTGAATTGGTCAGGGATGTTTTGCAGCGGCGAAAGCGGGCTCTCGTCAAGGCTGTCCTGCTCATGCAGGAATTCTTTCCCGGAATTGGGAACTGGATGGTGGATGAAATTCTCTGGCGGGCACGTATCCACCCCGCCGAACGGGCAGGCAACCTATCCCCTGCAAAACAAAAGGTACTTTGGGAACAAACCCGTTTCGTTACGAACGGAGCCCTTGAAACGGTCGGAACACGAGGAGGAGATCCACCGAAAGACTGGTTGTTTCACGTTCGCTGGAAGGATGGTGGGAAATGTCCTCGGTCAGGCAAAGCGCTCGTTCGGGAAACCGTGGCCGGTCGAACCACTTGCTGGTGCCCGTTTGTACAACGCCTTTCAAAAAGATAATTTTTTTCTAAGGTTTCGCCCTCGTGTGCGTCACTTAAGTTGACACGCATCCTGTATGCACGGTTTAACTTAATACGACCCTTTAGAAAAAAATTCTCCAAAAAACGCGAATACCCGTTATGAAAATCAACCTGCATCCAGCGACCTTCTTTCTTCTCCTCGCCTCTCTGACCATCAGTCAGACACAGGCCGCCCCCCTTGGGTTTCTGGAAAAGTTCGCGATTTCCGAAAACCGCGAAGACGCCCTCAATGAACTGATTCCGGGAACCCGCGAATATTATTACTACCACGCCCTCCACGCCCAGAACCAAGGGAATGCCCAAGAGCTCAAGCGAATCATCGGGTTATGGGTCAAGCGCTACGGGCACTCCAATCAAGTAAAGGAAATCCAAAACCGCCAAGCCCTGCTCGACTTTGAAAAAGACCCAGAAAACACCTACTCCCACCTGAAGAAAGAATTGCGCCCCAACTTCAACCACAGCCGGTTGATCGAGGGAAGAAAGCCCGCCCACCCGACCAAACTCGACCCGACCGCCATCAGTTACGACAACTATCTCAACCAAGCCTTCCGCCAGTACAAGAACGTGCAAGGAGTCTCGGACCGCGGACTGGAGACCCTTGATCATGACGACCTCAATGCGGATAGGCTCAGGCACTTTCTCAGCCGCCTCCAAAGACCGGACGTGCCCAACTTGCCTGCTTTCGTGGACAAGGACCTCAAGGCAAAACTCAGCCGGGGATTCGGTTCCCACGGCATTCACCGCAACATGACCAAGGCCCAGCTCGACGAGCTTCTCCAGTTGGAACCGAAGCT
>Ga0315321_10002086_pt1 | contig 15553 bp, 14 predicted proteins | sample M180m21515metaG_FD_203464 | JGI IMG/M metagenome (GOLD analysis project Ga0315321, IMG submission 203464) | Ammonia-oxidizing marine archaeal communities from Monterey Bay, California, United States - M1 80m 21515 | ecosystem: Environmental > Aquatic > Marine > Intertidal zone | place: USA... | reverse complement strand
TTGGCCAGCAAGGTCTTGCCCGTGCCAGGCGAGCCCATGAGCAAGACGCCCTTAGGCAGCTTGCCACCGAGACGAGTAAACTTTTGTGGATCCCTAAGAAAGTGAACCACCTCTTCGAGTTCTTGCTTCGCCTCATCACAGCCGGCGACGTCATCAAACGTGTGCGTGTTTTGAGCCTCGGTGAGCATGCGGGCTTTGTTTTTGCCAAAGCTCATCGCTTTACCGCTGCCTGACTGAACATTGCGCAGGAACATAAAGAAGAAGCCGAGCAGTAACAGGGTCGGCAACCAGCTGATCAAGAAGCTCTGCCAGAAGCTCGTGTCTTCCGCTTTCTTCAGGTTGACCACCATGCCCTTGTGCGCAGGCATCACCTTGTTAACGAACTCATCGGTCAGCGGGCCGGTCGCCACCAGTACGTCACGGCCTTGGTCCAGCTCGAGACGCCAATCCATACCTTGGACCGTCAGCTTCGCCATCGAATCCTGGCTCTCATCGAGCTCGTTGACCGTCTGCATCAGCTCAGAGAAGCTGACCTCTCGTCCTTCATCGGGACGAACGGTGCGCAAGGAAACCAATAAGAACAGTGAGCCAAGGACAATCGCCCAGACCGCTAATGTTCGATAGTTGGAACGCATGCGAACTCCCTACTTTGGTCGACGTTACCGCCTAAGACGAACGTCATCTACACTAGAGTTAAGCACCAACTTACCTCCCCGCAAGTATAGCGAACCTTTTGCGACCGAAAAACAGCGGGTTTTTGGGCTTGGCCGCCCCGCGGCCTCGGTCACCTCGCGCACGAACCGTGTCCGTACTCGCGCTTTAGGTAACAGCGCTGCGATTTGTGTGCGCACACACAGTTGGCGAATCGCCGGCGGCAGGTCGTGCAAGGGCATGTCCCAGTCCTGTGGCGAGAGTGTGCGGACTCGTTCGCCCAAGTTAGCCAGCGCATCGGCGAGTCGCCCGTCGGGATCAAGCCGAGCAAGCGCGCCTGATTGCCGCAGCCAGACACGATCAAAGGCAGGATCGTCGTTCATCGGATCGGCGTACGCACCACTTGACCATTTGCGTAGTTCAGCGCGCCTGATGCCAAGGACGGGGCGCTCAAACTGAGCTCGAGTCTTTGGCATCGTCTTCCAAAAAATAGGCGAAGAGCCACTCAGAAGTCGTAACCAAACCGTTTCGATGTAATCATCACGTGTCTGCGCTAACCAGATCGGGCCGTCGCGGTATGCCGACAACGCCTGATAACGCGCCCTTCGAGCGCTCGCTTCAAATCCGCCACCCAAATCATCAAAACGAGCTTCGAACACGCGCAGCTCGAGTCCGAGTTCATCGGCGATCTCCGCAGCGCGCTGGCGCGCCAGTGACGAATGCTCTGTTTGATGATCAACATGCAAAAGAGTGGGGTGTCGGTCGGCGTCGAGCGCTAGCCGCGCCAGCGCTGCGCTGTCAAAACCGGCTGAAAAGGCGATGGCAAAGGGCGCCCGATCAGGCGTCATTGCTCGTACTATTTCAATGGCTTTAGCGGCGTCCATTCACAAATGCTTCAAGTCGATCTGCGGCCACATCGAGGTCCTCTAAGGACACGGCGATGCTCATCCGAAGCCAACCCGGCGCACCAAAGGCGGTGCCAGGGACTACCGCCACCGCTTGGTCCTCAAGCAAAGCCTCACAAAACGCCACATCATCCTCACCCGGTGCGAGAAACAAGCCCACGTCGACGAAGGTATAAAATGCACCTTGAGGCCGCAAAACACCCAAGCCTTCGATCTGGGTCAGGCGATCAATAAACTGATCACGCCTGCCCTCGAGACTTTCAACCAAGGTCGCGACATGCTCTTCGGCGTTGCGCAGCGCAGCTAAGGCTGCGTGCTGCGACACTGCGGTCGGGTTGGAGGTCTGATGACTCTGGATCTTGATCATCGCCGAGATCACGGGCTCGGGACCGAGCGCCCATCCGATACGCCAGCCGGTCATGCAGTGGCTCTTAGAGACCCCATCAATGACGACCACATGCTCCGGTGAGACAAACGCAAGTGGACTCACCACCTCTGGCGCATCTGAGAATCGAATCCGGCGGTAGATCTCATCGCTGACCACCATGATGCCTCGCTCAGCCGCCCACTGACTCGCTGACTTTACCTGCTCCGGCGTCGCAACCATCCCTGTAGGATTACTCGGAGAGGTCAACACCAGCGCTCGCGTGCGATCGGTAACCACCGCCTCAAGGGCGTCTATAGCCGGAAAGAACCCGTCCTCTGGCTTTCCCTCGACGGAGACAGCGACTCCACCCGCTAGATCAACCTGAGGTGCATAACTCACCCAGCTCGGGAGCGGTAAAAGAACCTCATCCCCTTGATCGAGCAAAACTTGAAACACGTTGAACAAAGCTTGCTTGGCGCCGACCGTTACCACCACCTCTCGGCTCGGGTCATGACGGTAGCCTCGCGCTCGCTCAGAGTCGTCAGCGATCGCCTGGCAAAGCGCCGGGATCCCTTTGACTGGGGTGTAGCGTGTTGCGCCATCAAGCAAGGCTTTCATCGCCGCTTCCACAGCGACCGTCGGCGTCGGCAGGTCCGGCTCGCCAGCTGCTAACGAGATCACGGGGTGCCCCGCAGCGCTCATCGCCTTGGCTTTACTCGACACCGCAAGAGTTGGCGAGGGCAGCAGGCGAGCTACTCGGTTGGCAAGTCGAGCGTTCACGAGAGACGCTCTCGAACGGCAGCCGCAACCTTCTCAGGGACAAACTGATCGATCGGTCCGCCCAGGTGAGCGATCTCACGCACCAACGAGCTGCTCACATAAAAGTGCGGCGCGTCGGTCATCAAGAAGACGGTCTCGATCTCACCTGCGAGCTGACGATTCATATTCGCCATCTGAAGCTCCTTCTCGAAGTCGGCGACCGCTCGCAAACCACGCAGCATCAGCTGGATACTCTCCCGTCGGCAAAATTCAGTCAGCAGCCCATCAAGTTGTAGAACCTGAACACGAGGGTCGTCTCCGACCACCGCACGGATCAACTCCACGCGCTCATCGAAGCTGAACAAACCCCCACCCTTGCTGGTGTTGACCGCCACGGCGACCACCAACTCATCCGCGATCATTAAACCGCGCTCGATAATATCAAGATGCCCATTGGTCAGGGGATCGAAACTGCCAGCGTAGACTGCCCGCTTCATGATTGAACTCGCTCGTAAATGATCAACCTGGAACCCCCGTACACGCGGTCGAGCACCGCCGCAACGCCTTCTGGTGGCGCCGGCGCCAGCGCATCAACTGCGAGTTCGAGACACCAACAACCGTCCGGCTCAACGCTTACCGCTAACAGGGCATCAAGCGCAATCTGGGGCTCATGAGCATAGGGCGGATCGGCAAACGCCACGCGAGCTACGGGCAAGGCGCCAGGGCTCGATGCGCTAGCGGCTTTGAGGCTGACCTGCGACTGCGCGCCGAGCAGCTCAATATTAGCCTGGCAGACCTTCTGAGCCGAGCGCGACTTCTCGATCAAGTAGACCGAAGCAGCGCCACGGCTGGCAGCCTCTAAACCGACGGCGCCTGTGCCGGCGTAGAGATCGATAAAGACACCGCCCTCAAAGCGAGCGGCGAGGATATTAAACAACGCCTCTCGCAGCCGATCAGAGGTCGGACGAATACCTTTCGCCTTACCCGGCGTCTTGAGGCGACGCCCGCGCCATTGACCCGCTACAATCCGCACCGTGACCTCCACCCCTTGTCCGACCACAAAAACGCAAAAGCGGCGACCGAAATGGTCACCGCCTTGCGTGAAGGTACCGATACCCCTCGAACGACCTTAGTCGTCCTTGAGGTTACCCAGAACGTCGCCAAAGGCTTCGCCAAGGGTTGTACCGGCGCTCGGATCAGCCTGCTGCGCCGAAACGCCATCGCTGAGATAGGCGCGATAATCGACGATCTCGTCCGCTCGGCTGACCGCCTTGAGCGACAAGCCGATACGGCGATCATTCGGATCAAGGTCGATCACAAGGACTTCAACCTCTTCGCCAATCTTGAGCACATCGGCGGGGCTTTCGACCCGTTCTTCCGAAAGCTCGCTGACGTGGCAGAGACCTTCAATGCCTTCGGCGAGCTCAATGAAGGCACCGTAATCGGTGAGCTTCTTGACCTTGCCCATGACCTTGGAACCGCGGGGGTACTCATTCGTGAGCGACTCCCACGGATCAGGATGCAGTTGCTTGATGCCTAAGCTGAAGCGCTCGCTCTGGGAGTCGATGTCGAGCACGACGGCTTCGACTTCGTCGCCCTTTTGGTACATTTCGCTGGGATGGCGGACACGGTGCGTCCAGCTCAAATCGCTGATGTGCACCAAGCCGTCGATACCCTCTTCGACACCCACGAACACACCGAACTCGGTGAGGTTGCGGATGCGACCCTGGATCACGGTACCCACTGGGTAACGCTCTGCAAGCGTATGCCACGGGTTCTCTTCAAGCTGCTTCATGCCGAGGCTGATGCGCTTGTTCTCGAGATCGATATCGAGGACGCGAGCTTCGACTTCGTCGCCCAGAGCAACCATCTTGGACGGATGCTTGATGCGGCGGGTCCAGCTCATCTCGGTGACGTGCACCAAGCCCTCGACGCCGGGCTCGATCTCGATGAAGGCGCCGTAGTCGGTCATCGACACGACGCTGCCCTTGACGTTCATACCCAGCGGGTACTTGTCCTTGGCTTCGAACCACGGATCCTCGGTCAGCTGCTTGATACCGAGGGAGACACGCTCCTTCTCGTTATCAAACTTGAGGACCTTGACCTCAACTTCGTCACCCACATTGTAGAGCTGACCCGGGTGATTGACCCGGCCCCAGCTCATGTCGGTGATGTGAAGCAAACCGTCGATGCCACCCATATCGATGAAGGCACCGTAATCGGTGAGGTTCTTGACGATACCCTTGAGGACAGCTCCCTCTTGGAGGCGTTCCAGCGTATCGTTGCGCATCGAGGCGCGCTCTTTTTCGAGCAGCGCACGGCGCGACAAGACGATGTTCGGACGGCGGCGGTTGAACTTGATGATCTTGAAGTCCATCGATTCGCCGACCAGACGGTCGTAGTTGCGTACGGGGCGGAGATCGACCTGCGAGCCCGGAAGGAACGCTTTGACGCCGATATCGACGTGCATACCGCCTTTGACGCGTCCGATGATGGTGCCGGTGACGACCTCATCTTTCTCGTGCGCTTCAGCGATCTCATCCCAGACTTTGAGACGATCAGCCTTCTCTTTCGAGACGTCCAGGTAACCCTGCTCGTTCTCTTTATGCTCAATATAGACAGTGATCTTCGTGCCAGCGGCCAGCTCTTCTTCGGGAGTCGAGCGGAACTCATGGCGTGAGATCATACCTTCGCTTTTAAAGCCCACATCAACGACCACGTAATCGCGGTGTACTTCGATGATGGTGCCGTCGACCAACTTACCCTCTTCAAAGCGCGACTCTTCGGGCTCTGCTTGGTTCAGTAGGTCTTCAAAGGTGAGGCCTGCTTCGAGAAGCTGCCCCATTTCGTTTGTGGAAAAATCGGTTTCGGTCATGCGACCCTCTTGTTTAAGCCCTGTCAAAGCCCATCTTCGACAGTGGATTGGTGCATCATCTGCCTGATGCTTTATTGTAATAACAATAAGTTGGGGGCAGACCCAACCATAGCAAGCGCCGGTGTGTGCGCTCAGGAGCAGGTTCGGTCAAGTAAAAACACCCATTTTTCGGGCGCCTGGCGGCCTTCACGAGACCACGGGTTGCAAGAATTCAGGTACGGGTGAGACGACGCGTTCATCCTCCCATCCCAATTCAACGCAATGCAGCGCCAGACGAGAGGCGGACGCTCCTCCGTACAGCGAGTCGCCAACAATCGGCCAGCCCTGACTCGCCAAGTGCACTCGAATCTGGTGCCGGTGCCCAGTCTTGAGCTCAAGCTCGACAAGCCCTTGATCATCCAAACACCGCCAGAGCGTCTGAGTCGCTCTGCCTGAAGCGTCGACAACGACTTTCGCCCCCTTCGCCAGCAACGGCTCAACGATCTCACCAACGCCTGATGGAAGCGCCCCAGCTGCGCCAGATACACGCGCTCGATACACGCGCCGGACGCGAGCCTCGCTAAAAGCGCGCCTAAGCAGCTGGAACCTTTTTGTTGAGGTCGCGGCGAGTAAGGTGCCCGATGCGTCGTTATCGAGCCGATGAACCAAGCCCCCCTGCAGGGGGTCATCTCCGGCGGTCGCGGTGCCCACGTGAAGAGCGACCAAATGATTCAAAGCGGTTTGATCTTCGAAGGGCATGCTCAAGTGGCTGGGCAGCCCTGCGGGTTTATCGATGGCGACCCAGTCATCGCCATGAGCCAGCGCGGGAAGCGGACTCAGGGCAGGCCGGACCCAATCGCCCAGAACGCCTTCAAGCCTGAGCTCAAGCGCTTGCCCAGACTCGACGCGATCACCCTTGCGCAAGGTCTCGCCCGCCACGCTGCGAATCCGCTTCTCATGCAGCCAAGCCACAACCACGCGACGGCTCAAGCCCAGCTGCTGCGCCAAAACCCGCTCGGGACGACCGGAATCGATGCAGTCTACTCGTTGAACGGAAACACCCACCGGTTCTCCAACAAGCGATCCACCAAGATCGTGGCGTATGATCCGCTCGGCAAGCCAAACGAGAGCTCGACCCCCTCACCAGCTTTTGAGCACGCGAGATCTGGAATCCCTACCCAAACAGGCCGCCAAGCGCCCCGTACCTTCTTCCCAAAGCGGGACCAGTCTAAGCCACCTAGACCCACATCTTCGCAAGCCTGCGCGACCAGGTCGCCGCACACCTGATCAGGCTTCACATCACGGCCGATCATCGGCGCCAAAGGCACGATCTCACCTGATGCAAGACGCTCAACTAAAAGCTCACGCTCTTCGCGCTCCCCATCAAATCGACCGCCTTTGTGCGTTCCGTACCATTCCCCAGCGATCGGCTCGGCTAGATCGGTGCGAAGCGACAGGTAGCGATTGAAAACGGCTGCCTGAGCGATGCTGATTAAAAACGTGTCTTTCCGGCCGCGTAGCCGTCCGCGCTCAAGTAACCCTCGAGCCTGCTCAATCGCTTTAGGGTCCACAAAGCGCTGCTGACCGTATGCATTGAGCAAACGAGCCTCTTGGGAGAGTAGGTCGCAACGGGCGATCATCTGGTCCGCTTCGCTCGATGACAAACCACGAACAAGCAGCTCGAACCGATTTCCGGTCAACTGTCCCGTCTTGAGACGCCTGGGATGATGCAGTCGTCTGATAATTCGCCACTGCCCAAACTCTCCAACGCGTTCAAACACGCCGTCTGATGGCAGGTTATCCAGCGCGCCACCAAGCGTCACGGGGACGCTCAGCCACTGTTGCGTCACGGCGGCTTGGTCCTTACGCCCGGCGCACCCTAGATCTCGTGTGCTCAAGCCACAGAGTCTGGCGATCTGGTTGAGCACCCGCGGCGTCGAGAGTCCCTCCTTCTCGACCCAAAGATACAGGTGGTCTCCCTGGCCCTCGGGCTCGAAAGCAGGCAGCTCAACGACTCGAAAATCATTGGCTTGGGATTTGATCAGGCCAGGAAGGCTGGTCATCAGACGAGTTGCGGGTCTTCTTGGTATTCAACGCTCATGATCTCAAGGTCACGCACGCCAGCAGGCAAACGCAACTCGATCACATCGCCTTGACTCTTTCCCATCAAAGCTCGAGCCACTGGACTCGAGGTGCTGATACGCAACGCGTCCAAATCAGCCTCTGCCTCACCCACAATCTGGTATCGAGACTCACTGTCATCGTCGAAGTCAAGCAAGGTGACTGTCGCTCCAAACCGGACCACGTCGCCGGTCGTCTCATTGACATTGATAACCTCAGCCCGGGTCAAGCGGTCCTCAAGGTAGCCAATCCTAGTATCGACGAAGGCAAGCTTCTCTTTCGCCGCATGATACTCTGCGTTTTCACTCAGATCTCCGTGCGCTCGCGCCTCGCTAAGGTCCTGGACGACCGCCGGTCGAGTCTCAGTCTTCATCTTGTGGAACTCGGCGCTCAGCCGCTCATGTCCCGTCACTGTTAAGAGAACGCGCTCAATAGCCATGCGTCACTCCTGTCTTTAAAGTTGTTTATGCAGGCTCAGCCTGAAACTTCAGACCGACCCGCCCGATACCATTCCTGCAAGGGGACGACCGGCGTCAACGCTTTTGCGCCCTCAAGAGCCGCAGAGGCTGTCGCAAGCGCACCAGCAACCGTCGTGCAATAGGCAACTCGCTCATGCAATGCGGTCTTTCGAATGACCGCACTGTCGGCAATATCTCGGGCTGTAGAAGGCGTATTGATCACCAGCTGGATGGCACCTGACTCGATCAAACCCGCACAGTCCGGAGTTCCCTGGTCGACTCGATGTGCAACCCTACTCGGCAGGCCCGCCGCAGCGAGCACCGCCAGGGTTCCAGAGGTGGAATACAAGGTCCAACCTGCAGCCACCAGACGGCGCGCCACCTCGACGACCGAATCTTTATCCGAGTCTTTGACCGTCACCAGCGCCCCGCCGGGCTCGTTCGCGACCGAAACGCCTGCGGCGAGTGTGGCGCGAGCGAATGCGCCCACGAAATCTGTCGCCATGCCCATCACCTCGCCCGTGCTGCGCATCTCAGGTCCGAGCAAGGTGTCAACCCCAGGGAACCGGTCGAAGGGTAACACCACCTCTTTGACGGCGAAATTACCGGTGCAGCGCTCAGGGATCGACAGGTCAGCTAGACGCTCTCCAGCCATCACCCGGGCCGCGAGCCGCGCCAAAGGCAAGCCGGTCGCCTTGGCGACAAAGGGCACCGTCCGTGACGCCCTCGGGTTGACTTCGATCAAGTACACCTGGTCCTCTTTGACGGCGAACTGAACATTCATCAAGCCGCGCACGCCGAGTTCGTTTGCCAGACCCTTGGCGTATCCACAGATTTCATCCTGGATGCTCTGCGACAAGGTGTGCGGCGGAAGACAGCAGGCAGAATCGCCACTGTGTACACCCGCTTGCTCAACATGTTCGAGCAGGCCTCCGATCAAAACCGTCTCGCCGTCGCTCACGACGTCAACGTCGATCTCGACGGCGCCATCGAGGTAGCGATCGATCAAGACCGGATGGTCCGGGCTAGCCTTCACCGCGCGCTGCATATAATCACGCAGCTTCTCGGTACTCTCGACGACCTCCATCGCTCGTCCACCGAGCACATAGCTCGGACGAACCAGCACCGGGTAACCAATGGTCTCAGCGATCTCAACCGCTCGAGGCACATCGGTAGCCGTATCGGCTTGAGGCTGTCTCACGCCCACCAGATCGGCTAGCTCACTCGCTCGATCTCGATCCTCGGCGCGATCGATGGCGTCGGGTGAGGTTCCAATAATCGGAACCCCCGCCCGCTCGAGCTCAACCGCCAGACGCAGAGGCGTTTGACCGCCAAACTGTACGATCACGCCGGTCGGCTGCTCAACATGTACGATCTCAAGGATATCTTCTTGAGTCACCGGCTCAAAGTAGAGCCGATCTGCGGTATCAAAATCAGTGGAAACCGTCTCCGGGTTGCAATTGACCATGATCGACTCATAGCCAGCCTCTTGCGCTGCAAAGACGCCTTGAACACAACAATAATCAAACTCGATACCCTGACCAATACGGTTCGGGCCTCCACCGAGGATCATAATCTTTTCACGGGCGGTCGGCTTGGACTCGCAAACACTCGAATAGGTCGAGTAAAAGTAAGCAGTCGGCGCCACAAACTCGGCAGCGCAGGTATCAACCCGTCGATAGACCGGCCGGATGCCCTGATCATGGCGGGCCTGACGAAAGGTGCTTTCGTCAACACCTGCGAGCGCAGCGAGGCGACGATCGGCGAAACCTAAAGCCTTGAGTCGGCGCATGGTCGATGCGTCGGACATCGCCGCCGGTGCGTCGGACTCCGCTTCAATCAGGGATTGCATGTGCGCAATGAACCAAGGATCGATGAATGAGGCCTCGTTTAGGCGCTCAGCGCTCCAGCCACGGCGCAACGCCTCGGCAGCGTACCATAGCCGCTGCGCTCCAGGGCGACGCATTTCTTTCCAGAGGGCATCATCATCCCAATCGGCAGCATCTTCAGGGCAATCCAATCCACTCACGCCAGTCTCAAGGGACCGCAGCGCCTTTTGGAAGCTCTCGCAAAAGGTCGCCCCGATCCCCATGACCTCACCGACCGATTTCATGGCGGTGCCTAGACGATCGTCTGCACCGGCAAACTTCTCGAAGGCAAATCGAGGGATCTTGGTGACGACGTAATCAATCGTCGGTTCAAACGCTGCCGACGAACATTGCGTGATGTCATTGATCAGCTCATCAAGCGTATAACCCACAGCGAGCTTGGCTGCGATGCGCGCAATCGGATAGCCCGTCGCTTTCGAGGCCAGCGCTGAGGAGCGGCTCACTCGAGGGTTCATCTCAATGATGATCCGGCGACCGTCGGCAGGATTGACCGAGAACTGAATATTCGAGCCGCCGGTGTCGACGCCGATCTCGCGGATCACCGCGATCGAGTCGTTACGGAGGTCTTGGTACTCTCTGTCGGTCAGGGTCATGGCGGGGGCGATCGTAATCGAATCCCCGGTGTGAACTCCCATCGGATCTAAGTTTTCGATCGAGCACACGATAATCACGTTATCTGCTCGATCTCGAATCACTTCGAGTTCGTACTCTTTCCAGCCCACCAAACTCTCTTCGACAAGCACTGAGCCTACCGGCGAGAGCTCCATGGCTCGACGCACCATCGGCTCGTAGTCTTCTTCGCTCAGTACGGTGCCGCCGCCTTCGCCGCCCATCGTAAAGCTAGGGCGCAAAATACAGGGGATCCCGACCTCTTCTCGCGCCAGCGCCATCGACTCAGCGCTGTCGACCAGAACGGACCGAGCTTGGCTGATACCGATGGACTCCATCGCCTCTTTAAAGGCTTCGCGATCTTCCGCCTTATGAATCGACTCCGGAGAGGCTCCAAGCAGCTCCACATTGTGGCGCTCAAGTGCCCCTGATCGATGCAAAGCCATGGCGGTGTTGAGCGCTGTTTGGCCGCCTAAAGTCGGGAGAATAGCGCAGGGTCGCTCTTTCTCGATAATCCGCTCAACGGTCTCGGGTGTGATCGGCTCGACGTACGTTGCGTCAGCAAATTCGGGGTCCGTCATGATCGTAGCCGGATTGGAATTCAGTAAAACGACGCGATAGCCTTCTTCACGAAGGGCTTTGCACGCTTGCGTTCCTGAATAGTCAAACTCACAGGCTTGACCGATCACAATAGGCCCCGACCCAATGAGCAAGATGCTGTTTAGGTCCTGGCGACGAGGCATATCAGGTCTCCGCGGCTACTTTGCCGACTCCATCACAGCTTCTCGAAGGGCCTTGCCGGGTCGAAAACGCGGCAGGCGCTTCGCGGCGACGTCAATCGTGCGATCAGGGTCTTTGGGGTGTCGCCCTTTACGAGCTTCATAATGATTGACTGTGAAGGTACCGAAACCTCGGATCTCAATACGGTGACCATCGATCAGCGCCTGACGCATACTATCAAGGATCGTGTTGGCGACTAAAGCGGCGTCGTCAGCACTGAGGTTGTCCACCATAACTCGCTGAGCAAATCGATCGATAATTTCTGATCGACGTACGCTCGGAAGATCCTGCTTCGCCATCTTCGCCCCTTTCGGTTGCGCCGGCCTTTTATGAAAGCCGTAGCGCTTGTCAACAACGTCCCCCGACACGGCGAGGAAGCTTCGTAATTTATACTCTTTTTAGCCGCCGAGTAACCCTTGCATGGCCACGCCCATGTCCGCAGGAGAATCGACAACTGTCGCGCCAGCCTCACGCAGCGCAGCGACTTTCGCCGATGCAGTACCCGAGCCGCCGCTGATGATAGCACCTGCGTGGCCCATGCGCTTGCCCGGAGGCGCGGTCATGCCCGCGATGAACCCAACGACCGGCTTGGTGAAATGATCCGCAATCCAAGCTGCAGCCTCTTCTTCAGCGTTACCACCGATCTCACCGATCATGATGATACCGTCGGTATCTGGATCAGCCTGGAAGGCTTCAAGCACGTCGATGAAATTCGTTCCGTTGACGGGGTCTCCACCAATACCGATGCATGTGGACTGACCGATATTGAGCTCGCTGAGTTGTCCAACCGCCTCGTAGGTCAAGGTGCCCGACTTGCTCACCACACCAATGCGTCCGCTCTGATGGATGTGACCGGGCATGATCCCGATCTTGCATTCGCCTGGCGTAATAATTCCAGGACAGTTCGGACCGATCAAACGGCTCGAGCTGCCCTGCATGGCGGATCGGACCCCGATCATATCAAGCACCGGAATGCCCTCAGTGATCGCCACAATGGTCTCGACCCCTGCATCGCAGGCTTCAAGAATTGCATCAGCGGCGAACGGCGGCGGCACGAAGATAGCGCTCGCATTCGCGCCGGTCTGAGCCACCGCATCGGCGACCGTGTCAAAGATGGGCACCGAGTCGTTGAAGCGCTGCCCGCCTCGGCCAGGCGTAACGCCTGCCACCACTTGCGTGCCATAATCGATCATCTGACCCGAGTGAAATGACCCCGCAGAGCCAGTGATTCCCTGGACCAGAAGCTTAGTATTTTTATTGACGAAGATACTCATCTTAGCCTGCTGCCTCCACGGCCTTACGTGCCGCATCACCCATGTTGTCTGCCGAGATAATTGGCAGGCCCGAATCGGCAAGGATCTGTTGACCTAGCTCCACGTTGGTCCCCGCTAAGCGAACGACGAGCGGCACATTAAGACCGACCTCTTTCGCTGCGGCGACCACGCCCTGAGCGATGACGTCACATTTCATGATGCCACCAAAGATATTGACCATCACACAACGCACCGCCGTATCCGCCAAGATCAGCTTGAACGCTGCGGTGACCTTCTCGGTCGTCGCTCCGCCTCCCACATCCAGGAAGTTTGCCGGTTCGCCGCCAAAGAGCTTGATGGTGTCCATCGTCGCCATCGCAAGCCCAGCACCGTTGACCAAGCAGCCAATGTTTCCGTCGAGCGCGATGTACGCCAGGTCGTATTTACTCGCCTCAATCTCACGCTCGTCCTCTTCGCTCAGGTCACGCATCTCAACGATCGCCTTTTGACGATAAAGAGCGTTCGAGTCGAAGTTGAATTTCGCATCCAGCGCGATGATCTCATTATCACCGGTGACGACCAGCGGGTTGATCTCTGCGAGCGAGGCATCTTTCGCCATAAACGCTTTGTATAGACCATCGAGCACACGAGACATCGCCCGCACGGCTTTGCCTTCAATACCCAAAGCAAAGGCGATCTTTCGCGACTGATAACCGCTCAAGCCTACCGCTGGCTCAACCCACTCTTTGAGAATCTTCTCAGGGGTCTCCTCAGCGACCTTCTCGATGTCCATCCCGCCCTCGGTCGACGCCATCAGGCAAACCCGCTGGTTTTCACGGTCGGGGACCATCGCGACGTACAGCTCCCGGGCAATATCGGTGCCTTCTTCAATCAACACTTTAAGGACCTCTTTGCCCTCTGCGCCTGTCTGATGCGTGACCAGCTGCATGCCAAGAATCGCTTCGGCGTGCTCCACCGCCTCGCTGGCGCTGCGAGCGAGCTTGACGCCGCCACCTTTCCCGCGACCGCCAGCGTGGATCTGTGCTTTGACCACAACCAACTCGCGACCAAGCTCTTGATAAACCTGTGCGGCTTCTTGAGGCTGATCGATGACCCGACCTTTAGGAACGGGAACACCGAACTCGGCAAGAATCGACTTGCCCTGATATTCGTGAACTTTCATGCATACTCCGAGACACGCCTACGGCGCCTTGCGGATTGCTTCATGGGGGTAGGCTTCGCGTCGTGTCAACAGGCCGGCCGCAAACCAAATGTGAACATTTAGTAGAACCTCCTGTTAAAGGGGTTCAGTCTTCAGTTTGTAGCAGAAATACCAAGTGCAATGCGCGCGCAGAGATCTCACCAAAGAGATGATCATCTCCATGGAACGCTACGCCATACCTCAAGCCATTCTCAGTGCGCCGACGGTTCCGTATCTGAGCCGAAAACCCAAAGGGTTCCTGCCCTCGCAGCAGATCGATTCGCAGACGCACCAAATCACCCACCTGAAGCTCATGACCTAGAGCCGACGGCGCCTCAAAACTCACCCCTCCACCGCTGATGTCCAGAACCTTCACGTCGGTATCAAGCATGCCGCGTCGCAGCTCATAAGATGGTCCTGCGATGACCTGACTTGCCTCAAAATATAAGGTGGCGCTGCCGACTAAAGACGCCTCACTCGAGACCCGATGCCAACGCCGACGTTGAACCTCTGCGTAGTCGCTCGGCTCGGCGAGCAAAATGATGCGTTGTTCCGAGCTTGAGTCCACCTCGAGGGTCGCCTGAGGCGACACCACATGCGTCGTGAAATTCAAAATGCGCTGACCTACACGAACATGACCTTTGAGCTGCTCATCGATATTGAGCACGAGCGCCCTGCCCTCAAGGCTCGGCAACTCAGCCATCCACACCGGGCCTAAAGGGCATTCAAAACGATCGATAAACCGAGTGGCTAGCTCAACGCCGTCACGACGCAAGACCCCAAACTCCGGCCGCCTTTGCGCAATCTCAGAACGGATGCGCTGTAGCGCTGCGGCTGGTAGCATCAATTCCCTCTCGCGCTGCCTAAACGGAACGTCTCAGTACTCTTCGTCGGTGAGTTTGGCGCTCAAGTACTCTCGGTTCATCTGCTGAATGAACTTGACCGAGATCTCTTTAGGACAGGCTGCTTCACACTCGTAGGTGTTCGAGCAAGCCCCAAAGCCTTCCATCTCCATGGTCTCAACCATCCGAGCGGCGCGACGTGCTCGCTCTGGCTGCCCTTGTGGAGTGTGCGCTAGGTGTCCAATTTTTGCCGCTGTAAACAGACTCGCAGACGCATTTTTGCAGCTCGCAACGCACGCTCCGCAGCCGATGCACGCGGCGGCATGAAACGCCTCGGTCGCGTCGTCGCGTCCCATCAGGTTCGAGTTGGCTTCGGGCGCATTACCCACGTTAGTCGAGCAATAGCCTCCTGCCTGTTGAATGCGATCAAACGGAGAGCGCTCAACCAGGAGATCACGCAAAACCGGGAAGGCTTTGGCTCGCCAAGGCTCAAGGACGAGCGTCTCACCCGACTTAAAGCTTCGCATGTGCAGCTGACACACCGTCGTGCCACGCTCGGGTCCGTGCGCCTGCCCGTTGATCATAAAGCCGCATGAGCCACAGATGCCTTCACGACAATCGTGCTCGAACGTTACCGGCGACTTGCCTTCTTGGATCAGCTGCTCGTTGAGCTGGTCAAGCATCTCCAAGAACGAACTGTCTGGGCTCACGTCCGACAAAGCGTACGACTCAAAGCTGCCTTTGGAGTCTACATGGTCCTGACGCCAGACCTTCAATGTAAGGTTCAAGTTGCCGCTCATTTGTAGCTCCTTTGACTAGGCTGGACGAACTCGAACACCAGCTCTTCCTTGTGTTCGACTGGCT
>Ga0315321_10002085_pt1 | contig 15553 bp, 16 predicted proteins | sample M180m21515metaG_FD_203464 | JGI IMG/M metagenome (GOLD analysis project Ga0315321, IMG submission 203464) | Ammonia-oxidizing marine archaeal communities from Monterey Bay, California, United States - M1 80m 21515 | ecosystem: Environmental > Aquatic > Marine > Intertidal zone | place: USA... | reverse complement strand
CCCGGCATGGGATGCCGCTCAAGCGAGCAGTCGTTGCATGAAGTGGTACTCCCAACGGGATTCGAACCCGTGTCTCCGCCGTGAGAGGGCGGTGTCCTTGGCCTCTAGACGATGGGAGCAGATGGTTGGGCTGCTAGGACTCGAACCTAGAACCTTCTGGGTCAGAACCAGATGTGCTGCCGATTGCACCACAGCCCAACAACTCACCGAGAGATACGTCGCTGCACAGCGCCATTGCGCCGCGTAGGAGAGCATCACCGTCCAATCCAAAAAGACCACGCCCCGAAGGGCCACCGGCGCTTATGGGACCGCCCAAGGGGTGTCAACCAGAATTCTGGGCCCCTGCTCGGGCGGTCTCAGCACAGATCATTGGGGCGTTGGGCACAGCTCCGCGGCCCGTCGAATGCGTGCAACTGCACTGTTCCGACCAAGCCCAAGCAGCATCTCGTAGAGGCCGGGACCGCGGCCCTGACCCGTGAGGGCGATGCGGACGGGCTGCGCTACCTTGCCGAGCTTGACCTCTTGAGCCACACAGAAGTCGGCAACCAGGGCCTCCATGGCGGGCTCCTGCCAGTCGGGGAGGGCCTCGAGTGCGTCGGCAAACGCAGTCAGGATCGGACCCGTCTTGGTGCGCCACCACTTCTTGCGGGCCTTGGGCTCGAACTCAAGGCTGTCATCCGCCACAAAGTAGAAGCGGGCCTGCTCTACGAGGTCGATGAGGGTGCTGGCACGCTTCTGCACCGATGCCACTGCGGTCACCAAGCGGCCTTCGTCGACCTCGATGTCCGCACGCGCAAAGAACTCGCGGGACCGGTCGGCGAGCGCTTCGGGCGACAGGCGGCGAATCCATGTCTCGTTGAGCCAGGTCAGCTTGGCCATGTCCCACTGCGCGCCCGACTTGCCGATGGCGTCGAGGGTGAACAGCTCGATGAGCTCCGACCGCTCGAAGATCTCCTGGTCGCCGTGGCTCCAGCCGAGCCGCGCCAGGTAGTTGAGCATCGCTTCCTTGATGATGCCCATGTCTCGGTACGAGCCGAGGCTGGTGTGGCCGTGGCGCTTGGACAGCCGGCTGCCGTCCTGGCCGAGAATCATAGGCAAGTGGGCAAAGGCGGGGACCTTGGCATCCAGCGCGGCGTAGACGTGGATCTGCTTGGGCGTGTTGTTGACGTGGTCATCGCCGCGCACGACGTGGGTGATGGCCATGTCGATGTCGTCGACGACCACCACGAAGTTGTAGGTGGGGGCGCCGTCGGTGCGCTGAATGACGAAGTCGTCGAGCTTTTCGTTGGCGACGACCACATCGCCCTTGATGATGTCGTGGACCACCGTGGTGCCCTCGGTCGGCAGCTTGAGGCGCACGACATGAGGACCGCAGTCTGCTGGAAGGTTGGCGTCGCGGTTGCGGCGGTCGTAGCGGGGATCCTCGCCGGCCGCACGCTGCGCCTCGCGCATCTCGTCGAGGTCCTCTTTGGTGGCGTTGCAGCGGTACGCTTTGCCCGATGCCAGCAGCTCAGAGACGATTTCGCCGTAGCGTTCCATCCGCTCGGACTGGCGGTAAGGACCCTTGGGGCCACCGATGTTGGGGCCTTCCTCCCACGCGATGTCGAGCCAGGCCAGGTCCCGGAGGATCTGCACCTCGTGCTCCCGGCGCGAGCGCTCGGGATCGGTGTCTTCGATGCGCAGCACATGCGCGCCGCCCATGTTCTGGGCAAAGAGGTAGTTGGACAGGGCGGTGCGAGCGCCGCCGATGTGGAGGTGCCCGGTGGGGGAGGGGGCGAAGCGGACACGGACGGTCATGACATCCTCAGATCGGGCTGGGTTGTGGTCCAGCACAGCGGGGCGACGTCTTGTCAAGACGCGGGCTGGGGCGGGATTCTAGTCCCGGTGGGTGGCGGAGCCCGAAGCTCAGTTGGACGGGCGGGCCGGCACGCTGCGGGGAAATTCGTCGAAGCGGTAGCCACGATCGGCAAGCTGCGGGTTGGTGGTCTCGAACCACATCGACTCAGCGATGCGCAGCGCTTCGCACTTTGACGAGGCTTCGGTGATGCTGTCGAGGTCGGAGTCTTCCCAGGCGGAGACCACGGCGCTGTAGGCCTCGACCCGCCCGGTCCAGATGATGGCGAGCTCGTCGTGCATGGTCTGGAACTCGGCTTCCTGGGGGCGCACATCGCCGGCGTGTTCCGCGACGGTGCGGGCCAGGGGAAGAATGTTGTCGTCGTAGTGACCGGCGACCTTCTTGGGGGACAGCTTGCCAGATCGGCGGGACTCCATCACCGCAGCAGCAAAGTCCTGCACCTTGACGGCCAGCGTGGTGTTCTCGACGAGGACGGCGCTGAGACCGTAGTACCAGCTGTCGAGGTCCGAAGTGACGGGATCGGGTGTGCAGCCGGTGGACAGCGCCAGAGCGAGCGGCGCCACGACAAGCAGGTGACGGCGGGCCTCCTGGGGTGTCGAGCGCGACAACGGCACCCGAGCGGCGGACGGCTGGCCGGACTGTGCGGACATGTGGGCTCCAGGGACGGGGACGCACGGACAGTGCCACAGCCTGGCTGGCCGACGGCGACGGGCGCATTATCCCAACGGACCGCCTCCTTCCATGCCGGGTCGGGTGCCGCCTTGGCGACCCGTCGCTCATCGGCCCACTCCTCTGCCGCAGCTCGCCGCTCCGATGCGGTCGCCCAAGCAACGTCGTCTTGCGAGGTCCCATGCGCTTCATCGACCGCTCCCACACCGCATTGTCGGCCATCTCGAGGCGTTGGGCAGCCCGCTTGCCATCGGTCGTTGGCCAGCGGGTTGGCCCCTCCGCGGTTGTGTTCCAGCTCAGCCGCACCATTCCCGGAGATCGGGTGGATGCGTCGGCCAAACCGGAGTCGCCCGACTGGCATCGTCTGCGCAACGATCTCGTCGATCTGGTGGCTCAACGGGGCACTCTACCGGTGGCCGTGTCCACGGTCGGGCGCCCGCTGTGCCGTCAGTCCCTTGAGCTTGTGCGCCTCGCACATCGCTTGGACTGTCCCGTCCATGTGTGGACCGACGGAGCGGGGCTCTCCGGAGAGGGGGCCGGCCAGCTCGTCGACGTGGGGCTGTCCGGTGTCACGGTGATGGTGGGCGGTCTCGACGATGCCACCCAGTCAGCCACCGTGGGCAACACCGCGACCGAGGCCACCGAGGCGCTTGTGGCTCTGCTGGCCGCCCGAGCGGAGACCGGCTCGCGGATGCGGGTCGAGCTGGGGCTTCCGTGGCTGGCAGGAGTCGAAGGCGAGGCCCGCGGTGTGGTGGGCTGGGCCCATCAGATCGGCGTCGACGACGTGATGTTGGTGCCTCCCTCGCACGGCGGCGGGATGGCGCCGGTGGAAGGTCACTGGCTGCAGACCTTGAGCGACCTCGGCGTGCGGGGGGTGGGACGGGCTGAGCGCAGCTTCCTGGCATTGCTCGCAGTCGAACAGGGCGACTTGCCCGGAGTAGCGAGGGACTCGGCGGGACGCGGCGCGCGCTGGCGTCCGTGTCCGGTTGTGGGCACCCGGATGACCTTGACTCCCGATGGATCTGTTGGAGCCTGTCCGTTTCTCCCGCCGATGCATCGCGAAGATTCCCCGGTGGTGGAGGCTTGGGCGGCCGACCGCTCCCATCGGGAGGCCGTCCAGGCTTGTGGACGGCGCTGCCGTCATCCCGCCCTCGCGCTGGGCCCTGGGCTGCTCGGCACCCGCTGAAGGGCTCGCCAGTGTGGTCAGGATCAGGTAGGCGGTGCGGCGCGGATTCGGGTCGACATGCGCCCGTAGCAGTAGTTGGCATGTGGAGGTGCTTGTGAAGGTCGTTGTCGATGCGCTGCCCCCGGAAGGGCGCACCGTTCGGGCCACCGTCAGTGACAGCTGGCTGTTCGACTCCGCCCGCCGGTCCATCGAGGCCAAGCCGCGCAGCTTGTCGTGTGTCCTGACTGTGAAGAAGGTCCCGGTGAGCCGGGACCCCGAGCTGGCGCGCACCCGAGCCCCCCGCTTTGTGGTGGATGGAGAGCTGTCGGTCGAGTGGCGCCAAGCCTGCCATCGCTGTGTGCGGTCTCTTAAGATGGACTTGCAGGGGCCCGTTTCGCTCACCTACGTGCGCGGCGCTCTCGAAGACAGCGACGAAGTCGAGCTGGAGTCCACCGACCTGGACATCGGCTGGTTCGAAGGCGGCTCGCTCGACTTGGCAGACGTCGTGTCGGAGCAGCTCGCGTTGTGGCTGCCGGAGCGCGTGGTGTGCGATGATGCCCACTCCAGCCGCATTGCCACGTCAGATGATGGGGCGTGTCAGCTCCATCAACAGGATGCTGGCCCGGACCTTAGGCGGCAGACCCCTTTTTCGGGGCTCGCCAATTGGAAGCCGCCGCAGTAAGAGGGCGGGCCGTCCGCATGGGTGGGCTCGCCTATTTGGCGAGGTCCTGCTCCAGCCGCATCAGACGGAGCTTCTCCAGGGAGCTTCTTCATTCGCGGTCGAGCTGCGGTCTGGCGCTCGCTTCAGTCAGTATCGTGGAGAGACCGCGATCCGATCGACTGCAGACCGCGCCAGCCCTGCCCACGCGCAGATCCGTTCTGTCTGTCCTCATCTCTCGTCTGCTTCACCCCGCACTTGCGGTGGTACGGCGCTCCTCCGGGCGCCGCCTGTAGATAGACGCCGAAATCTCGAGCCTTTGCGAGTGACCCATGGCTGTCCCCAAGAAGCGCACCTCCAAGCCCCGCAAGCGGATGCGCCGCTCGCATCACTTCCTCGTTCACACCGCCGCCACGATGGACTGCCCGTCCTGTGGTGCGGTCAAGCTGCGGCACCACGTGTGTGCCTCCTGCGGCACCTACCGGGGTCAGCAGGTCGCTCGTCCCCGCGACTGAGCACTTGAATGCGGCGTCGTCTGATCCCCAGCGCTTCGCAGGTGAGATCCGTCGATGCTCCGGTCCTGACCACGGAAGCCTCCGCTCAACAGAGCGGAGCTTCTGCGGACGCATTGGTGACAACCTTGCCGATGGCACTGGGGCCGGGTAGGCCGCGATCCGGGTTCTGAGCCCGGCCGGTCCCACGTGGGTCCTGTGTGGCCCGCACAACTTTGAGGAGATGCCCATGGCGACCGAAGAGTCGGCTCCAGAGACCGGCAACGAGTCGGCTTCAAAGTCCGGCAACGACGATGCCACTCTTGTGGCGGTGAAGGACCTCATTCAAGACAGCCTCAACGTCGAGCGCTCGCGCATCTCGCCCGATGCGAGCTTCATCGACGATCTCGGGGCGGACAGCCTCGACATTGTCGAGCTGGTCATGGCCATCGAAAAGCACTTCGACATCGAGATCCCCGACGAAGACGCCGAGCGGATCAGCTGTGTGCAAGATGCGGTGGACTACATCAACGACCGCCAAAACCGCTGAGCTAGACGACATGAGGCGCGTCGTCTTGACTGGCCTCGGCGCAGTGACGCCCTGTGGCCTCGACGTCCCTTCAACTTGGGATGCCGTGCGACAGGGCCGTTCGGGTATCGGCCCCATCACCGGATGGGATGCCTCTGCTTGGGCTGTGCGCATTGCTGGGCAGATCGACGGCTTCGAGCCTCTCGACCACTTCGATCGCAAGGCGGCCCGGCGACTTGAGCGCTTCGTACAGTTCGCGCTCGTTGCCGCACGCGAAGCGGTCTGCGATGCCGGGCTCGACCCCGAGGTCCGGCTGGGGGAGCGCGCGGGCGTCTACGTGGGCAGTGGCATTGGCGGCACCCCCGCGATTGCCCGCAATACCCTCATTCTGGCCGATCGAGGGCCGCGGCGCATCTCGCCGTTCTTCATTCCGCAGGCGCTGTCCAACCTGGCGGGTGGCAACATCGCCATGGCCCATGGCTGCGAGGGACCCAGCTTGTGCGTGTCCACCGCGTGCGCCACTGGCAACCACTCGATTGGCGAGGCCTGGCGGGTGATTCGATCGGGTGAGGCTGACCTCGTGCTGGCGGGCGGCGCGGAAGGGTCGCTGATCGACTTGGGCCTAGCTGGCTTCATGGCGATGCGGGCGCTGTCGAAGCGCAACGACAGTCCGCACACCGCCAGCCGTCCGTTCGATGCGGACCGCGATGGCTTCGTGATGTCTGAAGGCGCAGGTGTGGTGATGCTGGAAGAGCTCGACCACGCGGTGGCCCGCGGCGCGCGCATCTACGCCGAGGTGCTCGGCTACGCGCTCACCAACGATGCCCACCACATCACCTCTCCCCCGCCCGGTCACGCGGGTGCCGCCCGCTGCATGCGCTTGGCCCTGGCAAGTGCGAGTCTCCAGCCTGAAGACATCGACCACATCAACGCCCACGGCACCTCCACTCTCACCAACGATCGGGCGGAGTCGATCGCCATCCGGACGGTGTTCGGGGCGCACGCCGACCACCTTGCGGTGTCGTCCACCAAGGGGGCTACGGGCCACCTGTTGGGAGCGGCAGGGGGCATCGAGGCCATCTTCTCGGCGCTTTCCCTCCACGAGCAGCGGGTGCCGCCCACCGCAAACCACGTCACGCCGGGGGAGGGCTGCGACCTCGACTACGTGGCCGATGGACTGCGGGACATGCCGGTCCGCGCGGTGATGAGCAACGCCTTTGGCTTCGGCGGCACCAATGCGGTGATCGTGATGGGTCCCTCGCCGGCCTGAGCTTCCCAACCTGAGGTCACCATGCACATATTCGCCGCTTCTGACCACGCTGGCTTCGCGCTTCGCCAGGTCCTCGTCGACCACCTTCGGGCGGCCGGCCACACCGTTGACGACCTTGGGCCCGCACAGCCAGAGCGCTGCGACTACCCCGACTATGCCGCACAAGTCGCCCGACGCGTCGCCGCAGAACAGGGGCTCGGACTCCTCGTCTGCGGCACCGGCGTCGGCATGAGCATGGCCGCCAACAAGGTCGGTGGTGTGCGAGCGGCGGTGGTGTCCGATGTCTTCTCGGCCTCGGCAACCCGGGCCCACAACGACGCCAATGTGATCTGTGTCGGTCAGAGGGTGGTGGGGGCAGGCCTCGCCATCGCCATCGTCGATGCCTTTGTGGGCACCGAGTACGAGGGGGGGCGCCACGCCGCCCGCGTGGCGAAGATTCACGCTCTTGAGACCCCCGCAGACTGAGCCGCGCAGACTGAGCCGCGCAGACTGAGCCTCGCAGACTGAGCCGCGCAGACCGATTCCCCGCAGACCGATCCTTCGTCGGTCCCGCACCTGTTTTGGAGCCCCCCATATGTACTCCACTCTCCAGCAAGCCGACCCGGCGGTCCACGCCGCAGTCCTGGCTGAAGTGGCCCGCCAGCGCGATGACCTCGAGCTCATCGCTTCGGAAAACCATGCCTCACTGGCGGTTCTTGAGGCCATGGGTACGCCCCTCACCAACAAGTACGCCGAAGGGCTTCCGGGGCGGCGCTATTACGGTGGCTGCGAGCACGTCGACGTGGTGGAGAACATCGCTCGGCGGCGGGCCCGCGACCTGTTCACGGTTGAAGGCTGTCCCATCGGCGTCAATGTGCAGCCCCACAGCGGTGCGCAGGCCAATAGCGCAGCGTTCCTTGCGCTGATGCAGCCCGGTGACACCTTCCTCGGCCTCGACCTGTCCCACGGCGGGCACCTCACCCACGGCTCGCCGGTCAACAGCTCCGGCAAGATCTACCGGCCGGTGCACTACCACCTCCGCGACGATGGCTACCTCGACATGGACGCCGTGCGCGCGCTGGCGCTCGAACATCGCCCCACCCTCATCGTGTGTGGGGCGAGCGCCTACCCCCGCACCATCGACTTTGCGGCATTCAGTGAGATTGCCCGAGAGGTCGGGTGCAAGCTCATGGCCGACATCGCCCACATCGCCGGCTTGGTCGCCGTGGGCCTTCATCCCAGCCCGTTCCCGCACTGCGATGTGGTCACCACCACCACCCACAAGACGCTGCGGGGGCCGCGTGGTGGGCTCATCCTCGCCCGTCGTGATCTCATCAAGAAGCTCAACAGTGCGGTGTTCCCGGGCACTCAGGGTGGTCCGTTGATGCACGTCATCGCGGCCAAGGCGGTGGCCTTTGGCGAAGCGGCCCGTCCAGAGTTCAAGGTCTACCAGCAGCAGGTTCTCGACAACGCCAAGGCCATGGCGGCCCGGCTTGTGGAGCGCGGGCATTCGCTCGTGAGCGGCGGTACCGACAATCACCTGATGCTCATTGACCTGTCTGACCACGCCCTGTCCGGAAAGGACGCCGAGAACCGGTTGGGCTCGGCTGGCATCACGGTCAACAAGAACACCGTGCCCGGCGAGCGGCGAAGCCCCTTCGTGACCTCAGGCGTTCGCATCGGCACGCCCGCCATGACCACCCGTGGCATGGCCGTCGCCGAGAGTGAGCAGGTGGCGGACTGGATCGCTGACTTGTTGGCGTCTCCCGAAGACGCCGCCCTGCTGGCGCGGGTGCGCGGTGGGGTCCATGAGATGTGTGGTCGCTTCCCGCTCTACCCGGAGCTTGGTGCCGGGGAGCAGGGGTGAACTGCAGCAGCTGTGGGCATACGGACTCCAAAGTGCTCGAGACGCGCGCCGCCCACGCCGGCGGTGCCATCCGCAGACGGCGGGAGTGCCGTGCGTGTGGATATCGGTTCACGACCATGGAGCGCGTCGAGCTGCGTCTTCCGCTGGTGGTGAAGAAGGAAGGTACGCGCGAGCCCTTCGAACCAGCCAAGGTGCGGGCGGGCGTGGAGGTGGCGTGCCGAAAGCGCCCGTTGACGGGTGAGCAGGTCGAAAACGTAGTCGACACCGTCATCACCAACTTTGCCGGTGGTGTGGCGGAGGTGAGCGCCGAAGACATCGGCTTGGCCGTGCTCAATGCCCTGCGACCCGTCGATCTCGTGGCCTACGTGCGGTTTGCGTCGGTGTACCGGGAGGTCCAGTCGCCAGCCGACTTTCTCGACATTCTGCGGCCTTGGCTCGACGCCGCCGACACCGAATGAGCCTGGCGCGGCCCGAGGTCTGGCTGAAGGCGGGCGTCACCTTGGACGGGCGCATCGCCGACGCGTTTGGGCGCAGTCAGTGGATCACGGGACCGCAGGCGCGCGAGGCTGGCCATCACCTGCGGGGAGCGGTCGACGCCGTGATGGTGGGCAGTGGAACCCTCCTCGCCGACGACCCTTCGCTCAACACCCGCGTCCCTGGCCTCGACAACGCCTTGCCGGTGGTGTTGGACAGTCGGCTGCGGTGTCCAGACCACGCGCGGGTGCTCTTCGCGGGGCGTCGTGCGCTGATTTTCTGTGCCGACGATGCCCCTGAACGCGCTCTTCCTGCCGACATTGAGCGAGTGCCGAGAACGTCTGGCGGTGGACTGCACCTGCCGACCGTGCTGAGCCGGCTGCATGCCCGCGGCGTGCGCAAGCTGCTGGTAGAGGGGGGCGGGCAGCTCCACCGAGCGCTGCTTGATCTCGACCTCGCCGATGCTCTTCACCTGTTCGTGGCGCCATTGGCCCTCGCTGGGGGACCCGGCTGGCTGGCGGGTCCGGGGATTCCGCTGGCAGACGCTCAACGCTGGCGCTTCGACTCGGCCGAGATGGTGGGCCAAGACGTTCACTTGGTGCTCCGTCGCACCGTCGTCACTGAGGGAGGGACTCGCAGCACCGAGGTCTGGTGATAGGGCCGCTTTCTATTGTGCCGACCGGGCTGGTCGCGCCGCCCCCCTGTCCCTCGGAGCCGCCATGTCCACGTACAACGTGATGGACCCCGACCCGCTCAAGCGGGTCCAGCTCGCCCTCGAAGACATCCGCGCTGGCCGTATGGTCATCCTGGTCGATGATGAGGACCGTGAGAACGAAGGGGACCTCGTCTGCAGCAGCGATGCGGTCACCCCTGAGATCATCAACTTCATGGCCACCCATGGCCGGGGCCTCATCTGCCTCACGCTCACCGAAGAGCGTGTGCGGCAGCTCGCTCTGCCCATGATGGCGGCCAACAACCAGAGCCCGTACCACACGGCCTTCACCGTCTCCATTGAGGCGCGTCAGGGCGTCACTACGGGCATCTCGGCCGCCGACCGGGCCCACACCTGCAAGGTGGCCATCGACCCCTCGTGTGGTCCCCAGGACATCGTCACGCCGGGCCACATCTTCCCGCTTCGGGCCCGTGATGGTGGCGTCTTGGTGCGCACTGGTCAGACCGAAGGCAGCGTCGACCTCGCCCGACTCGCAGGGCTCACCCCGTCCGGCGTCATCTGCGAGATCATGAACGATGACGGCACCATGGCGCGCCTGTCCGACCTCCTGAAGTTCGGCGCGGAGCACCGCATCCGCGTGGTCACCGTCGCCGACCTCATCCGGTGGCGCATTCGCCACGAGGTGCTGGTTGACCGGGTCATCGATGCCCCCATCCACACTCGCCACGGCGTCTTCCAGCACCGCAGCTACCGCAGCCAGACCGACGGCGGTGTCCACATGGTGCTCTGGAAGGGAGATGTCGACGACGGGGAGCCGGTGCTCACCCGGGTGCAGGCTTTCTGTCCCACCGGCGATGTCTTTTCCTCTCAGTCGTGTGACTGCCACAGCCAGCTCGACGCCAGCCTGGCTCAGATTGCCGAAGAGGGCCGCGGTGCCTTGCTCTACCTCCATGTCGCCGGCGAGCGTCAGATCGAGTCGCTGCTCGCGCGCATGAAGTCCCACCTTGGCAAGGTCGACGCGACGACGGGCGACAAGGGCGGCGGTGAGCTGCGCGAGATGGGGACTGGTGCCCAGATCCTCCTCGACCTCGGCGTCAAGAGTCTGCGTCTGATGACCAACAACCCGCGGAAGATAGTTGGGCTCGAAGGCTATGGCCTCGAAGTGGCCGAGCGTGTGCCCATCCACGTGGATGCACACGCCCACAACGCACGCTACCTCGCCGAACGCCGAGACCAGCTGGGACACATCCTGCCCGCTGGCACCATCCTCTCCGCCAAGTAGACCTTGTCCCGGCCTCGCCGGGTGGAGCCCAGCATGTCCCCCACCCTCCAGCCACTTCTCTCCAGCGGTCCCGTCGCCGTCCTGCGAGCCATCGACAAGCGCGGCGGGGAGGGCTGAGATGTCTCGTCGCCGGGCCCGTGAATTTGCTCTACAGGCGCTCTATGGCGTCGACCAGCGGCGTCGGGCCGGTGGGTCTGATGGTGTGCTGGGTGGTCTGTGGAAGGCCCAGCTCGATGAGTCCGACTTCGAAGGCAAGCCCGCGGAGTCGAAGGAGATGGACTACGCCCGCCGCCTCGTCGAGGGTGTGGCGGGGCTGTCCGACGAGATCGACGCCCACATCGAAGAAGCCAGCACCAACTGGCGCCTAGTGCGCATGCCGGTGGTCGACCGCAACATCCTGCGCATGGCCACCTTTGAGCTGAAGGCCTGCCTGGATGTGCCCGCGAGCGTGGTCATCAACGAGGCGGTCGAGCTGGCCAAGCGTTACGGCGAAAAAGACAGCCGGGCCTTTGTCAATGGCATCCTCGACCGAATCGCAGGCGACCTCGGACGCGGTGGGCGGCGGCATCGCACCCGTCGCTGACCGGGCGCATCGGGTGCTGGCCCGCAAGCTCCAGCGCCAGACCGACGCTTGGCTGCTGGCCGTCTGCTCCTTGGTGGTGGTGGCCAGCATCGCGCTCACCCCGTCGACCGCGGCCGTCGCGCTGTTCGGCTGGGAGCTACCGCCGCTGTGCATCTACAGCGCCTTGTTGGGGGTGGAGTGCTTCGGCTGTGGCATCACGCGGTCCTTCACCTACATGGGCCACGGTCAGCTCACCGAGGCCCTCGCGCTGCACAAGCTCGGCCCGGTTGCCTACGTTCTGGTGGTCTCGCAGCTCCCGCTTCGCGCGTGGCGGTTGTGGAGCAGTCGGCATCCGATTGGAGCGGACCGCTCAGAGGGTTAGGTCAGTGGGTAGTATTGGGGTACTTGTGTGAAAGCGCCCCGCTGGAGACCCCATGGACACCATCACCATCACCCCCGGCGCCCAGACCAGCATTCGCGAGCTTCGCGACGAATACGGTGAAGACGGCTGGGGTCTTCGCTATGGCATCACTGGTGGGGGCTGCTCCGGCTACAAGTACCTGCTGGAGTTCGAGGCCGATCCGGACGCCGATGACCTCGTCTTTACGCAGTCCGATGGCCTTCGAGTCTTTGTGAAGCACGACCAAATGGAGAAGCTCAAGAACTCCGTCATCGACTGGAAAGACAGCCTGATGGAGAGCGGCTTCGACATCGACAACCCACAGGCCAAGCGCCCGTGTGGCTGTGGCGAGTCCGTTGACTTCTGAGCGGGGCAGCTTCTGAGCCTGCCGGGCCTGCTCAGTGAGCGCGCCTACACCGCGTGTCCGGCACCTTCGCTCGCCCGCAAGATGCCGCGATGTCCGAAGGTGACCCACTGGTCGTCGGGCAGCGCACGCGACACCTGCACTTCGACGCCGTTTTGGTCGCGTTCGACAAAGGCGCCTGCGCGGGCCGGCTCAAGAATTCGGCCGGTGTTGATGTCGACCCAGGCTGCAGCGCTCAAGCCGGTGGCCTCGCCCACCACCTCGGAGCTGGCGATGTCGACGAAGATGATGCAGCAGCCGTCTTCTTCGGGCAGTCGGACCGCAGCTTGCTTGCCCCCTGAAATGCCCCAGACCGCGTCGACTTTGCCGCTGAAGTCCAGCAGGTCGCGCCCCTCTGCTGACGCACCCCCTGCGGCGGAGTCGGCCAGGTTGTAGTGGGTCAGCACGCCGTCCTCATCGACCGTGAGGAGCTCGGGCTTCTTGGGAATGAATGCCATTCGCGCGATGGGGACGTCTGCGGTGGGGGTTGGTGGGCGCATGAGGTCGCGGCCGGAGTCGGGGTCGAGGATGCGGACGGCTCCCCGAGGAGTGACCACTGCCATCCATGCGCCACTGCCGGACAGCGCGACCGCGCGCGGCCACTCCAGCTCGAAGCCCTTTCCGAAGGCGAGGTTCCACCACCGCACGCCACCCTTCTTCATGCGCACTGCGAGCACGGTCCCCCCCAGTGCGACGTCGATGGCGCCTACGCTGTCGGGGCCGGCATTGAACATCTCCTGCCCCGACCGAAGCTCGACGACGGTGACGGGACCGCGCTTGGGCACGAGCGCTGTGAGCTGGCCGTCCCGGTCCATGTAGATTTGTCTCAGTGGTCCCGGAGACGACAGGGCGCCCAGTTGAGCGCCGTCCTTCCAGACCGCCACTCGGTCGCTGTGGGCAGCGAGGCGAAAGCTGCCGATGCCCGTCACGCGGCTGACCGCGCCCGCGGCACTGCTGCCGCCGTTGTGCATCAGGCCGTCGTCGCCAGCGACCTTCACCATGTCCGTGAGCCAGAGACCCGCACCGGTAGGGCTGGGTGCGTTGTGGCGCAAGCTGGGCTGGAGGGGCTGAAAGTCGGGCAGCGAGAAGTAGTGGACGGACCGCTGGGTGACCACGCCCACGCGGGTGCCGTCGGGAGACAGAAGGATGTTGAGAATGCCCGACCCACCTTGAATGGCGAAGCTGTTGATCAAGCGCCCATCGACGAGGCGGATGAGCGACAGACCCGCGGGGCCGGCCGCCACGATCATGGTGCCGTCGATGGTGAAGCGGGCGTGCTGGGCGGGGGTCTGGAGGCGCTCGGTAGGCAGCGACTCGATGCGCATGAGGTCCATGATCCGGGGCTGGCCGCGGTCGTCCATCGACAGCAGCCGGGTGCCACGGGGTCCGAACTCCACCGATGCGCCGGAGAAGCCACTCCACTGTCCTGCACGCTCACCCGTCGCCAGCTCCCACACCCGCAGGTGGCCGTCCTTGGCAATGGCGGCCAGACGGGCGCCCTCGGGAGAAATGGCCAGGCCTCGCATCGCCCGCACCCGGCCGCGAGCGCCTTCGCGCGCTTCCTTGAACCACTCCTCGCCGTTTTCGGTGGAGTAGATGCCGACGGTACCGTCGTCGTCGCCGACTGCGACCATCGAGCCACCGCGCACCAGGGCCAGCGCACCTTGGATGGCACCACCCGGCTGGAAGATGAGGCCGGGCGCGGCTTCCCCAGGACGTTGCACCGCGACGACGCCCGAGGCGTCGCCGGTGGCGATGGTGCCGCTCGCGATGTCGTACACGGCGGCCGTAATGGGGGCGTCGTGGACGTTGGGGCAGAACTGGTCGATGAGGCTGTGCATCGGGGACTCTCGGGGGACTCAGACGGCAGCCGGATCGTACACTTGTCGCTGCTGCGCTTCACGTATCGGCCTGCGCGCGCCCGGTAGACTCCGGCCGACCTCGGGGCCCACGCGCCTCAGCTGGAGGCTGCTTGACCGCCCGCATCGCATTGCTGCTTCACATGCACCAGCCGGACTACATCGATCCCGAGACCGACCGTCCGGTGATGCCGTGGGTGCGCCTTCATGCCTGTCGGGGCTACATCGACGTGCCGGTGCTGGCGGCCGAACATGACGCCCGCTTCACCCTCAACGTGGTGCCCTCGCTGCTCGATCAGCTCGAAGGCTACGCTTCGGGGGGCACCGATCGCTGGGAAGAGCTGTCTCGGATCCCAGCCGAACAGCTGAGCGACGACGACATCGCGTTTGTGCGTCTGCGCTTCTTTCATGGCCATCCCACGATGCGCCGCACGTCCCCCCGCTACCGTGAGCTTGAAGCCCGGCGAGAGACCCTCGTCGACGCTCAGGACCTCCGCGACCTCCAGGTGTGGAGCAACCTCGCCTGGATGGGTGTGGTCGCGCGTCGCGATGCCTTCATTGCGGGCCTCATTGCCCAGGACCGGGGCTACTCCCATCCGCAGCTCATCGAGCTGATGGACCGCCAGCGGGGGCTCGTGGCCCAGGTGCTGGAGCTGTGGCGGGCCGCGCCTGAGATCTCGTGCTCGCCCTACACCCACCCCATTCTGCCGCTGCTCGTGAACTTCGAGCACTGCCGGCGCAGCCTGCCTCATGTGCCGCCCGGCGAGGTCGACTTCGCCTGGCCCGACGATGCCGCGCGACAGGTGGTTGAAGGACTCGACCGGGTCGAGGCGGTGCTGGGGCGCCGACCGGAAGGCATGTGGCCGTCCGAAGGATCGGTCGGACCGGAAGTGGCTGCCATCTGCGGCGCGGCGGGTGTGAAGTGGCTCACCACTGACGAAGGTGTTCTCCGCCGGTCGGAGCGCGATGCTTCGGCCGACGTGCGGCGCGTGTGGCGTGTGGCCGGCACCCGCGTGTCCATCGTGTTCCGCAACCGCGACCTCAGCGACCGCATTGGCTTTCAGTACGCCAGCTGGGATGGCCGAGCCGCCGCCGAGGACCTCCTGAGCTCGGCGGGAAAGTCGGGCATCGTGCCGGTCTTCCTCGATGGTGAGAATCCCTGGGAGTCCTACCCGGATGCGGGCGAGGCCTTTCTCACCCACCTCTTTGCATCCGGTCGGGTGTGTAGCGTGGGCGACGCGGTGCAGGTGATGCCTCAGGGGACCATCACCCACCTCCACACCGGATCCTGGATCCATGCCGACCTCGGCATCTGGGCCGGAGATCCCATGGATCGGGCGGGCTGGCGTCGGCTGGCACCCCTGCGTGCGGCTTGGGAGACCGCGGGGCGACCGGAGGCGGCGTGGCCCCACATTCG
>Ga0315321_10002084_pt1 | contig 15554 bp, 11 predicted proteins | sample M180m21515metaG_FD_203464 | JGI IMG/M metagenome (GOLD analysis project Ga0315321, IMG submission 203464) | Ammonia-oxidizing marine archaeal communities from Monterey Bay, California, United States - M1 80m 21515 | ecosystem: Environmental > Aquatic > Marine > Intertidal zone | place: USA... | reverse complement strand
CTACTTGGCGGGCAATGGCAGAATAAAATGAATCAGGATCATCATATTGTTCGATAGGTTTGATACCCTCGATCTTGATGTCATATAGCTTTTCAAAGAATTCGATTCTTGTTCGGTCTGAATTTGCTTCATCAGCAATGGAGAGTCCGGTAACTAGAAGAGCTAGGGGCAAGAGTAGGATGATCTTCACAACTAAACTCTTCCCACTAGAATGTGAAAATTGTGTGTCGCTGGGATGAGGACTTTGTGAATTCATTCCTAATACGGCACCGGGCATGGTCGTTGTCGAAGATATTTCATCTGCAGAAGAGCTTCAAAAAATAGATGGTAGGTAAAGCTAGTAGCAGGAACCTAAACCAAAATATTTCCAATTTTCAGGAATTGGTATGAACAGGTCACCTCTGAGTCCCCTTGGTGGATTAGGAGCAACGGAATCATTTTTCGGTTGTAAGGGTTTGTCCAGATTGGGGGAAAAGGTGGGTGGCAGGCGAAATTTCATCGGAATATGGGCCTTTCGTAACTGTCGGCGTGTTTCCGCCTCCCTTCTCATCAAATCCTTATGTTGATTGGTGTAGCTTTGTGGTGATGGGACAAATACTGCCATGATTCCCATCCAAGCTCCCGATTGAGAAGCCCCGCGATACGCTGTAAAATTGAACCAAAAAGAAGCTAGGCCATCCGTGAAATCCCGATTGACCTTCAATATCCGAATACTCCTGCCCCATGTCCTTTCAAAATAAACTCTTCGTTTCACTCCCACTCCTCGCCATTGCCAAAGGACACGGGCAGGAGATCCTGCGTTACCGGGCGCAGTATTATGGTGAGGACGATGGCCGCATGGAAGTTGAATCCCACTATCTGGATTACAAACACAGGTTTGACGTTGGAACGACCCTTGGGCTCCGTCTCGCAATTGACACTCTTAGCGGTCAAACCCCGATTGGAACCCACGCGAGTCTCGACGAAAGTGACTGGAATTTTCAAGACATCTCTGACGAACGCACTGTGGAAGTGATTACTGTTGAGCATGAAATTGATGATTACACCCTCAGCTTTGAATATGCCCACAGCAAGGAATCCGATTACGGTTCTAATGCGTTTTCACTTCGACTCAACCGGGATCTTTTTAGCAAGAATACCCTTGTGAGCGCCGGAGCCTCCTTTGCCTTTGATGAAGTTCTAGCCACTCCGTTCACGTCTATTGCAGAGAACCAGGACAAAGACTCCATCGATTTCTCATTGGCCGTTTCTCAGGTTCTAGGACCCAACACGGTTGTTGATCTTAATTTTGGCTACGGGCACAGTGCGGGATACCTTTCTGATCCTTACCGCCAGATTTCGCAAACATCGACCGTTGATGTGGTTACTCCAGTGGGAACTTTTCTGGTCACAGATACTTTCGATTTTCCGGAAAATCGGCCGGACACGATCGATCGCTGGGTTGCGAGAATTGCTGCTAAACATTACTTTGAGTCAGCTTCTGGGGCGCTTCACGGTTCTTACCGTTTCTTTGCCAATAGTAATTCCCTGACCGGACATACCTTTGAACTTAAGTGGGTACAGGAATTTGCCGAGCACTGTAGCGTTACTCCTTATTTGCGGTATTACCAACAGAAAGGCGCTGATTTTTATCAACCGTTTCTCACTGGCAGCGGAATTGATGGGCACGGAAGAAATGACGGCAAGGGCCCCTTTTATTCCTCGGACTACCGACTTTCAGCTCTCGATTCCCTTACTTATGGTTTGCAGTTTTCATATTTTCCGGTTGAGGAAATCTCGATTGATCTGCAATTGGAACGATATGAAATGTCAGGCCGCCAATCTTCCACGCCGAGTGTCCTTTTCCCTTCCGCCAATGTCATTTCGCTAGGCCTCCAGTGTAATTTCTAACTCCAGCTATATGATTAAATGAAAAACATCGCTATCTGCTTTCTGACCGCCCTGGTTTTACTTGCAACTTCTGGTGCAGAGGTTTCTAGGGGAGCTTCATTTCCAAATCCAAAAACCTTTGGAGTTACTGGGATACTGCCCTCTACAAAGGGCAAAGTCGTTCTCTACGACTTTTGGGCATCCTGGTGTCAGCCCTGCCGCCAGGCATTCCCGGCCTACGACCGGCTCTATAAAAAATATAAGGGCCAGGGCTTGATCGTCGTGGGAGTTGGAACCGACAAAAAACCCAAAGATTCTGCAGGGTTCCTCAAAAGACTCTCTCCAAGTTTCCCGGTGATCTTCGATCACTCGCAGCGATTTGTCGCAAAGGTGGGGCCAAAAGGAATGCCCACCGCTTACCTTGTTGGAAAAAACGGCAAGGTCGCATTCATCCATAGCGGATTCCGGGGAGCGAAAACGGTTAAGACCATTGAGGCCCAGATTCAAGTCGCACTTAAAAAATAGTAAAATTATGAAGCCATATTTCCTTCTTGTCACCCTCTTTTCTTTCACTTCCTGTGGAAAAGTTGCGCCCTGGGAGCGTGCCAACCTCGCAAGAAAGGCAATGGCTCCCGATCGGAATCCGCTTGGGGAGGCGATGGCCGACCACATGTATTTTTCCCGGGAAGGTTCTCTGGGAGGAAAGGGTGTTGGAGGCGGTGGATGCGGATGTAACTGAATCTAAATTCCAAACCTAAATTCTATGACCAATCGATTTTTAATTCAAAAGTTACTGCATTTGTTAGCCAGCGGTCTTTCCATGACAGCTCAGAGACTCCCGTTTCTCAAGCAGTTGTTCCCATTGTTGCCCGGTTCTCCCGGTGGCCAGTTTGCGGCTCCTCTCGTAATTTCGTTCGTTGGAATCGACACCCTCTCGGGAGCTTCTCCCAGTGTGAATCCCACCGGTGGCTCAACCAATCCCGCTACGGGTAATGTGGATGAAACCTTCGCTTGGCTTTTCCGAACCATCGGTGAGACCGCTAAATCATATAGCGTTTCGACCCTGCCCCCGGGGCTCACTTATACTTTTGGAAAGCCCATTAGTTCAATTACAGGAAGCCCAACTACAAGTGGCACATTTGAGGTTCAAATTGTGGGATGGGAGGATAAAAACCAGAGAGGCAAGAAAACCCCTCCCTATACGTTCACGCTAACTGTCAATCAGCCGGCTTCTCCGCTTGAAATATGGACTGAATCATTTTGGTCCGGTGCGGACCTTGATGATCCCGCTATTTCGGGACCAAGTGCCGATCCCGATGGTGATGGGATCGAAAACCTTCTCGAATTTGTCTTTGATTTAGATCCTTTAGGAATAGCGGCTTTCCCCGGAACATTTGGTCAGGATCCACAAGATGAAAATATCTGGGTCTACACCCTTCCCCTCAATCCAGAAGGGAGAGAAATGATCAAGTTTCAAGAATTGTCCGCGCAAAATGGCGGAGAGTGGACGGATCTTAACCTCGCTGCATCGGATGCTGAAATCACAACCACAGCCAACTCGATCACCTTGCGGATGCCTATATCAGCTGCTCCCAAAAAACTGATTCGAGTCGTTGCAATAATCGGAGGTGGCGGGCCAACAGCAACTGTCTTCGTCGATAGCGGTGACGATTGGAAATACCTCGACGACGGCAGTAACCAAGGCACCGCCTGGCGTGCCGCCGCCTTCAATGACACAGACTGGGACTCAGGGCCCTCCCAACTTGGATACGGCGATGGTGATGAAGCCACCATCGTCAGCTTTGGCGGAGACGGAAACAATAAGCACCCCACCACTTACTTTCGCAAAACCTTCTCCATCGCCGATCCATCTGTCTTCGAAGACTTCACCCTAAACTTTACCTACGACGACAGCACTATTATCTACCTCAACGGCGCCGAGGTCGCCCGCGAGAACATCGGCGCCAATCCCGCTTTCGATGACTTCGCTAACGGTAACGAAGACGTTACCGTTAGCCGTAGCCTCTCGCCTTCTGTTTTTGTCTCCGGCTCAAATACCTTCGCTGTCGAAATTCACCAAACAAGCTCCACCAGCTCTGACATTAGCTTTGATCTCGATCTCATCGGGAATCCTCCATAGGTCACTATGGTTTTTCTTAACGGGCCGAGATGCAAAGTCGTCTTCTGGCTTGGGGATTCTAATGGTTTTCTGAGATCGTTCCGACCACGACAAGAAGTTTTCTTCCGGTCATTGGCTGTGTCGAATTCAGCGGAGCCCCCACGTTTTTCATCAGCAATCAAGTGAGCGGTGGCGAGTTTACTCTTTATGTCGATTGAGGTAACTGCCAGTAAGTTTCTTTTGGTGGAGGAAGGGGAGGGGTGTGGCGTTGGGCTGACCGGATGAGGCCGAGAAATGGGGTTGACTGGATTTGAAGCTATACGATATTTCCAAGGTCAGTCCATTCCTCCAAAGGATAATCTATGAATCAACATTTTTGTCTCTGCTCCAAATTAACGTCCGTCTCAAAAATTCTAGCCTGTTTTGTCACGTCACTATGTATTTTCGGTTCAAACCAAATCGTCGCGGAAGCGGCTCAGGTCGATCCGAGGGTGGTGAATATCTTGATCGAACAAGGGGTAGTTGATTTATCAGTTCGCCTCCCTCCCCCATTGGATTGGAAAAAAGAGGCCTATCTCTCAAAAAAAACGTTTCAAGTTGATGGTCCACCTGGAATCCCGAATCTAGGGACAACAAGACATCGATTGACATGGAATGATAACGATTTTTTCGAATGGTTTCAATTTGATTTCATCCAGATTGGAGCCTATCAATTCACAGGAGAGTTTACGATCGAAGCAGAGCTCTTTGATGGACAGCTAAGATTTGGAGTTTTTGATCCAGTCTCCAAGGTGCTGCTATTTGATGGTCTAGAATATGTTGCGGAGTTTCCTGTTCCAGATTTGATTGTCGAAGTGTCTAACGATCTTAACGACTGGGTTGAAGTCGGACAATTGGAGGAGGTGTCTCAAGATTTCACTGAGGGGTATGCGCTCTCCGTGAAATTTAAACGTGAAAAAGTAGGCTCTGAATACTACAGGGTCAGAATCAATGGTGGAGGTCAGCTTCCGGTCGAAATTAGCAATGACGATCCGGAAACTTTTCAACTCGATCCGTTTGCGCTTCAAAACGTCTCGCTGAAAGGGTGCTTGCTTACAGTTGATGTCGACTACGGTGGAGGCTGCGAAGACCATGAATTCGAGGTTTTCATGAGTCCGTCTATCTTCGGTGAATCGTTCCCAGCGCAGGCAAATCTGTGGCTTAAGCACAATAGCAATGGAGATCTTTGCCGTGGGCTGGTATCAGAGAAACTCGAGGTTGATATCACTGCCGTGATTGATCAGTATCGCAAACAGAACGGGGAAGATGATGAAATTATTCTGAATGTCTACGGTTATTTTTCTGATAAGCCGGAAGCGGTAAAGGTGGTGAGATATTCTCCTTAGGCAGTATGTAGGCAGAGGACTATGGCTTTAAAAGGTATCCCGCGTCTTGAATCAGAATTCGGTAATTTTGGTGGACGAGAAAAATTGGGGATGGATCGAAGAGGGCCTAAAAAACCCGCTCGCTGATTAAGCAAAGCGGATTTGAGGAGGTTTTGATTCTCGAACCCTTCTTCTTAAGGAATAAGAACGACGTAGAAGCGCTGCTTGGTTTCAAGGGGAACTCCGGTCTCAGTGAACGAAGTGGTTGTTTCTCCAGCTGCGGCACTAAAACCATCGTCGAGTTCTTCCCACAAGTCTAGGTTGCCTTCGCCAAGATCGTCGCTTGCTAAAATACTGTAGGTGCGGCCTTCTTTGGAATTCCAGGTAATGGTAACTGCTTGCGTCTGGCCTCCGTCTTCGACCTCGGTAGTGACGGCAATAATTTCGAGAGGTTTTGCACTTGCTCCTCCGTCAACAAGAAGAACTAGGTTATCAATCCCGAGATTCATGCTTGATCCTCCGGTTCGGCCCATGACCTGAACTCGGAAGTCTTGCAGGTCCATGTCTTTGATCTCGAAGTCAGTGTAGATGTTTTCAGCTTCTCCTTGGCGGTTGCGGTCAGGGTAAATAGAAACATCCACAAGCGCGGTGTTAGTTCCTGGATCACGTTCGACATCAATCGAGAGCGAGGCCCAAGTGTCAGTCGTCAAGGAGAATGGAAGTCTTCCACTCACGTCAGCACCATTCCAAGTAATTGAGGCTTCGGTTGATTGGAAGGTCTTGAAACCAACACCGAAAGAGTTGTCGACAGTCGCATTTTCTTCGTTTCCGAGGTTCGGTATGACGCCAGAATCACCGTGAACAGCAGTCGAAAGAAAGTTAATTCCCCATCCGTCAGCTGCGACTGAGGTTGCGAGGAAGTCCATTGTGAAGGAGAAATTTTGCCAACCTGCGTAGTCCTCTTCAGACTCAAAGGAAATGAAGTTCCCTAAGTTACCAAAGGTCTGGAGAAGTTGGTAGTAGGCTCCATCAGATTCAGCATTCGCAGCTGCAAGTCTTCCAACAGGCTGAGCTCGGCGGGCCTCTTCGGTATATTTTTCTCCGGCATCGTCGAAGTTGGCGACAATCCCATCGCGTGGTCCAGTGCTATCAGCCTCTGTCGGATTGCGACCAACGGAAACTTCAATTCCGTCGTTCACTCCGTCGCCGTCGGTGTCGGCTACATGAGGGTTGGTTCCAGTTTGGTCGGCGTCGACGAAATCAAGAAGGGGGTTTTCGACACCATCGAGAAGGCCGTCATTATCGGAGTCAGGGTTGATGGGGCTCGTTCCGGTCTTGCTGGCATTCACAAAGGTTCCACCTCCATCCTCGACGCTATCGCTGAGGCCGTCAGAGTCGGTGTCGGCCGATGTTGGATCTGTCTCCGCTTCGAGTTCGGCGAGGTTATCGAGGTCATCATTGTCAGGGTCGCCGTCAGGGCCATTATTGATGTTGACCGACCCATCATCGTTTGTGCTCAACCCATATTTTATCTCCCAGATATCCGGGAGGCCGTCTTTGTCAGAATCGCTCTCACCTTCCTGAACAACCCGGAAGTTGCTGATAATGAGGACTCCTCTAACGATCGAGGTCGAATCGAAGTTCTGGCCACCAATACGAAAGCCGAAGTTGTCTCCTGCTTGGACGTTAAGTTTTTGGTCAAAGCCAGAGAAAAAAAAGCCTCCGGAAGTATTAGATAGGTCAACGGGGCTTCCCACGACCTCGCCGTTTACGATGATTCGAAATTCGGCAAAAGCCTGCCACCAAGCGTGCATTCCACTGAATTCCCAATCAAAGGTGATCTCCGCATTGTTTGCCAGAGTGATGGTGTAGTCCGCAGTGCGATTACTCACTCCACCACCGGGTAAGGTGACATCGTAGCTGAATTCCGCACTCTGCGCGACACCATCGATATTACTCCCGAGCATGTTGGTGATTCCGTCGGAAACCAACTGATCGGTTGCGAGAATTTCGGTTTTTTCCCAGTTTGCGATCTCATAACCGTCGGTGAATCCGATTGTTTGAGCATGTGCGCTATGCCCCAGCAGGCTCAGCAGGGCAAAGAATAGATTCCGTCTCAAGCGTTTTGCTGTATTAGATGACATAGTGGTGGAGGGTATGAAACGTTGAAGACGGTAGCAAGCTTGAAGAGAAAACTTCTTCGCCCGGGCGTCATGAATCATTTTTATAGATGTCCTATCATGACACTTCGGATCTGTTGATATTTCGAGTGGTCAAATCACTTGTGCTGCTCATCTCTTTTCGGGCCGGAGTGGCACCTTGAGAAAAATTATTTCCGAATACAATAGATGCGGGCGGAAGTGCGGATGAGAAGGTTTTTTCCGGCGATGGCGGGGGTGGCCATTCCCATGTCGTCTTCGGCCAGTTGATTGGTGCGAAGGAGTTCAAAGCTTTTGCCGGCTTTGCAGACATTGGTGCCGCCGTCTTCGTTGAAGCAAAAGATTTTCCCGTGATATGCCCAGGGTGATGCGGTGAACCCGGTGGAGCCGGGGAGGCGTTGTTTGCCGTAAATCGCAGTTCCGGTTTTGGGATTGTAAGCGGAGAGATAGCCGCGGTCGAGGAGGACATAGATTTGGTCCCGATAAAGAAGAGTGGAGGGATTGTAAGGGGCGGCTTTCCAGCTGCTCCAAGCGATGAAATCATTGGAGGTGTTTTTTGAGGTGACCGAGATGTCACCCTTGGCGCCCGGTTTGATGGCGTAGATTGGGCGCTTGCTGTCACCGACATATCCGGAGGAAAGGTAGAGTAAGTCATCGTGAGCATAGGGTGTGGCGATCGTGATGCTGGACATTCCTTTTAAGGACCAAAGTTCCTTTCCGTCGAGACCGTAGGAACGGGTGCGGCCGGAGCCAGGAACGATGATTTCGGTCCGTAGTTTATTTTTCCAAATGTAGGGATTTGACCAATTGGATTTCTCGTCACGAGAATTTTTCCAAATTTCTTTACCGGTCTTCTTGTCTAAGGCGAGAAGATACGAGTTTTCGTCGTTGTCGTTGACGAGATAGAGGCGGTCCTTGTGGAGGACGGGTGAGGAAGCAGTGCCCCAACCATAGCGAGTCGGGTAAGCGGGAACCTTATGGGACCAGACGACCTTACCTTCAAAGTCCATGGCATAGAGTCCCAAGCTGCCGAAGTAACAGTAGACGAGTTCGCCGTCAGTGACGGGGGTTTCGGAGGCGTAAGAATTCTTAAGGTGAATCGAGGATTTGGGCTCTCCTTTGTGAACGTCCTTGTCCCAGAGAGTTTTACCGGTGTCGAGATCGAGGCAGATCACTTTCCAAAGGTGGGTGGACTCGGGGATTTTTAGCCGGTTTCCACCGAAGTAGAGTCCCTTCTTTGGTCTCTCGCTTTCGCCTTTGTTGACAACAGTTGTTAAAAAGACCTTCTGGTCCCATACGATGGGCGATGACCAGCCTCGACCAGGAATGTTAGTTTTCCAGGCGACATTTTTAGTAGTGGACCAGGTGTCGGGGAGGTCAGGATTCTCAGAAATGCCCCGAGAGTCGGCACCTCTAAAAGCGGGCCAGTGATCCTGGCCTGAAATTGGCACAAGGAGGATAATGGATAGGATGAAAGTGCGCATGATAAAATGAGGATCTCCAGACAGAGCTGTTCGTAAAGCCGAAAGGCGAGCGAAGAGCTTTTCCGAGTAATGCTTGGTTTAGATTGAGCCACTGCAACAATTATAAGTTCCTTCCCAATGAAGATGAGACTCACCCGTTGTTCTGGAGAGGGCGAGAAATGAAGATGATTTTTGGGTTTTGTTCCCTGATCTCCGAAACTTATTAAACCTAAGGCGGTGGCTTAGCGATTTAAAGGACAATCCAAATTTGAGGAAGTTCAGGTGCCCTAAGGCAAATACACTTTGTCGCTGATTCTACGAATACCAAAAAATAAGTTGAATTGATTTTGACCGAGCGACTTGGTGAAACGGAGAGAGGCACTAAGCTGATCAGGTTTCCTTCCTCAAATTTTTAGGCGCGCCAAGTCCTGATTCGGAGGTTAAACTTTGGCGTCAGTTAATGCCCTCGGTTGATATGTTCAAGAGATCTCGCTTCGCCATCTTCTCAATTACCTTTTTGGTGATGATTGGATGTCTCTTGTTTTTAGGATGCTCGGAGAAGCAAGAAGACCCAACATCCAATGTTGAGCTGGCCGTTTCAAAAGAGACCTCAACAACTGAAGAAGCTGAAGCTTGGAGCGCTGCGGTCAAAGAACAATTGTCCGAGCTTGCCGATACTCTTTTGGAGCCGACGGAATCTCTTAGTAAAGACGACTCTGCTAAAACGATCACCACGATAGACTTCCAGTCAAAACAGCAGAAAGAAAGGAATGCGGGATCTTCAATTCGTGTCCGGGATCTTTCCTATTCATTTTCTGAAACGCCAACGGGACTCGGAAAGTTTTTTGAACAAATGAAGACAGCTCTCTGCTTCGACGTTGAATCGGATGAGTCATACCTCAAGTTTAAGGTTTATCGAGTTCAGAGCGACGCGGGAACTTTAAGGACCCGGCAACTTCTAACTGCAAGTGGTTTCAATGATGGAAAGAATATCCGTTCCCAAGCGGTGGTCGAGGCAGTGTGGACTCTACCCGACGATAATCAACTCCCCGAACTCTTGAGTTTCTCGATGCCAAATCTCGTTCAAAGCGAGTTTAGAGAAAAAGATACTGAGGGGTTTGAGGATATTGCTCCCAATGTTTTGGGTGGGAATGATTCTTGGAACCAGCAACTGCAACTTGGCATGAATCATTGGGTGCGACGAATCGATGAGGTTCTTAAGCCTGACTTTCTCGGCTATCATGGCGTAGCTGTTGGGGATGTTGATGGCGACGGTCTTGAAGATCTTCACCTCTGCCAACCTGGTGGTCTGCCTAATTTACTCTTTAGGCAAGAAGAGGATGGCACCCTGACCGATATTTCAGCGGCTGCAGGTATTGATTGGCTGGACAACTCGACCGCCGCATTGCTCGTAGATTTGGATAACGACGGTGATAAGGATCTCGCTGTTGCAACTAAGGCCGCATTTTTAATTCTGGAAAATGATGGAGCAGCAGTATTCACGCTTCGCTCTGAATTTAGGGAGCTTAGATCGGGGTATTCTCCAACCGCTTCAGATTATGATCTCGATGGTGACTTAGATCTACTGATCCTTCGCTACAATGCCGACAGCCGGGAAGTTGGTGACTTCCCGACTCCTCACCCATTTCATGACGCCCGTAATGGCGGAGCGAATATGCTCCTGAAAAATCAGGGGCAGCTCCGCTTTTCTGACGCCACCCAAGAAAGTGGCCTGGGCGAAGGGAACTTCCGTTTCTCCTTTGCGGCTGCTTGGGAAGACTACGATAACGATGGCGATTCAGATCTCTATGTCGCTAATGACTTTGGTCCCAATCAACTGCTGCGTAATGATGGCGGAAAGTTTTTTGACACCTCAGTGGAAAGCATGTCTCAGGATTGGGGCTTTGGGATGTCAGCATGTTGGGGAGACTTGGATCGGGATGGAAATATGGATCTTTATATTTCAAGCATGTTTTCCGGGGCTGGCAACCTGCTCATTCCGCGGTCCAACTTTAATCCTTCGATGGCCGAACAAACGCGTCAGCGTTACCTGAAAATGGTGCGTGGTAATTCGCTAATGCGGAACAACGGTTCTGGAGGATTCTCCGATGTCACCAGCCCAATGGACGAGGGGTATGCGGGTTGGGCTTGGGGGGCAGGCCTTGGAGATTTTAATAACGATGGCTGGGAAGATCTCTATGTAGCCAATGGCTACATCTCACAGCCCAAGAAAGACGATTTGTGAATGTTCCTTTGGAGGCGGGTCGCGCCACAAAGCCCCGAGGAAGGCCTCAAGCCTTCTGCGACACCCGGCTACGTTCGGAATTTTCGAACCCTGAATCGTCTCATCTCGGAGGGAAATTCCTTTAGTGGTTACGAACATAACCCTTTTTTTCTGAACCTCGGAGGCGAAGGGTTCACCAATGTTGCCGGGCTGCTCGGGATTGATTTTGACGATGATGCTCGTGCGGTCGCAACCGTAGATTGGGACCATGATGGAGACCTAGACTTGTGGGTTACCAATCGTACTAGCCCCCGAGTTCGGTTACTGCGTAACAATCACCCACATCACGGAAAGTCTCTCCTGATCCGCCTTATTGGAAATGGAACAACAACTAATAAGGATGCTGTCGGAGCTCGAATCAGCCTAAGCCTTGAAGGTCAGGGTGGGCTTCAACAGATCAGAACGGTTAGAGCTGGTGAGGGATTTCTCGCACAGTCGAGCTCTTGGATACACTTTGGTTTGGGTGAAATCGAGAGAGCAGTCAGTGTTCAAATCGCGTGGCCCGGCGGCGAAACTGAGAGCCTTCATGGATTAAAAGCCGGGAAACGGTATCTTATTAACCAATCAAAGGGCGCTCAGGAAATTCGTGTAAATTCCCTTTCTGTGGATGACTTTCCTGTTCCGGAAATTGATGAGAATTGGCAAGAGGAGGGTCTCTGGCTTGTGAATCGTCTCCCGTTACCTGAACTGAGCTATATAGATAAAAAGGGTAGCGTCCAATCTACTAAGGAGTTTCTGGGTAAGCCCTTTATCGTGAAATTTTGGGCAACAGGATGCGATATCTGTCTCGATGAATTGAGCGAGTTGGCAAAAAACCAGAAGGGGATTCAAGGGCTGCAAGCAACCGTCTTAGCGCTCAACGTTGATGGGTTAGCTACAGTGAGCCAAGAAACGTCTGCCCGCGATTCAGCCTCCGAGCTCGCGCGTCTGGGTTACAAAATGTCGAGTGGGAAAGCGCGTTTGGAGAACTTGGGGAAAATCGAGACCCTAGTCGAATTTATTACATCGCGGCGCCGCTCTCTGAATATACCTTCAAGTTTCCTAGTTGACGAAAAAGGTGCAGTTGCCGCTTTTTATGAAGGACCTCTGAGTTGGGATCAACTCAGCACGGATATGGATCTTCTAAGAGCGCCCACGCAAGCTCGACTTACCCCCAGATCCGGTCGCTGGTATGAGGATCCTCTCGATCAAGATGAATCCAGCTATTTAAGTGACTATGCAACTCTTTTTGCGACCAATGGCTTTCCTGATGAAGCACAAATCCTTTTTGATCTCATCCAGCCATCTGGAAAATCAAAAAGCCCGCAGGAACTTTACAATCAGGCTAAGGTTGCAACCGCCCAAGGAGAATTTGAGGAAGCCAAAAAACTTTATCAAGCAGCCATTAAAGTAAATCCAGAGTATGGTCAGGCTCTCACCGGGTTAGGGGCTCTCTTCCTCATGGAGAAACGCCTCGACCTTGCCCAGCCATTCTTTGAGAAAGCGCTCGCCATCGATCCAAATCATGCCACCGCCCTAATCAACCTCGCCATGATTGACCGCTCTCGTGGCAATCAAGCCCGTGCTCTTGAACGGCTAAATCGAGTCGTTGAATTGAACCCGGACTATACCGCAGCCCGCCTTAATCTCGGCTCACTCTATGCCTCGATGGGTGAATTCCCAGCCGCCATTGTTCAACTCAAGAAGGCGATGTTGCTAGATCCTGAACAACCAGCCGGGCGTCTCACTCTCGCTGCTGTTTACGCTGACACCAAACAATGGGGAAAATCAAAGGATCTCTATTTGTCTGTTGTCGAATCACATCCCCAGATCCCCCAATCTTTTCTTGGCCTAGGTGCTATTTTTGAAGCAGAGGGCCGTCACCGAGATGCTGTGAAATCGTATCAGAGAGTGATCATAATGGGGGGAAGAAGTGCTCAGGCCTACACTGGTATTGCACGGGCATTTCTTGCATTAGGGGAAAAGAAATCCGCAGAGAAAGCCTTAAAAGCTGCTCTGAAGATCAACCCCAATTACCCAGCTGCACTCAAACTTTTACAATCCAAATAGATTTTTGCGTGGGTTTTTGAGGCCTATGAAAGCGATTCGCCATCTGGGAGCTTGACCTAGAGTAGAGCTAATTGCACTTTGTTAAAACCGATGGACTAAGAGCTTTTTCTGCTCAGGTAGTTCAAAGGGAATTAAAACACAGATTCTACAAGACATGATCTTTCCTCAGAGGTGGCTCATGGAATTGTTGCTAAAATTATGAGCATGAAAAAAATATTCTTTGGAGTTGCAGCTATCGGGGTCCTCTTCATCGAAGCAAGCGCTAATGACATCGAGCCGGGGAAACAGTATTACACTGCGATTAAAGCCGCCCAACCAATCGTTATCGATGGGGATCTCTCAGAATGGAGTGGTGCTGCTATCTTGGCAGATCCTCGGTTTGCGATTCCAAAAGGCTCTGCCGAAAATGGGAGCCTTGTGAATTTTGAAAAACACAATGGCGGTAACTGGAGCGGGCCCGATGACCACACTTCTGCAGTCCGAGTTGTCTATGACGATGACAACATTTACTTTGGTTTTGTTGTCACCGACGAATACCACGAAAATTCGGCAAATAGTGCCTGGAATGGAGATTCCGTTCAACTCATGGTCGCAAATGCGGATCGAGACATACAGGTGGCACTCTATAACTATGCTCTCGGAGGAGTTGAGGAGGCTTTGGGGGGACAAGTGATGCTCGAAGAAGCAGGTCCTGGCGGAACCGAAGCGGTGGTAAAAAGAAATGTGGAAACAAAGCGAACCACCTATGAAATCAAACTTCCAAAGGAATCAATGGAACTGGATGAGCTCATTGGAGGTACCCAGTTTGGACTTGGGATGGCAATTAACGATGGGGATAAAGATACTCCTGGACAGAGAGGCTGGGGGGGGCTTGGGGCCCACGCCATCGTCTTCGGTAAGAGCCCAGAACAGACCGCTCTCATTACTCTCGCAACTGCAAACGATATCGAAGCGGGCAAAGAATTTCACTCAGCAAAAACAGCTCCTGGGGAGATCGTAATCGACGGAAAACTCGATGATTGGCAGGGCGTTCCTGTCCTTTCGGACCCTCGCTTCGCGATTCCTAAAGGATCGGGAAGTCGTAAAGATGGCGGCAATCTTTCTCTGTTTGAAACCCATAACGGAGGGAGCTGGAGCGGACCGGATGATCAGACTTCGGCGGTTCAAATTTCCTATGACGATGATAATGTTTATTTCGCATTTCTAGTCACTGATGAATACCACGAAAACTCCGCCAACAGTGCATGGAATGGCGATTCGGTTCAGCTGATGATCGCTAATGACAAGCAAGACACGCAAATCGCGCTTTACAATTACGCGCTCGGTGGAGTCGAGGATTCCTTGGGTGGTCAAGTGATGCTCGAAGAAGCAGGCGTAGGCGGCACGACCGCTTTTGTTTCCCGCGACGTTGACGCTAAGCGGACCATTTATGAAATCAAACTGCCCAAAGCATCGATGGAACTCGAGGCACTCGAAAGTGGCGTGCAGTTCGGCCTCGGGATGGCAATTAATGATGGTGATAAAAACACTCCCGGACAGAAAGGCTGGGGGGGGCTGGGGGCTCACGCTCTAGTCTTCGGTAAGAGCCCAGAACAGACCGCACTCGTGACACTGGATGGCTTTGCTCCTCCTAGTGAACCTTGTTTTGTATCAGCGATCACCGGACCTACGGTGACAAGTCTCACTAACTTTTCCTTCCGAGGAAATGACTTCGAAGGGTGCGAGGTTGATCCAGCCGCTTCTAAGCTCTTTATCGATGATGATGAGGTCGAGCTCGTGGCTAGCGACAAAGTTCAAGGTGCTACTGACTTCACCCATACTCTCGAAGCTCCCTTCGAGACAGATTCTGAACACACCTTCCGAATCGAATTGGTTGATACTCTTGGTAATATTGTTGGGACCGAGACGGGGATCGTTAAAGCTCCCATATTTGGGATTCTCACTCCGGATCTCAAGGCATCTGGTGTCAGTACCTCGAATCCTGGCTTTATATGGAGAGTGATTCAAAATGGAGCGTTTATCCAGGATTCCCTTGTAGATACAGAGCTTAACTTGGCGGGAGAATTTGCGGACGAAAACTTCGCTGATCCTGATTTGATCGGACCTGCGATTGGTCCTGGGATCGTAGTTGGCCCGCTCCTCGAGTTTGAAATCCCTTCGGTCATTAACCTCAATCAACTGGGAGGTGACTCTGCCGGAAACTTCCCTGATGATCTCCAAATGCCTGGGGTTCCTGGCCTCAATTTT